>Ga0316207_10000028_pt1 | contig 317672 bp, 285 predicted proteins | sample 6weekpyrite_MG_FD_204943 | JGI IMG/M metagenome (GOLD analysis project Ga0316207, IMG submission 204943) | Microbial mat bacterial communities from mineral coupon in-situ incubated in ocean water Damariscotta River, Maine, United States -... | ecosystem: Environmental > Aquatic > Marine >... | reverse complement strand
TCCCCCTGTTTCATCGCCACTGCGCCGAAGGCATAATGCAGTCCCTGAGGCGCCAGAAATTCATTGTAATAGTTATTTTGTTTAAGGTTGACTTCCTGCGCAGGGAGCAGCTCGTCGCTCACATAGACATTGCCGGCAGGCAGCTGGCGCAGCTTTGCCCTCTGGTAGTCATAGTCAATGTAGTAATCCAGGTAGGGGGTAAGCCAGCTCATATCCATATTACATTCGAAAAAGTAACCCTGGCCATCATTGGCGTCATTATGAGCCCATATAGAAAAGGAGTGAGAGTTGGTGGCTCGTTGCAGTTTTTCTACCACTATTGGCCAGTGCGCGGTGTCGAGGCTAGCGGCGTATATTGAATCGATCAGGCCCTGGAACTGCTCCAGGTCAGATAGAGCGTTGAACTTTGCTTTTTCTTCACCCTGGAATCCAAACCAAAAACTTATTTTAATCCATTTAAAAACAAAGAGATATCAAACTAACCGGGGGTATCCAATATCACCCTTTGTGGTATTGAGGCTGGCAACCTCCTCACATCACTCACCCTGTTTAAAATTATCGGCATAACTAGCCGATAAAATACTATACAACGCCTGTTTCACCTACTTAACAGAGAGTTATTTTCCTGTTTTTCACCCATATGGGTGAAAAGCTACAGCTATCACTGGGCGATAATATTGTATGTCCAGCCTGTTACGGGGATGTGTCGGCAGGATCTCTTAACGCTTCACTGACCTGGTTGAGAGAAACAGAATTTCCACAGATAAACAGTCATAATGGAGTTGTATTATGCGCCTTAAGTTTGTTGTTCGGTACTATCTATTATTAGTTTTCAGCCTGTCTGGGCTCACGGCCTGCAGCAGCGGTAGTGCCCCCGGCAATATAGATGATCAAACGACTGCGTCAATCATTGATACCGAATCCCCTTCTGTACCGAACGGGCTTAGTTCGACAGGAACCACAGACTCAACCGTCACATTAAACTGGTCAGCTTCAACGGATAATACGGCAACGACAGGTTATCGAATATTTAGAGATGGCACTGGAATAGCAACATCAGCCACCACCAGCTATATTGATTCAGGACTGACTGCTAATACCCAGTATCAGTACACTGTATCAGCCTATGATGCGGCAGCCAATGAAAGTAGTCAAAGTAGTGCAGTCAATGCAACTACGCTAACCGTAACCGATACTGACGCGCCATCCACCCCTTCTGGGCTGAGTGCCAGCGCTGTAACCAGCACCAGCATTACACTATCCTGGTCTGCCTCGACAGATAATACGGCAACGACAGGTTATCGCATCTTTCGAGATAGTGTCGAAATCACGACCACCGCCACCACCAGCTATATTGATTCAGGACTGACTGCTAATACCCAGTATCAGTACACCGTCTCGGCCTATGATGCGGCAGCCAATGAAAGCACACTCAGTAGTGTGCTGATTGTCTCAACGTCAGCGGCGGGGGCAGGTAGTTGTGGGGCGCAGACAGGTTCTGTTGTAGCGATTCCATTTGATTTCGTGACGCCGAAGAATGTCGGCAAATATATTACGCTTGCGGCTACCTCTTCACTGGTCGAGTACAATATCCATGCTTATACAGATGCGCCCAACATAAACTGGTCAAGGCGCTACAAAAAATATAAATATGGTGATGGCGGCTGGGCGGTGACGATCTGGCGACTCGATACAATCCCGGCGAATGGCACACTCTACGAAGCGGGTACTGCTTTGGCACAAGGTGATGCCATTACTGATCCGGATGATCTATTCTATCTCCCCAATACCGACTTTATCGGTACCGATAGTTTTACTTACTGTGCAACCGATGCGACGGGGCAATCCAATGTCGCGATGGTCTCGCTGCAGACAGCGGATCCGGCGAGCTACCCAATGCCAATCGGCATGCCAGACCCCGGCTTCGGCATTAATGAGGCACCACCTGCCGATCCAGCATCATGGCCTGGCGCTGAAACGACAGGGTATTATTATATTGATTCCGATCACCCTTCGTGTAGTGATACAAACAGCTATGGCTATCCAGATATTCCTCGATGCTCCATTCCAGCCTCAGGCGCGTCAGTAGCAGCTGGGGCAAAAATGGTATTGGCTTCATCTTCATTACCGTACACCCTGAGAGATAGCGGTTGGCAGCAAATCGATTTTAATGGCTCCGTGGGAAATACCAGCTGGCTAGTCGGTGATGAAAAAGGGCCGAATAAACCGCGTATCACGCTTCATGCCAACCGCGCCGTCACCGGAACCGAGCTGCGTGTAACTGGCAGCTATCTCAGGATTACAGGCATTGTGCTGGATGGGCCACCCCTGGAGCATCAAGGCGGTGGGGCAGATAATGTGGTCATACGCCATTCGGAGGTTAAGAATTACCCCTCAACCGGCGGTGGCGGAACGACGGTTGGCTTATCGACACAGGGCAGTAATGTACTTGCATTCAATGTCTACGCCCATGACAACGGTATTGTCGAATCTACCGGGCTGAGTGTTGAAAGAGATATCCACGCCTTTGTCGGTACAAATCAAACGGGTTACTGGATGCTCGATATTCGTTGTGATGAAAATGCAGGTGACTGTGTTCAGCTAGCCAATAACAATACCACTGCAAACGTTTATGTCGGCCGTATGGTGGCCCACAGCGAAGGGGAAAACTGTATCGACATAAAAGACTTCAATCGGGTGGTAGTCAGCGAATCCGATTGCTGGGATCTACGCGTAGTCGTTTATGGCAACAGCGGAGGTAATGCGCAAAACTTTTATGTCAACGACGAAGGGGTGCAGCAAAATTACGTCTACTTGCTGAACAATCGTTCGTGGGACACAGGTGGTGTCAATTTTGGTGCCGCTAATATCGGCGGGCGTGTCTATATTGTCGGTAACTATTCATTCTCGTCTCCGGCAGGTGATGGGCTGAACTTAAGCATCGGTGGTGGCTCTCGATACGCTTACTTCAACACCTTTTCAGACAATGAGGTAGGCATCCACCATTTCGGTTCGGGCTCTGCACTAGATCGCTTTATCGCCGCCAATGTGGTGGATGGTGCTTCGCTATATCAAACACGAATCCAGTCGGCGACCGCTGTGATTAATGTGCTGGATTATAATTTTTATACGGACACATTAGGGGATTTTGCGAGCGGTGGCAGTACGCCGTCCATTCACAACGGGCTGGCCGCTTTTCAGACGGCATTTAGCGGCTTCTCTCAAAACAGTGCGGAAGGGGTTTCCCCGGGATTCACCAATAAAAGCATTTATGACTACAGACTAAGCGCAGGCTCTGCATTGATTGATAGTGTGCCTGCAAGTTATATGTCGAGCCAGCCGCTGTTTATCGATCTGAGCAATGACCTTGGCATCACATCACTCACCGACATTTCAGGGACAGTCCGTCCTCAGGGAACAGACTACGAAGCGGGGGCATTCAGTTTCAAACCTTAATAAAAAACAGGCGTAACGCCAGGGGGTGTTCTCAGTTAAATTAGTAAGGCCACCCCCTGGCCTTTTTCCCCGCATATTAATGAGGGGCGGACATAACACACAAAATATCAGTTAACGAAAACGAAATTGAGCTGTAGCGAGTCGACTTCATCGCGCAATACATACTCGCCACGAATGGCTACCTTCTCCGTCAGATCGTGGCCAGGACCCACGCCATACATCAAGCCATCATCATCCCCGATACCCAGCCCCAGGCGACCAGGCAAACGGGTTCTATCAGCGATCTCCCCACCACCAGCAATCGACTGGCGGCATATTAAGGTGATTGGCAAGCCTGCGTCTCTGGAGTACGTCACACTTTGTCGCAATAGATTATTGCACCTGCATATCCGAAATGGTTAAAGACAAATCAGCGCAGCTGGTACCAAACCATCGACTAACGCTACTCCATTGATATGTAAATAAAATCATACTCACACGGAATCCTTCTGTTCTATTTCTCTCGTCCCAGCCACTACATTGCTATGGTATTATCTGGTAGATATGAGCTGTAGGCAGCGGTGATAGCTATAAGGCCAGCATTACAATGAAACAGTTTGCCGATGAAATAATCGAATCAATCGCAGAGCTAACAAAACACACCGACCGTGAACAACTGGAAGCCAGCCTGGCAAGCACCCTGTATAAGTTACTAGACATTGAGCGCGCCGCGCTATACAGGATTCATTACGAATATAACCAGCCTGAATTCACCTTGATACTTGAGGTGGTAGATGACGAACTCCAGATTCTGCGGGCCGGTCAGCCCGCAGAAGATGAAAACGCAGGCATCGTTATTGAACTTAAAAAGAGTCTCCTGAATAAAGAACCAACGCTGATCCACCTCTCACACGAAAAATCCCTCTACCTTCACCCGATATCAAACCACCTCAACGAGATAACGACCATATTTGCATTGTCCGGCAGTGACGAGAATTATCGCGACCATGAGAATCTCATCATGTATTACTTTCAGATCTACCGTAACTACCTAAAATTACTGGATGAAAGTGAGTACGATGCTCTCACGGGCCTGCTAAACCGCCGCACCTTTGACCGCGACCTGGCTAAGCTTATTGCTGAGTGGCTGGACAGGGGGTCCGCCTCACGTAGCAACGATGAAAACATCGAACGACGCAAGCTGGAAAGAGATAACAGTAACTGGCTGGCCGTTGTTGATGTCGATTTTTTCAAGCGCATCAACGATAACTATGGTCATCTGTTTGGTGATGAGGTCTTATTACTGTTAGCAAACATCATGCGTGAATCGTTTAGAAACTATGACAAGCTATTTCGTTTTGGTGGTGAAGAGTTTGTTGTGATCTTGTGCAGCACTGACCATACTGGTGCAGAAGCCGCATTTTCTCGTTTTCATAACAAGGTTAACGAACACCCGTTCCCTCAGATTGGAAAGATTACAGTCAGTGTTGGCTACGAAGAGATCGCCAACCAGACCATCCCCTCTGAAGTGCTTCGACTGGCTGATGACGCACTCTATTACGTAAAAGAGCACGGCCGGAACCAGGTGTGTTGCTATAGAAAGCTGCTTGCAGACAACAAAATAACACCACCAGCACAGGCCGTTAGAAAAGATGACCTGGAACTGTTTTAGCACCGCGCCAACTTCGTGCAGCGTACCAGTCGCTAATCTAATCGTCAGACTCTTTCTTCTCCTGCGTCTTCTTAAGCCACATACCGTAACCCATCGCACCAAAACAGATAAACAGTAACGGGAACATCAGGCCATTTAGCATCGGTGCAAGAGACCCAAGACCGATGGTGTTAAGCACCATTGATAACAGCGGCGTAAACAGAAAGACGGTGGCGATGAGCGCGCCTTTTAACGCAAGAAAGACGAGGCGATCGGCCTGTGTGACCGGCTTTTGATTGTCTTCTTCACTCATCAGTCACAACACCCCTTATCTTGCTGAATCGGTGGACATGGTACATCCCCATAGGAACAGAATACGCAGCAATCGCCCACCAGCGGCTTCAACAATACACTGCAGCCGTTGCATTGATGGTAATACTGACAGGCATCCGTCGGCATCTCAAGCCGTTCCTGATGACCACACTCAGGACAGACCAACGTCGAAAATAGAACAGTTTCTGCCATCAGCCAAACCCCTGCATCTCATCCATTAGCTGTGGCAACCATGTTACAGCATCCGGAAAGGCGATCAACAACCCCAGCACCGAGAGCTGAATCACAATGAACGGGATCACGCCACGATAGATCTGAGTAATCTTCACCGTCTTTGGTGCCGCCGCCTTGAGGTAAAAGAGCGAGAAGCCAAACGGCGGCGTGAGAAACGAGGTCTGCAGGTTCATCGCAATCAGGATTGCAAACCACACCGGATCGATATCCATCATGATCGCGATCGGCGCGATGATCGGCACCACCACAAAACAGATCTCGATAAAGTCGAGAAAGAAACCGAGCAGAAAGATGATCAACATACAGACGATCAGAAAGCCCCACTCCTCACCCGGCAGCTCCATCATGATATCTTCCACCATCATGTCTCCGCCCATGCCACGGAAGACCAGTCCAAAAGTTGTCGCACCGATCAGGATCAGAAACACCATACTGGTCATACGCGTGGTCTGCTGCATGGTGTTCTGTAGATTGGGGAAGGTGAGACGACGTCGTAATAGTGCCAGCAACATCGCACCCAACGCACCGACGGCAGCCGACTCTGTTGGTGAGGCGATACCAAAAAAGATCGAGCCGAGCACCGCCACCACCAGCGCCAGTGGCGGCAACAGGCTGGTGATCACCGCCACCCACAGTGAGCTGTCGCCGCGCTCCGCCTGTAATTTTTTGACATCAATCGCCGGCGCGCAGTCGGGCCTGAGCCACGCGATCACCATAATAAAAATGATAAACAGTGCGATCAGCAGGAAACCGGGCACAACGGCACCGGCAAAGAGCTGCCCCACCGGCACGCCGACCACGTCGGCCAGCAGGATCAGCACAATACTGGGCGGGATGATCTGCCCCAACGTGCCGGAGGCGGCGATGGTACCGGTAGCCAACTCGGTGCGGTAACCGTGCTTTAGCAGCGCGGGCAGTGCAATCACCCCCATCGTCACCACGGTGGCGCCCACCACGCCGGTGGTTGCTGCGAGCAGTGCGCCGACGATCACGATCGATACCGCCAGCCCGCCGCGGATACGGCCAAACAGCATCCCCATCGTCTCCAGCAGCTCTTCGGCGATGCCGGACTTCTCCAGCATGATCCCCATAAAGACAAACAGCGGTACCGCGAGCAGCGTGAAGTTGGTCATGATGCCCCAGATACGCATCGGTAGCAGCTCGAAAAAATCGAGACCGAGGAAGATGCCGCCGAAGAGCATCGATACCGCACCAAGGGTAAATGCCACCGGAAAGCCAATCATCAGCGCGGCGATCACCACGCCAAACATGATCAGTGCCCACACCTCCATCTCCATCAGCGATCCAGCTCCTGTGGTGGGGTCTCTTCTGCGTCAGCCGGTTGATGATCACGTGCAGCAATCTTCTGTGCGCTACGGATGATCAGCGCGACCCCCTGCGTTGCTAGCAACACAAAGCAGAGCGGGATCATCAGCTTGATCAGATAACGGTGTGACAGGCCGCCGGGATCGGGCGAATGCTCATTGAGGTTGAAGGAGTTTTCAACAAACGGCCATGAGCTGTAGATCACCAGCAGGCAGAACGGCAGCAGGAACAAGAGCGTGCCGAGCAGATCGATCCACGCACGTCGTCGTTCGCCCATCCAGCGTGCGTGGTAGAGCAGATCGACACGCACATGCTCATCACGCTTCAGGGTATAGGCGGCTCCCAGCAGGAATATCAACGCGAAGAGGTGCCACTCCAGCTCCTGCAGTGCGACCGATCCCTCCTGAAACAGATAACGCATGGTGACGTCATAACTGACCAGCAGCACCAGTGCCAGCGTCAGCCATGCCACGATGCGACCACTCCATTCGCTAAAACATTCGATGGCACCGGCCGCCCGGGCCAGTGCACTGTTATTCTGAGCACTCATTAAACTTAACCTGCGATAGCCGCTAACTTCTCGATTGGTAGCTGACCCTGATGTTTTACGGTATAGGCGCCTTTTGAGTCTGGCTTGCCAACAAAACGTAGCCCCTGACGCAGGTCGTTACGCTGTTGATCGCGTAACGCTACCGTGCCTGCAAAAAGATACTCGCCGGATGGCTGCAGCTGCAACGTCCCGTTGACCTTCAATGGGCCGTCGATGTCACGCACTGCACCGTTGATCACCCCATCGGTGGTGGTTAACACCAGTTCAAAATTCCCGAATGAAGTGTTGTTCAATTCAATGCCCGCATCACGCCAGCGGATAGTCCCTTCAGCACTTCTCAGCTGCGCCCCATCGAGCGCGACCTCTTCGAAGTCGATCTGAAACAGCCCGCTGAGACCAAATGCAAGCTGTGGTGCAAACGTTTCCATCGTCTTCGCCGCCAGGCTACCCTTTAATTCACGCAGGAAGAGGCCGCCAGGATCGCGCCCCACCACCGCTGCGACGTTGCGACTGTCATATTTAAAGCTGACAGCTGCCTCTGCCCGACCAAGCAGCAGTGCTGCGGGCTGTAGCTCCCACTTCAGCGACTCTAACCGTTGCGGGGGGTTACCAGCAGTCGCGACCGCTGCACGCCCCTGCCACACACTACCATCGAGCTGATAGAGTGCCAGCGGCAGCTTATCCTTAACCAGCCCGTACAGCCGGTCGGCCGGCGTCAGCGCCACCACGAAAATGAGATAGCTCACCAGCGCCAGTGCGCCATATAGAAAGCGCTTCTTTTTCACCCGGCACCCTTCAACGTAAGTCGCACATTGGCCATGCCGCTATCCTGATGCCTGTCGATCGTGATGGTGTCGACGGAAACACTCTGTTTATTTTGCAACTCTTCCAGCCAGCGTATCATCCTGTCAAAGTTGACCCGCTCTAACCGTATCCGCACCTTGTCGCTGCCGTCGGGCTCAACCCGCTTTACCGCATTGCCAAGCCCACTTCGTTTTGCAGTCTGATCTGCGAGAGACAATAGCGATGCACCACCACTCACCACTCGCCCCTTACCACCACCGCCCTTGCGCAGCTGTGCCGCCTCAACGGCTGCCGCCTGCATCCAGCGGTCAACCGCACGCTGTTCACTGACCACTTCACGCAGTCGCTCAACATCGCCGACAAACGAAAACCAGCTACCGACGAGCAGTGCCACCAGCAGTAGTGATGCACCGCCAATCACGATGATGCGCTCACGCGGGTTCAGTGTTGCCAGCCACCGTTTCATGCATCTTTACCTTTCAGCTGTAACCGCGCCTCGATACGCTTGTTACGCGATGTCGCCGAGAGGATCTCAACCTGCAGCCCGGCATCCTTGATGATGCGCTGCTTCAACTGGTCGAGCCCCTGAATATCATTGATCGCCAGCGCCATGTCGAGCTGGCCACCACGAAAACTGAGGCGCTGTAGTTGCAGGCCATTCGCGGCCTTCAGCGCGTCACCAATCGATGACAACATCACCAGCAGTCCCTCGCCACCCGGCCCGACACCGCCGCCGCGCAGCTTTTTGAGACACTGCTCCATCTGCGCCCGCGCATTGACGACCTTCCTGGCGCCGGGGCAGGCAGCAAGATAGGTCTGATCGATATTCTGCTGTAACGCAACCTTTTCCCGGCTAAGTTCAAAATAGTCGACCACCGTCATGCCGCCCGAAAAGAGCAGCAGCGCTGCCAGCATCGCGGCCGCCGCACGCCACGGGCGCAACAGTTTACCGATCTGCTCGCGACGACTATATCGCCCCTGCAGTAGATTGAGCGCCTGCTTTTTATCAAAGCCCTGCGCCAGATGGTGCAACGCATCTACGCTCTCATCCTCCCGAAGCACTACCAGATCAAGTTCACTCAACTGCTCGACCAGCGCCAGATCGCCACCTGTGCCACTACTGATCAAGCGCAGCTGTTCAGGTGCCCCCGCCCCTTTTTCACGCGTCTGCAACGTGCTACGCAACATCAACATCAGATTATCGGCATCGACCACAAAGCCCTGATTGCGACCGGTGCTGACCAGTACAGTGTCGCCCTCCAGCAGCAGCGACCACTCCGGCGCATCCGACTGCGGCAGACAGCAGAGATCGGCGACAACCGTGTGCGGTTCAACATGGTGTGTTCTTAGCAGTTCAAGCCACTGCTGCATCTTCTGGTGTTCGACCACCACTGTCGCCACCCGACCCGCGGCATCCGCTGCGCCGATGACAAAATGGAGCTGCTCGACGTCACTCGCGAGCTGATCTTCGAGCAGGTAGGGAACGGCACTGACGATGCGCTGGCGGCTTCGGCTCGGCACCGTCGCCGAGGTGAGCAGCAGATCTGCCGCGGGCACGATGACGACCACGCGACAGCCGCCGGCAAGCACGCTCAGTTCATCAAGCGCGGTATCGGCCAGTGTGCCCGGAACACCCTCTTCTGTGACATGCAGCGTCCGCAGCGTGGCGCTGACTGCGCCACCGGTTAGCCGAATATAGAGCACAGGCTGCATCAATAGACCCCCTGTGCGCGCATCGCCACAGCCACATTTGCGTTTTCGTCTCTCACCATCAAACTATACAGGTTTGTCCTGCCGCGCCCAAATTCAGAGGCGGCGTTGATTATAAAGTATTTTGTCTGCACACCGAGGCCACTCTTATCGGTAATCCGCCCGGCAATCGCCGCATGGCTGGTAAAGGCGTCAACCGCCTCATAACCGTTGTCACCACGATCCGCAATCAACTCATCCGCCTCCGACTGTGTCATATCATTCGCCAGTATCATCAAGATCTCAGCACTGGCGGTATTGACATTGATATCGGTATATTCGGGCAACACGGTCACATGCGGTTGCAGCGCATCATAGACCTTTCGATCGACCCCCTTGATCAGTAACAGTTCGCTGACACTGCCCATCGGCGCATTCGGGGTGCGATAAGGGAGGTCACGACCCAGATAGTCAAAATCCTCGGCGCCGCCGGGGAGGGAGGGGTCTTCATCTTCATCGATCCAGTCAATGACCGCATAGAGCAGCTCTTCATCGAGGTCAAGCTGCTGCAGCAGCCGCCGGAAACGCTCGACATCGAGCGGGCTCTGCTGCTTTCCCTTCACCAGATTATTGAGATTAAAGCGCCCCTGCAGATCCTCAATCTGCCCGGCGACTCGCCCCCCCTCCACCTCGATCGGCGGCAGCGTGGTCGCCCAGTCCTCTTCGAGGTGATCGACCTTGTTGTCCTTGCCGTCACGGATCAACAGCTGCCGCCCCCACTCCTCGGCACCGAGCGCAAACAGATAGGCCTGCGATGACTCGATGACATTGGTGGTACGGCGGATATCGAGGTGCTGGCGTGATGCCATCGACACCGCCGTAATGGCCGCAATCGCGGTGATCAGGATCGCGGTAATCAACGCCGCACCGCGTTGTGTCGCTTCTCTGCCCATCATGGGCCAGGATCCTGCGGTATCGCAATCGGCGCGGTGCCGGCGACACGAAACAGGCGTCGGATCTCGCCCCACTGCTCGCTCTCGATCACCATCTCAATCGCCCTGGGTAGCCCCGCCCTCGCAGGGTTTGTCTGCGACAGGTTTTTCACCGGCCATTCGCTCTGCCATTTCAGCTTGTCATCAAGGTAGTTGAACTCAACCTCTTCGACCGCATCAAATAGTGGACCACTGGTGGCATCACTATCCTGCGCACGATCCAGTACCTGCCAGCTGGCGCGCATCAGCTGTTCATCCTCGATACCGTAGGCGATGCGTTGCAGGTGGCTGCGACTAAAACCACCGGGGTTGCGTCGTCCACTACGCGTGAACTCCAGCGAATCGTTACTGCCAACCAGCGGTGGCTGCTCATCGCCATAGTTGTCACGGATCGAGCGGTTGACCGCCTGCTCGATGTCGCGCTCAAGGATCGCGAACGAGGTCTGCAATGCCGCCAGCCTGGCGGCGTGCTCATCCCCTGCCTTGCGCGCATTCAACACCTGATCAAGACCACCGTAGGCCATCACCGCGACCACGGCGAAGATCGCCATCGCGACCAGCAGTTCGATCAACGTAAAACCTGAGAGATGAAGGCGGGTGCGGTTCATGACGGCTGACCAAGATAGGAGATCACTTTGACCACCGGCCTTTCGCTGCCAGATTCGGTGCGCACTTCCACATCCATGCGCCTGACCCGGTCATCCATGGTGTTAATGACGATGAGCGTCCAGTACCACTCCCGCCCTGCCATCTCGACATCGCCCTTCTGCTCACCGGCACCCGGCCACTCATCGCCCACCTGAAATTCAACCACCTTGTTCATCGCCACCCAGTGGGCAAGGGTCTTCTCTTCCAGCAGTGCGGCATTGCTGAGGTTGCGGCTCGCCTCTGTAATCACCGCGCCGAGGCCGATCGCAATGATTGCCAGCGCCACCATCACCTCCAGCAGGGTAAAGCCGCGTGAACGCTCCAGTCGATTGCAATGGTTGCGCATCATCACTCTCGCTCGATCTCAACCTTGCCGGTGATGCCTGCCTTCACCACAAAACGGGCCTCGCCATCTTCGTGGCGCAGCTCCGCCTCAAACGGGGTCATCTCACCACTCGACAGCAGATAGACACGCGGCCCCGTTGTCTGGTCCTCGTCCTCTTCATCTGACGCCTCTTCTGTTGCCACCTCTTTTTCAAATTCAAACTCATGCCCTTCGAGATAGAGCTCAAGCGTCACCCCTTTGGGTAATGTTCGCTCACGCAGCATCGCGTCATCTTCGGGCGCCTGCCACTGGCTTTCATTCAGAATGAGAAATTTATAGCTATCGAGACCAAACTCCAGCGCATGTTCGGTGGAGTGCAGTACCGACTCCTGGGCCGCCAGTGTCACCAGTGCACCGAGACGTTGCGCCTCGGTCTGAACCTCATCATCGACATCGCGATTGAAAGAGATCACGACATAGGTCAACGTGATGCCGATGATCAGCGCGACCACCATCAGTTCGATCAGCGTGAAGCCCGCTGAGCGCCGACGTCCGCATCTGGCAGCAGGCAAACTCACCATCGCCTGCACTGCTTCCTGCTACTCGTTGAGGTTCCAGTTGCCGACATCGGCATCTTCACCTTCACCGCCCTGCGCGCCATCGCGCCCCAGCGTATAGATATCCACCGGCCCGTTCTGGCCAGGGCTCAGATAGAAGTACTCTTTATCCCATGGATCTTTGGGCAGGCGCGGTAACTCGTTTCCCACCAGCGCCTCCAGCCCTTCATCGGTACCGGGATAGTCGTGATTCTCGAGTTTATACATATTCAATGCGCTCTCGATCGCTCGGATATCGGACTTCGCCTTGGTGATCTTTGCCTGACCCGGTTTGTCCATAATATTGGGCACCACGATCGACGCGAGAATACCGAGGATAATCACCACCACCAGCACCTCGATCAGCGTAAAACCACGTGACGTGCGACGTCTGTTGTAAGTTGATCTTTTCATCTAAATTGTCCTGTCTCTCTATTCTGTTGAGTTCGATTGTGTAACGTGATTATACGATTAGCTGGTTCATATTGAAGATAGGCAACAGGATTGCAAGAATTATCAGCATCACAATTCCGCCCATTACCACAATCATAAACGGGCCAAACAGTGCCATGAGTTTCTTCACCACACTACCTAGCTCCTGCTCCTGACTATCGGCGGCGCGCCCCAGCATCTCGTCGAGCTTGCCACTGCTCTCACCGCTGGCGATCAGATGAATCATCATCGGCGGAAAGTAACCGCTCTGTTCCAGCGCCTTGTGCATACTAGCACCTTCGCTGACATGTTTCGCGGCCGCCTCGACAGCACTACGCATCGGAAGATTGGAGACCACCTGTCCGGCAATGCGCAGCGCCTCCAGCACCGGCACACCGCTCTGGCTGAGAATACTCAGCGTACGCGCAAAACGCGCACCATTGAGGCCTCTTACCAGCTTCGAAACCAGTGGCGTACCCAGTTGCAGGCGATGAAACCTGCTTTTTGGCCCCGGCTTGCGCAGGAGCGCCTTGATTGAGACAAACACAGCCACCATCGCCCCAAACACCACAGTCCCCGATTCGCGAATAAAGTCGCTGGTAGCGATCATGATGACGGTCAGCGTCGGCAGCTCCTGCCCCGTATCTTCAAACACCTTGACCACCTCTGGCACCACGTAGGCGAGCAATAACGTTACTACAGCGATCGATATCACCACGATTGTCACCGGGTAGATCAGAGCAATCGTCAGATCTTCACGCATTTTCTGACGTGTTTCAGTGTAGTCGGCAAGCCGATCGAGCACCACATCGAGGTGGCCCGACTGCTCCCCGGCCGCAACGGTGGCACGGTAGAGATCGGAAAAGACATGGGGGAAATCCCCCAGCGCGGTGGCGAGCGTATGCCCCTCCATCACCCTGGAGCGCACCCCTACCAGCATGCTTTTAAGACGTGGCTTTTCGCACTGCTGCGATACTGCGCGCAACGCCTCTTCGACCGGGAGTCCTGAACGGGAGAGGGTCGAAAACTGGCGTGTGATCAGCGCCAGATCGGTGGCATTGATACCGCGCTGAAAAGCGAACGAGCGATTTGAGCTGCGCTTCTCGCGCTGCGCCACCTCGACCACATCGAGCGGCGCCATCCCCTGGTCACGCAGCTGCTGGCGCACCTGGCGGGCGGTATCCCCTTCGAGCACCCCTTTGCGTTCGCGTCCACCGGCATCGAGCGCGGTATATTCAAAGGCGCCCATCGGCTATTCCTCGCCCCCGTTACTCTTCATGGGTGACGCGCAACACCTCTTCGAGTGAGGTATCACCGGAGAGTACGCGGCGCACCCCATCCTGAAAAATGCTGCGAGTCCTGGTGCGCGCATACTGCTCAAGCGCGTGTTCGGCCGAGCCGTCGTGGATCATGGTGCGAATGCTCTCGTCGACATCGATCAACTCAAAGATCCCCATGCGGCCTCTATATCCGTTGAAGTTACATTTTTTGCACCCGTCTGGCACGTAGAGTGTCGGCGGTGAGCGGTGTGAAACGCCAAGCCGCTCACAATCTTTTCTGCCCGCCTGATAAGGACGTTTGCAGTCGGGACAGAGCCTGCGCACCAGCCGCTGCGCCAGCACCCCGATCAGACTGGAGGCGACCAGAAAAGGCTCGACCCCCATATCTCGCAGACGGGTCACGGAACCGATCGCGGTATTGGTATGCAGCGTGGACAGTACCAGGTGACCGGTCAGACTCGCCTGCACTGCAATCTCGGCGGTCTCAAGGTCACGAATCTCACCCACCATCACCACATCGGGATCCTGACGCAGGATTGCGCGCAGACCGCGCGCAAACGACATATCGACCTTCGACTGCACCTGTGTCTGGCTGACACCATCGAGGTAATACTCGATCGGGTCTTCAACCGTCATGATGTTGCGGTCTTTACTGTTGAGTCGTGTCAGCACCGCGTAGAGGGTGGTCGTCTTACCGGAACCGGTTGGGCCGGTCACCAGAATGATGCCGTGTGGTTTATGGATGATGCCATCCATCACCTCCCGCTCGCCGGGCTCCATGCCGAGGTGTTCAAGATCGAGACGCCCCGCCTGCTTGTCGAGCAGACGCAACACCACGCGCTCGCCGTGACCCGACGGCAGCGTTGAGACACGCACGTCGACGGAACGACCCGCGACGCGCAGCGAGATACGCCCATCCTGCGGCAACCGTTTTTCGGCGATATCGAGCTTGGCCATCACCTTGACGCGCGACACCAGCAGCGGCGCGATGACACGTGCCGGCTCGAGCACCTCGCGCAGTACGCCGTCAACACGGAAGCGCACCACCATGCGGCTCTCAAAGGATTCAATGTGAATATCGGAGGCGTTCTCCTTGATCGCCTCGGTCAACAGCGCATTGATCAGCCGGATGATCGGTGCGTCGTCCTGCGTCTCCAGCAGATCTTCCGGTTCCGGCATCGCCTGCGCAATGCTGGAGAGATCGAGCTCATCACCCAGGTCGCCCATCGACTGCATCGAATTCGAACCATCGCTGGCGTAGGCCTTCTGAATCAGGGTATCGAACTGCTCGGCGTCGATCAGCGCTTCAACCTTGAGCGGCATGCCGAGAAAGCGGCGCACCTCGGCCAGCGCCTGTGCCGAGACATTTTCACGACAGATCAGCAGCGACCGTTCCTCTCCGATCTCGTTAACAAGAATACCGTGACGTTTTGCAAAGGCGAAGGGGGGACGTTGGACGGTGACAGCGGCCACCGCCTCATCGGGCAGTGTCGCCTCAACACCAGGCACCGTTATCTCAGCTGACGCCTCAAAGGTCTCGGTCGCCTGCACCACTGGATCATTCGTCGGCGGCACTACTACTCTCACTGGCACTATTCGGCGGCACTGGATTGGCATCATCGCTCGACACCTCAGAGCTATCAAACGCAGGTGGCAGCGCCAGCATCTCCTGCATCGTTGGCATCACTGGTGACTCGTCGCTGCTCATCATCAGCAGCCCCTTTTCACTCACTGCCAGCTGCTTTGCGCGTTGATAACTATATTTACTGTGGGTGAGGCGTGACGACATCGCAGCATCGCGAATAATGGTAGGATGCAGGAAAACCATCAGGTTCTGCTTGATTTTACTGGTCGACTTGTTTCTAAAGAGCCAGCCAAGCAGTGGGACGTCCCCCAGCAGCGGCACCTTCTGCACCGACTCCTGTACCTGATCATCGATCAGTCCTCCGAGTACAATCATCTGACCATCATCGACAATCACATTGGTCTTGATTGAACGGGTATTGGTGATCAGGTCGACCGCGCTCACAGCCACGGAACTCAGGCTATCGACCGACTGTTCGATCTCCAGTTTTACCGCATCACCCTCGTTGATCTGCGGTTTCACCTTCAATGTGATACCGACATCTTCGCGCTCAATGGTCTGAAATGGGTTGGAGGGTGTCGATGAGCCCCCAGGAGCGGTAAACGCGCCGGTGACAAACGGTACCGTCTGCCCGATGACGATCTCCGCCTCTTCGTTATCCATCGTAACAATGGTCGGTGTAGAGAGGATATTGGTCGTGCCATCGCCCTTCAGCACATTCAGAACGGTTGCAAAATTGAGTGTACTTGAATTAAATATACCTGCCCCCAGCAGCACGCCGTTACCAACCGACGGCGCCGTTCCTGCCTTGACTGCCACACCTATCTCCGCGATACTTCGCCCGGTACCACTGCCAAAATTGATCACTCCTACGGGCCCCTCTCGCTTGGGTGTGCCGTCGAATACCCACTGAACGCCAAGCTCGGCGCTGAGATTTTCCGAGACCTCGGCGATTACCGTCTCAATCAGCACCTGTGCACGGCGCACATCAAGCTGCTTGATCACCGACTCCAGCGAACGGAAGTGATCCGGTGGCGCGGTGATCACCAGCGAGTTGGTCGCCTCGTGGGCCTGGATATCGACATTGATCTTGTTGGCCGATCTGGCTGCCTTACCCTTGCCCTGCTGTTCAACGCTCTTGCTGACACCGGTCAGCACCTTGACCATATCCTCGGCCTGCGCATAGCGTAGGTAGACCACACGCGTGTTGCCACCTCTCTCCAGTGGTGTATCGAGATGAGAGATGATCGCACGCAGGCGCAGACGCCCCGACTTGCCGCCCCCCACCAGAATACTGTTGGTGCGTTCATCGGCGATCAGGATCGGTGCGCCGCCAGCCGAGACACTCCCCTTCTTTCCCTTGCCCTGCTGCTCAAGCGAAGTGACGATGCGCACAATCTCCGCCGCTGAGGCGTGTTCAAGCGGGATGATCTCGATCTCGTCATTGCTCGGGGTATCGATACGCCCGATGATATTCATCAGGCGCGCAATATTAGCGGCGCGATCCGAGATGATCAGAATATTGGCCGGCACATAGGCAGCCAGGTGGCCCTGCTGTGGTACCAGCGGGCGCAAAATCGGTACCAGCTGGGATGACTGGACATTTCTGAGCGCGATCACGCGGGTCACGATCTCATCGCCAGAACCAGGGGTCTCTTCATCGGCCAGCGGCATCGCCTTCTGCTTGGCGCTCGCATCGGGCAGGATCTTGATCACGTTGCCGCTCGGCACCGCGGAGAACCCATGCACCTCCAGAATCGATAAAAAGACGCTATAGAGCTCTTCGCTCTCCATCGGGTGGGACGAGACGATCGTCACCTTGCCTTTAACACGTGGATCGATGATGAAGTTTTTGCCAGTCGCCTCGGACACGGTACTGATCACCGCGCTGATATCGGCGTCTTTCAGATTAAGCGTGACGCTTTTGGCTGAGACAACAGCCGGTAAATAGAGACAGACCGCCAGGAATAGAGCGTACATCGCCCCGTTTCGGGTGGCATTGCGTCCCGCCTGATGATGCTTCATGTGCAACAATTTTATTCTCGCTATCCCTAAGATACTCAGAGCGCCTTCACTCTTTATAATTACTATACAATGTTATATATGAACTAACGGCATTTTTTATTAAAAACTGACGTCTATCCATTTGAAACAGTGTGTTTTATTTTAATCGATACTAACGTCAAATGTCTGTGAACGCCCATTTCTCTGCACATCGAGCCTCACGCTATTCGCCGTCTGTAGAATTCGCATCACATTGAGCCCTTTCGCCGGGGTATCGAGCTGTACGCCGTTGACGGCAGTGACGATGTCGCCCGGCATCAACCCAACCCGATCAAACAGCGCGCGATCTCTTCCTGGGTTAACTTTATAACCTATAAAGCCACCTTTATCGCTGTGAGGGTGCATCTTGATCGCATCGGTGAGCCGCTGCGGTTCCCGCATCAGGTCGCGGCGATACTGCTTAAGATTGATCTCGCCTCTTGCTCCTGCGCCGCGGCGAGATGAGCGACCAGGCTGAACCGACGATGACGTCGCGCGAAAGTTAACCGACTCCCTGGGTAGTTCGAGCGTTTCAAGCGCCCTGTTGTGGCGCAATAACACGACATTGCTGGGATGCACCTCTTTCAGCGTCGCCCCGCCCGGCAGTCGACTATTGACCGCATAATACTGCTCTTTACCATTGGCCTCAGCGATGATCGCCCCACCCCCTCCGCCTGCCACAAAGACTCCACGAAGAGTAAGCTTAAGATTGGTTTTGGGGATCTCTTTGGGCGCAATGGTCGGCGCCACCGCCCTGCTCTCTTTGCCAAACAGACTCCAGCGCGCGATGTTCCAGCCACCACTGGCTGGCGCTGCCTGCTGTGAAATCCCACTCACCGCCACCACCGGGGGGGGCTCACTCTCGACTGCGGGCACCAGTCGCCAGCTCAGCACGGCAGCATTATAGACAAGCAGCAGTAATAACGTGACATTGACTGCCGCCACCAGCTGCGGTGCGCCCGCACCGCTCCCAGCTAATCCCGCCAGTCTCAGTCTCTTCCAGTCCAAAGGTACTTTCATCACCATCTCTTAAAAAATCAGTCCATCGCTGTCTAACCTGTTCCAGTGTAATGCGCCTTTAACATAACAGCACGCATTCCAGCTCTATCAGTAACGGCCGAGTGAAGCATATAATAATTCGTCAACGGTTATCACAATGAGGAGTGGCCCACAATAACGGCCCAGCAAACAAAAAAAGGGCTTTTTCCAGAAAAAATGGAACTCTTATGCACAAACTAAAACCCAAAAGCACCTAAGTCATTTCAAAAAGAAGGGTTATGCTATCGCAACTTGCTAACCCACTGTTTTACTACAAATATCATCATCGTTTAAAAACTGCACAATTTAAAGGCAGACCTTCAATTACAGGCATTTCAGGCGCTTTGCCCCAAACTCTCCACAGAGTTATCCACAGATTCTGTGGACAACCCTTAATCCTCAATAACGACAATCAGTTAGATGAATTTTTTATGACACGTGGTGACTCATGGAACATTTACAGTGAAACATTTCCGTCACAATCACCAGCTCAGAAGCTTCCACTGCGGAATCAGCAACCCTTCATCGAGCTCGTTTTGACGGCTTTCCAGGCTGCCATCACCGTCGGTGTCGACCAGGTAATAGACAAAGCCTTTGCGCGGCGTGATCTTGATCATGTAGAGCCTGCCGTTGGCACGGTACTCTTCAATCGTCTCCGACTGGCTCCGGCTGATGGTGATCTCAGGCTCTTCCGCCGCACTCCCTGGCCCGGCGGCGGCAACCATGGCAGACAACGACCCTGCCGCCACCGCCAGAAACAGACATAACATTCGTTGAGACATTTTCTTCATAACTCCAGTAATTTCTCACGCTCTTCGGCGGACGGTTCAAATCCGCGCTGTTCGTAGTGGCGAAATATCGCGTCGACCACTTCCTGAGGTTCGTCCAGCACCTCAAACAGTTCAAAATCCTCGGCGCTGATGGTCCCCTCGGCAACCAGGGTCTGCTCAAACCAGCTCAACAGGCCAGACCAGAACTTGCGGTTGACCAGAATAATCGGGATCTTCTGTGTTCGCTCGGTCTGTACCAGCGTCAGGATCTCGGCCAGTTCGTCGAGCGTGCCAAATCCACCCGGCAGCACCACGTAGGCCGAGGCGTATTTCACAAACATCACCTTACGCGAAAAAAAGTGACGAAAATGGAGCGATATGTCCTGGTATTCGTTTTCAAGCTGCTCGCACGGCAACATGATATTCAACCCGATGCTGGGCGACTTGCCGCCGTACGCCCCCTTGTTGACCGCCTCCATGATGCCGGGACCACCACCACTGACCACACTAAACCCAGCCTCGGAGAGCGCCAGCGCAATCTCTTCGGCCAGCTGATAATAGGGATGGCTCGGCAGCGCACGCGCCGAACCGAAGATACTCACCGACGGTTTGATCTTTGCCAGTCGCTCATAGCCTTCAACAAACTCGGCCATAATCTGAAACACCTTCCACGACTCGCGGTTCAGCGAGCCGTCGTCGACCGATTTGAATGCGGGGTGTTCAGCTCTTGTTCGTTCATCCATAACGCTTTTTGACTCTACATCATTATAATGGTGTCTACTGAACTCAATATTAGCAGATCAAGCCGTCCCATTAACCAACTAAATTTATCTCGATGACTAAAGACAACTCTACCCACGAGCAGAGCACAAGTGGCGAACTGCTGATCCTGATCGACGGCTCATCCTACCTCTATCGTGCCTTCCATGCGATGCCGCCGCTGACCAGCTCAAAAGGGGAGGCGACCGGTGCGATCTACGGTGTGATCAACATGTTGCGCACGCTGATCAAGGAATTCCAGCCCGATTATATCGCCGTGGTGTTTGATGCCAAAGGCAAGACCTTTCGCGATGAGCTGTTTGAGCAGTACAAGGCGAACCGTCCGCCGATGCCGGATGAACTGCGCTCGCAGATCGAACCGCTGCACGCCGTGGTGCGCGCAATGGGGCTGCCGTGCCTGGTCAAAGAGGGGGTCGAGGCCGACGATGTGATCGGTACGCTGGCGCAGCAGGCGGCCGCTGATGGGATCCGCACCGTGATCTCGACCGGCGATAAAGATATGGCGCAGCTGGTCAATGAGCACATCACACTGATCAATACGATGACCAACAAGAGACTCGACCGTGCCGGGGTGATCGAGAAGTTCGGCATTCCGCCGGAACAGATCATCGACTACCTCGCACTGATCGGCGACACCTCCGACAACATCCCCGGCATCCCCGGTGTTGGCCCCAAAACGGCGGTGAAGTGGTTCGACCAGTACGGCTCACTTGACGAAATCATCAATCAGGCCGATGCCATCAAGGGCAAGATCGGCGAGAAATTCCGCGCCAATATGGAACAACTGCCGCTCTCGCGCCAGCTCGCGACGATCAAGCTCGACGTACCGCTCACCGTCACCCCGCAGACTTTGCAACCACAGCGCGCTGATAACGAGTCACTAAAGGAGCTCTTTCAACGACTGGAGTTCAAACGCTGGCTCGAGGAACTTTTACAGCAGACAGATGGTGTGGTTGATGACATTGCAGAACAGACTCAGGCTACGGTGGAACGCCACTACGAAACGATCCTTGAGCAGGCGGCGCTCGATAGCTGGATCGAACGCCTGAATGGTGCCGAGCTGTTTGCATTCGATACGGAGACCACCAGCCTCGACTATATCGAGGCGCAAATCGTCGGCGTTTCGTTTGCGATCGAATCCGGTGAGGCGGCCTACCTGCCGCTCGCCCACGACTATGCAGGGGCCCCGACACAACTCGAGCGCGCCGCTGCACTGGAGCAGCTGCGGCCACTGCTCGAAGATGAAAATAGAAAGAAGGTGGGGCAGAACCTCAAATACGACGCCAATGTGCTGCTCAACCACGGCATTCAACTACGCGGCATCGCATACGACACCATGCTCGAATCTTATGTGCTCAACAGCACCGCATCGCGCCACGACATGGATTCACTGGCGCTGAAATACCTCGGGCAGAAAACCATCCACTATGAAGATGTCGCCGGCAAGGGGGCCAGGCAGATCACCTTCAACCAGGTGCCGATTGAGGTAGCGGCCCCGTACGCCGCCGAAGATGCCGATATCACGCTGCAACTGCACCAGACATTGTGGCCAAAAGTCGAAAGTGACAAAGGGCTGACTAAATTATTCGCCGAGATCGAACTGCCACTGCTGCCGATCCTTGCACAGATGGAGCACCACGGTGTGCTGGTCGATGCCGCGATGCTGGAGAGGCAGAGCGGCGAGCTGGACGAACGGATGCAGCAGCTCGAACAGCAGGCCTTTGCTACCGCCGAACAGGCGTTTAATCTCAGCTCTCCCAAACAGATTCAGGAGATCCTGTTCGAGAAACAGAAACTGCCGGTGATCAAAAAGACGCCCAAGGGACAGCCATCGACGGCGGAAGAGGTGCTGCAGGAGCTGGCGCTCGACTACCCGCTGCCAAAGCTGATCCTCGAACACCGCGGCATGAGCAAACTCAAGTCGACCTATACCGACAAGTTGCCACAGCAGATCCACCCCAGCACCGGCCGGGTCCACACTTCATACCACCAGGCGGTGACGGCAACCGGGCGGCTCTCATCGAGCAATCCCAATCTACAGAACATCCCGATCCGCAACAAAGAGGGGCGGCGTATTCGCCAGGCCTTTATCGCACCTGACGGTAAAGTGATTGTCGCGGCCGACTACTCGCAGATCGAACTGCGCATCATGGCTCACCTCTCTGCGGATGCGGGATTGCTTGACGCCTTCAAACGCGGCGACGATATCCACAGCGCCACCGCCGCCGAGATCTTCGGCACAATGCCTATCAGTGTTACTGCGGAGCAGCGCCGCCGAGCCAAGGCAATCAATTTCGGACTGATTTATGGTATGTCCGCCTTCGGACTCGCCAAACAGCTTGGCGTCGGTCGCAATGAGGCGCAGGAGTATATCGATCTCTATTTCAGTCGCTACCCCGGCGTGCTCGCCTACATGGACCGAATGCGTGAAACCGCCAGGGCCGACGGTTATGTCGAGACGATCTTTGGCCGCCGCCTCCATCTGCCAGAGATCAACGCACGCAATGCACAGCGCCGCCAGTATGCGGAACGCGCGGCGATCAACGCACCCATGCAGGGGAGTGCCGCCGACATCATCAAACTGGCGATGTTAAAGACGGCCGCGTGGCTTGAATCGGATCCGATCGACGTCACGATGGTGATGCAGGTACATGATGAGCTGGTTTTTGAAGTGGCGGAAGACCGTCTCGCGGCAGCAAGGGAAGGGATTCGCGCCTGCATGACCGATGCCGCAAAGCTGGAAGTGCCACTCGTAGTCGATATTGGCAGCGGCCAGAACTGGGATGAGGCACATTAATCACGGATATTTACTTAGTGAGCAGTGATATTTAGCAGAGATACGAAGAAAACGGGGCAAAAACGCCATCAATTTGGCGCTTTAAAAAAATTTTAAGTTTTTTTTGAAAAAAGTGAAAAAAAAGCTGAACTTTTCCAAAGATCGGCCGTCATATGTTTCAAGTGTGTCTTCGGACACCACCGTTCAGCCTCCCTGAACGGACCCCCTCTTACTCGGCAACCCCAAGCTGGGTAAAGAGTTTAACCCCCGGTTATCCCTCCCTCTCTCTAAATAACCGGGGATTTTTTTATCTAAAATTCAGCCAGCCATCCAGACAGAAGTGCGCCTCTTCGATACCCGTTTTTTTCAGTGAAGAGAAAAGTTGCACGGTGATCTCCTGTTCTTCGTGTGGATTAAATGTCCTGGCGACCTCGCTACGCACCTGCTGCAGCGCATTGCCGGCACCGCCACGGCTCAACTTATCCGCCTTGGTCAACAGCAGGTGCACCGGCATCTGTGCAGCACAACACCAGTTCAGTAGTTGAATATCGAGCTCCTGCAATGGGCGACGACAATCCATCACAATGATCAGCCCCTTCAATGACTCTCGCGTCTGCAGGTAATCTTCGATCAGCTTTACCCATTTCTGCCTGGCACTTAGCGGCACTCTGGCATAGCCATACCCCGGCAGATCCGCCAGACGACGACCCTCAGCGATCTCAAAAAAGTTGATCTGCTGAGTTCGGCCCGGGGTTTTACTGGTACGTGCGAGGGCGTTGATCCCGGTAATGGTGTTGATTGCGCTCGATTTACCCGCGTTGGAGCGCCCGACGATAGCCACCTCCGCCCCTTCGTCCGGCGGCAGCTGCGCGAGCGATGCCACACTCAGCATAAAACTGGCATTGCGATAGGCGGGATTCAGTTTAGACATCCTACATCAAACTCCTGCAAGGATGCTGCTGGGCACCCGGCGCTAGTTGTTCTAGCGTTTCCCGCCTCGACCATACACGTAACGACTAAGGCTCATCTCATCACTGCTCACGCGGCGCACCAGGTGATCAAGGCTGATAATCGCATGCTCAAGAAAAACCACCGCCAGGTACGGGTGTTCGACACGCAGGCGGTCATACATCACCCGCGTCAATTTCATCAGCTGTGTGTTATCGCTCGCAACACGCATGCGCAGCAGACGCGGCTGACGATCGAAAAAAGACATCTCACCCACCAGCTCCCCTTCGGTCATGCGACCGATCTCCATCTCGCTACCGCGCTCTTCAAACACCAGCGCCGTTTCACCCGAGACCACAAAATAGATCGCATCACCCACTTCACCGATGTCGGTAATCACATCGCCCTTTTTGTAGACAACCAGCTCGGTGTAGTCGAGTAACGTCTGGATTTCCTTGATCGTTAGTGACTCACAGAGGTGCTGCTGATTGAGGAATTGCGCCAGATCAAAAGGTTTTGTTGTCATCAACATTCTCCTGCAAAAATATAAACTTCCAGCCGTACAAGCCGATTAATGGCATTTGCAACGCATAATACCCCATTCATGACTAAACGCCGATATAATCACGCTAGTTATTGCGAACAAATCGAAACTTGCATAGTCTTATCCGATATTGAGAACTGATCGCTCACCATAATAACCACACAATCCTGAACATTAATTTCCGTTATTGATTCCAATATTGATTGAGGTACCATCGATGAAAAAAGTGTTAACCTGTCTCATACCGTTACTAATTGCTGCCTTTGCACCCGCCGCTCATGCCGAGGGCGAGATCGTCGAAGGGGTCAACTACCAGCTGGTACAGCCCCCACAACCCACTCGCAACAGTGAGAAGATCGAGGTGATTGAGATGTTCTGGTACGGCTGCCCTCACTGTCATCGCTTCCAGACACACATTGACCGCTGGGCCAGGAGCAAACCCGACAACGTGGAATACATTCGCATGCCGGTCATCCTGCGTGAAGACTGGGCACTCCATGCACGCGCCTTCTTTACGGCACAGGCGCTAGGGGTGCTGGATACCATCCACAAACCTTTTTTTGAGGCGATACACAATGAAAAACGGCGTCTCAATACAGACAAGAAAGTGATGGCGTTCTTTGCCGATCACGGTGTCAGCAACGATGATTTCAACAAGGTATTTAGCTCTTTTGCGGTCAACAGCAAGGTACGGCGCGCCCACCAGTTTGCTCGTAAATATGGCATTCAGGGTACCCCAACGGTGGTGGTCAACGGTAAATATCGCATCGATACCGGCATGGGGAAACAGGGGTTTCGTGGCGTGATAAAGGCAATCGACCATCTTATTGCACTTGAAAGCAACTCCTGAGCCTTTTTGCTGTCATAGATTAAGTAGCGCAGAAATAAAACGCTCTATTGAATTAAAGATGTGCCGCTACTATTAATTAATAATGGAGTGACACCTGCTCTTTTTTTGAATAATAACTGTAAAAACTAAATCTATTAATAACTTGATGATTTTATAAGCTGAATGCATTCGACTATACCCCCACAGACAGCGTCCATCGAGACGCTGAACGATAACTGCATCAAACTCCTGAGTTTTAATATTCAGGTGGGGATGGCCTCTACACGCATGCGCCACTATGTCACCCAGTGCTGGAAGCACCTGCTGCCTCACGCACGCTCATTCGATAACCTCGACCGTATCGCAGGCCTCATCAGCGAATTTGACCTGGTAGCACTGCAGGAAGCCGATGGCGGCAGTCTGCGCAGTTTTTTCATCAATCAGGTGGAATATCTGGCCAAAAAGGCCGACTTCCCACACTGGCACCACCAGACCAACCGTAATCTCGGAAAATTTGCGCAACATAGCAATGGGCTGCTGAGTAAATACAAACCCTACCAGGTAACGACCCACAAGCTGCCTGGACTGATCCCCGGCCGCGGGGTAATGGAGGCACGTTACGGCACGCCGGAAAATCCGCTGATCGTATTGATGGCCCACCTCGCTCTGAGCACCACTGCGCGCACCTACCAGCTCAACTTCATTAGCAGTCTGGTCAATCGGTATGAACATGTGGTGGTCATGGGTGATCTCAATTGCCAGCCCAACAGCCCCGAGATGACGATGTTGCTACGCGATACCAGGCTCTCCCGCCCCGGCACCGTCCATAACACCTACCCAAGCTGGCGCCCAAAACGCAATATCGACCACATCCTGACCACCCCGTCGGTCAATATTCGCAGTATCGAAGTGCTCAACGAACCGCTCTCGGATCACCTGCCGCTTGCCGTTGAAATTCAGATCCCTCAGAACGTCAGTCTAAACAGGCTTAACGACTAAGCACGACACTCGCCGTCCCACGCAGTACCCTTCTCTCTCCCTGTTAAATACCTGCTTTTACTGTGAAACGGGATTAAATCATCCCTTTTTTCTGCCGCTAAACTTTTACACCAGCAGCGACCTGTTCGGCTCAAATGAGCCAAAATAAAACCTGCTATATCAATGGAATAAATCAGAGATGAGCCAGACCGCTTCGAGCCTTTTTACAACTCCCGAGGGCAAGATCAAGAGTGTTGATCTGCTTGAACAGACGCTCACCACGATGAACCGAGTAATACTCGGCAAGGATCACACCCTGCGCCTCGCGTTCGCCTGCATGCTTGCCCGTGGCCATCTGTTGATCGAGGATCAACCCGGTGTTGGCAAGACCACCCTGTCACACCTGCTCGCCCGTGTCCTGGGGCTCGACTTTCAGCGCATTCAGTTCACCAGTGACATGTTGCCGGCCGACATCCTCGGTGTCTCGGTCTATGATCAGAACAGTGCCCGCTTTAAATTTCATCCCGGGCCGGTTTTTTCACAGCTGGTACTTGCCGATGAGGTCAACCGCGCCACCCCCAAGGCGCAGAGTGCTCTGCTGGAGGCGATGGAGGAGTATCAGGTCACCACCGAAGGGGAAACCCATCCGTTGCCAACACCGTTTTTTGTGATCGCCACACAGAACCCAACCAACCAGATCGGCACCTTTGCACTACCGGAGTCGCAGCTCGACCGTTTTCTAATGCGTCTTGAAATAGGATACCCCGATCAGGCACACGAAAAAGAGCTGTTGAAAGGGCGTGATCGACGCGAAATCCTGCAAGACATCGAACCCACGATGACACCGGAACAGCTGCTAACATTCCAGAGCATGGTGCCGCAGGTACATGTCTCCGACTCCCTGGTCGACTACCTGCAGAAGATCCTCCATTTCAGTCGTCAGAGTCCCTTTTATCGCGACGGCCTCTCGCCCCGTGCCGGGATCGCGATCCTGCGTTGCGCTCAGGCATGGGCGATCCTGGAAGGCCGAGACCACCTGCTGCCTGAAGATATCCAGGCGATCCTGTCGGCGACCACTAATCACCGCCTGCAACCGTCAGCAGAATTTTCTGGGCAGGAGAGCGGTGATACCGCCGCGCACCTGCTGACAGTTCCACTCGAGTAACACGGCCGCGTCAAACCACCTGAATTCACCAACCGATGAAATACCTGCCACCCTCGATTGAGCACCTCGCGTCGCGCCTTTTCACTTTTGAGCGGCGCAGCGGCAACGACCGCAGCGACTCAATCGTCTTAACCAGGCGACGTATCTACATCCTGCCCACCTACTTCGGCGTGCTCTTTTCACTGCTGCTGATGCTGCTACTGATAGGCTCAACCAACTACAACAATAGTCTCGGCTTTGTGCTGACCTTTCTGCTCGCCAGCATCGGACTGGTCTCGATCATCCACACCTATCGCAACCTGCTACATCTTAAAATTCAGGCGGGTAAGGCCGAGCCGGCTTTCTGTGGCGCTATGGCAACCTTCTCATTGCAACTCGAAAACCCGGAGAAGCTGACTCGCCACAACCTTCGAGTACGCTTCAAAGGAGATCCCGCTGTCGCCAACGACATTAACAGCAATGACAGCTGTGAGATAAAACTGTCACTGCCGACCACACAACGCGGCTGGCGCACAATTGAGCGCATCACTATCGATACAGTCTATCCACTGGGGCTGTTTCGCGCCTGGTCTCACTTCACACTACCTAAGGCGTGCCTGGTCTTTCCCCGTCCGATTTCGGGATCGCCGCCACCCATCGGCAAAGCGAGTGGTTCGGGCAACAATCGACGACAGGAGGGCAATAACGATTTCATCGGCTTTCGCAACTATCATCCCGGCGATTCGCCGCGCCACATCAACTGGAAAGCCGCGGCCCACAGCGACGAGCTGGTGACCAAACTCTTTGGCGATAATGAATCGAATGAACTGTGGCTGGCATGGGATGCACTGCCGGGTCTTGAGACAGAGACGCGCCTCAGCCAGCTATGCCACTGGGTGATTGATGCCGAACAGCGTGGCGCGCAGTACGGCCTGAAAATGCCCCATATCACAATCCCAATGGGGCAGGGGGATGGCCATCAACGGCGCTGTCTTGAGACGCTGGCCCTGTTTGAAAAGCGGTAAGACTCCAGTCTCATGAATAGAAGTTCGCCGCCCAAACAGCAGACGACCACACGCAACACCACGATGTGGCTGCTGGCAGCGCTACTGCTCGCCTTTGCACCGCACACGCTGCGCCTGCCGCTCGCAATCACGACACTCTGCCTGCTATTTGGACTATGGCGCTTCACCATTGAACGACGCGCCTCCCTCGCCCTGCCCGTCCCATTGCTGCGCATGTTGCTGCTCGCCGTTTCCCTGACAGTGGTCTACTTTCATTATGGTACCCTGCTCGGGCGCGAGGCGGGCATCGCCCTGCTCGCCACGATGCTGGCACTGAAGCTGCTTGAGATGCGGAGCATACGCGATTATGTCGTCGTCATTATGCTCGGCTATTTCCTGGCGGTCACATTAGTGCTTTACAACCAGACGCTACCGATGGCGGTCTACATGATCGCCGTCGCCTTCCTGCTCACCGCAACACTTATCGATCTCAATCTCCCGCGCACACGTCGCCAACGATTCGCCAACATGCGCCTCACCGCAAAGCTCTTCATCCAGGCGGCGCCGATCATGTTGATCCTCTTTTTTCTCTTTCCACGTATCCCGGGGCCACTGTGGTCTCTGCCAGAAGATGCCCACAGCGGCACCACCGGTATCAGTGATGAGATGTCGATGGGCACCATCAGTAATCTCAGCCACTCTAACGAAGTTGCATTCCGCGTCGCCTTTGATGGTGATCTCATCGGCAATGAACTCAGCTACTGGCGCGGACCGGTGCTGTGGCACACCGATGGAAAACAGTGGACAGGCGGCCAGGCCAGCGACAGAAACAGCGCTGTCAGCTATCGCCCTGTTGGGAAACCGATCAGCTATACCGTTACCCTTGAGCCTCACAACCAGAAGTGGCTCTACGCCCTCGACCTGCCGGCGATGGCGCCTGCGCAGACGATGATCAATAGCAACTTTCAGCTCGTGGCCCAGTCGAAGATAAAGGAGCTGAAGCGCTACAAAATGGCGTCATATAGTGAATACATCACCGGCCCGTTGAGCGCCGATGAGACCCGGCGCGCACTCCAGTTACCGGTCGATAGAAACCAGCGTGCCGTCGCATTGGGTCGGCAGTGGCAACAACAACTCCGCGAACCTGAAGCAATTGTCGCACACGCCCTGAGCCACTTTAATCAGCAGCCGTTTCACTACACCATGACACCACCGCTGCTGGGCCGTCACCCTGTCGATGAGTTTCTGTTCAGCACACAACAGGGTTTTTGCGAACACTACGCCGCCAGCTTCACTGTCCTGATGCGCGCAGCTGGTATTCCGACGCGCATTGTCACCGGCTACCAGGGCGGCGACTTCAACCCGGTTGGAAACTATCTGATTGTACGCCAGCGCGATGCCCACGCGTGGGCCGAGGTGTGGCTCGCCAACCGGGGGTGGGTACGCGTAGACCCCACTGCCGCCGTCGCGCCGCAACGTGTCGAACTGGGCGCCGAGACGGCCTTCTCCGAGCTCTTTAACCGCCGCTCCACCCTGCAGTTTGAAAATGACTTTCTCTCTCGCAACTGGCTCAAGCTACGCTACGGCTGGGACTCGCTCAACAACGGCTGGAATCAATGGGTGATCGGCTATGACTCCCTGAAACAGTCCAGGTTACTCACCCAGTTTGGCATCGACTCATTGAAGCAGATGGCGGCCGTCATGGTCGCGGCGATTATTAGTCTACTGATGCTACTACTCGCACTTTCAACCTATCGTAACCGGCAACAGCGCGACGCCATCTCATCGGCCTATCATCGCTTTTGCGAGAAACTCGCAACGATTGGTATTGCACGTCAGCCACACGAAGGCCCCGTTGACTTTGCAAAACGTGTGATAGAACAACGCCCAGATCTTGAACCGCAGATAGCACAGATCAATGATCTCTATATTGCACTTAAATATCGGCCGCGTCATACTCAGCAACAGATCAGGCATCTGCAACAGCAGATCAGGTTGCTTAAACTTTAATCCTACTTCGAACAGAGGTGACCACTATGGCAACAGGCAAAACACCAAAACTCGAACAGATTGGCTTTGGTGCCAATTTCAAAGGCGAAGTAGTCTCAATGCTTGAAAGCAACAACATGTTCACCGACTTTGAACGCAGCGAGCTACGCACCCTGGCCGACTATTGCCAGGCCTATAGCGCACCCCTTGGAACCGTCGTTTTCAATGAAGGTGAGCAGTCGAGTTATCTCTGCCTGCTCGTAGATGGCAGGCTCAGCGTGCTCAAGGATGCCGACGGCGAGAAGAGTAAAAAGCTGGTCGACGTACGCCCCGGCAAGACGATCGGTGAAATGTCGGTGATCGACGGTCTGCCCTACTCCGCCACGGTCAAGTCTGCGGTTGACTCGAAATTGATCCTGATCACCAAGGAGAATTTTGTCCAGATCACGGAAGACCACCCGCGTCTCGGTGTCAAAATCCTGTGGAAGTTCTCGCAGCTGTTGAGCCTGCGCCTGCGGCAGACCAGTGGAAAACTGATTGACCTGCTTTAAATTAACAGTCAACCCTGTAATTCTCATTTATCCGATTGCCGTCGAACGGCAAGAGACGATAAAATTGGCCCTCTCTTTTATAACCCCCTTCGGAGAAGTTTCATGCGTAAAATCATTTCTGGCCTCGTTTTGTTTAGTGCGATGGTGTGCACTATGTCCGCCAATGCTGCTGAGCATGTCATCAAGATGCTCGACACCGGCGCGGACGGTAACATCATGGTTTTCGAACCTGCCTTTATCAAGGTGAACAAAGGCGACACCATCAAGTTTGTCTCTGCTAACCCGGGCCATAACAACATTTCACGCCATGTACCCGATGGCGCCAAAAACTGGAAAGGCGAGGTCAGTCAGGATGTCACTATTACGGTTGATGCCGAAGGGGTCTATCTTTATGAGTGCGACCTGCACAAATTTCTTGGCATGGTCGGTGTGATTCAGGTGGGCAAGGCAAAAAATCTGGATGCCGCCAAAGCTGCGGCCGACAAGGTAACCGCCGGCATGGCGATGGGCGCAGAGCGCATGGCGGAATACCTGACACACGTTAAGTAACAGAGTATCGTTACTCACCAAACGTCGGTTCCGAGAGGGGCCGGCGTTTTTTATGTATGGGTTCCCATACCAGAGGCACTTCCTTCGGTCGCGCTGAGCATGGGAACCAGTGCAGACCACTACGCCTACTCGTCACCCCAACGTGGCAACAGCATATGCTCGATCTCCAGATGATCGAGGATACGCGCGACGATAAAATCGATCAGATCATCGATTGTTTCAGGTTCCTGATAGAACCCCGGGTTAGCCGGCAGGATCGTCACCCCCAGACGCGCCAGCGTCAGCATGTTTTCCAGATGGATCGCAGAGAGCGGCGTCTCACGATGGACCAGGATCAACTTGCGCTGCTCCTTGATCGCCACGTCGGCGGCACGTTCCATCAACGAGCTGCTGGCGCCCGTCGCCACCGCCGACAGCATCGCACTGGTACAGGGACAGACCACCATCGCGCGCGAAGCACCAGAACCACTTGCCACCGGCGATGACCACTGCTCCTTGCCATAAACTTTTAATTGATCCGGCTTCGCGCCGTACAACTCAGTAAAAAAGGTCTGCATCTCTTTCGGACTACCAGGCACCTTGAGTTCGGTCTCCATCGCCAGCACCACCTGGGCAGGCGACGAAACCATTAAGTAGACCTGCTCACCGGCGTCAAGCAGACACTGCAACAGTCGCAGGCCGTATTGCGCACCAGAGGCGCCAGTCATCGCCAGCGTTACCGAATCACGACTCATCGCGCGCCCCGCTCCTCAATTCAAGCGCCTCGATCAGTTTCTGATGAATCCCGCCAAAGGCGCCGTTACTCATCACCAGCAGATGACAGCCCGCTCCGGCGTCACTCATCACCTGTGCGACAATCGCATCGACATCATCAAACACCCGCGCATTATCACCAATGCCGCTGGCAATCTCCTGCATCGAACAGTCCGCACCGGCAGGCTGAAAAAGGATCACATCGTCGGCAGCAGCAAAGGCAGCGGCAAGGGTCTCGCGATGCACCCCCATCTGCATCGTATTCGAACGCGGCTCCAGTATCGCCACGATACGTTCATCACCCACCTGTCGGCGCAACCCCTCCAGCGTCAGCGTGATCGCCGTCGGGTGGTGAGCAAAGTCATCGTAGATATGAACCCCACCCACCTCGCCGCGCTTCTCCATGCGGCGCTTAACGTTCAAAAACTCACACAGGGCAGCAATGGCATGCTCTACCATCACCCCGGCGTGGCGCGCCGCCGCAATGGCCGCGATACCGTTATTGATGTTGTGTTCGCCCATCAACGACCACTCGACCCGCCCCTGCAACTCACCCTTAAAACAGACATCGAAGCTGCCACCATCGATAGAGATATTTTGCGCAGACCAGCCACCGTTCGCTGCGATCTGTTCAACCGGCGTCCAGCACCCCTGCGCCAGCACATCCTGGATGTTGCTATCATCAGCGGGGGCAATGATCAAACCGTTCTGCGGCACTGTGCGTACCAGGTGGTGAAACTGACGCTTGATCGCATCGAGATCATCAAAGATGTCGGCGTGATCAAACTCGAGGTTGTTCAGAATCAATGTGCGCGACTGGTAATGGACAAACTTCGAGCGTTTATCAAAAAAGGCGGAGTCATACTCATCGGCCTCGACAACAAAAAACGGGGCATCCCCGAGACGGGCGGAGATGCCAAAGTTCTTTGGCACACCACCTATTAAAAAACCGGGCTTCAACTTGGCGTATTCAAGAATCCACGCCAGCATACTCGAGGTAGTAGTCTTGCCGTGAGTCCCGGCCACTCCAAGCACCCAGCGATCGCGCAGGATATATTGCGCCAGAAAGGCGGGGCCGGAGATATATGGCAGGTTACGATTGAGCACATACTCAACCATCGCATTGCCGCGCGACATTGCGTTTCCGATCACGACAAGGTCAGGCGCGGGGTCGAGTGCCGCAGGGTCGTAACCGTCACACAGCGAGATCCCCTCCGACTCCAGTTGAGTACTCATCGGCGGGTAGACGTTGGCATCCGAGCCGCTTACCTCATAACCGAGCTGGCGCGCCAACAAAGCAATACCACCCATAAAGGTGCCGCAAATGCCTAATATATGGATATGCATCGTGAACCCGCTCTATCTGGTTAACGTCAGGTGACAGGTACTGTGGTCGCAGTTTCCGGGGTAAAAAATAGTGTGCGCATCACGCGGAATGAGACAAAAACATAGAAGCATGAAATTATCAGTCCCATCCACATAGAGGTGTCGAGTGCGTGCTTAAATATATTGCCAATCACCGCCACTTCCCAGACTATCAGCCCCCATAACAGAATCGCAGCCACAACAACAAAAAAACTACCGCCATCATTAGCGCCATACTGCTGTAAAATCACGAGCGGCCAGCGCAGTAGTTCCAGTACCACACCACACCCGGCCATCGCGGTCAGTGTCTGTGCATAACGTGCGGTGTAATCACGCACCCACAGCATAAGATAGACAAGCCCGGTCAGCATCAACGTAGCGACGATCGCCACCTGTAGTGCCGTGCCCGGCCCCTGATCACCCACCGTTAACATTAGCACCAGCATTGCATAAGCCAGCACCACTAATGCCATTAACAATTTCGAGGCGGGGAGATCCTGAGGGCCCGCCTTCAGGCGGAAGATATCAAAAAACTGTTGAGCAATCTTATCCACGTTTTTCTCCGCTAATCATGTCACCCGAAAAATAACCCGTCACTGCCGCATCATAACGCGGGTGTAGATGAAACAGAACCCACTGCGCATCAGGCAATAATCCATACAGAATTGAAGGCAACCTAACCACCACGATAGCCAGGCTCCAGCCAGCAGCGCGGTAACGGCTCGCCAGAGGGAAACATCATCTCCTGCTTGTTATAGCGTTTAACATCCGCCATCTCGTCATTCAGATATGTGCGCGCAACAAAGGTCGAACAACTGGGATTGACGATTGACATAACATCGATCGCCTCAATCAGCTCACTGCTCGTCATCTGCCTCAGAAACATACCCCACCCCCATAGTGACACAATCGACCGCCGTTTCCCGTTCACTATACCACTCAGTGGTAAGTCAGAGTATATTGATCTGATGTGGAATGAAATCGAAACAGCGATCAGTGAAGCCAGCGGTAAGCCGTTCAGGATCAACCAGCGGAGCGATATTGGCGGCGGCTGTATCAATCAGGTGATGCGGCTCGATGGTGACCCAGATCTCGATCACGTCAGCTATTTCATCAAACTCAATTCAGCGAGCAGGCTGGCGATGTTCGCCGCCGAATCAGGCGGCCTGCAGGCGATCATCGATACCGGTACCATCAGCGCACCGCAGCCGCTCTGCTGTGGCACTGCCGGAGGGCAGGCCTTTCTAGTAATGAGTTTAATCGAAACGGGAGGCTCGCGCGGCAACCCGGAGCAACTCGGCCGCAAGCTGGCGGCGATGCACCGGCCGAAGGTATCGCAGTTTGGCTGGCATCGCGATAACACCATCGGCTCGACCCCACAGCACAACGATTTTTCCAATGACTGGCTTGAGTTCTGGCGCGACCAGCGGCTCGGCTTTCAATATGAACTGGCGGCACGTAACGGTTGTGGTGAACGGTTGCTGTCGGAGGGTGAAAAGTTGATGGAGTGTTTCGGTGGTCTGTTCGATGGCTACTCACCGCAACCGTCACTGCTGCACGGTGACCTCTGGTCCGGCAACTACAGTTACGACAGCAGCGGCACACCGGTGATCTTCGACCCCGCCTGTTACCACGGCGACCGCGAGGCGGACATCGCGATGACGGAACTCTTCGGCGGCTTTCCACGGAATTTCTATAGTGCGTACCAAGAGGCGTGGCCGCTCGACAGTGGTTATGCCACGCGCAAGATGCTCTATAACCTCTACCATATTCTGAACCATTTTAATCTTTTTGGTGGTGGGTATCTGTCGCAGGCGGAGTCGATGACGCGGCAGTTGTTGAGTGAGTTAAAAAATTAACACAAATTGAAGAAATAATAATTCCCATGCCAGAACTGCGTGCGTCATGTAGAACTACTTTAGTTTTTGAGTTGCTTAAACTCCACATTATACTTTCCAAGAAGCTGTTTTAATCGGTGACTGTCGTTAACTGCTTTCTTCTGCTCTCGGCTCTTATCAAACAAAACTCGTCCCGCCTCAGCCATTGATTTTGAGTGTTTACACACGTTGGCGATACCAGCTAGCTGAATATGTTCAAACAGATCCAGTCTGGCGTGAGTCTCTTCATCAAGAAATCTGACAGTGATGGATTTAGGATCCCATTCATTAGAGGTAGCGGTCCAGTCATGTTTTAGCCGCCTGATTTCATCATCTACCACCTCTTCTGTTATGCGTCCACCATCGGCAAGTGTGGCCATGCGAGTCACGCTGGCATTGAGGTCTCGAAAGTTAGCGCGCCAGGTTGCCTCAGGGCTTAAGGCGAATTTCAGATAACGGTTACGTGCTGCCTTGTTGAAGCTGACAAGGCTGCCAGCTTTCTGTGCAAAACGATCAAGCTCATAATCGAGATTGACTTCAAGATCTTCAATACGCTCCTTGAGTGAAGGCAGGCGATAGGTCCAGAGATTAATGCGGGCCAGCAGGTCTTCACGGAACTTACCCTGGCGACTATCTTCAAACAGGTCACGGTTGGTACCAGCAATGAGTTGGAAGTTACTACTGACCGGGATGTCGGCGCCAAAGGGCATAAAGTTTTTATCTTCTATGGCGCGCAGCAGCATCGCCTGTTCGTCTGCTCCCAGTTCACCAATCTCATCCAGAAACAGAATGCCGTCATGTGCTTCCAGTAGCAGGCCGGTACGTTGTGTCGCAGCGCCGGTGAAGGCTCCTTTTTTGTGGCCAAACAGGGCAGACATGGCGTTGTCACCGCGTAGCGTTGCGCAGTTAACTTCGACCAGTTTTCCTTCAACCTGACCGCGATGTTGTTTGAGTTGATAGATACGCCTCGCCAGTTGTGATTTACCCGCGCCGGTGGGGCCTGTGAGCAGAATGGGGTCATCGGAGTTAATCGAGATCTTCTCCAGTTGTGCGATGACGCGGTTAAATTCGCTGTTTCTGGTTTCGATGCCCCCTTTCAGATAGACCGTGCCCTCTGCGTGCTCGCGTGAAAAACGAGAGGCGATTTGATCATATTTCGATAGATCGAGATCAATGATCTGGTATTCACCGGCTTCATTGCGATCACGATTGGGAGGTGAGGTCTGCACCAGACGCCCGGGCAGGTAGTGTGCTTCAGTTAACAGATAGAGGCAGATCTGCGCCACATGTGTGCCGGTGGTGATGTGGATCAGGTACTCTTCCTTGTCGCGATCAAAACTGTATTGTCGGGAGAAGTCGTGCAGGCTGCCGTAGACCTCTTCAAAGTCCCACGGGTTTTCAAATTCGATCAGGTGTTGACGCACCTCTGTCTCTGGCGAGATACGTTGAATATCTTCAGTCACCAGGTCGGCCAGGCGCTGGTAGTGGGGCTGAAAGAGTAGCTCCATGCGATCGACGAGCAGCTCTTCATGCTGGCATAACGAGATTGTGGGGCGCCATTTGTCCCAGCGTTTTTTACCCCGGCCTCGCTGGTCAAGAACAGTACCTAGCAAGCTGATCGCGACAGTTTTCATTTATCAAATAAAATATCAAAATATCGAAAAAGATAATTACTTTATTATCGGCAAAATAGAGGATGAGCGCCAGTTACTCCGGTCATGATTATTTAATTCATTTAATACAAGTAGTTAAATCTATTTTGATGGTGATTTGAAATACTGGCACGGTGACTGCAATACCCAGGGCAACAAACAACGAATAGCAAAACAGATAGAAGAAGGAAGCAGACAATGTGTGAAACATCTTATGAAGTGATGAGCGACCACGAAGGTGCCCCGATTAAGTCCTGGACCAAAGGGGTTCCATTCGAAGAGCAGGCACGTCAGCAACTAAGAAACATTGCCAGTCTGCCCTTCATTCACAGATGGGTATCGGTGATGCCTGACGTCCATCTGGGCAAAGGCGCAACCATCGGAAGCGTGGTACCGACTGTCGGTGCAGTGATTCCAGCAGCGGTTGGTGTGGATATCGGTTGCGGCATGATGGCGGTGAAGACATCGCTGAAGGCACAGCAACTACCAGACAGTTTGGCAGTCATACGTCTGGCGGTTGAGGCAGCAGTGCCACACGGGCGTTCATCAGGGCGCGGTCGTCGCATGCCAAAACGCGATAAAGGGGCATGGGGTGAGCTACCTGAAGATGTAGCAACCGCATGGAAGGCGCTACATCCTGGGTTCGAGCGTCTGTGTGAACAGCACAAGTTGTTGAAGAACACCAACAACGTGAGCCACCTGGGAACCCTGGGTACCGGCAACCACTTTATCGAAGTGTGCCTGGATGAGAGTGATGACGTCTGGTTCATGTTGCATAGTGGTTCGCGTGGTGTCGGCAACCGTATCGGTTCGCACTTTATCGAGCTGGCGAAGAAGGATATGGAGCGCTGGATGATCAGCTTGCCGGACAAGGACCTGGCCTACCTGCCAGAAGGGAGCGACCACTTCGAGCAGTATGTGGAAGCGGTAGAGTGGGCGCAGGAATATGCCCGCATCAATCGCGAAGTGATGATGGCGCGTGTAATCGCTGCTGTGCGTAGTGAGATGCCGATCGCGTTCGAGACGCATATGCAGGCAGTGAACTGTCATCACAACTATGTCTCACGTGAAAACCACTACGGTGAAAACGTACTGGTTACCCGTAAGGGGGCGGTGCGTGCGCGTAACGGTGAGCTGGGCATCATTCCCGGTAGCATGGGGGCACGTTCATTTATTGTTCGCGGCCTTGGTAACGATGAAAGTTTCCATAGCTGCAGTCATGGTGCGGGACGGGTGATGTCCCGCACCCAGGCTAAGAAGATAGTCAGCCTGGATGAACATGTCGCCGCGACCGCAGGTGTCGAGTGCCGTAAGGATGCGGGCGTGATCGATGAGACCCCTGCGGCATACAAACCGATTGATCAGGTGATGGAGGCGCAGAAGGATCTGGTTGAGATCGTCCATACCCTCCGTCAGGTGGTCTGCGTGAAGGGTTAAGCCGTAACTTAGCCCTCTCGAATTTTGAGAGGGCTAATAAGAAGGAATAAGAACAATGTTGGTAATTGATGGTTCACAAGGTGAAGGCGGTGGTCAGATTTTGAGAACCTCACTGACCATGGCGATGGTGACCGGCACGGATATAAAAATTGAAAACATTCGTGCCGGTCGTGCTAAGCCGGGGCTGATGAGGCAACACCTGGCTTGTTTGAAAGCAGCGCAAGCGATTAGTGGCGCAGATGTAAGCGGTGCAAAGGTGGGCTCCACCTCAGTCATATTCAAGCCAGCCTCTATTGAGCCGGGCGAATATGAGTTTTCGGTGGGCACTGCGGGTAGCACAATGTTGATTTTTCAAACTGTGCTGCCTGCTCTGGCGACGGCAAATGGTGAGTCACGTCTTAGGTTTCATGGAGGCACCCATAACATGATGGCCCCAAGCTTTGATTTCATTTCGCTTGCTTTCGTGCCTGTTTTGAAAAATGTCGGCGTTGATATTGATATGAATCTTCATCGTCATGGCTTTTATCCGCAAGGTGGTGGTGAATGGAGCGTGCTTATAAAACCTTCAGCTCGAATAAAGCCACTAGCGCTAGTTGAGGCGGGCGAATTGGTGAGTAAAGAGGCTGTTATTACCAGCGCCCATATACCGGCCCACATTGCAGCACGTGAGATGGATGAGCTTGTTAAGCGCTGCGGCTGGCCACGCGAAGAGATGCGTGCTGAAAGTGCGGAGTGCCTGGGTAGCGGCAATATTGTCTCTTTGCGCCTGCATTATCAGCATTGCTCAGAGGTGGTCGAGCATGTAGGAAAAGTTGGTATATCAGCTGAACGCGTTGCACGCAGTGCTGTAAACGATATGCGTCGCTACCAGGCGAATAGTGCCGTAGTTGGTGAACATTTGGCGGATCAGTTGTTGTTACCGATGGCGATTGGTGAAGGTGGTGTGTTTAGAACATTGAGACCAAGTCTTCATGCCAAAACAAACAGAGATGTTATTCATCTCTTTACTGACAAGCGCTTTATGTTTGAAGAACTGGCTAAGGATCTCTGGGAGATCCGTCTATGAAGAGGCCATACTTGAGAGATAAAGGTGTATGTGGTGAATGGCCGGGCAAACTGGGTTGTCCGGCCGCGATTAAAGAATGTTGTCTGTATGTTGTAGAACGTATAGACCAAAAGCGTTTGGCAAGGCTTGCCTGTATTAGCGGTTCCGGATTCCGGCGACAAACCGGTCCGGTCCGGCTCATCCACCGCTGGTGATATGTGTACCAATGCAGTCAAGAGGCCAGACACCGTTAAGTAGCTCAATCGGGTAGAGCAGCTGATCGTTAATCAGTCGGTTACCGGTTCGAATCCGGTCTAATGGCAAAGCCTTCGGGCTGGGGTTCGACTCCCCACTTGTAGTAAACCCAGGGCTCCTTCGTTCGGTATGTGGTGGTATTGCGTATCGAACAACGGCGTGGTTGCCGAGCATGACCGCTTTGGTAGATATGCGTAGTTTTGATGTTGCCAAAACTGTTGCCGGACATTTCTGGGTCGGTATGGACAGAAAAGAAGATGATTGTTTCAGTAACCACTCTGAACAGCGCCTGTTTATTGAATGTGATACTCCGTAGCCACACCGGAGGGAGCCCGACTTTAATTAATAGTAATTTTAGGAGGCATTATGTATTTCGTTAAACAAATTGATGTAGCAGATAACGAAAGGGCCTTCCTGTTTAAGAAGAATCGCTTTGCGGGTGTCCTTGAGCCGGGAAGGTATCGTTTTATCGATCTGCCTGGAAATGTCAAAATTGAGCGTTTTGATATCACTCGCCATGAGCTGGAGCATAGTCTAAGCAAGTTTCTGGTCTCTACATTTGCAGACCAGACCCGCGACTATCTTGAGGCCTATCAGCTGAGTGACTATGAGGTGGGATTGTTGTACCACGATGGTCAGTTGATTGATATCGTCGCACCGGGTAGTTTTAAGGTCTACTGGAAAGGGCCTGAAAAGATAGCGCTGAAGCGTATCGACATTACTGAGGAGTTTCGCATCTCCAAGGCATTACTGACACTACTGGGCCGGGGTCATGGCACTCAGCTGGTACGCAGTGCGGCGCAGACGATCTACTACACCGAGGTGGAGGATAACCATGTGGGAACCCTACTGGTGAATGGTAAATTTGAGGCGCTGCTGCAGCCGGGTAGCTACGGCTTCTGGAAGTATCACCGGAATGTGGTTGTTAAGCACATCGATCTGCGCCTGCAGAATATCGAAGTGAGCGGTCAGGAGATCCTGACAAAAGATCGTGTCAGTCTGCGGTTGAATCTCTCTGCAGCCTACCGCGTGGATGATCCACAGCTGGCGCAGAACAAGCTGGCAGACTTTAACGACTATCTGTATCGGGAGTTTCAGTTGCAGCTGCGTGAGGCAGTCGGGACTAAAACGCTGGACCAGCTGCTGAATGACAAGGATACGCTGAACCTGGTGATTACGGGCGGTATTCGTCAGCGGGTTGGTGAGTATGGTATTTCGGTCAAGAGTGTCGGTGTGCGTGACATCATCTTGCCGGGGGATATGAAGACCATCCTTAACCAGGTCGTTGAGGCAGAAAAGGCGGCGGAGGCCAACCTGATCAAAAGGCGTGAAGAGACGGCGGCGACGCGCTCTCTGCATAACACTGCCAAAATGATGGAAGGCAACCCAACCTTGATGCGCTTGAAAGAGCTGGAGGTATTGGAGAAGGTGACCGAGCGAATCGGGAACATCAACGTCTACTCCGGGCTTGAGGGTGTGATGAAGGACCTGGTGAAGAGTCCGTCTGTGTTGAAATAGAAAAGGGTGGTCCGGAATGGGTCGGGCCACCAAGTAAATAATTAAGAGAAGATCGTAATGGAAGAAGAGATATTAAAACGACTGGATGCCATAGAGGTAGAAGAGAGTATCAGGATACTTTACGCCTGTGAGTCAGGGAGCCGTGCGTGGGGCTTTCCGTCGAAAGATAGTGATTACGATGTGCGATTTATCTATGTGCATGACAGGGCGTGGTATCTGCGCGTAGATCACCAGTTCCAGCGCGATGTGGTTGAGCGACCGATCGATGATCTGCTGGATATCAACGGCTGGGATCTGAAGAAGGCGCTCAAGTTGTTGCGGAAATCAAATCCGGTCCTAATCGAGTGGTTTAACTCACCGGTCGTCTACCGGAACGATGGGGCATTTACGCGTGGCTTCAAAGCGCTGATGCCTGAGTACTATTCGCCGAGGGCCTGTTACTACCACTATGAGCATATGGCCAATGGTAACAATCGCGCATATCTGCAAGGGGAAATGGTCAAGCCCAAGAAGTACTTCTATGTGCTCAGACCTATACTCGCTATGATGTGGATAGAGCAAGGTCTAGGGATTGTTCCGATGGAGTTCGAAGTGCTGGTGGATCGGCTGGTTGAAGATGAGCGGCTGCTTGCTGATATAAAGCAATTGCTGGCTGATAAGCGGGCGGGCTTTGAAGCTGGGCAGATGCCGAGGATCGATTCAATCAGTGAGTTTATCGATATTGAGCTTGAACGGCTGGCGGGTATGGCTCAGGAGATTGATAAGAATGAAGTTGGTTTTGAGTCTATGAATCGATTTTTCTTGTCGGTACTCCAATAGATAATTGATTCCATCTATCGCGAGGCGTGGCTGCTCGACAGCGGTTATGCAACGCGCAAGACGCTCTATAACCTCTATCACATCCTGAATCATCTTAATCTTTTTGGTGGTGGATATCTGTCGCAGGCAGAGTCGATGACGCGGCAGTTGTTGAGTGAGTTGAGGTAAACCGGGACTCACGGTCAGCGGACTCTGACCCCACACAGTTAAATGTAGCCGGATGTAACGGAGTAAATCCGGGAAGGCCATAGCCACAATCCACCTAGAGTGCGTTTCACTTCATCTAGACCACTTGGCTTTTGTAATCAAAACCCTACCGACAACCTCCCTTTATCCTACTCCCGCTATCAAACGGCAGGTCAATCGAGCTTGGCCACAACACTCGCCACCAGAGAAAAAAACACCATAACGCTATGTTTTTAATGTAATTGGCCTCTCATAACCACAAAAATAAAAAACAAATAAACCATCTAGAATTATTCATAATATGCCGATAAATACGCAATGTTTAAACAAATTATGTTATCTTGTCCGCCGACAGTGCTTGTAAAGCTCTACGTGGTCTGTCAACAAGGGGAGAACAATTATGCCAAACGAGGATACTAGCTATACTCTATGGACGATTACGCAAAAGTCGTGGAGTAATCTTTTTCAAGGTTCATCATTAACTGAAGAAATAGCCGAGAAATTACAACAAGCTAATTGTGCGGAAGATAAGCTGGGAAGCAGATTAACGCCTTACAATACTCCCGTTACTGAGGAGACGCTTCGCCAATCTGTACGTTGAAAAATACAAGCATGTAAATTGACTTTAATTAAGGCCACATAAGTGGCCTTAATTTTTTATAATGAAACTCATAATGCCCTTATTAGAATAAAACAATAATGCACAAGCCAGCAAAATTGGAATTTCATTCTTTTGGCAATGATGCCTTAACAAGGCTTCCCTGCTCTGGGCAAGTAAAATACTTGCAGTGTTATTTAACAGACCTTGGTGCAATAACAGCAATCGAAGAACAAAATTATTTCGATCGCGACTACTTGGCTGAGTTCTCTGCATTTTATAGTACAAGCTCAAAAGGCTATAAAAACCTCTGCAAACGAATTCACTTTTTTGACATTGAGGTAAAAAGGGATTTATTTAGGCGCGCTGCTGGCGGGTCTAATCAAGCGCAATCAAGACTACAAAATGCATATTTGGGGTTTGTTGTAATTCGCCCCATACCAACCACCCCACTAGGAAGAACGGTGTTAAGGTGGTATCCCGAGCAGAAGCCGAACACACCAAGAGTTACGGTTCCGTCAAGGGATTATTGCTGCCATATCGCTGGAATTAAGTTAAGCGTTCACGGCCTAGCCTGGCAACAGCAAGACACAGGGGTCGGTGCTTGCGCAACTGTTGGCCTCTGGTCAATGCTACATTCTTCTGCATTTGATGATCATCATACAATACCAACTACTGCTGATATTACACGTGCAGCGCATAAAACAGCTTCTCTGGGCTCGCGTGTATTTCCATCTTCTGGTTTGGCAATTTATCAAATCACTGAAGCAATAAAACAATATAACCTAGCGCCTGTTGTTCTAGACGGAGAATTACCATCATCAAACAAAGGATTTGGAAAGGAACGGTTTTCTAGTTCTTGCGCAGCGTTAATCAGGTCAGGCTATCCAGTATTGCTGATTGGCCAATTAGGAAATTTAGGTGGTCACGCCATATGCGCCACAGGGTTTAGGGCATGCCCTCCTGTATCTTGCGCCGCAGACGAAATAAAAATCCAAGATTCGAATATTCAGTATCTGTATATTCATGATGACAACTTGGGTCCAAATGCGCGATTTAGAATAAACGATAATGGACTTGGCAACCCTATTACATTAGAAGCTGATTCTCCGCCACCGCTACAGCCTCATCAACATGGTGGCTCACCAACGACCGGCTATCACACGTTTACGCCACATCAATTAGTAGTAGCCGTGCATGAAGATCTACGAACTTCACCCGATGTTCTACATAAAGCAGGATTAGAAAAGGCTCAAATACTATGTTCTTTTGTTAATTCATTCTTTGACTGCATCAAACAATCCAGAATAGGGATAACACTAAGCACTCGCTTTATAAAGTTGGCTGACTATATTGGTATTGAATTAGGAAGGACATTGGATGGCAGTACCAAAGAGCTAGCCAAAACGAGAATGGCGCTTTATGAACAAGTACCCCCAATGAGCCTACACGTAGGAGTCGTAAGAATCGCTCTTGACGATGCAACACCATTAATAGACATCTTATATGATACAACCGATAGTGACAGGAACCATCCGGTATTTGCTCATGTCACATACAACAAAGTAATCGCGGACTTGATACAGCATTTTTGCGGACGTGATAACACACAATTTGGGGTAAAAGTATCGGCTTTCTAAAATAGATGGAGAACCCATGCTCCCCGTCTTTCTCCTCATTATCATTATCAATCTCATCTGATATCTCATCCAACCACTCCTCAACCTCAAACTCCAGATCAAGCCGCTCCCGCACCCGCTCCCCAGTCTTCGATTGAACATGCGCCCCGCCCTTCCGCATTAGCGGTGAGCGGGCCGCATGGTTTCGTTGATTACTATTTCGTCTCGGCATAACCGTTCTCCTTTAGATTGCTAACCGATACCACTCCACCTGCTTCACCTTGCGGCGCTTGCGAATGAAGGTACGGTCCTGTTTGATGAAGCTCGGGTCTTCATCGGTGCGTTGAAAACAGAACTTGCGTGGTAGGTCTGAATAGAGCGAACGCGGTGGCGCGCCGCAATGGACTCGCTTCAGCTTCTGCCCCGCCTCATGGGTGTGGTAATAGATATCACCGATCCCCAGCTCTGCACGAATAAAGTGGATCGCGGCGCTTAGCATCGCCTCGGCCCACAGTTTGATAAACGGTGCGAACACCCGTTCCATATAGAGTTCAAACCGTTCCGGTTTACAGTCGCAGTAGTCGAGGTACCACGGCGTGGTTCCTCTTCGGATGCCATTCAGACACGCCTGCACCCTGCGCACCCAGTCATTCTGGATCTCTTCGATCAACGCCTCGCCGCGTTCAAGATCAAAGTCGATCCGCGCCCACGCCAGCGTATTGCGGAACAACCGGCGCTTTCCTTTCTCCATTACCGGGTGGCCGGAGTAGTTGAAGATAAACTCATCCTCCGGCTTCACCAGCTTCTGATACTGGCGGTTGTGCTGCTCGGAGAAGTTGAGCTGCAACACCAGATTGCAGCCGGGGCGTGTCACCTGATAATGCCAATGGTTACTGTCGCCCCAGCGATCCACGGTTAACACAAACGGCTGGCTCGACGGCAGCCACTGATCGGCAAACAGTACTGGCGTGAGCTTTCCGTTTCCTTGCACGGCGAGCAGGCTTCTGACCTCGTTCTGGTTTAATAGTCGGTGATAGGGTGACTGCTTGATCGCTGCAACACTCTGCAACTGTTGCGACACATAGTGCAGCAGCTGAAGTGCATACTGCCCCTTAAAATAGTGGAACAGTGTTCTTTCATCTGGTAGGCACGCTATCACCTCATCGATTATCTCTCGTTTCATGTTGGCATCTCTCTTTAAATTCAAAATTCGCTATGGTTAAATTCTCTTGTCTGGTTTCAATAAACAGATACATTCGATTTTTCCTTATTTGGTAAATAAATCCACTAGCCCGTCATCCCCTCGCAACCGAAGGAAATCCCTTTATATGCAGGCTGGAATGACATCAAACAAATTAACGCCTCTTCTCTCGCGACACATACATAGCGCGCACAGAGCAATAGACACAATTGTCCAGCCGCCACGAACTGGCGAAATAAAAACTATTTAAGTAGGAGCCCGGCCTCTACGACCGGCAGGATTTACTGGGAGGTAAAGGGAACGAGGCTCATGACCATTCTGATAAAAAACATTCACTGCCTCCTGTTATGGTTGTACGTTAAAAGATGGGGCGCGACTTTACGCCTGTGACAGATCACTGTCAACAGGGTTTATCGTTATAACTCGGTTAATCTTAGGCGACATTACCTGCTGTGGTGTTAGCTCATTGAGCACACAGAAATTTTTTAATTTTAAAACTATACTAAACAAACTGTGGCCACTACTTAAACTGCATCTGCAACATCATCCCACCGGTCTTCTCTGAAAGCGTCTTATATTCGGCAAGGGTAGGAGGATTTGAACGCCCCAACGGCAGGGTGAAGACAGGGCTCTCGATCTGTGAATAGAGAATCTGGTCATCCGAGGGTTCATCGCCAATCAGAAGATAGGCACCCGGTGCGCGGGTGTTTTTGGCGGCGCGACGGAAGGCGTCACCGATGGTTTCGTTATTGCCGATAAACGGCGCCCCCTGCATCAACATATCGAACATCTCACCCATTGAACCGGTGTAGGTCCTGGCGATGCCGTCTGAAAACCAGGTGACGGCATCGAGATGTTTACCGGAGCGGGTAACGATCACACGCAGGATTGGAATCAGAAAATGCGACGCGCCGTGCATCGAACCGGTGGCGTCGATCACCAGATGCAGCTCTTTACCGGGGATCTTTTTCAGCCCTTCGATAAAGATCTCAAAATCTTTGCGCCCTTCGCCTTCCGCAAGCCCGGCCGGTTTGAGCACCTTCTTCATCTGGCTTTCAGAATCCATCTTGGCCATCTCATCCATCTCACCGATGAGTCGGTCCATATCCGAACCCGACATTTCAAGTTGCTGCTCAAGCTTTGCCACTTTCTCTTTTAGTTTGGGCAGCTGATCTTCTTCGGCCACCCTGGAGGTGATCAGGATGGTGACCAACAGAAAGATAAAGGTCGCGAGCATCAGCAACGCGACATCCGAAAAACTCTCGTGGACGTTGGTGTAGGTAAACTTTCGTCTATCTTTCACAGCAGGGGCAGGTGGTTATTATTCTTTGGGGGGACGACGCGGCCTGAAGCGCAGCAGATCTTTGCAGCGCTGCCAGAAGGTGCGATTGAGATTGCGCATCAACCGCGCCTCCTGACGCATCAGCATGTAGGCCTGACGATTCATCTCGATATTCTCCAGCAGTGAGGTGCGCTCCTCCTGCGACAGGCCGCGCAGGTTTTCTACCTCCTGACGGAACTCTTCCATCGCCATGCGTGAGGCGCCAAAGGCCGACTGCAGGAATTTCACCCGTTCGCCCAGCGAGGCCATCTCGGCATCGAGGAAGCGAATGTCGCGCTCCAGTGACGGTTTGAAATCGGCCGAGCAGTAGACCAGACAGATGCGCATGGTGCGATCGAACAGCCCCTCCACCCCCTGCTCGGTGATCTGCGCAAAGACACGCAGCAACACGCCACCGAGAATGGCACCGAGCAACGTGGTGTAAAAGGCGGTGCCCATGCCACCCATCGCCTTGCGCAGCCCAGCCAGCAGCTGCTCCTGATCATGCCCCAGCGCATCGAGCGACCCGGTGAGCCCGGTGAGCGTGAGTGTCAGCCCCATCACGGTACCAATCAGGCCGAGTGTAATCAACAGGTTCCCGGCGACCTCTATCGAACGACTCATGCGTTGAAAAACGGCCAGTTCAACATTGAGCAGCGCCTCGGCGTCGGGCTTACTGTTGCTATCCATCGCCATCTTTAGTGACTGGAAGTAGCGTGCGACGGCACGCCCTTCGGAGGTGATCTCAAAGCCGATCAACCCCTTCTCCCTCACATCGCGCTCAATACGCCGCGCCATCAGCGACTCTTTGGTCAGCGCGATACTCAGCGCCAGGCTGGCGGCGAGACCGAAGACAAAAAAGGCGAGAATGATCCACGTAATGCGTGTTTTGTCCTGCTCGAGAAACTCCCAGATACCGGCGTCGCGGTAGAAACCAAAGTAGACGGCCGTTGCGGCCAGCGCCCAGATGGTCCACAGCAGCAGCGTACGATAGGGGCGATGCCTCATTTCGACACCTGCCGCCACATTATCGCTCGCCTCTCCTCAGTCGGCCTGCTCTGCATCTCCCCCAACCCCGTAGTGATTCATCATTATTATTCGTATATACCGAAATATAAAGCAGAAAGGGCTATTTGTCTTCCACCGCCTTAGCAAAGGAGGCGTGATCATCTGCGCAGGAAACGAATCCAGCGCCAGATATTCAACATGCTGGAAAGCGAGGCGGCAAAATAGGTGAGTGCACAGGCGCGCAGAATCTTTTTTGCGGCGCGCTCTTCAGTCGCGGTCAGGTACTTACCCGCTCGGATCAGCGGCAGCGCCTTGCCAAAGCTGGCATCCCACTCCACCGGCAGCGTCACCAGGTGCACCAGCGCTGAGACCCCGATACTCGCCAGACCGATGATAAACATCACCACTCCAACCGAGGGGGCGCGGGTAAAGACCATTAATAGTGGAATCGCAATCATCGCCAGCGAGCCCGCTTTTTCCGCCACCTGGGCAATCTGAACCAGGTTGGCGCGCATCATCAACATTCTGTCGCCGTTCTGATGCTGAATCGCGTGCCCCACCTCATGTGCCGCCACCGTTACTGCTGTGAGTGATTTACCATCGAAGTTTGCCTCACCGAGGCGCACACAGCGATCTGCAGGATCGTAGTGATCTCCCAGCACGGTCTTTTCGACCTTCACCGACGCCAGCCCACACTCGTTCAGCAGGTGGCGTGCAAACTCACTGCCGCTGCCGGGGTAGTGTTCCTGATGCTCGCTGTAACGGGACAACACCGAGCGCGCCCACAGCTGGGGGCCGAAGATTAGCGCCAGCAATAATAGTAGTGGAATTACCAGATGCATCAAATGGCACCTGGAATAAGAGAGACATCGCTCACAGCCAGACTATAAAAGAGAGATCGGGGCCTGGCTGGCTGAACCTACCGCACGCATATAGCGACTCATCTCTTTCGCCGAGGCAAGGTCGATCATGTGAGGCAGAAAGTAGACACCACGAAATTCTCCATCGACCGGCTCAATCGAGATGAAATAGGTAGCACCCGCCTCGAACTCAAACCGTTTCGTCCGTTTCATCTTTTTAAGTTCGCGAAATGGGCCGGCAACCGTCTCCGACTCTATAGTGACATCCATCTCGCCCGGCTTGAGATGTACCAGCGTATATTCAGATTTAACCAGCCTAAGCAGCGGTTCTTTATTTAGTTCCACTGCCAGACGGTTATCCGCAGCGCCCATGTAGCGCTCGGTATCGGGTCGAATAAAGTAGACAGCGGCATAATTACCAGCCCCTGTCTGAACCAGCGAATGCCTCATATCAATAGTGGTACATCCAGCAAGGGCCAGAAGTTGCAACAGCAACAGCGCTACAGTCCCCGTTCTTATATTCATTTCTGGAGAAACCCCTTATGACTAACTTGTCCGATCATACGAACGACCGATCATCTCATTCATTTTTTATCAAAACAAGGGCTTGAAAGGCTGTTTTTCTTTTTCAGGGGGTCGGTTCCGACCCCATAAACGGTGTCAGAACTTGCCACAGCCCCTCTCGTTTGATTCAATACACTGTTTTACCCGTGCGGTGGCGCAAAAGAGACGCCCTCCACTCGCGCTGAGGTGCGAACGAGACAAGCGCGGTAAATACAAAGATTTCGATTGCGGGTGCGCTGCAAAACAAGAACCGTCCACACCAGCAGATCCGCCATTAAGCTACAGATTTACATAGATTTTTAAACTCCAAGGAGAATCAACATGTCTGCTAAACATCCCGTCGTCGTCGTGACCGGCTCATCCGGTGCCGGCACCACCACGGTAAAAAACGCCTTTCAGCACATGTTCCACCGCGAAGGCATCAATGCCGCCGTCATCGAAGGGGACGCCTTCCATCGCTATGACCGCCTGACAATGAAAGAGAAAGTGGCCGAGGCCGCCAAAGAGGGCGTCGACCTGAGCCATTTCGGCCCTGAAGCCAACATTTTCGACAAACTCGAAGCGCTGTTCAAAAGCTACGGCGAGTCAGGTACCGGCCAGATGCGTAAATACCTTCACGATGAAGGCGAAGCGGCCCCTTACAAACAGGACCCTGGCACCTTCACCCCGTGGGAGCCGGTTCCTGAAGGAACCGACCTGCTTTTCTATGAAGGGCTGCACGGTGGTGTCGTCACTGAAGATGTCGACCTTGCCAGGTGGGTAGACCTGCTGGTCGGCGTCGTACCGATCGTCAATCTGGAGTGGATCCAGAAGATCCACCGCGACACCGCTCAGCGCGGCTACTCTGCCGAGGCAGTGACTGACACCATCCTGCGTCGTATGCCGGATTACGTCAACACCATCACTCCGCAGTTCTCACGCACCGATATCAACTTCCAGCGTGTACCTGTGGTCGACACCTCAAACCCGTTCATTTCTCGTGATATTCCAACCCCGGATGAGAGCCTGATCGTGATCCGTTTCAGACACCCGGAGAAGCATGACATGCCATATTACCTGTCGATGCTGAAAGATTCGTGGATGTCTCGTCCAAATACCATCGTACTGCCAGGTGGCAAGATGGGACTGGCGATGGAGATCATCCTCAATCCAGTTGTTCACGACCTGATGGAACAGAAACGCTCAGCCTGAGCCCGGTATCCGCTCTGTCGTCTGACAGCTTAAGAAGACTGAAAGCGCCATCCGAAGCGGGTGGCGCTTTTTTTTGCGCCGTGGAAGCGCGCTCAAAAAATTATAACGATAGCAAACAATAGAATAGGGATGATTTTAGGCAAAAGATAAAAATTGGGGTTTACCAAAGAAATTCGGCACATCCCGACTGCACAGGGGGGAAGCTCAAGTATCTGATAATCCATTACCAACTTGAAGCTCGTCGCAGCCGGGAGTGCCGGTGAATCGCCATCCCTTGCACCACTCTGGATCTAACACCTCGATCCAGAGAGAGGAGGAGGTGCCTGGGGATGTCTGTAGTGCAAAAAGAGTGTAGATGATCATCACGACTAAATCAACTACTTTTTGTATGGAAATTATTGACCGGGTTAGATGGTCATAAAATAGGCACTTTTCTCATCCGAGGTCAAAGCGAATCCCCTGCGCCAACGGCAACTTGCTCCCCCAGTTAATGGTGTTGGTCTGACGCCGCATGTAGCTCTTCCAGCAGTCGGAGCCGGCCTCGCGCCCACCTCCGGTCTCCTTTTCGCCACCAAAGGCACCACCGATCTCAGCTCCCGATGTCCCAATGTTGACGTTTGCAATACCGCAGTCGCTGCCCCGCGCCGACAGAAACTGCTCGGCAGACTGCAGCGTATTGGTGAAGATCGCTGACGACAGCCCCTGCGGGACATCGTTCTGCAGCGCGATCGCCTCATCCAGTGTGCTGTATTTCATCACATAGAGAATTGGTGCAAAGGTCTCATCCCTGACTATTTCGCTTTGGCGCTTAACCTCAATCAGAGTCGGCTCGACAAAGTGGCCCTTGCCGCGCCGCACTCTGCCGCCAAACAGCAGCCTGCCCCCCTGCTGCTCGGCCTGTGCGACCGCCGCCTTAAAACCCTGCACCGCACCGGCATCGATCAACGGTCCCATCAGCGTGTTTTTTCGCAATGGATTGCCGGTACGCACCTGACCATAGGCGTTAACCAGCGCGGGGATCAGTTTTTTATAGACCTTGTGGTGCACAATCAACCGACGCGTAGAGGTACAACGCTGCCCCGCAGTACCCACGGCGCCAAAGACGATGGCAGGTATCGCCATCTCAAGATTCGCCGACTGGTCTACAATGATCGCGTTGTTGCCACTACATTCGAGCAGATATCGCCCCAGTCGGCGCGCCACACGCTCGGCCACTTCATGGCCAACCCGACTCGAACCGGTAAACGACATCAACGCGACGCGTCGGTCACCGACAAAACGTTGCGCAAGGGTGTTATCCGCTGGCAGAAAAAATGAAAAGATGCCGGGGTAGCCCATCTCCTCCAGCACCTCGTTACAGATCTGCTGCACTGCGATGGCACACAACGGGGTCTTTGAAGAGGGTTTCCACACCACGGTGTTGCCACAGATCGCGGCGAGAAATGCGTTCCACGACCACACCGCCACCGGAAAGTTGAAGGCGCTGACCACACCAACAACACCCAGCGGGTGCCACTGCTCATACATACGATGTTCGGGACGCTCGGAGTGCATCGTATTGCCATACAACATGCGCGACTGCCCCACCGCAAGGTCGGCGATGTCGATCATCTCCTGTACCTCGCCATCGCCCTCCTGCTTGATCTTGCCCATCTCCATCGCCACCAGCGAACCGAGTGCATCTTTATTTTGACGCAGCGCGTTACCGATCCGGCGGATCACCTCGCCACGTTGCGGTGCCGGCACACGCGCCCACTCACGCTGCGCCGCAACACTATCGCCCATCACCTGCTCGTAATCTTTTTCACTGGAATTATAGGCGTTAGCGATCAACTCACCAGTCGCCGGATTGAATGATTCGGTTACACCGGCATCACGCCTCTTTGACCATTGGCCATTGCTATAGGTTGCCGGGTTATTTTTTTTTAGCTTGAGCGACTTCAGTAGATCCATCACATTGCTCCTTTAATAATAACGTGCAATTTACCGATCAGTTTTCACGCGTAATATCTGCCAAAGCGGTTACTGGTCACCTCTTCCAGTGAGACTGACTCCTGAGTAATAAAACCGCTGAAGCGCTCGCGTTTCTCAAGCACAACATCCATCGCACTACAGATTCCGGCAGCCGTCGTCACCTGAATCGATGACCACATCTTGCCCGCTATCTCCTGCGGATAGACCTTCTTCACATAGTTCTCTTCAAGAAACTGACCATTGTGCTTGCCAGCGACGGCGACATAGACCAGCACTACATCCTGCAATGTCTTGGGAATGGCGCGCTCCAGAATACGCTTTAGTGTTGCGCGATCTTCATTGAGGCGCAGCTCGTTCATCAGCAGCTTGATCTCTTTACAGTGGCCGGGATAACGCAACGTTTTGTAGTTCATCGTACGAATCTGGCCATCGTAGGTTTCACATAACGTGCCGAGTCCACCCGAGGTATTGAAGGCCTCGTATAGCACCCCATCGAGGGTGATCGTTTCGTAACCTTCGAGTGGCTGCATTGCAATAAACTCACCATGCTCGATCCCGTAACAGGTGTTGCCATATTCGTTGATCAGGCCGTCGGTCGACCATGTCAACGAGTATTTGAGCACATTGTTGGGATTGACCGGCAGCGCGCCAACACGCATCTTCACCATGTCGACCATCTCAAATTTTTTCATCAGGCTATTGGCGACGATACTGATAAAACCGGGGGCCAGGCCACACTGCGGCATAAAGATGTTGTCACTCCCTTTGCTGACATTGCGCACGTGGCGTGTCACACCGACATCTTCGGTGAGATCGAAATAATGCAGCCCATGTTTTGCGGCCAGATCGGCCACCAGTGTGTTGCAGTAATAGGGGAGCCCGGAGATCACGCTATCGAACTTGCCGCCACCGTTTTGCCCCGCCATGGTTCGGTCCAGCGCCTGTTCATCCTGGGCATCCAGTGGAAAGACCGTGACATGCGCAAGCCCCAGTTCCGCCACCAGCTTCTTCGCTTCATCGGTCTCCAGACTACCGACATGCACCTCATAGGCACCAGACTCCGCCAGCATCGTGGTAATCAGCGAACCGATCTTCCCCGCACCCAGTAACAGTACCTTTCGCATAGTCATATTTCACCCATGTTTGCCGATATATTTAGCATGCGGCTCCTGCTCAGGAGCGATTTTTTACCTGTCATATTCCGCCCAAGTAGTCGCCGCCGCCTTACCACCATCACCGCTGGAGCCTATCATGCCTGCCGACCGCTTTAACCACTTCGCCACCTCAGTTGCCACAACACTTATTGATGACAACCCTGCTTTTCAGTGCGACTCAAGGAACAAACAAGCCATCAAAGCCATCGGCGCTGCCGCGGAACTCTTTACCCTCGATCTTACCCCGTTTGTCGCCACACCACAGTCAGTGACGGCATTCGAGTTTTTTGATGGCATCGATGATGTCTCTCATCTGTTATCGGCCTACCGGGCGGCAAAACGCAGCCAGACATTTGAGATGGATCTGCCCGATGCTCGCGAACATCTCTCCGAATATGCCGATGATTTCGCGAACATGATATTGGCAAGGGCCAACGCCACGTTGAATCACCATCAGGCACATCTGATTGCAGAGTGGGTCAAACACCTGGACCTCTATTGTGCGGTCAAGAGTATTGAATCTTTCTTTTATAGCAAGGCAGATCTGACCCTGCTGGAGATCGCACCACAACACGACTGGGAGATTGTTTTCGACCATATGGCGATCCGCTGCGGTAACCAGGCCAACCTGGATGCTGAGCGCGTCTCGACACTATTAAAAGAACAGCACGGATACGTCTCCACCCAGTTCAGCAGCGAAGCCTGTTACCAGTTCCCCGACGGCTGGAACGCCTACCCACTCTACAAGATCCTTGAAAATGGACAGGTGCTGCGCATCTTTGTCGATCAATCAGACGCCCATGCGCCATCACAGATAATTCAGCACTGGAATTACATCTACGGCTACACCGCCCACCACCTCGGGATTCGGGCAACGATGCTCGAAGATGGCGTACGCGTGGCTGTGCCACTCGAAGCGGTGATGGCGGCACTGGAGCAGGCGGGGATCAGGATCATGACACCCACCGGTCACTACACCAACGGGCTGCTGATGCAGGTCTTTAGCGAACCGGAGAAAAATCGCGAGATCCCCACCGAACTCAAAGAGGCGATCGGCGCCCACGGCCCACAACTGCAGAAGACCATTGAAAACGCGAAACTGCTGGAACTGGTCTCGCGTCAGGAACTCCCCCCCGAACCGGCCCGAGAGTACTTTGCCCTCTACGGGATCGAATATGATGCCACCAACCCACTCCATTCCGCCCCTTGTTACCAGTACTTCCTGCCGGCGCAGGCAGCGCACGTGATCAAGACCTCGCAGCAGGTGGCCTGACAACGATCATCCACCGGGGTCAGGATCTGCAAACCCTGGATTGACCCTCCGGCACGATTTCACTATGCTGAGCGGATGAAAAAATTATCATTTAGCACAGTCACGTTAATGGTCGGCGCACTGCTTGCCACACCCGCCATCGCGGCCAGCGACAGGTCGTTACAACTACAGATCGATGCCCTGACCCAGCGCCTCAGCGAACTGGAGCAGCGCCTCGATACGCTGGAAAAGAGACCCGCCACAGTTACCAGAACCACGGTTATCAAAACCAAAAGCTCGCTGCCACCACCTGCCAACCCCGGCGAATGGCAGGATGCGACCAACTGGATTCACCTCAAGGTCGGCATGGACTATCACGATGTGCGCGCGCTACTCGGCGAGCCGCTCAAGATCCGGCGTGGCGCGGCGGAGTACTGGTACTACAGCGATAAAAAATTTGATGGCCCCCACCTGAAATTCCTGTTCAAAAAGGTGACTAGCTGGAAGGGTCCCAGCGATGGTGCAGGCACCGACTAAGGCTACGCCCATTTATTATCCACTAACACGCCTCATTTCCAATGAATCGCGTTAGACAGGCCGCCCTGCTGCTCGGGCCACTGCTCGGCATCTCAGTCGCGGCCTTTGTCGATATCCCGGGCCATCCACACGCCGCGTCGATGCTCGGCGTTGTGATCTGGATGGCGATCTGGTGGCTCAGCGAATGTGTACCGCTGGCAATCACGGCGCTGATCCCACTAATCGCCTTCCCCATCATGGGAATCGCGACCGCCAAAGAGACCGCGCCGCGCTACATGAGCAGCATCATGTTCCTTTTCATCGGCGGCTTTCTGATTGCACAGGCGATGGAGCGTACCGGCCTGCATCAACGCATCGCACTGGTGATCCTCTCCCACCTGCACGGCAGCCCTTTTCAGATCTTGATGGGCTTTGCCCTCTCCACCGCGTTCCTTTCGATGTGGATCTCCAACACTGCAACAACGATGTTGATGGCGACAATTGCGATCGCGGTGCTGACACGTCTCGACAGGGTATTCGACGCACAAACGATGGTGGTGATGGCGAGCACGTTACTGTTAACCATCGCCTACTGCGCCAACATCGGCGGCATGGGGACACCGGTCGGCACCGTGCCCAACCTGGTCTTTCTGGAAAACATGCGTGCCGTCGCACCAGACGATGTACCAAGTTTTCTACAATGGATGATGGTTGGGGTGCCGATGGTGATCATCGGCATCACTATTGTGGTGTTCTATCTGGGGCGACGGGTGCGCGATCTCAGCTGGTCAAATGCAGCCGTTGAAGGGATCAACCAGGAACTGCATGGTCTTGGGACCATGCGCCGTGACGAGCGTTTTGTCGCATGGATACTGGGGCTGACGGCCGCGGCGTGGATGACACGCAAGGGGATTCAGGGCGAAGGGATCGACATCCCCGGCTGGGCCTCATTACTGCCCTATAAGGGCGTCGATGACGGCACGGTGGCGATCATCGCATCGCTGATCCTCTTTCTTATCCCAATCAGCAACGGCAAACCGATCATGGACAAAACAGCAATCGGGCGACTACCGTGGGACATCATCCTGCTACTTGGCGGTGGCTTTGCACTAGCGATGGGGATGAAAAACTCCGGCCTGTCGCTGTGGATCGGTGATCAGCTGCAGTTCCTCAGCGCCGTGCCGCTGCCACTGATGCTGCTCGGCATCGCACTGGTGATCGTCTTCCTCACCGAGGTGACCAGCAACACCGCGACGACACAGGTGATGCTGCCGGTACTCGCTGCGGTCGCGATCGCCAGCAACCACGATGTGACTCAGCTGCTGCTAACCGCCACCCTCGCTGCCTCCTGCGCCTTCATGCTACCGGTGGCAACGCCACCCAATGCGATTATCTTTGGCACCGAGCGCATCTCCATGAGCGCAATGATCAGGGCCGGCCTACGCCTCAATCTGGTATTCCCACTGGTGATACTGGCGGCCGTACTGGCACTAAGACCGCTGATGCCCTAGTACCATATAAGCCCCCCTTTATCACTACGATCCACCGCTATCTCCGGCGATTTTGTCGGAATCTCCACGAATATAGACACATTCATTAAAATGGTGCTAAATTACACCCTGAGAAGGCAGGATTATTTAGATCGCCGCCTGTTGGTGACAAATTAACGGGATTTAACAGCACAATAACCACACTGATGGCTAAGTTACTGATATTAAATGGACCCAACCTCAACCTGCTCGGTGAGCGGGAACCGGGCCACTACGGCACGGATACGCTGGACGCCATCAACCAGCGACTCGAAAATGCCGCCCAGGCCGCCGGGCACACCCTGACCTGCTTCCAGAGCAATGCAGAACATCAGCTGGTAGAACAGGTACAGGCCGCCAAAAAGGACGATGTCGACTTTATCATCATCAATCCTGCCGCCTTCACCCATACCAGTGTCGCGATCCGGGACGCACTCAGCGCCACCGGGACTCCGTTCATTGAAGTCCATCTTTCCAACGTCCACGCGCGCGAGAAATTCAGACAGAACTCCTATTTCTCAGATATTGCCGTGGGCGTCATCTGCGGGCTGGGGCCGATCGGCTACGAGCTTGCATTACAGGCAGCGATTAAGCGGCTTGAAACAAACTAAAACATTACTTTTTAAGAGACGCCAGAAATTATGGATATACGAAAAATCAAAAAACTGATCGAACTCCTTGAAGAATCGGATCTCGCCGAGATCGAGATTCACGAGGACAAGGAGTCTGTCCGCATCAGCCGCACCAGCCAGGTGGTGGCACCACAGCCACAGGCAATCGTTGCCGCACCTCAGATGGCAGCGCCAGCACCCCAGACCGCTGCAGAGCCGGCCGTCAAAGCCGCTGAACCTGCCGCCATTGCTGGCAACCCAATTATCGCGCCGATGGTCGGCACCTTCTATCGCGCCCCGGCACCGGGCTCAAAACCGTTTGTTGAAGTGGGTCAGCGCGTCAACGTCGGCGATACCCTCTGCATTATTGAGGCGATGAAGATGCTTAACCAGATTGAGGCCGATAAATCTGGTGTGATCGTCGACGTTCTTGTAGAAAACGGGCAGCCGGTTGAATACGGCGAGACCCTTTTTATTGTTGAATAATCGCCATGTTTGAAAAGATCGTCATCGCCAATCGAGGCGAAATCGGCCTACGTATCCTGCGCGCCTGCCGCGAACTCGGCGTTAAAACCGTTGCCGCCCATTCATCCGCCGATCGTGACCTGAAACATGTGCGCCTCGCCGATGAGTCTGTCTGCATCGGCCCACCCTCGTCGATGGAGAGCTATCTCAACGTGCCGGCCATCATCAGCGCCGCCGAGGTAACCGACGCCGTCGCAATCCATCCCGGCTACGGTTTCCTGTCGGAAAATGCAGACTTCGCCGAGCGTGTTGAACAGAGTGGTTTTGTCTTTATCGGCCCACGGCCCGACACCATACGCACCATGGGTGACAAGATCTCTGCGATCACCGCGATGAAAAAGAGCGGTGTGCCGTGTGTGCCCGGCTCCGATGGGCCACTTGGGGATGATGCCGAAACCAGCCTCGCGCTGGCGCGCGAGATCGGCTACCCGGTGATCATCAAGGCCGCCGGTGGCGGTGGCGGCCGCGGCATGCGCGTGGTCCACAGCGATGCCGCGCTCAACAACGCCATCTCACTGACACGCGCCGAGGCAGGCAGCGCCTTTGGCAACGAAACACTCTACATGGAAAAGTACCTGGAAAACCCACGTCACATCGAGATCCAGGTACTGGCAGACTCGCACGGCAACGCCATCCACCTCGGCGAACGTGACTGCTCGATGCAGCGCCGTCATCAAAAAGTGGTAGAAGAGGCGCCGGCGCCGGGCATCTCTGAGGAGCTACGGAATCAGATTGGTGAAGTGTGCGCCAACGCCTGTCGTGAGATCGGTTACCTCGGTGCCGGTACATTTGAGTTCCTCTACGAAGATGGCAAGTTCTACTTCATCGAAATGAACACCCGCCTGCAGGTGGAGCATCCGGTCACCGAGATGGTTACCGGTGTCGACCTGGTGAAGGAACAGCTACGCATTGCCTCCGGGGAAGAGCTGACCTACAAACAGAGTGACATCAAGCTCAGAGGACACGCCATCGAGTGTCGCATCAATGCGGAAGACCCCAAGAAGTTCACTCCGTCACCCGGCAAGATCACCCAGTTTCATCAGCCCGGCGGCCCGGGGATTCGCGTCGATACCCATCTCTACAATGGTTACACCGTGCCACCCTATTACGATTCAATGATTGGTAAGATAATTGCGCACGGTAACTCACGTAAGTCGGCGATCAACCGTATGCGCACCGCGCTGGGTGAGCTGGTGATCGAAGGGATCACCACCAACACCCAGCTGCACCGCGACATCATGAACGACACCAACTTCCAGAGCGGTGGCACCAACATCCACTATCTGGAAAAGAAACTGGCCGAGGCCAACAGCTAGCAGACATCTCCCTGCCCTTTCCGGGCAGGGCCCTTCTCTTTACCGCAATCCCAACGGCGCGATGTGCGATAATCGCATCATGTTGTTTAATGTATGGATAAACCCTGAACCATGGCACTGATCACTCTACGCGCCGTCAACCTCGGCTTTGGCGGCCCGGCACTGCTGGAACATGTCGATCTAAAAATCGAACGCGGCGAGCGCCTCTGTCTGGTCGGGCGTAACGGCACCGGCAAATCAACGCTGATGAAACTGATCGCCGGCGAAATCAAGGCCGACGAAGGCGAGGTGGTCTACCAGCAGGGGATCAACATCACTCGCCTGACGCAGGAGGTACCGCGCGACCTAAGCGGCACCATCTTCGACGTCGTCGCGGAGGGCCTTGGCGAGCAGGGCAGGCTACTCGCTGAATTCCATCACATCAGTCATGAGCTGGCACACGATACCAGCGATAAGATGATGAAACGGTTCGAACAGGTACAGCATAAGCTTGAGGCGTGTGGTGGCTGGGAGGTTGACCAGAAGGTCACTGCAACCTTGTCACGCATGCAGCTTGATCCTGAAATGGAGTTCAGCGCGCTTTCTGGCGGACTGAAACGTCGTGTGTTGCTGGCACGCGCGCTGGTCAACAAGCCCGATCTGCTGATGCTGGATGAGCCGACCAACCACCTCGACATCGAGGCGATCCGCTGGCTGGAAGATTTCCTGCTCGACTTCGACGGCACATTGCTGTTTGTCACCCATGACCGCGCACTGCTGAAGAAGCTCGCGACACGCATCATCGAACTCGACCGCGGTCGCCTCACCAGCTGGCCCGGCAACTATGAAACTTACCTGCAACGCAAACAGGAGGCGCTAGAAGCCGAGGCGACCGAGCACGCACTGTTCGATAAAAAACTGGCGCAGGAAGAGGTGTGGATCCGCCAGGGGATCAAGGCACGCCGCACCCGCAACGAAGGACGCGTGCGTGCACTCGAAGAGATGCGCCGCCAGCACAGCGATCGTCGTAAAAAGATGGGCACGGTACGCATGCAGCTTCAGGGCGGCGAAAGCTCCGGCAAGCTGGTGGTCGAAGCTGACCACATCTCGCAGGCCTATGACGACAAGGTGATCATCCGTGACTTCTCCACCGTCATCCTGCGCGGCGACAAGGTCGGCATCCTCGGCCCTAACGGCGCGGGGAAAACTACACTGCTGAAGGCGCTGCTCGGTGAAGAGCAACCCAGATCGGGCACGATCAAACTCGGCACCAGGATTGAGGTTGCCTACTTTGATCAACACCGCGCGGTGCTCGATGAATCGAAGTCCGTCATCGACAACCTGGCGCAGGGCAGCGACAAGGTAACGATCAACGGCGTCGAACGTCACATCATCAGCTACCTGCAGGACTTTCTCTTTTCGCCCGAGCGGGCGCGCACGCCGGTCAAGGCGCTCTCCGGTGGCGAACGCAATCGACTGCTGCTGGCACGACTCTTCACCAAACCCGCCAACCTGCTGGTGATGGATGAGCCGACCAACGACCTCGACGTTGAAACACTTGAGCTGCTTGAGGAGTTGTTGCTTAACTACAAAGGGACACTTCTGCTGGTGAGCCATGATCGCGCCTTTATCAATAACGTCATCACCAGCACGCTGGTATTTGAAGGCGATGGGGTGATCAATGAATATGTGGGTGGTTATGATGACTGGTTACGCCAGAAAACGTCGCAGCAACCTGCGTCCGCTATCCACAAAAACAAACCACAAGCAAGCAATAACCCAAAAGTCGAACAGAAAAAAAAGCTTAGTTACAAAGATCAACGAGAGCTTGATACGCTACCAAAAAAAATTGAGCAATTAGAAAGTGAGCAGAGCGAGCTGATGGCAAGGCTCGGTGACCCCGACTTCTATCAGAAACAGGGGGGTGAGGTCGCGGCGACAAACGAACGACTTGTGGCACTGGAGTCTGAACTAACCGAATGTTATCAGCGCTGGGAAACGCTGGAAGAACAGCAGTAACCGTCGTGACTGACAACAAAGAAAATGAATCCTATGCTGAACTCGGCCCCGATGCGATCCTTGATGCGGTAGAGAGTCTCGGTTACCTCTGCAACGGGCAGTTCCTTGCACTAAACAGTTACGAAAACCGCGTCTATCAGGTGGGCATCGAAGATGAGGTGCCGCTGATCGCCAAGTTCTATCGCCCCGCGCGCTGGACGGATGAGGCGATCATCGAAGAGCATGAGTTCACACAAGCCCTGAGCGAGCTAGAGATACCGGTCATCGCACCGATGAGAGACGATAACGGTATCACGCTGCATCGCCACAATGATTATCGTTTTACCCTCTACCCACGCCGAGGTGGGCGCGCACCAGAACTTGATGATCCCGATCACCTCGAGCAGATGGGACGCTTTATCGCGCGTATTCATAATATGGGCGAGACACACCCTTTCGGTCATCGCCCTACACTGAATATTGAAAGCTTCGGTGTCGATTCGTATCAGTATCTTTTAGAGCACGGCTTTGTGCCGCGCGAACTGGAACCCGCCTATCGCTCACTGGCAGAAGATCTGATCGAGCGCATTCGCAGCTGCTATGCAGCGGCAGGTGAAATTCAGATCATCCGTCTGCACGGCGACATGCACCCCGGCAATGTGTTGTGGACAGACAACGGCCCGCATATTGTCGACTTCGATGACGCACGCATGGGGCCAGCGATTCAGGACCTATGGATGTTCCTCTCCGGTGACCGCCAGTACATGACCGCCCGCCTCGCTGACATCCTCTGTGGATACACCGAATTCCGAGAGTTTGACCCAGGAGAGCTGCATCTGCTCGAAGCACTGCGTACTTTAAGGATGATGCACTACGCCGCGTGGATTGCACGCCGCTGGGAAGACCCCGCCTTTCCCCAGGCGTTCCCGTGGTTCAACACTGGGCGCTACTGGGACGAACACATCCTTGCGTTGCGAGAGCAGGCCGCATTGATGGATCAAGCACCGTTGGTATGGGATTGATCTTATTCGTTTTATTTGACGCCCTCACCTGCCTCAGCCCCTGATATCTAAATATTTTCAACTAGCTACCTGGTCACATCAGTTATCCTTACCTGATATGGGCACAGAACAGCCATCGTCTTTGTAACGCATCGAATTCGATACAGGGATTTCATTATATCGAAAAGCCACCTACTATTTGACATAGTAAGACAAAGAAGCTAAGTTTCCGACATTGAGATGCCGTTATATCGGAAACACATGGAGTTTTTGACATAAGATGAACCTATGCGACTACAATGCAGGGCAATACAGACAGCAATACGAATACAAAAGTTTTACCCCTGATCTTATCAATCTCCCATGGGAAATTGCCGATGGCGAACTCCAGCGCCTGTTGAGCGATGCTGACCGCGCACTCGGAGAGCTAAACGCCTTCTCACAGCTCGTGCCTGATGTGGATTTCTTTATCCGCATGCACATCACAAAAGAAGCGACACAATCGAGTCGTATCGAAGGTACCCGCACCAACATGGAAGAGGCGCTACTGGACGAACAGGACATCGACCCGGAGAGTCGTGACGACTGGGGCGAAGTGCAGAACTATATCGAAGCGATAAACGCCTCCATTACACAACTGCAAACCCTGCCACTGTCAAACCGGCTATTGAAGGATACTCACAGAACGCTGATGCAAGGCGTACGCGGTGAAACCAGGCTACCCGGTGAGTTCCGCAGCAGCCAGAACTGGATCGGTGTCAGCCTGAAAAACGCCGTCTTCGTACCACCTCATCATGAGGAGGTGCCGGAACTTATGAGCGACCTGGAAAAGTTCATTCATAATGAAGAACTACAGGTGCCACATCTTATCAAGATTGCCATCGCCCACTACCAATTTGAAACCATTCACCCTTTTCTAGATGGTAATGGCCGCCTGGGACGACTGATGATTGCTCTTTATCTAGCCAGCTTTGGCCTGCTACACAAACCGGCACTCTATCTCTCGGACTACTTCGAGCGCAATAAAATCGAGTACGTCGATCACCTGATGGCTGTTCGTCAGGCCAATAAAATGCGGGAGTGGCTGGTGTTCTTTTTATATGGCGTGCGTGAAACCGCAGAAAACTCTATTCAGGTTTTTAAGGATATTCTTGCCCTTAAGGCACGTTTAGAGAGCGAAGTCCTGCCTCATTTCAGCACCAGACGACAGGCCAATGCACAGGCATTGATGCAACATCTATATCAAGCACCACTCATCACCATCAACACTGTTTCAGGTGTGCTTGGCTTAAAGCACAATACAGCAACCGCACTGGTAAATGATTTTGTAAAACATGGCGTATTGAAAGAACTCACCGGCAAGCGGCGCAATCGAGTATTCTGGTTTAATGATTATCTTTTTATATTCAACCAGAGAAACCAGTAATTTATCTGATTAAGAATCAACGACACCGGCCTCGTTGATTCAGACACATCCACACACTTCACCTGCGCTAAATTGTCGCATGTGACAATTTGCCACATTCCCACAATAGTGACTCCTTTGCAGGATTCCCTACAACATCTTCCATCCTTCATAACAAACATAATAACAATGACTCAACAACCACCAGCTGAAGCTGGTGGGTTAGTGTTAAGGACTAAAGTCCGGATACGGGTCTAAGACCCGTTTAGCCCTCAGTTCTGAAATTATCATCGCCTTTAGGTTCAAAGTGATGATCCAGGTATTCTTTGATCATTTCTTCTGTCAAATCACCTGAAGTAACACAGAAGTACCCTCTCGCCCAAAAGTGCCTTCCCCAATAGCGCCTTTTTAATTCCGGGAATTTCTCAAGTAGCTTGCTCGAACTTCGCCCTTTTATCCTTCGCATTACTTCGCTTGGCGCCATATTTGGCGGCGCTGACACAAATAGATGAACGTGATCCTTGCTCACCACTCCTTTTAAAATCTCAATCTCGAGGGCATTACAAGTCTGACGTATCAGCTCTCAAACCTCCACTCCCCTTTTATAACCTGATACCTATGCAAGGCGGTGGTGTTAACCCTCAATCGGGACGAATAACTAACACCCCTCGTCACTACTCCCTTCAACTTCATCTTCTTCCACCCGCCGCGCCGAGTTAATCACCACCGGTTCAACTGGCACATTCTGATGCATACCATGATTCGCGGTCTGAACCCTGGCAATCTCATCCGCGACATCCATGCCGTCAACCACCCTGGCAAAGACGGCGTAGCCGAAGTCTCGCGAGCCGTGATCGAGGAAGTCATTATCGACCAGATTCAGGAAGAACTGCGATGTGGCGCTATCGACCACCTGAGTGCGCGCCATCGACAAGGTACCGCGCTCATTCTTCAGCCCGTTGTCGGCCTCGTTTTTGATCTCTGCGCGGGTCTCTTTCTGCTCCATATCCGCAGTGAAGCCACCACCCTGCAACATAAAACCGGGGATCACACGGTGGAAGATGGTGCCGTTGAAATAACCATCATCCACATATTGCAGAAAATTCTCCACGGTAATCGGTGCTTCCTCGGGAAAAAACTCGATGGTGATATCACCTTTTGATGTGGAAAAAATAACCATTGGGACCTCCAGTCTTGAATTCGTCATGAGTGGGCATTGTAACGGTCGGATGGATTGATTGACAGTCTGCTTTTACCGCCGTAACTCTTTCTCCCTCAAGGAGAAGGGGCTTCTGTGGAGAGCGGGGTTTGCGTCGCTACGCCCTCAATGAGATTATTCATGAAGCTGGCAACCACAACTACATGGAATTGAAACTATGAGAATCGGCACCCCACTCTCCCCCACCGCAACCCGCGTGATGCTGCTCGGCAGCGGCGAACTCGGCAAGGAGGTGATCATTGCACTGCAACGGCTCGGGGTCGAAACGATCGCCGTTGATCGCTACGAAAATGCGCCGGGGCATCAGGTGGCGCACCGCGCCCATGTGATCAATATGGCTGATCCCATCGCACTGCGCGCACTGGTCGAACAGGAGAAGCCAGACATCATCGTGCCAGAGATCGAGGCGATTGCGACCGATGCGCTGGCCGAGATCGAGGCCGATGGTATGGCAGAGGTGATCCCCACTGCGCGGGCCACTCAGCTGACGATGAACCGCGAAGGGATTCGCAAACTTGCTGCCGAAGAGCTCGATCTACCTACATCACGCTACGCCTTTGCTGAAAGTCTTAACGGACTTCATATGGCGATCGATGGCGGCGTTGGTTACCCCTGCATTGTTAAACCGGTGATGTCGTCATCCGGCAAGGGGCAGTCGACTATCAACGAACCGGAAGATGTCGAGCAGGCGTGGAACTATGCGATGAGTGGGGGGCGCATCAAGGGTGGTCGTGTGATCGTTGAAGAGATGATCGGATTCGATTTTGAAATCACGTTACTGACGGTGCGCGCACTTAACAGTAGCGGTGACATCGAAACCCACTTCTGTACGCCGATCGGCCATCGCCAGGTCGACGGTGACTATGTCGAAAGTTGGCAACCACAAACGATGAGTAACGCGGCACTGACACGCGCGCAACAGATAGCGAAGGTGGTGACCGATAACCTCGGCGGGCGCGGGATCTTTGGCGTCGAACTGTTCATTAAAGATGACCAGGTGTGGTTTAGCGAAGTGAGCCCGCGCCCACACGATACCGGCATGGTGACGATGGCAAGCCAGTATCAGAATGAGTTTGAACTCCATGCACGCGCCATCCTTGGGCTGCCGGTCTCAACTGAGATGAATGTCGATGCCGCTGCCAGTGCAGTGATCTACGGTGCGATGGGAGAGAAGGGAATTGCGTTTGAAGGGATCGATGCTGCGCTACAGGATGCGCAGACCGACCTTAGACTGTTTGGTAAGCCAGAGGCATTTGAACGACGCCGCATGGGGGTGGCACTCGCTTACAGCAACAGCTGCGATGATGCACGTCGACGCGCGACGCACGCGGCTGAACAGGTAACACCGACAAAACCGTAACATAGACAAACAGGCCTACTCGAACCCCGTCTTCAATTCGTTTTTTAGATCCTGCGCGCTATCTTTCATACGCTGCTGCATCTCGCGCTGCTGCTGCATCACTCTATCCATATCGATATCAGGTAGCGCATCGATCTCTGCCTGTAACTCTTTGTTGCGCTCCTTGATCCGCTCGCGCATCTGCTCACGACTCAACAGATCATAACCGGCCGGGATTGTCATCTCTTCATTGGTTAACGCCACCGCGGTTGTGATGCTGGTGATCTCGTGGATCACCATCCCCTGCTGATCAACCGATCGCATCGGCAATCCTTTCTCTGCATACTCGTCGTCGATAATGTCCGCGGCCGCTTCACACATCTGTTGATCACCAAACAGCGACGCCATGATGATATTTTCAGCGCCATCTGACCCCTTCGCCATCGCCGCAACAAAACGTTTGATCACCGGGTTCTCAACCGCCCGGAGTGAGAGGTATTCGTCGGAGCAGTCGATCGAACCGTTGATCGTAACCCGATAATGAACCGTTGGATAACCGTTAATCAGCGGACCATCACCCTGCTTCACCAGCTCAACCGTCGGCATCATGCGATCTTTGACCGCATTGGTGATGTGCTCGCTGGTCGCGACCGCCGACTCCAGATCGATCACCACCCCTTCCAGATGGTTGACCGTATAACTCTTGCCACTGGCAAGGTCCATCAGCATGTAGCCATCTGGTGAACCGCTATCGATGCGGGCACGCTGCTCGTCAATGCTCACCTTGCTACGCTGCTGGTGTTTGTTGACGCTCTCAATCACCACACCGGCCGCGGCCACTGATGCCGTCGACATTAACCCTGCCAATGCCATTAAACCTGATACTTTCACATCAATCCTCACTTTTACATAGACAACAGAGAGCATCCAGCCAGCAGGATGCACCGTCAAAGCGGGCTAGTTTAACATGAGAAAAATGGGGCGAAACGCCCCTCAATGTGGCAAATAGTTACAGCGCAGGAAGAAAATAACGAACTACCAGAAGAGACTGGCGGTCTCGACAAACTGGATACCGGCCTCGCCGATGACCTCTTCGCCATCGAAATTTTCTTTGCTGAGCCCGGTGGCACTCCACACCGACTCATCGATCTCGGTTGGTGGTACCTTCACTTCACAGAAGGCGCCAAGCTCCGACCGATTGGCCAGAATATTGGCAATATGGACAATCGCCGCCTCCATCCTGGCACTGGAGGCACGCTTCGGTTCGTGATGACAGGCCACCGCCTCCTGAAGCGCTTCCGGCAGTGTCCACTGTTTCAGCAGCTCGCCACCGAGATCCGCATGGGTGAAGCCCAGCTCATCGAGTTCTACTGTATATAGTCTCTCTTCATCACCCTCTGCTGTGGTCAGGATTTTTTTCGCAATATCCGGCACTCGATTGTAGATCACCAGACTACCGATATCATGCAGTAGACCTGCGATAAACAGGCGCTCTGTGTGCAGTACATTACAACGCCTGGCAAGCAGGCGAGAGATGATCCCGCAGTAGATGCTATGGCGCCAGAAGGTGTCCATATTGACCACATCATTGGGGATCGCCGAAAACGACTTCACCGCAGATACTGCCACTACCAGACTATAAAGCTCACGCAATCCCACCACTGCCACGGCACGTGAGACCGTATCGATGCGCGAGCTGAAGTTATAAAAGGGGCTATTCACAATCTTGAGCAGGCGCGCCGTTAGACTGGGATCCTGGCTGATAATCATCCCCATCTCATCCGCCGTCGCGGTGGGTGACTCCATCAGATCAAACACCTTCACATAGACATCTGGCGGTGAAACCAGCCCTGAGACCTCCCCAATCCATCGTGACGAAATCTTCCGCGCTGCATCATCTTCTTGATCTTTAAGCATATTCAGTTCGCTCACACTGTTCTCCATTTTAGTAGGCGCAGCCATTCCTTTCTCCTAAACCACATCGTCATAAAATGGTATCGCTCGGCAAGGTAAATTATTGAGCTAACAGTCACAAAAAAAGATTGCACTTTCTGATATAAATTAGACATGGCGTAGGAAATACGTAACCGAAGGAGCAGCATTTATGCCAGCAGATAGACCCAAAGAGAGTTCAACATCCAACGGCAACAGTCGTGATAATACAGCTAGCGGCAGACCGTTTCAGGAACGTTGCCTGAATGCCGCCGAGAGCTTTTCGGAACGCTTTTTATCGATCATGGATGGACTCGGGGAAGAGCTCTACCAGATGGCTGACCAGGCCGATGACCATGAACTGCGTCGCCTCTACTTCACTGCACTACAGGAACTCTACAGCCGTCGTCAGCGCCTCAAAGGGGATTTTAAAAAACAGTTCCTCGCTGCGCTCAAGGCAGAGATCCAGCAGCAACCCGATACAAAGACAGCATCCCTGTTTGCCAGCGCTGCAATTTCAGGCACTGAACAGCTGCCTGAAGAAGTCAGCCCCCAAAATGAAGCGGTGTCGGAAGCGCAAGCGCGCGACTCATCCGACAATAACAGCAACGAAGATAAACACACCCAGATGGCAAAGAACCTCCCCAAAGGGAGCTGGATTGAATTCCACTCACCTGATGAACCATCACTCAAGGCGCGCTTCACCTGGGTCAACCCCACTTCGGGCGTCTATCTGTTTGTCGACCGCGATGGTAGAAAAGCCCCAGACAAAAGCCCCGAAGAACTCGCTACCGCTTTTCGTGGCGGCAGAGCAACGCTAATCCAGAGCGCTGCGCAGCTGGCTCGCGCCACCAGGTGAGATAATTCACCCAGGTTGACTTCCACCACTTTCACAGGCAGACTCTCGCGCTATGAACAGACCCCTGAACAAGCCGATGTGTGTTATTCGCATCCACCTGCCGAAATGGCGAGTGGCGAATAATGGCGTGCGCCTGAAAACAGGGATACCGATGTAACGATACAGACCACATCAAACTGTTTTACTGAAAAGGCCACCGAATGAAAATTCCGTGGCCTTTTTTGTTTTTTAATCAGTATAGAATATGGAGAGGAAACTATGCGAGTCCCCGCCGCTTTTGCGGCCGTCGTAATCATCTGGTCGACCACGCCGCTTGCGATTCAGTGGAGCAGTGAAGGTCAGGGCTTTCTTTTTGGCGTCCTCGGTAGAATGGCGCTCGGCGCGCTGTTATGCCTGATCATCGCCAGGGTGATGGACATTGCCCTGCCGTGGCACAAAAAGGCGCGTCAGGCCTACCTGGCTGCGGCAGTGGGCGTCTACGGCGCGATGCTGAGTGTCTACTGGGGGGCGCAATTTATCCCTTCAGGCGTAGTCTCGGTACTCTTCGGCCTTACACCGATTATTACGGGTATCCTTGCGGCCATCTGGCTGGAAGAGCGTAGTTTAACGACAACCAGGGTGATCGGTTTAATGCTTGCAATAGCAGGTCTTGTGGTCGTCTTTGGCGCCAGCTTTTCACTCGGTGAGCAGGCACTTTACGGCCTGTGTGCAGTATTGCTGTCGGTCTTCCTGCACGCCACCAGCACCGTATGGGTTAAACAGATCAATGCCGACCTGTCACCGGTTGCCGTGACCACGGGTGCATTGCTGATCGCAACACCGCTCTATCTGATCACCTGGGCGATCTTCGACGGAAGTGCACCGACAGCGCTGACCACACGCGCCTTTAGTGCGATCGTCTATCTCGGTGTCTTTGGGTCAGCACTTGGCTTTATGCTCTTTTTCTACCTTCTGAAACAGATGGAGGCGAGCCGAGCAAGCTTGCTGACACTGATCACACCGGTGCTGGCGCTTTTACTGGGGCGTGCATTAAACGACGAACAGGTGGGACTTGAGGTATGGCTTGGAACGGGGATGATCCTGGTGGGATTGATGAGCCACGAATGGGGCGAGCTTATAATCAAAAGGGCTTCGCAGAGGAGAAAGGCCTCTGAAACGGCTTAAGCAGAGTCAGGCAGTCTATGGCTGCCTGACTACTTTAGATACTGATCAATTACTCGCGCTCTGTAGCAATCTGCTGTTTCTTGCTGCACACGCATAGAACACCTTGATGGCATAGCTATGTGGCGTATCATCCCATAGATACGCCGCAAGAATAGTATTTAGCATGCTGGTGGAATACTCATCTCCCATGGAGACATGAACAGGTGAATTCAGACTCAGTCCCAGCGCATGCTCTGCAGGCACACCGAGGCGAGAGTTAATCACTGAATCCATTCCAACCATGGCCTGCCCGTAACAGCTGCTTTCCGCCATGCCTACCACACGGCTTTCAAAAGCCAGGGAACTGCCTGCCAACAACATCAACGCTATTCCAGCGAGTAAGTTCATTGTCTTTTTCATCGTAAACGCCTCCTGCGTTCCGGGGCAAAACTCACCCCAAAAAATAACAACTCTTATTATTGTTATCGGCGCCTACAATCTTTGTTTGAGTTAAAAATCACTCCCTAATTTCATGAAAAACATAGTAATTTATTATTACCAGCGGCTTGCGGTTAATCAGAAATCCATCCCGGGACCATACCCGCCCAGCGCCATTAATGCATAAATCAACATGAATGCATTCAGCAAACAGAGCCCTCCGATGAAACGTAAGGCCGACTGAAAGCTCTTCTTTTCTATCCAGTTTTTAAATGGATTCATCTCCGCCACCAGTGGTTTTTTTTGCTGCAAATTCACCACCCACTGCTGAATCGCTTCCGGCCTCTTTAGACAGTTCCAGCCTGTTACAAAAAAACAGATCGCTATAAACAGTGTTAAAAGATCATTCATCACACCCCCCTCTGTTGCCGGATGTTGACACCGGCCGCCCCGTTCTCCCTTCGCGATCACTCAAATCGAGTTCGCCCCGATTGCGGCCAAACACGTACAATAGCAGGCTCACCGATAACCAGGGCAACCCTTAAACGATATGGCTTGGCAGCAACTCTTTTTTGATGTCTCACCCGCTGAAGCAGAAGCGCTCTCAGACCTGCTCAGTGAAGCGGGCGCGGCTTCAGTGACATTGCAGGACAATGCAGACACCCCTATCTATGAACCGGCACCCGACGCGAGTGACCTCTGGACACACACCCGCGTGGTCGGACTGTTTGAATCCGGAACCGACTTTGATACCGTGCTGGCACTGATCCAGCATACTCCCGGCTTTGCAACACTGCCACCCTACCGCATCAGCGAACTGCAGGAGCAGCAGTGGGAGCGGGTCTGGATGGATGAGTTCATACCGATGCGTTTTGGCCAACGACTGTGGATCTGTCCCACCGAAACCACGCCACCCGAAGCGGGTGCCATCAACATCATGCTTGATCCCGGACTTGCCTTTGGCACCGGTACCCACCCGACCACGGCACTCTGTCTGGCGTGGATCGATCAGCACGACTTCAGTGGCGAGGCGGTGATCGACTTCGGCTGCGGCTCCGGTATTCTCGCCATCGGCGCTGCTATGTGTGGCGCGACCTCTATCGAGGCGATCGATATCGATCCTCAGGCGTTGCTCGCCACCCAGAGCAACGCCGCCCAGAACGGCGTTGCGGCACAGATCTCCACCGCGCTGCCAGATGAGATAATGGGGAAATTCCCTCCCGTCGACTGCCTGCTCGCCAACATTTTAGCTAACCCTATCATGGAACTGGCCGACTATTTCTCGACACTGGTAAAACATAACGGCATCATTGTGTTATCAGGAATTCTGAGTGAACAGGCAGCGCAGGTGATCTCAGCTTATGAAACATGGTTCAGCTTTCAGCCGATCACTGAAAAAGAGGGGTGGGTACGTCTCGTAGCGCAGCGTAATGGGGACTGAAACCTTTCGTCACCGGTTACCAGAACAGGTCAATCCATAACAGGGAAGCGACAAAATCGATGTTTACCCAATGTCCACACTGCAGTACCAATTTCAGCATCAGCGACCAGGAACTCACCGTCGCCGGCGGCAAGGTGCGCTGCGGTAAATGCGGTGACACCTTCAACGCCCTCTACACGCTGTCGAAGCACCCGCTGAGTAACAGCGAACCTGCCGAGGTGCTACAGATCTCAACGATCGACCGACTCAGCGGCGATAACATCGCCGAGAGCTACCAGCTCACCAATGAAAACGAAGCGCCTCCTGAGGGTACACAAACCTCCCTTTCGACCTTGAAATGGGGCGTGTTCGGTCTGCTGCTCTGCGCCCTGCTCTTCGCGCAGGTAAGCTACTTTATGGGCAACAAGCTGGCACAGAGCTATCCGGCACTGCGCCCGTTTCTCGAACAGTTCTGCGCGCTCACCCACTGCGAGCTTACGCTGCAGCGCGCCCCTGACAAAATCAACATCATTAATCGCGACGTGCGTAGCCACCCCACTATCCCACAGGCGCTACTGATCAACCTGACGCTACAAAATGGGGCCGATTTCACCCAGCCCTACCCGCTGCTGAAACTGAGCTTTTTTGATCTCAACCATCGCCTGCTCGCCACCCGCACCTTCAAACCGACCGAGTATCTGTCACAAGAGATTGATATCAATAGTGGATTCCCGTCCGGTCGACAACTGGGCGCCTCTCTGGAGTTGATCGACCCCGACAGACAGGCCGTCAATTTCGAATTCGAGTTCAAATAAATCGGTCAAAAAAGCAACAACACCACTTTATCCTCCCCGGCGGAGCGGGTATCATGTGCTGCTCTACGATTCCGCCCAATCCGACTCAGATCGGCTCTGCGCGGAGCAACCACGTAGTGCTGAAATAAAATGCAAATCGGACCATACACACTATCAAATAATCTGATGCTCGCGCCGATGGCGGGAGTCACCGACCGCCCGTTTCGCCAGCTCTGCAAACGGCTCGGCGCCGGCATGGCCGTCTCTGAGATGATCTCGTCGAATTCATTACTGTGGGGCAGCGAGAAGACCCTCAGGCGCGCCAATCACGACGGTGAGATCGAACCTCGTTCGGTACAGATCGCAGGCTCAGATCCGGTCATGATGGCTGAGGCGGCTAAACATAACGCCGACAACGGGGCGCAGATCGTCGATATCAATATGGGCTGTCCTGCAAAAAAGATCTGCAACGTGATGGCGGGCTCTGCCCTGCTACAGGATGAAGATCTCGTCGCCCGTATTCTCGATGCCGTGGTCAACGCCGTCGATATCCCGGTGACGCTGAAGATCCGCACCGGCTGGGATACCGACCATCGCAACGGCGTCACCATCGCGCAGATCGCTGAACAGGCCGGCATCCAGGCACTTGCGGTGCATGGCCGTACCCGCGCCTGCGCCTACCGAGGCGAGGCCGAGTACGAAACCATCGCGGCGATCAAGCAGGCCGTTAGTATCCCGATCATCGCCAATGGAGATATCAACACCCCTGAAAAGGCGAAATTTGTCCTCGAACAGACAGGCGTCGATGCGTTGATGATCGGCCGCGCCGCGCAGGGGCGTCCGTGGATCTTTAATGCCATCAACCACTATCTCGCCACTGGCGAGCGGATTGATGCCCCCCAGGTGAGTGAAATCCGCAGCATCATGTTAGGACACCTCGAAAACCTGTATGACTTTTACGGTGAATATATCGGTGTGCGCATGGCACGCAAGCACATCTCGTGGTACAGCAAGGGAGAGATCGGCGGCGGCGCCTTCCGTCAGGCGGTCAACCGAGTCGACAGCGTGGCCCAACAGCTGGCGCTGACCAACGAGTTTTTTGATCAACTGCAGGAAGCAGCGCATCACGCATCTCAATCCACCAACATAGAAGCCGCCGCATAATGAGAACAGACAAACAGGAACGTCGCAAACAACCCATCAGTGCCTGCATCGATAGCGCACTGGAACGCTATTTTCATGATCTCGACGGACACCAGCCCGCCGACCTCTACCGCATGGTGCTGCATGAAGTAGAGCAGCCACTGCTCAAGGCGGTGCTCGACTACACCCGTGGCAACCAGAGTAAGGCCGCCGAGATTCTCGGCATCAACCGCAGCACACTGCGCAAAAAGCTCGAAGCCTACGACCTGAACAACTAACCGAGACCTTCGTCTCCCCACTCAACTAAATAAGAACGCAACCCCCCATGACAATCAAACGTGCACTGATCAGTGTCTCTAACAAGACCAACATCCTCGAATTCGCCCAGGGGCTGCAATCGATGGGGGTCGAAATCCTCTCCACCGGCGGCACCGCAAAACTGCTCGCCGACAGCGGTGTCACCGTGATCGAAGTCTCCGACCATACCGGCTTTCCGGAGATGATGGATGGCCGCCTTAAGACACTGCACCCAATGATCCACGGCGGCATCCTCGGGCGACGTGATATCGATGGCGATGCGATGACACAACACGGCATCGCGCCGATCGATCTGGTGGTGGTGAATCTCTACCCCTTTGAGCAGACCGTCACCAGGCCCGACTGCGACCTGCCGCTGGCGATTGAAAACATCGATATCGGCGGCCCAACGATGGTACGAGCTGCCGCCAAGAATCACAAAGATGTCGCAATTGTCGTCGATGCCGTCGACTATGTAGAGGTGCTCGAGGAGATGGCCGAAAACGCCACCTCGCTGAGTCACGCGACCCGTTTTGCTCTCGCGGTCAAGGCGTTCGAACACACCGCCGCCTATGACAGCACCATCGCCAACTACCTTGGCAGCATCACCGACGGCGGCATCTCTAACCAGAACCGCGCCGCGTTTCCACACAGCTTCAACGCCCAGTTCATCAAGGCACAGGAGATGCGCTACGGTGAAAACCCTCACCAGAAGGCGGCGTTCTATGTTGAATCTCGCGCACAGGAGGCGAGCGTTGCCACTTCGGCACAGCTACAGGGCAAGGCGCTCTCGTTCAACAACATCGCCGATACCGATGCCGCACTGGAGTGCGTAAAACAGTTCGACACCCCGGCCTGTGTGATCGTCAAACACGCCAATCCCTGCGGTGTGGCCGTCGCCGACACACTGTTTAACGCCTATGACCGCGCCTACAGGACGGACCCAACCTCTGCCTTTGGCGGCATCATCGCCTTCAACCGCCCACTCGATACCGAGACGGCACGCGCCATCATCGATCGCCAGTTTGTTGAGGTGATCATAGCGCCATCGGTCACCGAAGGGGCGATCAACACCGTTGCTGAAAAAGAGAACGTGCGCCTGCTGGCCTGCGGTGAATGGCCCGCCGAGCGCCCGCTATCACTCGACTATCGCCGGGTTAACGGCGGCATGCTGCTACAGACCGCCGACAGCGCAACCGTGACTGCGGATGACCTCAGGATCGTCACTGAAAGTGCGCCATCAGATGAGGTGATGAAAGACCTGCTCTTCAGCTGGAAGGTGGCCAGGTTTGTTAAGTCCAACGCCATCGTCTACGGCAGAAACCTCACCACCATCGGGGTTGGTGCGGGACAGATGAGCCGCGTCTACAGCGCGCGCATCGCCGCCATCAAGGCAGCCGATGCCGATCTTGAGGTCAAGGGATCGGTGATGGCGAGTGACGCCTTCTTCCCGTTCCGCGACGGCATCGATGCTGCGGCCGAGGCCGGCATCACCGCGGTGATTCAGCCCGGTGGTTCAATGCGTGACAAGGAGGTGATCGACGCCGCCAACGAACACGGCATGGCGATGGTCTTCACCGGGATGCGCCACTTCCGCCACTAGGACCTGCAAGGCAAGCCCCGCAGCGATCTCAGAAACGGGGTGACAGTGGTCAGCTTCCCTGTCGCCCCGGATAATAACGAACAGCGACCCCTAGCAGCGCAAGCAACAAAATCACGATGCCGCCGGCACCCACCCCGCTGCGCCCAACACTGCCAAAGGTAAAGGCGTAGACCTCGAAGGCGGTGGCCTCTTCATTCCCCAGTTTATCAATCGACAGAAAACGCAGCGTCGTGGCTTTTGAGATCGGAATCGGTGTCGTATAAAGCTTTGTTGATCGATTAGGGCCAAAATCCTTCGGATTCGGCAGTGTGCCATCATCCGTATAATAGGTTGCGGCGCAGCCCGAACCACCCGTAGCACCACCGGCACCAGGAGTATTTTCGAAATCCTCACATGTCAGCGTCACACTGATTGCCGAGGTAAAGACGTTATCGCCGGTATTGGGTGTTGCCATTGTCTCAGGTGCACCGATATCGACATAATAGGACTCGGTTTTCACGCCAGAAGCAGCAGGTGCGGCCTCACTGTTACCGGCCCGATCAATCGAAAAAAACTGCAAATCGATATTCGCATACAGTCGCGAACCGGGAACAAACTGCGGCGGGATATCTGCCAGCGTAATCTTATCGAGATTCACTGCATCCAGCACGATACGACTTTCACTGCCATCCAGAAATACCTGGATCAGCGGTACCTGAGAGGCAAGAATAAAGACCGGCGGCGGCGCTTCAGACGCGGGGATCTCGTCCAGTGAATAGGCCGCTGACGTGATCGAACCCAGCGTAATCTGAGTCAGATCCATATCGATTTCATCAATATCCGCCAACGTCTCTGCCCCGGGGGGGACATTGGCCGGGTCGACAACATTAGCCAGCAGGCTTGATGAAATGCTATCGATCCGCACCTGCGAGAGATCCACACGGCTTCTTACCTGCTCGATAGTAATGCTGTCGAGCGCCACCGCCGCACGGGGAATATCGGCCAGCGTAAAGGCATTGAGATTGACTCGTATTGCGGCATCTGTAGTCGAGGTGACGATATCGGCCAGCGTCATGTCATAAAAAACTTCCCGCTCGTCCTCCGTTAACTCTGCCAACGTAGCGCCACCCAGCGGCAGCATCTGTTGAGGTAGCAGTGACCCCAGGTATCTCAGCGCATCGGCACTGGGGGTGCCGTCTGCATTGTGTGGCGCCGCCCCGGTCGTGGTGTAGTAGATTTCATCGCAGTTGGAGCCACCAACATCATCACATTCCAGCATAATTGGATCTTCGCTACCTGAAATCTCCGGCAATGTAGCAGCATCTGGCAATGCGACCGTCGTTGGAAAGGTATCGTCAATCGTATAATCAATCGAGGTCATCGGACTCACGGAGCCATCGCTATCCCGGGCAAAGAGTTTTAGCTTGCTATCGGTACTTGTAATTTGAAGTGTTGCTGGCAGCGGTGGAGGCAATACTATCGGTATAAACTCCGTGGTACCGACTGATGTGCTGGGAGGGGTGGCGGCAGCGCCGGGTTCCTCCTGCGTCGGCTCATTGCCATCGGTTCTATAAAAGATGCTACACCCGCCAGAGGCGGCGTTATCGACACATGAGAGCACCACATCCTGGCCTGACTGGTAAAAGCCACCCGCAAGATCGACTCCAACAGTTGGGCGCCGGGTATTAAAGATCGCCAGGTGGTTACGTGGCGATGCACCAATTGCGGTAAAGCCCCCCCCCACAACCACCAGTGAGTCATCCGCTGTTCGCTGTGTAACGTAGACGCTCGTACCGGTTGATACATTAGGGTCCCACGCAGTCAGGTCATTTGGGCTAACCTCAGTGAGGTTATAACGCGCCATATGGTTTCTTGTACTCCCGGCTACTGCCGAGAAGTCTCCACCAAGCCACAACATCTGATCGTCGCTGGAGAGGTCAAGTGAATTGACAGTGGCCCCCGTCACACCTGGATTAACTGTCGACTTAACAACCCAGTTTTCACTCGCATCTTTTTCAAGTGCGGCAATCCGATCCCTTGCCTGCCCACCGACAGTTGTAAAGTCACCACCTACATACAGTTCGCTGCCATCGCTCTTCAGTACCAGGCTACGCACCGCACCCACAGTAGCATTACTCACCCCCCACGCAGGCGCAGCAAGTGCATTGGCTGAAGAGAGGCTGATTGCGGCCAGGTTCACATAGGCAAAACCACCTACATTAGTAAAATCACCGCCGACAAACATCCGTCCATCACCATTACCAAGCGCCAGCGCATCAACACTGGTACCGGTAATATCCGGATCCCAGCCCGTTGTCAGCCCTGACCCCGAGGTCTCTATCGATGCGATATTATTACGCGGAGCGCCGCCAACGTCTGTAAACTCCCCGCCCACATAGAGGGTGCTATCATCAGGGGAGAGCACCATTGCCCTGACATCACTTCCCGTAATTGACGGATCCCATGCGTCCAGATCACCATTGAGGGCAGTCGCGCTCAACGATGCGATATTACTGCGCGGCGAACCATTCACCTGACTAAACGCCCCTCCCACATAGAGGCGTGCATCGTTGCTGCTGAGTGCAAGGTCACGAATCCTGGAAGTAAGCGGGGCATCGGAAAGTGCGCCGACAAAAGGATTCCAGTCGAGCACGGAACCAAAGTTTACGTCATTAATCGTGGCAGTATTGATATCCACCGCCGCCAGGTGCCGACGAATACGGCCTGCGCCCGACTGAAAATTTCCACCAATAAACAAAGTGCTGGCGGCAGGCTGCAACGCATTAATCAGACCGTCGGTATCGACTGACCACGCCTCCGCGCCATTGAAGAGATTGAGCACCTGCACCCTCCCAGGGGTCGATCCCTCAACATCGCCATCCCATGCAACATAAAGGTCTGAAGCCAGTGCAATCTGACGAACACTGGTTGCGCCAATGGTAGTCGCCGGGTCTGACGATGGTAGCCAGACCGGCGACAGATCAACCCAGTTAATTGCGGCAAACGCATTCCTGATAACTCCATTTATAGACGTAAAGTCTCCACCTAAAAACAGGGTCGTGCCAAACATCGCCATAGCTCGCACAGTGCCATTAGCATTAGGATTCCAGGCAGCATCAGCATTACCGGTTACACTATCAAGTCGTGCAATACGGTTCATTACCTGACCGCCTATATTCGTAAAGTCACCGCCGACATAAAGCACAGTACCATTGAGTAATAGCAACGCCCTTACTGCTCCATCTGCACCTGGATCCCACCCATCAGCACTCCCCGTTGCTGCAACGAGGCGTGCAATGCGGCTCCTCCCCTGACCTCCGATATTCGTAAAATCGCCACCTACATAAAGCTCTGTGTTATAGAGCAGAAGTTCTCTTACCACCCCATTAGCACTTGGGTCCCAGCTCATATCTAGCGCACCCGTTGCAGCAACAAGGCGTGCAATGCGACTCCTCCCCTGACCACCTATATTTAAAAAGTCACCGCCGACATAGAGATCTACCCCATCGAACAACATCGTTCTTACGATGCCGTCTGGATTCGGGGTCCATGCCGTATCTATAGCCCCGGAAGCATCAACGTACGCAAGATTATTAATATTGTGAGTTCCGTTAACATCATCGATAGACGAAAATGCCCCCCCCACATACCAGCCACCACTGCCATCCTCAACAGCGTCATAGACGGTGCCATTGAACTTTGGCCATGCGGTAATCGGTTGATGGCGAGCAGGCAAATCCCCCGCTGTCGACAGGTTAACCACTGCCGAACTCCCTGTATCTGGGCCGATATAGGTGAAATCCCCACCGATGTAGGCACGGCTTTGATCGGCTGAGATCACAGCTGCGTGCACTGCGCCATTGGGCTGCCACACCTCCGACCGCGGCGTTGATGCGGCCTCTATCTCAACACTCATCATCAGGAACGCAGACAACAGCAGCGCCAGGCGTGCGAGATGCTTAACACCGAAGTCTGTTGACAACATCACACTACCCTCTCTTCACTATGCGCCGCGTTTACGCCGAAATAATTTCGCCGATAACGCCAGCAGAGCCACGGCAGCAATACCAGGCCGATACCTGACGGTCCGGTCGCACCCACATTATCACTGTAATTCCTGACATAGCTGGCGCGCTCCACCGCCCCTTCATTGCCAGCAAAATCGACCGCAATATATTTAACCACGGTACTCTCTGAAAAGCTGAACGGTCCGGTGTAGAGTGTCGATGCCTGTGTTGGCGTCGACTCATCCAGCGTGTAATAGATCGCAGCGCAGCCAGTCTCCGTCCGCTTGACATCGTCCACCGTGTTATTTAACACCGGAGGGGGGGCATTGGGGTCCGGCGTGGTCCTTGGAATATCGCCGACCGATATCGCCGTGATGCCTGGTTCATCACTGCATAACAGTGTGACCGTTAAACGGTCCGAAAAAAAGATCTGCGTTGGAGGGTCCGGAAATACCGTAGGTGCGTTGATGTCGACCAAATAGCGTTCTGTTTTAAATCCCGCCGTAGCATCCAGCTCCGAATTACCCGCCTGATCAATCGAGAAATATTTCAATGTAGTATCTTCGTTGATCGCAATCGGCTGTACGTAGCGTGTTGACTCGGTAGTGGGATCGCTGCCATCAATGGTGTAATAGGTCTCGATGCAACCCGCTGCAGTTTCTTCAGTACCATCTGTTCCAGTATCAGTACAGACCAGCGTGATCATCCGTTCATCATTACTACTCAACACAACACCATCTGGCATTGGCCCCGCTGGCGTTGCAACCGTGCTCGGAGGCAGGGTATCGATCACATAGAGCATTGTCTGAATCGGACTTCGATTACCATCATCGTCCTCAACAATTGTTTTCAATACAGTATTGGCACCAATCACCAGTGGCTGAGCTGAGACACCACCAATAACGGGATCGGAGCCATCAACAGTGTAATAGACGGTCGTCGTGCAATCCCTTGGGGTATCAATACAGCTCAATGTCACGGATGGTCTATCTGCAGGCAGGGCACCCGTATCTAACGGGTCTTGATACGCCCCCGGCGGCAAATTAGCGACCACATGCGGAAAACCGACATCAACGGTAGCCAGCCTGCTACCAGAGTTCACAACCGGTGGACCTGGTGATGTCACCTGGGTAAAATCGCCAGCAATGATCATGCGATCACCGGTATTGTTGGTAGCCAGATGTTGCACGATATTATCTGCACTTAGGTTCCACCAGCTGAACGGTTGACCACTGATGAAATCGAGTGCTGCAAGTCGACCATGGGCTTCCCCGCCGACATTAGCAAAGTCCCCTCCCACGAAAACGGCATCTTCCGTCAATGTGATCGCATTGACTGCGCCGTCAGCATCGGGGTTCCAGCTGAGCACATTGAAGGCGTTGGCGGTAGTATCGAGCGCGGCAATACCGCCACGTGGACGATTCAAACCGGTGTCGTTGAGATTCAAAAAATCACCCGCGATATAGAGTGTAGTGCCGTAGAGCGCCATCTCTCGTACTGTGTCGTCAGCCGCCGGAGCCCATGTGATTGCATTATCCACATTCGAAAGTGTATTGATCGCGGCCAGGCGTGAGCGCGCCACATTCTGTCCATTGGTGTTGAGACGCAGAAAGTCACCACCGATATAGACCGTATCGCCACTCAACTCCATGCTATAGATCGTGCCGTCTGCCGACGGGTCCCACGCAGTCTCATCGCCACTCTCCACGTTCACCGCACCGATATTGTTTCGTGTCTCACCACCGATCTGTGTGAATGCGCCAGCCACATAGATCAGCTCACCGCTCGGTGAAAATTTGAGATCGTGAACCGGGCCGTTCACATTGGGATTCCAGGCCAGCGCAATTCCGGTGGCGGTATTCAGTGCGGCAAGGTTGTTGCGTAGCTGTCCACCAATCGCTGAAAAACTGCCGCCGACATAGAGGATACTGCCGTCGTAACTGAGTAATATGGTATTCACCAATCCATCTAAGCCGACATCAAAGCTGGAGATCAAAGCCCCGCTACTTGAATCAAAGGCTGCAAGATAGTCACGTAGTGCCCCACCAACGTCTGTGAAATTACCGCCGATATAGAACCGGGAGCCGTCATCGATCGTAGAAAAACGACCACCGACATAGAGGGTGTTACCCTCTACAGCCAGCGCGCTGACCGGGCCATTCAGCACCGGTTTCCACGATGTCAGCAACGCCCCGCCATTTCGATCCATCGACGCCAGGTTTTGAAGCGAGTTATACACAGTGTTACCACTCTTTACCGATGTAAAACTACCCCCGATAAATATTGCCTCATCGGTCCTCGCTATCGCATCAACCTCACCACCATTAAATTCGATATTCCATGGGTTAGCGTTATTGACCGCCAGTGTGACATCAAGCGCTGCAAAGTTTTGACGCACCTGGTCGCCTATCCTGTCAAACAGCCCTCCGACATAGAGCAGGCCGATATCCAGGCCTGAATCGTCATCCAGCGCTGACTCCTCGAGTGACATCGCATTGATCGATGGTGTGACAGCAGGAATAGTCGGCCCTGGATTCCACGGTGTCACAATTCCCAGCTCAGTATCGATATTGAGGGCCGCGATGCTGGCGCGATTTTTCGTCACCGTACCAACGGTGATTTCTGTAAACGTACCACCGATATAGAGAATCCCACGATCTGGTGAAAGCGCCATCACTTTAATCGATGGTATCGCTGGTGCTATAACTGAACCACCTACGTTAGGGTTCCAGTCCGTCACCACCATCGCATTGCTGGTCTGGGATAGATCAAGCGCCGCGATTCTTTGACGCTCCCCGATGCCCGGGTAGGTCACATCTGGTGGAGTGTCCAGTCCCTGAAAATCGACATCAATATCTACATCTATATTACCGTCTCCAGTCACATCGATATCGATATCACCATCTCCATCAACATCAATATCAAACACACTATCAGCAACAACTAATAGTTCTCTTTCGAATGTTCCATTACCATCCATATCGACATAAACCGTACCACCTATATCTACATCCATCTGCCCATCACCATTCGAATCTCTTGGGCCTGTTCCCTGTACAGTAGTAAAATCGCCGCCGATATAGGCCGTGCCAGCATTCGCAACAATCGCACGCACTGGGCCATTTAAAGCCAGATCAAGGTCGGTGACCGGCTTCGACACCGAAGCGGTGTTGAGCTCAGCAAAGTAGCTGCGAGAGACGGTGCCATGAATCTGTGTAAAATCCCCCCCCACCAGCAGGCGCAGTCCTGCTGCCCCTGTATGAAAAGAGAGTGCCCGTACCACGTTGTCAGGATTCGGGCGCCAGCCACTGTTGACGGTGAAATCGGCCTGGATATGTGCCAGATTCGTCAGCGCCACACCACCCACGTTATCAAAATCACCTCCGATTACCCAGCCGCCGAGGGTATCTCCAATAATGACAAGGACATCGCCACCGCCGCCACCCTTCGTTACTTTGGGAAAGCGATTATCGAGCAGTGCGGTTGTTGCATCCATGCCGATGCCGTGACCCACACTGCCGCCTGTATGCGAGCCAAACGAGGCGCTCGTTAACACTGGACCATTCGGCGCGGCAGCGGGAAATGACTCCGGCGTCGGAGCCGCCATAAGCCCGCTGGAGAGCGCGAGGGCAAACACGGCCGAAATTAACCACCGAGCAGCCACGCTGCTCTGTTGAATTGCTCTCTGTTCATACTGCGTGGCCGACATACTCAATCCTGAATCGTATGGAGGGATCAAACCCCTGGATGGGTTTTCTATGACTGAACGCGAAGGCTTTATCACCAGCCGAAAACAACCCGATGCTAACATATTTTCTTATTTATTTCAATTGATTAGACATTTTGTAAAACATTGTAAAACAAAAAGTTACGGATAGATGGCTACCCCCCCTGCCGCATTGCACGAAGATGACCCACCCCCCTGAATGCGCTATTCTTACGCACTTGTGAAAAACGAAGTTCGCGGCTGAAATACCCGTTCATAACGGCGTATGACTCAGCGGCATTACCCAGTTGGCACCACGCTTAATTTAACGTCACTTACGACAACATTATAAAGATATATTAAATCATGAAGGTATTGATTATCGGCGGCGGTGGTCGCGAACACGCCCTGGCCTGGAAGGCTGCGCAGTCACCACGCGTAGAAACCGTCTATGTCGCCCCCGGCAATGCCGGCACCACGCGCGAGGCGAAACTCGAAAACGTTGCCATCGGCGCCGAGGATATCCCGGCGCTGCTCGCCTTTGCCACAGAAAACACCATCGATCTGACCATCGTCGGCCCTGAGGCGCCACTGGTCGCCGGTATCGTCAACCGCTTCACAGAGGCGGGCCTGCGCTGTTTTGGCCCGACCAGCGGCGCGGCACAGCTCGAAGGCTCGAAGGCGTTCACCAAGGATTTTCTCGCCCGCCACCATATCCCAACCGGTGCCTACCAGAACTTCACCGAAATCGACCCGGCCCTCGCCTATGTGCGTGAACAGGGCGCACCGATCGTCATCAAGGCCGACGGCCTTGCGGCTGGCAAGGGAGTGATCGTCGCGATGACACTCGATGAGGCCGAGGCGGCGATACGCGACATGCTCGCCGGCAACGCCTTTGGCGAGGCGGGTCACCGGGTGGTGATAGAAGAGTTCCTGGAGGGTGAAGAGGCGAGTTTTATCTGCATGGTCGATGGCAAAAACATCCTGCCGATGGCAACCAGCCAGGACCACAAACGGGTCGGTGAAGGGGACACCGGTCCCAACACCGGCGGCATGGGGGCTTACTCCCCGGCACCTGTGGTCACCGATGAAATCCACGCCCGCATCATGCGCGAGGTGATCGAACCGACCGTGAACGGCATGGCGGCCGAGGGCAACCCCTACACCGGTTTCCTCTACGCCGGATTGATGATCAGCAGCGACGGCGCGCCGAAGGTGATCGAATACAACTGCCGCTTTGGCGACCCTGAGACACAGCCGATCATGATGCGCCTCAAGTCAGACCTGACTGAACTATGCGATGCGGCGCTCGATAAAAAGCTCGATAGTGTTTCCGCCGAGTGGGAGAAGCGCGTCGCACTCGGCGTGGTGATGGCCGCCGCGGGTTATCCCGGCGACTACCCAAAGGGCGATGTGATCAGCGGCCTCGGAAACGGCAACAATGAGTGCAGGGTGTTCCATGCCGGCACCCAACTGGAAGGCGATAACATCGTCACCGCAGGTGGACGGGTGCTCTGTGTCTCGGCGCTCGGCAACTCTATCACCGAGGCGCAGCAGAACGCCTACGCCCATGTCAAACAGATCGACTGGAACGGCGCATTTTATCGCAATGACATCGGCTACCGTGCCATCGCGCGCGAACAGGGCTGATCGATAAAGATGGCCGGGGAGGCAGTCAACCGCTGGCACATCCTGCACGCTGCCGAGGTGGTGAAACGTGGCGGGGTGATCGCCTATCCGACCGAGGCGGTGTATGGTCTCGGCTGCGACCCACGCAATGGCGACGCGGTACAGCGGCTGCTGCAACTCAAACAGCGCAGCCCCAGCAAAGGGATGATCCTGATCGCGGCCGAGTTTGAACAGATCGTGCCGTTCATCAAACCGCTCGATAAAAAGATAAAAGAACGCCTCGACAGAAGCTGGCCGGGGCCTGTCACGTGGCTACTGCCGGCCCACCCCGAAGCGCCGCAATGGATCACCGGCGGTCATAAAAAAATCGCCGTCCGCATCACCGCACACCCACAGGCGAATGCCCTGTGCGAAACCCTCGAAGGGCCGCTGGTCTCGACCAGCGCCAACAAAAGCCGACAACAGGCGGCACGCAATGTGATGCAGGTGCGTCGCATCTTCACCGACCAGCTCGACTATATCCTGCCCGGCAGGGTCGGCGCGCTGAGCAACCCCACAGAGATCAGGGACGCCGAGACCAACAAAGTCATCCGTTCATCATAAACCTGGGGATAAACACCGCAAAGCCTTTATAATCCACTGACACAAGCAATCGACCACACAGAACGACAATAACGACAACGAGAGAGTTAATCGCATGAGTGACACACCCAATATCGACGACGTCAAAGCCTACCTGCTCGGCCTGCAACAGAGCATCTGCGCGGCACTCGAAGCGGAAGATGGCGAAGCCACATTTGAGATCGACAGCTGGGAACGTGCCGAAGGTGGCGGCGGCACCTCACGTGTGATGACCAACGGCAAGGTCTTCGAGCAGGCGGGTGTCAACTTCTCGCATGTGATGGGAGACAAGTTGCCGGGCTCGGCCACCGCACACCGCCCGGAGCTGGCGGGACGCAACTTCGAGGCGATGGGGGTATCGCTGGTGATCCACCCACACAACCCCTACATTCCGACCTCGCACGCCAATGTCCGTTTTTTCATCGCCAACAAACCGGGCGAACCACCCGTGTGGTGGTTTGGCGGCGGCTTTGATCTAACCCCCTATTACGGCTTCGAAGATGATGCCATCCACTGGCACCGCACCGCGCGCGAAGCGTGTGCTCCGTTTGGCGACAACGTCTACAACGACTACAAAAAGTGGTGCGATGACTACTTCTATCTCAAACACCGCGATGAGCCGCGCGGCGTCGGCGGCCTCTTTTTCGATGACCTCAACGAAGGGGGGTTCGAACGCAGCTTCGCACTGATGCAGAGTGTCGGCAATCACTATATCGACGCCTACCGCCCGATCGTTGCACGTCGCAAAGATACCCCTTTTGGCGAACGCGAACGCGATTTCCAGCTCTATCGTCGCGGCCGTTATGTCGAGTTCAACCTGGTCTACGATCGCGGCACGCTGTTTGGTCTGCAGAGCGGTGGGCGCACCGAATCGATCCTGATGTCACTGCCGCCACTGGTCAAGTGGCGTTACAACTGGCAGCCTGAACCGGGCACTGCCGAGGCAAAGCTCTACGAGGTGTTCCTCAAGCCGCGGGACTGGCTCGCAGACAACGCATAAACTGAACCTCAACGCCCTGGCCTGTTGATAACGGGCCAGGGCGTTATTGTTGTGTCACATAACTTTCCAAATTTCTGCCGCAACCGCTAAGATAAGCTAACCGAGCAACACCACGAGGCGGACATGCAGGCAGAGTGGCTCATCCACAACGTCAACATCGCAACCATGCAGCAGGGCGAGGCACCCTACGGCACAGTTGACGATGGTCTGCTGGCCATTGCCAACGGCAAGATCGCATGGGCTGGCCCGCGCTGCGAAGCACCCACTTTTGATTGCAGCAACATCACCGATGGCAATAACGGCTGGCTTACACCCGGTCTGATCGACTGCCACACCCACCTGATCTATGCTGGCAACCGCGCCGCTGAGTTCGCACTGCGGCAGCAGGGAAAGAGTTACGCCGACATTTCAGCTGATGGCGGCGGTATCAACAGCACCGTAATGGCAACACGCAATGCAAGCATCAGCGAACTTCTCGACAGTGCAAGGCGGCGACTGACTCGCCTGATGCGTGAAGGGGTTACCGCGGTTGAGATTAAATCGGGTTATGGACTCGACCTTGAAACCGAACTGCGTATACTGCGCATCGCACGCTCACTCGATGAGCAGCTGCCGATCACGATCAAAACCAGCTATCTCGGTGCGCATGCAGTGCCGCCTGAATTCACAGGGCGTGCGGACGACTATATCGACTTCGTCTGCAACGAAGTACTGCCCGCCGTCGCCGCTGAGCAGCTCGCCGATGCCGTCGACCTGTTTTGCGAAGGAATCGGTTTTACCCTTGAACAATGCACCCGGGTGATTAATTGCGCGCAACAACTCCGCCTGCCTGTTAAGGGGCATGTCGAACAACTCAGTTACATGGGTGGCGCACGACTGATCGCCGATGCGAATGGCCTCTCTGCCGATCACCTTGAATATCTTCCTGTCGATGACATCTCCATTCTCAAACAGCACGGCGTAGTTGCCGTACTGCTGCCCGCCGCATTCTACTATCTACACGAAAAGCAGCTACCGCCGATTGATGCGATGCGGTCCGCACAGCTGCCGATGGCAGTGGCAACGGACTGCAACCCCGGCAGTGCGCCCGTCGCATCACTGCTCACCGCAATGAACCAGGCCTGCGTGTTGCTTGGACTTACCCCGGAAGAGGCGTTGCAAGGTGCAACGATTAATGCAGCACAGGCGCTGGGACTGCAACAGCACAAAGGTCTGCTCGCCACAGGTTTTGATGCCGACCTGTTGCTATGGCAGATCGAACACCCTGCCGAACTAAGCTATGCGATCAACATGCATCGACCACAACAGATATGGATTGGCGGCAACAGTGTTTAAGCCTGTCGACATCTCACTGTGGCAAGGGCGAGTCGATAGCGAGCCGGATGCGCTGCGCTGGCATCAGGTCATCAAAGAATGGAATGCGCAACAGAATAATGAAGCTGCTGCAGTGCTGCTTGGCTTCAGCTGCGATGAAGGGGTACGGCGCAACCACGGCAGACCCGGCGCTGCCGATGGCCCCGCGGCGATTCGTCGTGCACTTGGCAACCTTGCGTGGCACCACGCTGTTCAACTGTTTGATGGCGGCGATGTCATCTGCGAGGGTGATCAACTTGAGGCGGCTCAGCTGCAACTTGCACAGCAGGTCAGCACTATCCTGACAACTGGTGCGCGGCCACTGATCATCGGCGGTGGGCATGAGGTCGCATGGGGGAGCTTTCTTGGCCTCTCAAATTATCTGCAACAAACCGCGCCGGAGCGCCGCATCGGCATCATCAATCTCGACGCCCATTTTGACCTGCGTGCTCCCGCGCCTCACGCCACCTCGGGCACACCATTCCATCAGATCGCCACCTGGTGCAGCGAGCATCAACACAGATTCAATTACACGGTGCTCGGCATCAACCCTGTCGCCAATACCGAGACGCTATTTGAGTTTGCCCGGGAGCACAACGTCACATGGCGTAGCGACACCGAATGCACCAACCACCATCTCGCCTCTGTCGCTCATCAGCTGGAACCGTTTTTTCAACAGATCGATGAACTCTATCTCACCATCTGCCTCGATGTCTTTGCACCACACACCGCCCCCGGCGTCAGTGCGCCATCGACAGTTGGTATTGAACCGCAGTTTGCACTACAGTTGATTGGCATCATCAAGGCGCTTTGCCAGCAACACAACGTGACATGGCGCATCAGCGATATCGCAGAGATGAACCCCACGTTTGACATTGATCACCGCACCGCCAGGCTTGCCGCGCGCCTGGTTGATGAAATTGTAAAATTTTACAGTCAATGACAAAACTTTCATTGAACACAGCCTGTTAGCGCCTCTCCACTGGGCATCTTAATAGTTCTAATTGCTTATTCGGATCATATGCCCCTGTTTTACATCATCTAATTGCTATATACTGCTAAAAAAGTGGATATCTGTAATGAAGAGATTAATTGCAAAACTCGCTGTAACGGGCACCTGGCTGCTGGCCGGCACTGCATATGCGGCCGACCCGGGGTTTGATGGCATTGATGTCATATCAGGCACCACCGGGACATTGAGTGGCTGCCCAGCAGGTTCCACTAGCTGCAATATTCTTATCGAAGGAGAGGGCTTTCTGCAACAGGAAGTCATTATTAACGGCAGCGGCACCAACACCCAGACGGTTATCATTGACCCGTTGGCGGGCAGCGCACAAGACGACGTAATGGTTGCCTGGAGAGGTCAACGCGTTGGTCTGGACGGCCTGGGCGAATCAACTTTTGGATTTATCAGTACGGATGAACTGGCTGCCCAGTTAGCTCACTTCCGCCAGCATAATACGACTGTTACATCCACTGGCCCCTATACAATCATCGAGCCGAACATGTTCACTCAACCTGATGATGTTACTGTATCAGGCATCGAAGACTATCCAGTCATTACTGAGCAACCAGGCAGTTTCGGCCCATTCAAGCCAGGAAGACACTTACTAACATGGCAGGCACCGCTACTGGACAATAGTGAGCCGCAACTCTGGGCTCAAATCCTGAACGTACTTCCGCTTGTCTCTTTTGATTCTGCCACAACCATTTCTGCTAACGAAGGAAGTAGAGTCACAATACCGGTCTACCTGAATGGCGATGCGCCCTCATATCCCGTCAGGATACCATTCACTGTCTCTGGCACCGCTACCTATCCCGATGACCACGATGCAGTAGACGGCGAAATTTATATCAGCACCGGGAAAACGGGCACCATCACCTTTAATATCGCTAATGATGAAATACCAGATGAAGCATCTGAAGATATCGTCATCACATTACAACAGCCGAATGACAATCGTAGCGCTCCAGGTCATTACATTACTAAACGCATTTTACTCACCGATGCCCACCTGCCACCCCAATTAGATATGGCCATCACTCAAGGTAATATCAGGACACGATTCATTGACAACAACACCTCATCAAACACTACAGCAACCGTGGTCATTCGTGCCAACAATTCTGCACACCACTACCTGATTGACTGGAGTGACAGCGATAACACCATTCTCTCGGCGGCAACAAATATAAACGAGAAAACACTGTCCTTTAACGCTGCTGGTCTTCCCTCGGGCAGCTATAATATTAAAGCAAAAATAGTCGACCTGTTGGCAGCTGGGGAGCCATCATATTCCGTTGACACATTGATTAACGTGAGTGATGTCATTGCGCCCGCTTTAATTGAAGTTGATGAAACCACTCAGCATACTCATACCTTCGATAATGGTGTCACGCTTCACTGGCCAGCACTACCTGACTCCGAGGGCCTCGATTATGAACATGCGTTAATCGACATTCAACAAACATTCAGCACCCCCTCTTCCAATGTCATCACCGACCCTTTCGTATGGGAGCCGGTAAATTTTGGAGACGCACCTACTTTGGATGGCGCAAATCTACCGACGCCTGAAATACCCAATTCATTGCCATCGTTCATCGCCATTACAACGACAAGTTCACCCATTACAGAAATATTGCCCGAAGCGCCGCCTGCTACTGTTACGTCGCCACACGTAACAACAGGGCTTACACTGCGAAGTGGCGGGATTACTATTGCCAGTGGCAAAAGCGGCAACAGCATTACCCTTGATGATCTCAGGACTCACGGTGGCCCCAACGGTGGCCCTGCTCTCTACCCAGTCGATGGCGATTTAGTTCCCGACCAGATCGTCGACTTTGAAATCGCTGGGTTAACAACCCCCGGCCAGAGTGTCGACATCGTCATCCCGCAGGAAAACCCAATCCCAGCAAATCCGCTCTATCGTAAATACATGCCTCATGCAGGCTGGGTGGCTTTTACAGAGGATGACAATAACAGCCTTGCATCTACTCATAAGGTCAACGACATCTGCCCTGCCCCTGAAGATACAGCATACGTTGATGGCCTATCCGAAGGGCATAACTGCATCAGACTGACGCTTGAAGATGGCGGCCCCAATGATGCCGACCAGCAGGCTAACAGCATCATCAAGGATCCCGGCGGGGTAACCGCTGGCGGCGCTAAGCCGGTATCAGGTGAGGATGTCAACGGTAATGAAGCGAGCGGTGGCGGCGGTTCTGGCTTAAGCCTGCTGTGGCTGTTGTTCGCATTAAGTGCTGTGCGCGCCTGCCACCTTGCAAGAGGCATACGCCATTAGAAGTGAGGGTGTTATAGCATCACACTCATTACCGTCGTACGGGTAATCATTCCCACCAGTTTGTCCTGCATATCCACGACAGGAATATGGTGGATATCCTTTTCGACAAACAGTGGAAGCAGCTCTGCCACATGTCGATCTTCACGCACCGTCACTACCTGCTTCGTCATCACCTGCCCGGCAACCTCGGCCTTTTCCGAGTAGTGTCCCTGAGTCGGCCTGATAAATGAGCGAAGTTTTTCTCCCAATGTTTGATGACTATCTACATCTGCTTCTCGCAGCAGATCAGAGAGCGTCACAATGCCTTCGATGCGATGCGCACGATCGATTACCGGTATCCCGCTGATTTTATAGGTCTGCATCATCTCCCACACCTCATCCAGGTTACTACCATACTCCACGGCCTTCACCTCATGTACCATCACGTCTCGACATAAAACGTCACCGAGCTGTTTTTTCTGATGATGCATACGTGCCAATCCATAGATCGCGTTGAGATCTTCTTTGGAGACATCGATAAAGGTATTCATATCCCGCAGCGCCTGCTCAAGATCGCTGTCCGAAAACCTGATCGCATCTGTTCCCTGCTGAACATCCAGTGGTGATTTTTTTGTCACCTGCAGCAGCGCAGGGTAACGACGATGGGGAAGAACATTATTGATCAGCAGCGCCATTAACAGCATCAACACCACATTCAGCGCTACCGGCATTAAAACAAATGCGTACCCCAGTGACTGGATTTCATTACCGCCGATGACGGCAATCACGGCAGCCGCGCCACCCGGAGGGTGCAAACATCGTAGATAGAGCATGCAAACGAGCGCAAGCGCAGTTGCCGCGGCAACTGCCGTCACCTGATCCGGTATCCACTGTGCACAGCTCACCCCAACAAAGGCAGACACCAGGTGGCCGCCTACCAAAGGCCAGGGCTGAGAAAATCGACTATGTGGCACCGCATATAACAGCACCGCTGAAGCCCCCATCGAAGCGGCCATCATCGGAACGTCTTTACCACTCAGGAAAAAGGCACTGACACCCGCAACGGCAAGAATGCCGATAAATGCAGCCCCGCAGGCGAGCCAGCGCTCACCATGGCCGGGAGTTTCACCTCCCTTTAGTGCTTGCTTGATCCAGTTGAAGTCCATGCTTCGCTGTCCAGCACACTAATTTATACTAAAGAAAGATGTCGTCAGTGATACCGGCACTGAAAACTATTCCGGATCATAACCCAGATTGGGAGCCAGCCAGTACTCAGCATCCTGCATCGACATCCCCTTGCGGACGGCATACTCCTCAACCTGCTCACGGTTGATCTTGCCGACACCAAAGTAGATCGCCTCCGGGTGGCCGTAGTAGATACCGCTCACCGCTGCGGTCGGCACCATCGCCTTCGACTCCGTCAGCCAGATGCCGATATTCTCTTTCACCTGCATCAACTCCCAGATGAGATCCTTTTCGGTGTGATCCGGGCAGGCTGGATAACCGGCAGCAGGCCGAATACCCTTGTACTCTTCTTTGATCAGCTGGCTGCTATCCAGTGACTCATCACTGGCATAGCCCCAGAACTCTTTTCGTACACGCAGGTGAATCCGCTCAGCAAACGCCTCGGCAAGACGGTCTGCCAGTGCCTTTAACATGATCGAGCGATAATCATCGTGCTCTTTTTCATACTCGGCAATTCGTTCGTCGATACCGATACCGGTCGTGACCGCAAAGTTACCGATATAGTCGACAACCCCAGACTCCTTTGGCGCCACATAATCACTCAGGCAGCGGTTCGGCTTGCCGTCCGCCTTCTGTTGCTGCTGACGCAGATTATGGAACGTGGTTAACACCTCGCTGCGCGACTCATCAGTGTAAACCTCGATATCATCTTCCACGCTATTAGCTGGATAGAGCCCGATCACCGCCTTCGCCTGCAACCACTTTTCAGCGATGATCTGCTGCAACATCGCCTGTGCATCGGCATAGAGTTTCTGCGCCTCTTCGCCCTTCTCTGCATCATCAAATATCTTTGGATAACTCCCCTTTAGTTCCCACGAATGGAAAAAGGGGGTCCAGTCGATATAGTCAACCAGCTCTTCCAGGGGATAGTCATCAAACACCTTTGTACCCAGGAATGATGGCGTGGTAGCGCGATAGTTTTCCCAGTCGATCTGTGTCCTGTTAGCGCGTGCCTGTGCCAGCGTCAACCACTTCGTATCAGTCTGACGCGATGCATGGCGTTCGCGCACCGTATCGTACTCAGCCTTAAGATCACTGACAAACTTCGGGCGTAGCTCATCAGAGATCAGGCTCTGCGCCACCCCCACGGCACGTGACGCATCCTTGACCCAGACGATTGGCTGCTCATAGTTAGGATCGATCTTCACCGCGGTGTGCGCCTTCGAGGTCGTCGCACCACCCACCATCACCGGCGTTGTCATGCCGAGACGTTGCATCTCTTTGGCGATATGGGTCATCTCTTCCAGCGATGGCGTGATCAGACCGGAGAGCCCGATCACATCAACATTATGTTTCTGCGCCTCTTCGAGGATCGTCGCCGTCGGCACCATCACACCGATATCGAACACCTCAAAGTTGTTGCACTGCAGCACCACGCCGACAATGTTCTTGCCGATGTCATGCACATCACCCTTCACCGTCGCCATCAGGATCTTGCCGTTACTCTGCGATGCGCCCTCGGCCTTCTCTTCTTCGATAAATGGAATCAGGTGCGCCACCGCTTTTTTCATCACACGTGCAGACTTCACCACCTGCGGCAGGAACATCTTACCGGCGCCAAACAGATCACCAACCACATTCATGCCATCCATCAATGGCCCTTCGATCACCTGGATTGGGCGATCAAATGTCTGGCGCGCCTCCTCGGTATCTTCCACCACATAGGTGTCGATCCCTTTGACCATCGCGTGTTCGATACGCTTATTGACCGACCAGCTGCGCCACTCCAGGTCCTCTTTCCTGGCCACCGCGCCATCGCCTCTGTAGTTATCGGCGATCTCCAGTAGTCGATCGGTGGCGTCGTTACGGCGATTGAGTACCACATCTTCTACGCGTTCACGCAACTCCGCTGGCAAGTCATCGTAGACAGCCAGCTGCGCGGCGTTAACGATACCCATATCCATCCCCGCCCTGATCGCGTGGTAGAGGAACACCGCATGGATCGCCTCGCGCACCGGGTTGTTACCGCGGAACGAGAAGGAGACATTTGAGACACCACCGGAGACCTTGGCGTGCGGCAGGTTCTCTTTGATCCAGCGGGTCGCCTCGATAAAGTCGACTGCGTAATTGTTATGCTCCTCGATACCGGTCGCGACGGCAAAGATGTTGGGGTCGAAGATAATGTCTTCGGGATTGAAGCCGACATCGTTAACAAGCACATCGTAGGAGTTCTTGCAGATCTCGATTTTACGCTCAAAGGTATCGGCCTGCCCCTTTTCATCAAACGCCATCACCACCGCTGCCGCACCATATTTCCTGATCAGCCTGGCGTGGTGGATGAATGGCGCCTTCCCCTCTTTGAGCGAGATAGAGTTCACGATCCCTTTACCCTGGATACACTTTAGCCCCGCCTCAATGATCTCCCATTTGGAGGAGTCGACCATTACCGGCACCCTGGAGATATCTGGTTCGGAGGCGATCAGGTTGAGGTAATGGATCATCGAGGCTTTACCATCAAGCATCGCCTCATCCATATTGACGTCGATCACCTGCGCGCCGTTCTCCACCTGCTCGCGGCAGATCTCCAGCGCCTCGTCGAAACCGCCTTCGAGGATCAACCGTTTGAACCTGGCCGAACCGGTGACGTTGGCGCGCTCGCCGACGTTCACAAACAGTGACTCTGCACCGATGTTAAATGGCTCAAGCCCGGAGAGACGACACTCGGCAGGGTTATCTGGAATCCTGCGCGGCGCAACCCCATCTACGACTGCGGCAATCGCCTTAATAAAATCTGGCGAGGTGCCACAACAACCACCGATGATGTTAAGGAATCCACTCTCGGCCCACTCCTTGATAAAACCCGCCATGTTTTCCGGCGTGTCGTCATAGCCGGTCGGCGCCAGTGGATTTGGTAGTCCCGCATTGGGGTGGGCTGAGACATAACAGCCGGCGACACGTGACAGCTCTTCCACATACTGACGCAGCTCATCTGCCCCCAGCGCACAGTTGAGACCAATCGAGATCGGTCTGGCGTGGGCCAGTGAATTATAAAACGCCTCGGTCACCTGTCCGGTCAATGTTCGTCCCGAGGCGTCGGTAATGGTGCCAGAGATCATGATTGGCAGCTCCATACCACGCGCTTCGAAGACACTCTGCACCGCAAATATCGCCGCCTTGGCGTTCAGGGTATCGAAGATCGTTTCGATCAGGATGGTGTCGGCGCCACCATCGATCAGACCGCGGGTCGCGTCCGAGTAGTCGACAACCAGCTCGTCAAAGGTAACCTTGCGCGCCGCGGGGTCGTTTACATCGGGGGAAATATTCGCAGTTTTATCTGTTGGCCCCAGCACCCCAGCCACAAAGCGCGGCTTTTCCGGTGTCGCCACCGCGTCGCACGCTTCACGTGCTACCCGTGCACCGGCAACGTTAAGTTCATAACAGAGATCAGCCATTCCATAGGCAGCCAGCGTAGTGGCATTGGCGCCGAAGGTATTCGTTTCGATGATATCCGCGCCAGCTTCCAGATATTCAGTATGGATCCCCTTGATGATCTCAGGCTGGGTAATCACCAGCAGATCGTTGTTGCCTTTGAGTTCGCTCGCCCAGTCAGCAAATCGTTCTCCGCGATAATCCACTTCCTCCAGTTTATGGCGCTGAATCATCGTGCCCATCGCACCGTCGAGGATCAGGATGCGTTCGTTGAGGAGCTGTCGGAGTCTATCCATTCTATATTGCCTGCTACGTTAGCGACGTCTACTCTATATATAGGCCGCAAAAAATGAGGCGTGAAGTCTACCACGCTTATCTATCGCTGTAGAGCCAAAAATCTCTTTAACTCGCTGTTCCATAAGCGCATTATTGTAATATGTCGGCTGACTATGAAATTAGGCCACACATAAAATATAGACAGGCAATGTCATATTGATAGAGAATACAACTTCTGCTCAGGGATGATATCTTACATCATCTATATGATTTAAAAGATAATATTTTAATATTAGGGCGTTATAAATTAATATATCACTCCCCAGATTAGAAGTGTTATCGATTTTTAAGGAGAAAGATATTGAGTGCTGCCACCAGGATCCCACTACGTGAACGCAAATACGCCCGCACCAAGCTGGCACTAGTAGATGCTGCGATCCAACGGCTTGAAGCAACCCCGCTGGAGGAGATTACCGTCATCTCTCTTTGTGACGATGTAGAGATCTCTGAGGCGACTTTTTTTAATTATTTTGCCAAAAAGGGCGACCTGCTCGACTACTACGTACAGCTGTGGACACTCGAAATCACCTGGAAGATTCGTCAGGGCGGCCAGACGGGCACTGCCGCAATCGATGCGCTGTTCGCGATCGCCGCACAGCAGTTCCAGCAGCACCCAGGAATGATGGGCGAGGTACTGGCACGACTCGCGCGACTGCGCGAAAAACCTGCGCCGCAAAAGATCGGCCGCGCCGAGCGTCGTCGCGCATTTGAAAAATTCACCACCGACGATAATCTTGCCGACCTTGAGGCACTTGAGGCTGGTGGTCTCGACGCAGTACTGCTGCCCGCGCTTCAGCAGGCAATCAACAAAGGGGAGCTTCCCGGTAACATCCACGTACCAACAACGATGCTGGGATTGATCGCCCTTTTCTACGGCATCCCATTGCTACTGCGGATGGGTAACCCGGATGCGATTCCGGTCAGCTACCGTCAACAACTTGCGATCTACTGGCAAGGGATTCGTGCTGCGAGCCAACGCAGTTAATACGATTGCCGATATTGAGCAACATTATCAACAACAATTCATCCAGTTTTTTGGATTATATCCGCAAGTTATTCTCACAAAACAAATAATTAGTATTTCTTTGTGGAAATAGGGTATAGTGCCTGAGCTTGCATTGGCTCAAGCTGGCTTTCTTAGAACACCTTTCGGCTCCTCTCTGAATCCTCATTGCGTCATCTGCACGCGATATATTTGTAATTTAATTAAGTTTTGAGGATTTCACATAATGAATACCGGTACCGTTAAATGGTTTAACGAATCTAAAGGTTTTGGCTTTATCAGCCCGGCAGATGGCGGCGATGACGTTTTCGTTCACTTCCGCGCAATCGTTGGCGACGGCTTTAAGACCCTTTCTGAAGGCCAGACCGTGAGCTACCAGGTTGAGACCGGCCCTAAAGGGCTGCAGGCTGCACAGGTTCAGCCTCAATAAGTAAGTAGCTGCACCATAAAGCCCTGCTAAGCAGGGCTTTATTCTCCACCTGATCTTACGTATCAGGCCATTACAATATTTTGCGATTGTAGCGCCTGAACAATAAGGACATCACCATGAAAAAACTCTTTGTTGGCAATCTACCACCCACTACCAATGAAATAGAGGTCACTGAACTCTTCACTCAATTTGGTAAAGTGCGCTCCATTAAACTTGCCACTGATGTCTTCTCTAACAAGTGCAAAGGCTTTGGATTTATCGAAATGGAAGGGCATGAAGCACGTGCCGCCATCGCCGGCCTTAACGGCAAGGACTTCAGTGGCAAGTCTCTGCGCGTGAACTTTGAAGAACCCAAAAACAAACGCGGTGGGCGTCGCTACTAACCGCCTCTCAGCACCTTAGTCCTATGGTTTGAAAGAGGGGGCGAAATATTTAACGCCACCCTTTTTCCAGCCCCCTCCTCAATCCCTTAATATCAGCAATTCCTGCCTGGATCGCCTTAAACCAGCACCTGTCGCGTTTTTGCAATAAAGTCGTGAACCTGCTGCTCAATCCCTTCATCCACCATCTGCTCAGGACGACAGCCGTTGGGGCAGGCGAGGCCGGGCGTGGTTCCAAACAGGCGACAGATTAACGGCCGCTCGTCGTAGACCTGACAACCCTCCTCTCCCAGGTGGGGGCAGTTCAGATCGGCAAGCGCTGCTGCATGCGTCTCTTCACTCACAAATGGGAATTGCGCCATCTCCTCACTCGAAGTGGTGACCGGCCCACAGCAGTCGTGGCACCCTGGTGTACATATAAATGAGGGAATTCGTTCACGTAAATATTCAATCTTCTGGTAGCGTTTATTCATTAGCCGATTATAACGCCATGTCATATATGTGCTGTTGTCCTGACCTGCCGATGAGTCATTACCGCACCACGAACCGCTGCCCTCATGATATGCTGAAGCCAACATCTGTCGTTTGATGGGGCTGCAGGGATACCCTATGGAAGTTCATACTTTTCTTCTGCACCTGCTGATCATCCTGCTCAGCGCGCGCCTGTTCGCCGAACTCGCTGTACGTCTACAACTACCTGCCGTAATTGGTGAACTCTTTGCGGGTATATTGCTAGGACCAAGCCTGCTCGGCTGGGTGTCACCGAGCGATGCGATCAAGCTGCTGGCCGAGATCGGCATCATCATCCTGCTGCTGTTTGAGGTCGGGCTCGATACCGACCTGCAACGTCTGATGCGCACCGGGCTGAAATCTTTTCTGGTTGCGATCATCGGCTTCGTCGCCCCATTACTGCTCGGTTTTACCTTCGCATACTGGGTATTCGGCCTGCCGCTCCTGGTAGCGATGTTAATGGTGGCACCCTCACCGCGACCAGTATCGGCATCACGATACGCGTGCTCACCGACCTCAAACGGCAACACGGCCTGGAGGGACAGATCGTCCTCGGCGCTGTGGTCGTCGATGACATGCTCGGTGTAATCCTGCTGGCGATGCTTTATGAGTTTTCGGTGGCAGGCGAAGTTAATCTGATGAACGGCGGCAAGGTGCTGACCTTCATCGTCGCATTTTTCTTCATTGCACCCATCGCTGCAAGGCTGCTGTCGATCGCGATCAGTTGTCTGCATGAGCAGAGTGATATTCCGGGGCTGATCCCGACGATGATCGTCTCTGGTACTCTTTTTTGCCTGGCTGGCACACGCCATCGGTGCACCGGAACTGCTGGGTGGTTGCCGCAGGCCTCGCGCGCGCTCGCCGTTTCTTCCTCCCGTTTGGGGTAGCGCTACGCAGCAGCAGAAAGTTTGCACGCCGTATCGAACAGGAGATGAAACCGGTCATCCACCTCTTCACCCCGATCTTTTTTGTCATGGTCGGGTTATCACTGTCACTGCATGAAATCGACTGGGGCTCACCCTTTATCTGGCTGTTTTCGCCCACCATGCTGTTCGCCGCCACGGCCGGGAAATTACTCGGCGCCTTCATCCTTAACGTTCCCATCCAGATGCGTGGGATCATCGGTACCGCTCTCACAACACTATTGCCACCTTTTATCATGAAATGGTACTACGGGCGGTATCGCGAGAATATCTCAGAGGCAAACCAAAGCGCAACCTGAAAGAAAGCCCTATATGGGCAGGTATGTTGTCTGATTTATGATGAGCACTCTATTCCAGGATTGCCAGATGATTACCATTATTAAGCACTAATCCTATATTTATCCTACCAAAACACCTCCTGACGGTTCAGGCTGGAGATCATAAAGCTGTTGCCGATAGAGATATGTGCATCGCATTTTTAGGATTAAAGATGCGATGCTGGTAAACAGGAATTAACCATTATATGCGTGGTTATACACAGGATTAGTTTTCCTCTCCCGTAATAATGGAATATTAACTTAGGCTAACTGCGAAAGAGCGGTGGAGATAATGATCAATTCTGTACTTGTCGTCGATGATTCCAGGATGTCACGTAAAATGGTAATCAGGGCCTTGCCTGAAGAGTGGGATGCGGACGTATTTCAGGCGGCTAACGGGCTCGAGGCACTTGAGCTCTATCATGAAAAAAAGCCAGATGTCGTATTTCTGGACCTGACCATGCCCGAGCTGGACGGTTTCGGTGTATTGGCTGCGCTGCAGGAGGCGGAGAATAAAATACCTGTCATCGTCATTAGCGCTGATATACAGACCGAAGCCTATGAACGTTCAATTTCTCTGGGCGCGAGCGCCTTTATCCAAAAACCAATGAAACCCGAGGATATTAAAAAAGTCGTTGGGGAACTGGGCCTGTTACTATGACAGATATCAAAAGCCAGTTTAACGAAGATCGCAGAGATGCCCTTCAGGAAGTGGTCAATATTGCCATGGGGCAGGCAGGTGACTCTTTAGCGAAACTGTTCGATACCTTTGTAGAGCTCTCTATACCAAAGCTCCATCTGTGTGATGTATCCGACCTGAATCAGGCACTTTCTGTGCATTATGCAGACAGTGAAAAGTTAACCATTCTACGTCAGCCCTTCTCGGGAGAGCTAAGGGGCGAGGGTATCGCCCTGTTCAATAAAAGCGGTGTTGATGAGCTTGCAGGCCTGATGGGCTATGAAGGCGAGGTAACCTCCAATAACGAACGTGAAATGCTGCTGGACGTTTGCAGCATCCTGGTCGGCGCATGCCTGAACGGGATTGCAACGCAACTGGGTATGGCGATAAGTTTCACAGCTCCGACCATTATCTCTGCGAACACTACCGTTGAAGATTTTTTTAAACCTGACTCAATCAAGTGGTACTACGCGATGGCCATGGAAATCAGGCTAACGCTGGAGCAATACGCCTTCGACTGTAATGTGTTGCTGTTTATGTCAGAAGACAGCTTTCAACCCCTGGTTCAGAAACTTGATCAGATGCTCGATGAAATCTAACTGTCATGGATGAAGACATTTCACACCTGGTAAATATGGCGGCAAGTCAGATCAATGCCGGCATGGTAATACTCGATGCCGACTGTAATATCGTTTTCTGGAACCGCTTTATGGAAATCCATAGCCGCACGCCAGAAAGCGAAGTGAAAGGGAAAAATCTTTTCACGCTGTTTCCAGACCTGCAGGGGAGTGGCCTGAAAAAGAAGATCAACAGTGTTTTTCTGTTAAAGAATTTTGCCTTTACTTCCTGGGAGTATCGCCCCTATTTATTTAAATTCCCCAACACCCATTCAGTGACTGGCGGAGAAGAATGGATGCAGCAGGATTGTACCTTTTCACCGATGATCAATGAGTCAGGGATTGTCACACATGTCTGCCTATCGGTGTTCGATTCCACCAATACCGCGGCCTATCAAAAGAAGCTGTTGCGTACCTCTGCTTCGTTAATAAGGCAGCGCAACAAGCTTTCGGAAATGAATAAAAAGCTGGAAGATGCGCAGAATCAGCTGCTCCAGTCTGAAAAAATGGCGGCTGTCGGACAACTTGCAGCAGGCATAGCGCATGAAATCAACAACCCTGTCGGTTATGTAAACTCAAACGTCTCCGTGCTGGAAGATTATATCGGTCAGTTATTACAGCTGCTCTCAGCGTATGAAATGTGTGAACCGATACTTGATTCAGGTAATACATCGGTTGAATCACTCCAGCAAACAAAAAACAGAATAGACCTTACCTATCTCAAAGAAGATCTTGTCGATCTTTTACGAGAATCCAAGGAGGGGCTCAACAGGGTCAAAAAGATTGTTCAGGATCTCAAGGATTTTTCCCATGTAGATGAAAGTGAGTGGCATTATGCCGACCTGCACAAGGGGCTCGACAGCACTCTGAATGTCGTCAACAACGAGATCAAGTATAAGGCTGATATTGTGAAGAACTACGGCGAGATAATCGAGGTTAAATGTCTCTCGTCGCAAATCAATCAGGTATTCATGAATTTACTGGTGAATGCTGCACATGCCATCCCAGAGCATGGCACCATCACTATTAGCACCGGCACTGAGGGAGATGGTGCCTGGGTTGAAATTGAGGACACAGGTACCGGTATCGAAAAAGAAAAACTGAGTCGAATCTTCGAGCCATTTTTTACCACCAAACCGATAGGCGAGGGCACCGGTCTTGGTCTGTCGCTCTCATACAATATTATTCAGAAACACAACGGCGAAATCACCGTTGAAAGCGAGCCGGGAAACGGCACAAGATTCCGTATCTGGTTGCCTGAAGAGAGCACACCCGAAAAGAGTGTCGAAGCTTCCGTAGCCTGACACCCTGTCCGCGCTCGCGCATCAATGCGTTACTGACTCCACTCGATGCCAGCTCCTGACATTGACCAGAAAACACTTGATGCACCGGTTCACCATCGAAAATGTGGTGCAAGCTCGGATGAGCAGGGCATGCACACGATTACTCTCTGACTTCAATTCCCAGCCACGCTATCCACTCATCAAATAACACCTTATTTAGCGCCGCAATAGCGGAACGTGGCTCAAGGCTCACTGACAATACCGGCTCACCTTCAAGTGTCATTGAATGGCCGCCCGCTTCGTGGAGCACCAGTGCGGCGGCACCATAATCCCAGATGCGTTGTCTTCCGTGTAGATAAACATGACAACGCCCGGCGGCGATCCAGCACCACTCCAGTGCCACAGCGCCGACATTGCGCTGCGAGCTGAACGGCTTTTCGTCGATGAGTCTGATAGCAAGCTCACGTGGCAACCGTTTCAGGTCGATCATCGCGATCCCCCTGGCAAGTGGCGGCTCTGGCACACGCTGCCCGAGCGGTTCGCCATTAAGCGATGAACCCTCACCCTTGATCGCAGTGAAACATTCATCGCGCATCGGATCATAGACGACCCCCATCAATACCTCATCATCTTTGAGCAGCGACAACGACACTGCGCAGAACGGTACGCCGCCTGCAAAGTTACTGGTGCCATCGACCGGGTCAAGGCACCATACGCCCTGCCCTTTAGTGTTAAGCAGCTTGATTTGCTCCTCCTCAGACATCTCTTCACCGACGAAAAGATACTCCGGGTATTCTGCCTTCAGTGCTGATTCAATTGCCAGCTGCACGGCACGATCGGCCTCGGTCACGATGCTGCCATCTGATTTGTATTCACGTGCACTGTGAGTAAAACGCGGCAGTAGCTGCTGCCTGGCAGCGTCGATGACGATCGCCTGCACCGCGTTAAGGTCTGGTAGCGCGTTCATTCCTTTGCCTTCAGGGCTTCGCTATCAAAGGCGATGCCACTCCAGCCATCACGCATGAAGTTGCGAATGTTGGCGTGATCATTGCCATCGGGATGCCGCAGTACATCGATGCGATAGTAGTCACCAAAACAGTGGAGCGTCTGTTCTTCATTGAGCTGTAACAGCCTGCCCAGGGCAAAGATCTTGCAGGAGCCTTCGTTAGTACCCGCCTCATTGACTGCCCGACCTTCAGCAACACCGTTTGTGAAGCGGGCTGGGGTGTAGTCGAAATGGTTTTCGATAATCGCCATGGTCTCATTGAATGAAACTTCATCCGGCGTGTTGTTTAGTCTGTTGATTAATACTTCTACTGACATAACTGCTGTACTCTTTTATTTACGTTTCAATCCAGCAAATGCCGCCGCCATCGCGGTCTGCTGTTTAGGTTGCTGGTTCTGCTGTTGCGGCCTTCTCTCTTTCGGCTGGCGAGGGCGCTCCTGTTTTGGTGGTGCGATATCGTCTCCCGCCCTCTTCATCGAAAGCGCAATGCGGTTTCGTTTCAGGTCGACATCGATGACGCGCACCTTCACTACATCACCCGCTTTAACCACAGTGCGCGGATCGCTAACAAATTTATCTGCCAATGCTGAGATGTGCACCAGCCCATCCTGATGGACACCGACATCGACAAAGGCACCAAAGGCGGTGACATTGGTGACCACTCCTTCAAGCATCATCCCCTCTTTAAGGTCACTAACTTTTTCGACACCCTCTTTAAAGCTTGCGGTGACAAATTCAGGGCGCGGATCACGACCCGGTTTATCCAGCTCTGCAAGGATGTCTCGTACCGTCGGCTCGCCAAACCGCTCATCGGTAAACTGCTTTGGATCAAGTCGCTTTAGCAGCGCGCTATCACCAATCAGGCTACGCAGATCACCCTTATTAAAGGCGGCAATACGCTCTACCACCGGATAGGCCTCCGGATGCACTGCCGAACCATCAAGCGGGTTGTTGCCGTTCATCACACGCAGAAAGCCTGCCGCCTGTTCAAATGCCCTGGGACCAAGGCGTGAAACCTTTAACAACGTCTTACGGTCTTTAAAGGCGCCGTTTTGATCTCGGTAATCGACGATGTTTTGCGCCAGTGTCGTGTTAAGCCCGGCGATGTTTGCCAGCAGCGCCGCCGATGCGGTATTCACATCGACACCCACTGCGTTTACACAATCCTCGATCACCGCCTCCAGGCTGCGCGCCAGTTTCACCTGACTCACGTCGTGCTGATACTGGCCAACACCAATCGCCTTCGGTTCGATCTTGACCAGTTCGGCGAGTGGGTCCTGCAGTCGGCGCGCAATCGAGACCGCCCCACGGATCGAAACATCGAGATCGGGAAATTCACGCGCCGCCAGTTCCGATGCCGAATAGACCGATGCACCCGCCTCTGAGACCATAATCTTGGTCAGGCGTAGATCGCTATGCTGTTTGATCAGATCACCGGCAAGCTTATCGGTCTCGCGTGACGCGGTACCGTTGCCGATGCTGACCAGATCGGCGTTATGTTTCTTCGCCAACTGCGCCAGTGTGTGGATCGACTGGTCCCACTGCTTCTTCGGCGCATGGGGATAGATCGTCGCAAAATCGACCAGCTTGCCGGTGTTATCGACCACCGCCACCTTAACACCGGTACGCAGACCTGGATCAAGCCCGATTGTGGCACGCGGTCCTGCAGGGGCAGCGAGTAACAGATCTTTAAGGTTACTGGCAAAGACATTGATCGCATCGAGTTCACTCGCCTCGCGCAGTCGCTTCTTCAGCTCAAGGTCAACATGCATCGAGAGTTTCACCCGCCAGGTCCAGCGCACCGTGTCCTGCAACCAGCGGTCGGCGGCGCGTCCTTCGTCTTTGATGCCAAAACGTCGCGCAATCTTACGCTCACCCGAGGTTGGCTCACGTTTTTCAGCTGCCACTTCATCATCAGGAATCACCAGCGCGAGCTGTAACACCCCTTCACTACGGCCACGGAACATCGCCAGCGCTCGGTGCGATGGAATCGCCTTGATCGCCTCGCGCTTGTCGAAATAGTCGGAAAATTTTGTCCCTTCACTCTCCTTGCCTGCGACGACGGTGGAGTGGAGCTGGCCATTCTCCCAGAAGTGCTCACGCAGCTCGCCCACCAGTTCGGCATCTTCAGCAAAGCGCTCCATCAAAATCTGGCGTGCGCCATCGAGAGCGGCGGCGATATCAGCCACCCCATTGTCGGCATCGATATAACTGGCTGCCGTCTCTTCAGGGTTCAGCGTGGGATCAGAAAACAGCAGGTCGGCAAGTGGCTCCAGCCCCGCCTCGCGCGCAATCTGCGCCCTGGTGCGACGTTTGATCATATAGGGGCGATAGAGATCTTCGAGGCGTGTTTTGGTTTCAGCCTCCAGAATCGACTGCTTCAATGCGGGATTGAGCTTGCCCTGCTCATCGATCGTCTTCAGCACTGTGGCGCGGCGATCATCGAGTTCGCGCAGATAGGTGAGGCGTTCTTCGAGCTGACGCAGCTGGGTGTCATCCAGGCCGCCCGTCACCTCTTTACGATAACGGGCGATAAACGGCACCGTGGCCCCCTCATCCAGCAGGGTGATGGCGGCCCTGACCTGGCTCGCCTGGGCAGTTAACTCGGTGGCGATACGGGACTCAAGCGTGGCAACAGTACTCGGCGACATATAGATAGGCTTCCTCAGCAGCAATAAAGGTGCGCCATTATACGTGAGTCGCTCTGAATTTGGCGGGGTCGTGACTGGAAAGTGAAACGATTAACCGATCTGTGGCGGCAGTGGGCCTCTTTTCACCACCTTCCGGTATACCCCTTGCGATGCCATTATAATCCGTGGGGCCAACGCCAGGGCTATCGCATCGACCATCACATACCACACCGCGACACCGCTTGGCGGATTGCCCTGTGGCAACCCCAGCACCGGGTCATGTAGTGCCCAGTACCAGGTGCCGCTCCAGGTACCGACGATCTCAAGCCAGGTGGTGATAAAAAAAGCACCTAGATAGACCAGTGGAGAACGACCTTTATAAAGACAGTAGACAAAGATCGCAAACAGCAGCGCGCCACCGGCGTCACTGCGCTCAGCAATAAACAGCCCCCACAGCGACCACGTTCCACCAAGCGCCAGTACCAGCCAGGTGATCTGCCGACGATATTCGATAAACAGACGATTGCGCGCCATCACCACCGCGGTCAGATAAACCATGCCGTGACCAGGCGGCACATAGGCCGGGACATTCTCGAAACGATAGATGTAGGCGCCGAGGTAGACCGATGCAAAGTACTCACCGATGGTGGCAAAGGCGATCGCGACCAGCACCTGCATCCGCACCGCCATACGTTCTCCTACCAGCATGAGTACGAGGAAAAACCAGGCACACAGGCCCATGGTGTTCTGTAACACCATATTGGCGCTCGCATCGAGATAGAGCGCCAACGCGACAAAGAAAAATGAGCTGCCGATAATCGCCATATCGTGTCCATTTTCATTCACACCTGCTCGCAACGGCCCCATCCCTTCTCCAGATTAGCTTACGTGGAAAATAGCTGTGCAACCCTCAACAACACCGCACCCAGAGGGCACTTCGCATAAACTACCGTAAATCCGTACCGACCTCCACCATCGAAATAAAGATTTTGCAGCACGACCCCATTCCCCTAAAATAGGGGTCACGTTTATCAACCGATGGTTATCTACAAATGAGATCAGCCCTTCTACTTCAACCATTCGCCATGATTGGCGCCATGCTCCTGCTCAGCGGCTGTGCCACCGTTCAGTTCGGCCATGATTTTGATATCGGCACCTTTGATGCAAAGGTAGAACGCAACGTTACGACCAGGGCAGATGTAAAAATGTGGCTCGGCGCACCCAGTAGCCGCGGCCATTCTGTCACCGCCAACGGTAAACGTTACGAGAAGTGGGGTTATTACTACGGCAAAGGCAAGCTTCCCAAACTCGGCAATGCAACCCTGAAAATCCTCGAAGTAGAGTTCGACCCACAGGGGGTCGTACAGAGTTACAACTGGTCTGAATAACTAGCCTGTCGCATTAGCCAGAGAACATGGGCGTTCGTATTTTTAACCTGCGCGGTGTCCCGGACGATGAGGCCGAGGATATTCGTGAGCTGTTGCAACAGGACAATATCGACTTCTACGAAACCCCGGCCGGCAACTGGGGGATGTCGATGCCGTCGCTCTGGTTACAGGACGAATCGCAGGAACCTCGTGCCAGGGCGCTGATTGCCGCCTACCAGAAGGAACGACAGGCGAAGGCACAGGCAGAATATGCGCGCCTGGAGGCGGCGGGTGAAAATCGTACCTTATTTGACAGCGTCAGAGAAAACCCACTGCGCTTCATCATCTATATGATAATTATCTGCGGCCTGCTCTATCTCTCGACCGCGCCATTTGTTGATCTTGCCAATGAGTAGCAAGCGCTATTTGAGTTGACCAGGCGACTACGGTTTCTGGTAAATAGATGGCCTGATCATTCGAACTCCAGAAGAAATACCAGTTAAGGTCTCAGAATGACCAATCATGAAATAACCCCCGGGGCGCAGATGCCGCAAAATCTTTTCCACCAGAACAGACTTGGTCTGCTGATCAAAATAGATCATCACATTACGTAGTAGAATAAGGTCAAACATCCCCATACTCGAAGGCCACTCACCATTCAGGTTTAGCGATTTGAAAGTCACCTTGCTGGTCAGTTTTTTATCGATCATCAACGTCCCACTCTGTTCACCCACCCCTCTGAGACAATAACGGTTGAGGTAATCGTTCGGAATCTTCCCTGAAGCATCTAGTGGGTAGCGCGCTGCCCGCGCTCTGGCGAGGATACGTTGACTGATATCCGTGCCAACGATCTCCCATTTATCTGAACGGCACCGATCGGCAAACAGCATCGCCATTGAGTAGGCCTCTTCACCTGACGATGATGCACCACTCCAGATGCGGTAGGGCTGTTCGTGCCTGATGTTGGACATGACCTGTTCACTAAGGAAATCGAAATGGCGCTGCTCACGAAAAAAACTGGTCTCGTTGGTGGTCAGCATATCGACCACGATCTGGCGCTCAGCGACGTTACCACTATTTATCAGCTTGATATATTCAGCAAAGCTACTAAATCCATAATGTCGCAACCGCCTGGCAAGCCGTCCCTCAACCAGTGACTTCTTCTTTTCACTCATCGAGATGCCGACCTGGTCATAAATCATATCCTGGAAGACAGCGAACTCATCGTCCTGAATTGATTTAAGCACAACTGTCTTACACCCAGCTACCGACATCTCTATTACTCCATCTATACACTGACAACAGGAAGCGACTAGAACAATTCCACCAGATTATCTTTACCATCGATTGATAGCTCATTGAGATCAAGCACACGATCAAGATCAAGCAGTACGACAAATTGACGATCAATACGCCCCATCCCTTTGATAAAACTGGTTCTTATATTTGCACCAAAGGCAGGGGGCTGCTCGACGTCCGCGGCGTCGACTTCATAGACCTTGTTGACCGCATCGACCACGATGCCAAGATCAATCGACTCCCCCTGCACCATTATGTCAATAATAATGATGCAACTACGATTGCTGGCCTCACTATCTCCTTCGATACCAATACGCCTTGCCAGGTCGATCACCGGTACAACATTGCCACGCAGGTTGATCACTCCACGAATACGACTTGGTACCATCGGGATATCACACACACTGGCGTATTCAATGATCTCCTTAATCCGTAACAGATCAATACCGAAATCGGACTCTCCAAGACGAAATGTCAGGTACTTGTTGAGATCAAGCTCGGAGTCGCTCGATTCGACAACGCCTCGTGGCGCAGCCGCATCATGTGAGACGTCAACTTCCGTTATCACTTCACTCATGATTACACTCCTCTACGGTACCATTGAGGGAGGGCTCGTGGATGGCAGCATGTGATGCTATATTGCCGGCACTATGCAACAACTGCAGATCATCCAGTGACAGCAGACGGTCGATATTAAGCAGCACAACGAACTCATCGCCAACCTTACCCATTCCCTCGATGAACTCTGTTGACAGATTTCCACCAAAAGACGGCGCCGCTTCAATCTGATCAGGCGCGATGTCTGCCACCTGAGACACCGCCTCTACCAGAATCCCGACATCCATCGACGTCCCATGTACAGAAACCTCCATAATCACAATACAGGTGCGCCGACTGATCGACACGGCATCCAGGCCAAGTCGCTTACCAAGATCAATAACCGGCACCACCCTTCCACGCAAGTTGGTTACACCGCTCAGAAACTCAGGCATCATCGGGATCGTGGTCACTTCCATATGCTCCATGATCTCCTTAATACGCAAGATGTTGGCGGCATAACGCTTGTCCCCCAGCAGAAAACAGAGGTATTTGTTAAGCTCTGTTACAGGTTTCTGCTGAGTAGTCATCGTATTGATTGCCATAACCTGACCCTCCGTCCGTTATACCGCCTTATTAAACGGGACGAAGTCACTACCAGATTCATCATACTCCGATGGCTCAGCCCACTCCTCTGCATCATCATGAGCGGGTCCATTATTCGATGCCATGGCTTTCGGGGTCGATGCATTCAAGTTCTCATCCAGCGTAAAGAATCCGATGATCTTCTGTAGCTGCTCAGCATTACTGCTCAACTCTTCAGAGGTCGCGGCAAGCTCTTCAGATGATGCGGCAGACTGCTGCGATACCTGGTCGAGCTGACCCATTGCGCTGTTTACCTGAGACACACCGGTTGCCTGCTCTTCTGAAGAGGCCGTGATCTCCTGCACCAGATCTGCTGTCTTACGAATATTTGGCACCATCGCCTCCAGTAGCGCACCGGCACGCTCTGCCACCTTGACGCTGTTGGTTGCCTGTTCACTGATCTCCTGCGCCGACACCTGACTACGTTCAGCCAGCTTACGTACTTCATCAGCCACCACCGCAAAGCCCTTACCATGCTCACCGGCGCGTGCCGCCTCAATCGCTGCGTTAAGTGCCAGCAGGTTAGTCTTGTAGGCGATATCTTCGATCAGACTAATCTTGTCAGCGATCTGGTTCATCGCATCCACCGTCTCTGTGACTGCCTCGCCACCTTCGACCGCCTCCTGTGCCGCCCTGGTCGCAATGCCATCGGTCACCTTCGCATTTTCGGTGTTCTGGTTGATCGACGCACTCATCTGCTCAAGTGACGCACTGGTCTCTTCAACACTGGCCGCCTGTTCTGACGAACCCTGACTGAGACTCTGTGCTGATGCGCTCACCTCTTCAGAGGCCGAGGCCACTGTCTCAACTGACGCACGTACATCCTGCAACACCTTTTGCATCTTGCCAATAAAGCCGTTGATCGAGTTTGCAGTTTCACCAATCTCATCCTTACCGAAGTCTGGAAGGCGGTAGGTCAGATCGCCATCACCTTTATGAAGATCATCAGCCGCGGCCAGAATCTGATTCATAGGGCGGGTAATCGAACGCGCGACCACCATTCCTAACAGTACGCCCAGCACCAGCGCGGTGATGCCAATCCCCATCACCATCATCTCCGTGTTCTGCACATCATGCTCAGCTGTCTTCGCCGCTTCATCGGTGAACTTCTGAACCTCAGCCAGAATCCCCTCTACATGATGAATGAGCTGCTCTTCTTCATGCTCAACCGCTGTACCGCGCTCATGTGCGCCATGGACATCACCCGCTTCAAACAGCCCAAAAACAGTACTCACATGATGGGAAACCTCTTCCGCCTTGCTCTCAACCCTCTTGAGCTCGCCAAGCAGCTTTTCAAACACCGCCCGGGCAGCATCGTTATGTGCATTATTGATCCCTTTGGCGACCATCTCCTCGGCCTTTACAATATCTTTGGCAACATTCGCTTCAGCCTGCTCAATTTCAGTGACGACCTCAGTATAGGCGTGTTTTGCCTCTTCGCTGGCGCCGATCAGGTCACCCAGTCTCAGGCCGCGCTCAAATAGCACCGCGATCTCAAGCTGCTGTTCTGTTATTGAAGTCATCTGCTCCATCAGCGGTATATCTGTTTCTGCGATATCGACGATCTCGGTCTCGATCGCCTTTAATTTAAACAGTGAAAAAACCATCACTCCGGAGAGAAGAAGAATAGGAATACCAACTGCCAGTGCCATTCTTTTAGCGATTTTAATATTATTTAACTGAATCATTATCGTGCTCCTTAGAATAAGTTTGTTACGAATAACTAGCGCAATACTTAACGCAGACTTATGACCGAAATAGTGTTAGCGCTTCGCTATCCGGTTATTCATAGGTTGTGTTGGGCGGGCATTCTTGCCCACCATGGAAAGAAACTTTTTCACCTGTTTTTTTGAAACTTTGATGGTCGATTCCATTACGAACCAGCGCACCCCTTCACTACAGGGCGGCGTGGTGAGAGAACCGTTGTAGTGAACATATGAGTGATCACTGGGCAACAGATCGGCAGGGTTTATCGATAATTTGCTAAAGGCCCGCTCCTTGTCAGGAGCCTCAGGTACATTGCGAAGCACCTTATCCACTTCAGGATTTTCACTTCCCATTTCAAAAAAGACACCGACGACAGCAAGACGGCCATCCCCATTCTGATGTACAAAATGCGCCTCCATAGGATATGGGTTGCCATCAAGATGATGCTCACTGGGACTGTGAAAATGAAACTGCAGCAACTTGTAATCTTCGCCGGCAATCGACATATGGCTTTCACCTCTGCGATTCACCTGTATCGTGTGGCCGTTATTCAGCACGCGCAGACCGGTTGTCGCGTAGCTAAAGTTGAGCTCATCCATTTCACGTTCTGAAGTCACCCCTATATTAATCGGCGACTGGTTCATCCCTGCCTTGCACATCTCATAAGCACCAGAGAGCGCACCCCATTGCGATGGCCCCTCGTGCCCTGAATATGACCAGTGCACCTTATGCCCAGAACTCCTTTTCGCTGCGTGAGATGCCTTCCTGGCATGTCCACTATCGTGGGATGCTGTCTTTTTATGTCCACCGCTGTCGTGAGCAGCCTTCTTATTGTGACCACCACCATCATGGGAAGCCTTCGCTTTAATCGATTCTGACTCCGCATCATCGTGCCCCCCGCCATGTGACGACGAAGCATCTGCAATCGTTGTCATCGAAAACAACATTATAATCAGCACCGTAAACCTTTTAATCAACATCACCATTGCGACCTCCTCTATGAAGTCTATAGTCTAATGAACAACGTTTGCTTCGTTGTGAATTCCATGACCGACAGAGGAAATACGCCCGCCTGTATCTGCCACCTGTTTTACTAATCCGGGAACATCGAGGATCACGGCAACCTCACCACTGCCGAGTATCGTCGACCCACTGACACCTTTCAGTCCCTGGAATATTCGACCCAACGGTTTAATCACGGTCTGAAATTCACCACGCAATTCATCCACGATTAATCCCGCTTTGATCCCTGCACATTGCACTACAACGATGTTCTCACGACCGTTACTTTCACCTGCGATATTGAAACTCTCACGCAAGCGCATTAACGGTAGCACCTCATCACGCAGATTGATGTAATTCTGTTTCCGTGCCTGCACCCGTTCCGCATCACTCAACTCAACACATTCGAACACCATATCCAGCGGGATCACATACGAAGAATGGCCTACACCCACCAGAAATCCATCGATAATGGCTAGCGTGAGCGGCATACGGATAAGAATCTTGGTGCCTACGCCTTCTTCGCTCTCTATATCAACAGAGCCGCGTAGTGCCTCAATATTTTTCTTCACCACATCCATGCCAACACCGCGGCCCGAAAGGTTTGTCACCTGTGCTGCGGTAGAAAACCCCGGTTCAAAGATCAGCCCATGGACCTCTTTATCTGTTAACACCTGACCACTCGCGACAATCCCTTTTGAAATGGCCTTCTCAAGGATTACATCACGATTGAGTCCGGCGCCATCATCTTCGACTTCGATTACGATACTTCCTGAATCATGGTATGCATTCAGGCTCAATTTCCCCTGCACCTGCTTTCCATTCGCTATCCGATCTTCATTTGATTCAATCCCATGATCCATCGCATTGCGTACAAGATGCATAAGTGGATCACCAATCTTTTCGACCACAGTCTTATCTAACTCAGTATCGCCACCCCTGATTTCAAGCTTGATATCTTTACCAAGTTCACTACTTACATCCCGCACCACGCGGTTAAAGCGATTAAATGTCTCGCCTATCTGCACCATTCGTAAACGCAATGCACTATCTCGTATCTCTTCAACCAATCTCGACATCACTGACATTGACTCGACCAGATCGTCATCTCCCAGTCTCCCTGCGATAAGATTCGTGCCGGCCCCCGCTATCACCATTTCGCCGACAAGATTAACCAGGACATCCAGTTTTTCTGAATCGATTCGTATCGTCTTCGCTGAGCTATTCAGCGTGCGAACACGTTTCTGCTTTTCGGCTGCTGCTTCGACGACTTCTTTCTGAATCAGCCCTCTGTCCGCCACGATCTCGCCAAGTACTTTAGGTTTTTCAGCTTCACCCTCAGCGACTGCTGCCGAAAACTCATTTTCGACCTGCTCATCAACCACACTATCAAGTTCTGCTCGCGTAATCGCACCGCATTCGACCAGCATTTCACCAATCCGTCTGTCGTCTTCTGGCAAGGCGTTTATCATCTCAATATAGTGTTTGATTTTTGCGCGCGGTGGTAATATGTGAACCAGGCAATCTTCTCTGATAAACTCAAAAGCGCTTTCGATCGTCTCTTTGTCTTCCTCGCTAAAGAGCTCTATCTCCAGCCCCAGATGACAATCGATAGGACTCAACTCCTCCACATCTTTCTTCTCAAACAGTGTCACTACCTGCTTGAGCTCTCCCATACCGGCCAGGTAGCGAAGAATTGACAAAGGATCCATTCCATCTCGTAGAGAATTTTCTGAAAATCTTATCGATATATGCCAGTTTTCATTGCCGCTGCAATCATCACCATCATCCTCGCATACCTCTTCGTGCACACCCTGCTTTTCTGCGGGCTCTTTTTTACTACTTTCTCCACCTGTGAGCGCCACTAATGTTTCCAGCAAATCATCATTTTGCTTCTTTACCTCATCTGATAATGTCTCGCCTCCTACTGCATGTTCTACCACTATCTCCATCTGGTCACGCAGTGATAACATTACGGCTATCAGTTCTGAGTTTATCTTCAACTCACCAGACCTTATTGTGTCTAATGCATTTTCAATGACGTGAGTAAATTCAACCACATCATCGAATCCAAAAACACCGCCTGTTCCCTTGATAGTGTGTGCAGCACGAAATACGGCATTAATCAGATCACTATCATCTGGATTATCTTCCAGGCTCAATAGAGCGCTCTCCATCTCTACCAAAAGCTCGTTACACTCAGCCAGAAACCCTTGCTGCGCAGAATCAAGATCCATTTTTCTTCTCCAACAACTCATTCATAGCATAAAGACTGAACACCTCTTCCACCGCACCACTTGGTGCTTCTAATCTGAGTTCGATGCCGTTTTGTTCTGCATATACCTTTCCAAATAAAAGCGCCTGAAACCCGGCTGTATCAAACTCTGACACATCACCAAGATTGACGCTTGTGCACTGTTGTTTCTTTAGCGCGTCAAACAACTCCTGCTTTATCTCTTCGGCGGTATATATCGTCACCTCACCTTCCAGCGACAATGTATTTTCCTCACTGTATTCAGACATTATCAATCCCTCGCTTTACACTTACGGCATGATCAGTTTTGATACTGCATTCAACATCTGGTCAGGCTTGAATGGCTTTACCACCCACGCTTTCACCCCAGCTTCTTTACCCTGAGATTTAAGATCATCCCCGGCCTCGGTGGTTAACATTATGATCGGCGTAAACTGATATGCAGGCATCTTCTTGATCTCTTTAACCATTGAGATCCCATCCATATTCGGCATATTGACATCACTTATAATCAAGTGAACCTTTCTTCCATCAAGCGCTTTAATTCCTTCGCTCCCGTCACCACCTTCTATTACGTCGTACCCCGCCTCCGAAAGCGCTATCCGCACAACGTTTCTTAATGAAGAAGAGTCATCTACTATAAGGATTGTCTTGGACATCATTCACCTCGCTTTACAACATACTTCTAAAAATTCATTTAGAAAAATTCAATCTCATTTTCTTCCGTCTTATCAACTGCCTCAGCCCCATCATGATTCATAATCTGCTCTGTTGTTGTGTAACTCTTTTCAAGGTTGTCTAACAACATCGCCACATCGACCGCCCTGTGCATTCCATTTTCATCAATACTGTTCATTGATTCTTCAATCTGCTCGCACGTCATCTCTAGCGTCGATTCAACAGAACATAATATCTGGCTCATGCGATCCTGAAACTGTAGTGAAACAAGGATGTCTGAAATCTCATTACGAATCCCCTGGCTTGAGTTCTGCATCTGCTCAGCAGAACTCGATATTGACTGTGTCATCTCTTTTAATCTTCCCAGCACACCTGAAATGGTCTCTTTCGAATCTGCCATCACCGTTACGTCTTTTTCACATGTTGTATCAACCATGCTCAGTGTTTCATTGATTGAGCACTCTATTTCGTAAATCCTGTCCTGCATCACTTTTCCCATGTCACCAGACTGGATTGACATCGCCCTCACCTCTTCGGCCACCACTGCAAAACCCCGGCCGTATTCACCGGCCCGCGCGGCCTCTATAGACGCATTGAGCGCAAGTAGATTTGTCTGCTCCGATATCTTTGCCACACTTGTAGACATCTCCTGTAAGCTCTCTATGGCATTTGATAGACCGCGTATCTTGTCAAACAATATGGTCTTCTCTTCTAACGCCTCCCGATATGACGTTAATACTTCTTTCAGCTGTTTTTCGCTATCGTTAAAAACCGGAATAATCCCACTGTCAGCGCCCTCTATTCCTTCACTTGCACTTTTTGAGGACTTCACGGTTTCATCAATGCTTTTGACGAGTCCTGAGAAACGATCCGATAAAGAGACAATTGCCTCTTCTGTTAACATCCGGGATGTTTTGATATTACGGTCTACTACTGGCAGAATTTTTTGACACGCTTCATCCAGCCCCTTGGGTGATGTGTCATTCAGACTTGTTTGCAGTAACACCTCAAACTCAGCTGTTAAATGATCGATAACTCTTTTTTGCTCTTTTTTATGAAACTCGCCCATCCACCACCCTGCCACGATCCCAATCGCTACCACCAATAGTGAAAGTACCCACGCCCCCCCTGTAAGCATAATTATTACCGCGCCACAGAGGCCTATAACCATGGCACTCAGAATAAAGCGCGCACTACTCACACCTTCCATTAACGCTTCTCCAAGTGTTATCTTCATTGCATCACCCCGCTCTATGCGTTAATGATTTACGCAGTTCAACCATGTGCGCCCTGTCAAATCCTTTTTGTTATTTCCTGTCGTACCTGGTACACCTTTGCTGAAACAGATCTGTTTTCACATTGCCTAACCGTACTAAAATGATTTGCTCAATCTTTTGATCTACAGGCACCGATTAACAACTTCTCAGCATCCTCTTTCCTGAGGACAGCCTTCGTTCTTAAATAAGCAAACCCGATGTGTACTCATGAATTTGCCGATGTTTTGGTTATCGACGTTACGCGCTATCGCCCTATCGGATATTTGATGCTTTTTTAGGGCATTTTAGATGACGCCCATTACGAGTTTGTCTTACAGGCGTCGTAAGACTTCAATGTCAGAAATTTCCGTGGCCTCGCGCAAGCTACTAAACGAACAAGTGAAATTACCAACAGGCAAAAAATCCTGGTGGATTAGTTGGTTATTTGATCAACCCCTGCTTTATTGCGTAATGGGTCAATTCCGCGTTATGTCGCATCTTCATTTTTTTCAGGATGCGTGCGCGGTAGGTGCTCACCGTTTTAACACTTAACGAAATCTCTTTCGCTATTTCAGAGACCGAATTCCCGGAAGCGATACTACAAAGCACCTCATATTCTCTGTCAGACAGCTCTTCATGTAATGGTTTGTCAGAAACTTCATCCAGTGCAAAAGCGATCTTTTCCGCCAGCGCAGAACTCACATAGCGCCCACCGCTCAGCAGTTTTTTGATGGCTGATTCGAGATCGTCGGGTGAGCCTGACTTTCCCAGGTAACCCTGCGCACCAGCACGCAGGACGCGTACTGCATAAAGATCTTCTGAATAGCCACTCAGGATGAGCACTGGGAGCGTTTTATTTTTTAACCTGAGTTTCTTAAGCAGCTCAAGACCACTAATATCTGGTAATTCAATTTCTAGGATAACAATGTCGTACTGCTGCTCGTCGAGCTTTGAAAGGGCCTGGAATGCGTCCATAGCACTATCCAGCTCATAGTTTCCAGCAAATCCGGCAATGAGTTTTTTTACCCCCTCCTGCACAATAAGCTGGTCGTCTACAATCAATATTTTCGCAGATGATAATCCGTGCGTGCTCAATCCTACACCCTGCCCAATTCCTTTGGTTATGTGCATAGCTAAAACCGATACGAAAAAAGCTTTCTCTCTTCCATAGCGTCATAATCGGCAGATTCTAATATTTAATAAGTTTCTCAAGTGCCTAATTTACATAATATATTCCATATATCAATCTAAGCGGCAGTTATCTGCCAGCCATTCGTTCAGGAGACGTCAAAACATTCTCTAGCACCCATCTGCGGCGCAATAATCATTCTCGCAGATTCATTTTGAAATTCGGCACGACTCTCATCTCCATAGCTCGTATAGGTGTCTCACCACGTCCACAATTGAGCCTATTCGCATGCCAGTCAATAGTTTTTACTTTCTTGCCTCACGTTAACCTGGCCAGGCAATGTGATGAAATCATGTGAATCACTATAAAACAACATGTTATGTAATCATCAAGAGAGAAAATGACAACTTACGACGATATCGTCCTATCAAAAAAGCATTAAACCTATCACCAAAAACGGCCGATATATGATGTACATAACATAGTGAATTCGAAGCAATTTCACTGCTTATCCAGGGACTGGAGAATTTTACATTTAACTTTTCCAGGGTACTGGCTCACTGAAAGAAACAGAGAAAATGGACGGCGACCACCCACTCAAGGCTTTACAATCGCTACGCGGCCTCACATGCTGCGCATTGCTACTGCTCGCCTCGCATTCAGCATTTGCATTCAACTTCACTGTCAATGACACCGCTGACGCAGTCGACAGCACCCCCGGTGACGGGATCTGTGAAACCGGCCCCGCAAACGGCATCTGTACGCTGCGCGCTGCAATTCAGGAAAGTAATGCCTGGCCCGGAAAGGACTCGATATTCATTCCAGCAGGCACCCACATACTGGCGTTAAGCGGACTAGATGATACTGCCGCCGCGGGCGACCTTGATGTTACCGACGCCCTGACTCTGCGAGGCGCCGGTGCCAGCAGCTCGTTCATTGACGCCAACAGTATTGACCGGGTGATCGATATTCATAATGTTGATGTTGAGATTGAGAGTCTCACCATTCGCAACGGCATGGCAGTTGGTTCAGAAGGTGGTGGTATCCGCAATGTTGAAGGTGCGCTGACCATTCGAAATATGACGCTCAGTAATAATCAAACCACAGGAAATGGCTTTGGTGGCGGGGGCGTCTACAATACCGGCCCCCTGATCATCGACAATGCCACCATCAACACAAACAGATCTTCCCGTGGTGGTGGTGTCCTCCATTTTAATCGCAACATGACGATCAGCAACAGTAATATTATTGACAACCTCACCGATCTTGGCGCTGGTAGCGGCGGTGGCGTATTTATCCAGTCGGATGGTAACAACGTTATTACCAACACTACCATTGACGACAATACTGCTGCACTTGGTGGCGGCGGTGGCATTTACTCTGTTTTTGGCTTTACCCTCACCAACAGTACTGTCAGTAATAATGCTGCAACTCAGGTAGGGGGAGGCGGCATCTATGACATCGGACTGGGTGCGCTCATCATTACCAACAGTACCATCAGTGGAAACACAGTCGGATTAGGAAAGGGCGGCGGGGTGCATACAAGAAAGAGTACTGCCGTCATCACCAATAGCACCATCTATAATAACTATGCAGGAGGGATTGATAACTTCGTCGATACCTTCAATGGCTATGGCGGTGGAATTTTTATTTCGAGTGGGCACACTATTACGCTGAAAAACACCATCGTCTCTGATAACACCAGCACCTATGTTGCAGGCCACAACTGTTATAGTCAGACTGACGGAGGCGCCTTTAGCGCCATACTGACCACCTCTGAATATACCATCTCAGATGATAACACCTGCAATTTAACAGGTAGCGGTGATCAACCCAATACTGACCCATCCGTCACCGCCACGTTAGGCTTTAATGGTGGCGCAACGCTGACACATACTGTTGGTGCTGCCAGTACGGCAATCGACCTCGGCACCAATAGTGGGTGCCCAACCACTGATCAACGCAGCTTCCCGCGTCCTGTCAATGGTGGCAGCAGTCTCACCTGTGATATCGGCTCGGTGGAGCACGATCCAACCGCCTCCCTCGCCGATCTCAGTGTGTTGCTAGAAGAGACGATGGACCCTGCCACCAACGGCAGCAACTTTACCTATAACATTACCGTCACCAACAATGGACCTGACGCGGCCAATAACGTTGTGCTCAATGATCTGCTCGATGCTGGCGTCACCTATGTCTCTGATACTGCCGCCTGTAATACAGGGGGGCTACCGGCAGTAAGCTGTGCACTGGGTACGATCAATGCCGGCAACAGTCAGATAGTCTCGATTACTGTCAGACCCAATGTACCTGGTCTGATCAGTAATACTGCCAGCGTCTCCGCCACAGAAAGTGATCCTAACGCCGCGAACAACAGTGCCACTGAGACGACAAATGTCAGTGGAAATAGCGACCTCAGCGCCACCATCACAGGTTCGGTGAATCCAGCTACCGCCAACGTGGCCATGACCTACACCGTCACCATTACCAATAACGGCCCCGATGTCGCAACGGCTGTCACGCCTACCATTCAGTTTGATACCAATATCGATCTGGTCAATGCCTCCCCCACCGTTGGCAGCTGCAGTACATTCAATACATTGGGGCAAGTGAGCTGCGATCTTGGAGACCTGGCCAATGGTGCCTCTGCCACCATCTCAATCCAGGTAATTCCACTACTACAGGGCCTGGTGACCAATACAGTCTACGCCAGTTTCAACGGTCTTGATTCAAATATGGCGAACAATTCGCCATCCATTACCACCACCGTCAATGCCAGTGCAGCACTCTCGATCACCATCACTGATGCACCAGACCCTGCATTCCAGAATGCTGACATCTTCTATAATTTCACCGTCGCTAACAGCGGCCCCTCCACCACCCATAACACCGTGCTTGTGGTCACCTTTCCGCCGGGCGTCTCGCTTAGCCCAGCACCTGGGGCCTCACCCGTTGGCTGTAGCGGGGCAGGCACGGTCAACTGTAATCTCGGCAGCATCGTTGGCAGTGACAGCAAAACCGTGACACTAGTCGCCATCGCCAGCTCCACCGGCCTGTTTGCTGTCGATGCATCTGCAATCAGCAATGAGACTCCGGTGGTGCTCGCCAGTGAATCTACCCTCGTCAATCCGGCACCAACCCCAACACCACCATCAGCTGACCTGCTGGTAACCATGGTTGATGCCGCCGACCCCGTCGTTGTTGGCAGTGGCATCACCTACAATATTACGGCGACCAATAACAACGGGCCAAATGTTGCGCAGAGCGTCATTCTTACGCTGACTCTGCCTGGCGCTACCAGCTTCAGCTCCGCCTCAGCCGGCTGCGCTCACAGCGGCGGTCTCGTCAGCTGTAACGTCGGCGCATTGTCAGTCGGCAGCTCTGCCACCGTTAGCGTCACTGTAAACACCTCGATCACCGGCACCTTTAGCGCCCTTGCCACTGTCAGCGACAGTGTCGGTAACGACCCTGTGCTCTCAAATAACAATGTCTGGCAAAGCACCAAGGTAAATGCTAACGGCAGTGGTGGCACAGCGGCTTCACGTCTCAATAGTGGAGGTGGTGGCGCTTTTGCATTACATGAGCCCGCCGTGTTGCTTTTCATCGCCATGGTGTTATTCATCAGGCGGCGTCCCACTCCGCCCACTCGCGCCTAAAAGCAGACAAAACCCCACTCGGGGTTACTCCAAACCTGCCCAGATGGGTAGTTTTTTTGCCGCGACCAGTTGGCTTGTTCAATATATTAATATATACTGAATTTCTATGGAAAAACGAAATGAAAACAAACGCTACATCACGGCTTCGCAAAACCTACGCTCGATCTCACATCCACTGAGGCTGGCAGTTCTTTGCGAGCTTACCAAGGGCCCTCGAAATGTCACCGAACTGCTTTCGGTGACCGGTGTATCTCAACCCAACTTATCGCAACATCTCGCTAAACTGCGGATGTCCGGTATCGTGAACAACGAGCGCCGCAATCAGCACGTCTACTACAGTATCGCCAACCCGACGATCACTGACGTGATTAAAAGCCTGCGCGACATCTACAAACTCAGTATCAAGTAACAGAGAAACTGCTCGTTTGATACGCCTGGTGCACTACCTTATTAGCGATGCCCAATCATAAGTCGGGTCGCCAACAACGATAAAGTGCGGGTTGAGTAGTGAACCCTTCGTATTGTAACGCAGTGGCTGCAAAGTAAGGGCCAACAGCTCCCCGCCCGCCTCCTGCACGATACACTGCGCTGCAGCGGTATCCCATTCCGAGGTCAACCCAAAACGGGGATAGATATCTGCCACCCCTTCGGCAACCTGACAGGATTTCAACGAGCTCCCCATCACAATCCGCTGACACCCTCCCAGTCGGGCAAGAAACCCCTGAAGCTCAGTGCTCCCATGGGAACGGCTGCTGGCAACCACAACATTTGCTGCATCAAAAGTGCGCGTCTGAATCTTGCTCGGCTCAGCGCCAGGCAGCTGCTTGAATGCACCGCCACCCTGGAATGCAAAATAGGCCAGGCCACTCTCCGGTACCACAATGACACCGAGCACGGGCACCCCCCCCTCTATCAACGCAATATTGACGGTAAATTCACCATTGCGCTTGATAAACTCCCGCGTCCCATCGAGTGGATCGACCAGCCAGTACTGCTGCCAGGCAGATCGAACCTCAAACGGAATTTCGACAGACTCTTCAGACAACACAGGAATATTGGGCGTCAATGCCGACAGCCCAGCCACGATGGCGTGGTGAGCCGCCAGGTCGGCCTCGGTCAACGGCGTCCGGTCCTGCTTGTGCTCGACATTAAAACCAGATTCATAAATCGCCATGATCTGTTGCGCAGCCACGTGGGCCACCGCCAGCACATCTGGTAGCAGAGCCGCCGCGCTATTATGTATTGGCCTGACCATCTCTGCCCCTCCGCTTCATCAATAGATCACGCACCATATAGAGCGCGGCGATGCTGCGCGCCTCACTACAGTCATCACGCTGTAACAACGCATCAAGCTCTGAAAGTCGCCACGGCACCACCTCAATCTCTTCCGGCTCGTCGCCCGGCAGACGCTTCTCGTATAACTCCTCGGCCAGCACGATGTAGGTCTTTTGACTGGAGTAACCCGGTGCCGAGGTGAAGGTCTTCAACAACGTCAGCTGCCGTGCCCCGTAGCCGACCTCTTCCATCATTTCTCGATCAGCCGCCAACAATGCGGTCTCATTTTGCTCCAGTCGCCCCTTGGGCAACGCCAGCTCGTAACGATCGACACCCGCCGCATATTCACGGATCAGCAACACGGTCTCTGCATCCAGCATCGGCACAGCCAATACCGCTCCTGCGGAGTTGGTTTGAAGCCTTTCATATTGCGTCGTTACGCCATTGGAAAATTCAAGATCGACCGCCTCCACTTCAAAAAGACGGGTTTTTGCAACGGTGGTTACATTCAATATTTGTGGTTTTTTAGCCATCGCTGATCCTTTATCATAGCGGCCTCATAAAGACACATTAACACCACTCAACACAATTTCAACTAGACAGAGCGTAAATCATGGTCAACTGGAATGAGATACAGAACGTGCTGCTGGACATGGATGGCACACTACTCGATCTCCATTTTGATAACTACTTCTGGCGGGAACACCTTCCTGCGCGGTTCGCGGAAAAACACAGCATTGGGCTTGATGACGCAAAATCCAGACTCTTCCCACTATTCAAACAGGTCGAAGGCACCATCCAGTGGTACTGCCTGGACTACTGGTCCGAAGAGCTGGAGATGGACATCCCGGTGCTGAAAGAAGAGGTCGCCCACCTGATCGCCGTCCACCCACATGTGATCGATTTTCTACGCGCGATGCGCCGCGGTGGCAAACACATTGCGCTGGTCACTAATGCGCATAACGACAGCCTGTCACTCAAGATGAAACATACCAGCATCGGCGAATATCTGGACGCCGTGATCTCTTCTCACGATATTGGGCTGCCCAAGGAAGAGCCTGACTTCTGGCTAAAACTACAGAAGAGACTACCATTCAGGGCGGAAAGCTCTCTACTGATCGATGACAACACAGCGGTGCTGCACTCAGCAAAGCGCTTTGGAATCTCGCATCTGCTCGCAGTTCGGCATCCTGACAGCAATCAACCCGTCAGTAAGAGTAGCGAATTTAACGCCATCAGTAGTTTTCTCGACATCATGCCTCAGGAGACGCCGTCATTGACTATTTCCCCCAGCGCTTGAACCTTTTTTTACAGTACTTCAACAACGCATCGTAACCATCAAAGAACAGATCAAAGCCCTCTTCAGCAGACTCATCAAATTCGCAGAAATCATTGGTATATTCACGACACACCTGTGGGCGCGTCTCGTAGATCCCGCACATCCCCCCTTTTTTCAGGTGCAAACAGGGGTTGTTGACCAGCAGAAACCAGCCGTCTTCATCCTTATAGAGTTGCACATCACGGTGTGCCAGCTGCCACAGCAGGTGATCAAAATCCTGCTTGGAGCGGGGCGTATCGACCTGTTGTGTAATATACGTACAACACTTTGAATTGGTACAATAGTTACACTTTGTCTCCGGCGTCATATCTTCCGGAACAATTGGAATCCTCTTTCTACCCATAATAGCGCGCTACCCTCTATGATATTTTTACCAGCACATTGTGATTGTGAACGAAGTCAACGCAGAATAACAGTCCTGTCACAGATGCATCCCTTCAGCGGATCGCGTGCAGTACGCATGGTAAGAGCAACGTGATTAACATCATCTGTGCACTGCAATGTGAGGCACGTCCCCTGATCGAACACTACCGTCTGCAAGGCAACGCGCGACACAGCGCGTTCCGCTGTTATCAAAACGATGAGATGAGGCTGGTCGTCTGTGGCGTAGGAAAACTGGCAGCAGCAACCGCCACAGCCTACCTGGCAGCTTTATCTTTACCGACGAGCGATGCGTGGCTCAACCTCGGCATCGCGGGTCATGCCGATAGAGAGATCGGTGAACCGCTGTTGGCACATAAGCTCATTGACGCCTCCAGCGAACGGCAATGGTTCCCCGCTATTGTGATCCCAGCCCCCTGCGCCAGTGAAACATTGACCACTGTTGACAAACCTGAAGCCGCCTACCGCGAAGAGACCATGGTCGATATGGAGGCCACCGGTTTTTATGCCGCGGCATCCCGCTTTCAGAGCTCTGAACTGATCCACTCGCTCAAGGTCATTTCTGATAACCGGGGGCATCACAGTGACAATATCTCTGAAAAGTCTACCTCGGGACTGATCCATCGCAATATCCACACCCTTGATTCAATTATTACCCAACTGCAACAGCTGGTAGCGCAACTGCATCAGATTGCGCAGACGCCTGCAGAGGTCTATTCATTTATGGAGCAGTGGCATTTCACAGCATATCAACAAAACGAACTACGACACCTGATACGCCGCTGGTATGCGTTAACGCCTGACACCCCGCCACTACCCGTTGACTTTTCCGATTACAAAAACAGCAAAGCTGTGATTAAAGCCATCAGGGAACAGCTCGATAATCGACCGATTCGTTTCGATGAGGCGTGTCAATAATGCACCGTTTCATCTATATCGAAGAGGCGATTGCAGATCACCCACGGACCCACGCAATCTGTGCGCGCTTCCCGAAGGCAACCAGAGTCTACTGTAAACACTATGGCGAGATCTTCAATCGCAAGGGGCAGAACTTCCGGCTGCAAAAACAGCAGCCCGCATTGATCCTTGCCCACAAGCACAAGGGACATGTGCTCCCAGCCCCTGATGGCTACGGTATTGGCGGCAGGCGAAATTACTATTTTTCTCATATGCTTAACTGCCTTTACGACTGCCGCTACTGTTTTTTACAGGGGATGTATCGTTCAGCCAATTACGTAATATTCGTAAACTACGAGGATTTTCAGCAGGCGATCATTGATACTGCAATACAGCATAAAGACGAAGAGCTATGGTTTTTCTCCGGCTACGACTGCGACAGCCTCGCCTATGAACCGGTTACTGACTTTACTCGAGTGTTTCTTCCCACCTTTAAAGCGCACCCGAATGCACACCTTGAACTGCGCACAAAGAGCCTGCAGATTCGTACGCTACTCAAATCGGAGCCGATACAAAACTGCGTCATCGCCTTTAGCTTTACCCCGCAGGAGATTTCACGCGCGCTGGAACATGACGTGCCATCCGTTGAAAAACGAATCGCTGCGATGCTTAAGCTACAGCAACAGGGGTGGCGCCTCGGCCTGCGCTTTGATCCAATGATCTATCAGCAGGGATATGAAGAGGACTACCGGCGCCTCTTCGAACAGCTGTTTTCCCGTCTCTCAGCCGATGCTATTCACTCTGTCAGCCTTGGTACACTGCGCACGCCCAGGGCGTTTCACCAAAATATGGTAAACCTTTATCCCGAAGAAAAACTTTTCGCCGGACCACTGGAAGAGAGCAACGGCATGATTACCTATCGAAAAGAGCTTGAAGAACAGATGACCACCTTTTGTTACGAGCAGTTAATGCAGTATATTCCACAGAGTCTCTTTTTTGCCTGCACGCCACCCGAGAGAAAATAAATTTGCCCTCATGAACAAGAAGCCTCGTAAAATCCTGATCACCGGGGCAAGCTCCGGCATTGGACGAGCCACCTGCATGCAACTACTCAACGGCGGCCATCGCGTCGTCGGCGTTGCGCGCGACTTTAGTAAATTTCCTTGTGACAGCAAATCTTTCACACCGGTCACATTAGATCTCGAAGCGGTCGAACTGCTGCCTCAGCAGCTTCAACAACTGGCTAAATCGCATCGCGATATTGATGCCGTCATCTGTTGTGCCGGGCGCGGCCAGTTTGGTTCACTGGAAGAGTTTTCGTATCAACAGATCCGCTCACTGATCGACCTCAACTTCGTCAGCCAGGCCTATATCGCGCGCGCCTTTCTGCCCCTGCTGAAGCAACAACAGAGCGGCACGCTTATTTTCATCGGTTCAGAGGCGGGGCTCAAAGGAAGCCGCAGGGGAAGTATCTATTGCGCCAGCAAGTTTGCGGTACGTGGACTGGCGCAGGCCCTGCGCGATGAGTGCAGTAAAAGCGGTGTCTCGGTCAGCATCGTCAACCCCGGCATGGTCAGGACCGAGTTCTTTGATGACCTCCCCTTCACCCATGGCGAAGAGGAGGATCACTATCTACTGCCGGAAGATGTGGCCGATGCGCTCGCGCTGATCATCAATGCACGCGGTAGCGCAGTAGTGGATGAAATAAACCTGTCGCCACTCAAGAACGTGGTCCAGACAAAACCGGCCCGTTAATCACGCTTAAATACTGCGATCAAACTCTTTCTCAAAACGCGAAAAAAACTCTTCACGTGTATAACTGTGCTGCTGCGTCCCATGGTGCTCGATCTTGATGCCTCCCGCCAGTGATGCGATACGTCCAGTGGTCTCCCAGTCCATCTTATTCATCAGGCCATACAGCAGCCCGGCCCGGTAGGCATCACCACAGCCGGTTGGATCAGCTAATTGTGAGGTATTGATCGACGGGATTTCGATGCGATGTTCTCTGGTGTAGATATGCGAACCCTCGCCACCCAGCGTCACGATCAGCGCCTCGACGCGCTCTGCAATTTCATGCGCCGACCTGCCGGTGCGGTCCTGTAATAACTGCATCTCATAATCATTAACGGTTACCCAGGTCGCCTGTTCAACAAAGCGCATCAGGTCTTCGCCATCGAACATCGGCATCCCCTGACCGGGGTCAAAAATAAACGGAACGCCCGCTTCGGCGAACTGCTGCGCATGCTCAATCATGCCGTCACGCCCATCGGGAGAGACGATACCGATCGTCGCGCCTGCGGCATCCGTCACCCGGTTTTCATGTGACATGCTCATCGCACCGGGATGAAACGCGGTGATCTGGTTATCATCATGATCGGTGGTAATAAAGGCCTGGCCGGTATAACTATCGTTGATCTGCTTGATATAAGTGCGATCGATACCACACTTGTCCAGCCAGTCGGCGTAGGGGGCAAAGTCGTCGCCGACTGTCGCCATCGGCAGCGGATCGCCACCCAGCAACTTCAGGTTATAGGCGATGTTGCCGGCACAGCCGCCAAACTCACGCCGCATGTCCGGCACCAGAAACGAGACATTAAGCATGTGCACCTTGTCCGGCAGGATGTGATTTTTGAATTTGTCATGAAACACCATGATGGTGTCGTAAGCGTAAGAACCACAAATCAGTGCAGACATTGTATTTCCTTTTATTAAGATAACTGTTTCGGCGTAAATAATAACTAACCGGTAATCACCAGCAGCCACACCACAAACACATTCACTATCGCAACCAGTACTGCAGCGGAACCGATATCTTTGGCACGCCCGGAAAGTTCATGCCGTTCACCATCAAAGCGATCAACCACCGCCTCGATCGCCGAGTTAATCAACTCTACAATCAACACCAGCAGCAAACTTCCAATCAGCAGCGCACATTCAACACCGCTATCGCCGAGCCATAACGCTAGTGGAACCAGCAGTACTAACAGACATAGCTCCTGACGAAATGCCGCTTCGTTACTGTACGCGGCCCTGAGCCCGGCTACTGAATAGCCGGCGGCATCGATGATGCGCTCGATCCCTTGTTTATTCGGTTTGCTCATTGGGCCGCCACACTATATCCAGCTCGCGCGCGGCGCGTACATCGTCGAGCCTGCGTGCCGGCAACGTATACGGTGCTGCCTTGACCCTGTCGGCCTGCGTCTCGGCCTCCTGCTGAATCTTTGCCATCGCATCGATAAACCCATCCAGCGTATCTTTGTCTTCCGTCTCGGTGGGCTCGATCAGGAAACACTCTGGCACCAACAACGGAAAATAGGTAGTCGGGGCATGATAACCGTAGTCTAACAGACGCTTGGCAAAATCCATCGCGGTGACATCTAACGTCTTCGCCTGACGCTTCAGTGTCACAATAAACTCATGGGTTGCACGCCGCGATGGGAATGCGAGATCAAACCCCTTCTTCTGCATCTCCACCATCATGTAATTGGCATTCAATGTCGAATACTCGGCGATGCGCGGCATCCCTTCACGCCCCAGCAAGCGTGCATAGATGTAGGCGCGCAACAATACACCGGCGTTACCGGCAAAGGCCGACAGCTGCCCGATACTCTGCGGACAATCTTTCTTTGTCACCCAGCGATACTGTTCGCCGTGGTAATCGACCATCGGCACCGGCAGGAACGGTAACAGGCGCTCACTCACCCCGACCGGCCCTGCACCCGGCCCGCCGCCACCGTGCGGTGTCGAGAAGGTCTTGTGCAGATTCATATGAATCACATCAAACCCCATATCACCGGGGCGCACCTTACCGAGGATCGCATTGAGGTTGGCACCATCATAATAGAGCAGACCACCGGCATCGTGAACGATCTGTGCTATCTCAGTGATACGGCGTTCAAAGACACCCACCGTGGATGGGTTGGTCAACATGATGCCCGCCGTCTGTGGCCCAATCGCCGCCTTCAACGCGTCGATGTCGATATCACCATCACTCCTGGTGGGAATCTCTTTTACCTTGTAACCACACATCACCGCGGTTGCTGGATTGGTGCCGTGTGCCGCATCGGGGCAGATCACCTCACAGCGCGCCGTGTCACCGCGTGCATCGTGGTAGGCGCGGATCATCGCCATCCCGGCAAACTCACCCTGCGCACCCGCCATCGGTGTTAGCGAGACACGCTTCATCCCGGTCACCTCTTTGAGCATCTCCTGCAGCTCATACATGCAGGCCATAAAACCCTGACCACTCTCAACCGGTGCAAGTGGATGATAATTGAGGAAGCCCGGCAACATCGCCAGCGTATTACAGGCGCGTGGGTTGTATTTCATGGTGCAGGAGCCGAGCGGATAGAAGTGAGTATCGATCGAAAAGTTCTTTTGCGACAGACGGGTGAAGTGGCGCACCGCCTGCATCTCGGAGACCTCCGGCAATAGCGGCGCAGTCTTGCGCAGCAGCGCCTCCGGGATGGCACAGCTAGTCGCTGTGGTACGTGGTGCCTGACAGGCGTTGTTGCGGCCGCTGTGTGACTTATCAAAGATCACACTGTCCTGTCGGTTGTTCATTTCATTGCTCATGCAGTACCGCCTTTGACCGTTGCAACCACCTTGGTCAGCGCCTCTCGATAGCTGTTCAGATCCTCTGCTGACTTGGTCTCAGTGGCGCAGACCAGGATCGCCTCACCCAGCTCAGGGTAGTCAGCCGTCAGATTGAGGCCACCCAGCACACCTTCGGCGGCAAGGGCTTCGAGCACCGCATCGGCTTTACGGCCATCAAGCCTGATCACAAATTCATGAAACGTGGGAGAAACAAACGCAGCACTAACGCCGTCAATCGCCGTCAGCTGTTCAGATAACGCCTGGGTATTGAGGTGCGATGAAGTCGCCACACTGTTCAACCCCTGAGCGCCCAGTAGCGTCATGTAGATCGTCGCCGCCGCCACCACCAGCCCCTGGTTGGTACAGATGTTCGAGGTCGCCTTGGAACGACGAATATGCTGTTCACGCGCCTGCAGCGTCAGCGCAAAACCGGGCTTGCCATCGGCATCGACGGTACGACCGACGATTCGTCCCGGCATCTGGCGCACATGCTTCAGGTTGCAGCACATGAACCCAAAGTAAGGGCCGCCACCAGCGAGCGGCACACCCAGTGGCTGCCCTTCGCCACAAACGATATCGGCCCCTCCCCCCTGTTCGCCCCACTCGCCGGGAGGGGTCAACAGTGCCAGTGAGGTTGGATTGACCACTGCAATCACCAATGCACCGTGAACATGGGCCCAGTCGGTTAGCGCATTCACATCTTCCAGCACCCCAAAATAGTTGGGCTGCGGGATCACCAGTGCGGCGATATCACCCGGCTCAGCGGGTAGCGATGCGACATCGATGCAGCCTGCGTCGAGTCGGTAGTCAACTGTCTCCAGTGTAATCCCCTGATTCTCGACGATGGTCTGCGCCACATTGCGATAGGTTGGGTTCACCGTCGCCGGCATCAGAATCCGTTTAGATTTTGACTTGCGATTGGCACGTACCGCCATCAACACCGCCTCGGCCAGTCCCGATGCGCCGTCATAGAGCGATGCATTCGAGGCCTCCATGCCGGTGAGATGCGCCATCATGCTCTGATATTCATAGATCAACTGCAGCGTGCCCTGACTCGCCTCCGCCTGATACGGGGTGTAGGCAGAATAGAATTCACCTCGGGTGACAATCTCCCAGATCGCCGCTGGGATATGATGCTCGTAGGCGCCGGCTCCGATAAAGCAGAGTGACTGAGGATTAGCGGCGGCACGCTCATGCAGCAGGCGCGACACCTCCATCTCATTTAAGCCGGCGGGTACCTTATCGAGCGAACCGATACGCAGTTCAGCGGGGATCTCATCGAATAACGCTTCAATATCACTGACACCAATTGATGCCAGCATCTGTTTAACATCAGTTTCTGTATGGGGAATAAAAGGCATAACTCAACCAGGACAATTACGTTACATTAACAACAGGAGTGGCACCCTGATCGGTGCCAGCGCGATAGGTACCACTGTCAAAACAGTCTGTCAGGTGTAAACAGGCTAGTCGTCACTACTCAGTTCGACATACTGCTCAGCACTCATCAGTTCACCCAGCTCACTCTCATCACTTGCCTTGACGACAAACAGCCAGCCATCACCATAGGGGTCACGATTCACAAGGTCAGGGCTATCGGCCAGCGCTTCATTCACCGCAACCACCTCACCACTCAGCGGGCTGTAGACATCCGAGGCAGCCTTGACCGACTCAACCACGGCGCACTCATCAGTGGCGTTCAGCGCCTGGCCGACTTCAGGTAGCTCAACAAACACCATGTCACCCAGCAGGTCCTGTGCATGGTCACTGATACCAATACGGTATGTGCCATCATTCACGGTCTCGATCCATTCGTGGGATTTGGTATATCTCAAATGAGAAGGTGCATCACTCATAGTCGTTCCTTAAAAATTTTACTGTTTATGCAAACAGTCATCTGTTATTCAAAGCAGGCCTTGCCGTGGCGCACAAACGGTGGCTTTACCACTCGCGCGGGCAGCTGTTTGCCTCGCATCTCAACCAGCACATTATCTTCAACATCGTACGGCACGCGCGCAAAGGCGATCGCCTTACCCAGCGTCGGCGAGAAGCTGCCACTGGTCACCTCACCAACCGCCTCTCCATCGACAATCACCCGCTGATGGCCACGCAGAACACCGCGATCATCGAGAATCAAACCCACCAGCTTTCGTGCGGGGGTAGCATTATACTGTGGTTCGAGGGCCTCACGTCCAATAAAATTGCGCTCTGGCGGTTCCCATGCCACGGTCCACTTCAGCCCTGCCTCCAGTGGTGTGGTGGTTTCATCCATGTCGGCGCTATAGAGATCCATACCGGCCTCCAGCCGAAGTGTATCGCGAGCGCCAAGTCCCACCGGGTATACTCCATTTTCATGCAACCCGCGCCAGAACTCCACCGCCTGCCCAGCCGGAATCATCACCTCATAACCATCTTCGCCGGTATAACCGGTACGAGAGATAAAAAACCCTTCAACTTCAACGGCATTAAACGGGGCCAGCGCTGCGGCCTTTTCACGCTGCGCATCACTTAGCATGGTGTGCACCTTGTCACGCGCCTGGGGCCCCTGAACAGCAAGCAGCGCAACATCGGTGATCTCGCTCACGTCAACATCAAACGGCTGCGCGTGCTGTTCGATCCATGCCATATCCTTGTCATGGGTGCCGGCATTAACCACCATCCGAAAGTGTGTTTCACCAAGGAAATAGACTATCAGATCATCCACCACGCCGCCCTGCTCATTAAGCATGCAGGTATATAGCGCGCGGCCATATGTCTGTAGACGGTCGACATTATTGGCCAGCAGAAAACGCAGGTACTCTCTTACCCGCGGGCCTTTTAGATCGACAAAGGTCATGTGCGAGACGTCAAACATCCCCGCCTCACCCCGCACCTTATAGTGCTCTTCCACCTGCGAGCCGTAATGCAGCGGCATATCCCAACCCGCAAAATCGACAATCTTCGCGCCTAGATTTACATGCTCCTGATAGAGCGGCGTTCTCGCACCCATCTTCACTCTCCGTAACTACACAAATAACGGAGCATCGAGCATGTACCAGATTTATGCTTGCATCTCCATGCACATATGAAACGGCATCCTGCCGCCTTTGGTTTCATTGTCTTCGATGCCGCCTTTATAAAGCCTGACAAACCACATCAGACCTACGTCTGATCGCAGCCAAATATAACCGTTACTTCATTGAAATCCAACACTTTTTATTTAGGGGATTTACTCAACCTAGCGCCTGCCCTCCGCCCGCATCATGATCCACAGCGCAGGCAACGTACCAACAATCAACATCAGCGCGGCAGGCGCCGCCAGCTCCAGCATCTCCTCGCTTGCCTCGATCCAGATCCGTACCGGCAGGGTGTCATACCCGATCGGTCGCAGGATCAACGTTGCCGGCAGCTCCTTTATCACATCGATAAAGACCAGCACCCACGCCGTGATCACACCACCACGGATCATCGGTAGCGTTACCCGCCATAGATTCTCCAGTGGCCCGGCGCCCAGCACACGTCCCGCCTGCTCAATCGACGGGGTCAGCTGCTGCATCGCCGCCTCCTGCGACTGCACCGCAAGCGGCATAAAACGCACCATCAGCGCCATCAACAGCACCACCAGACCACCATAGAGCAGTGGCAACTGCGCCAGCACAAAGGTGATCACGCCGAGCGCCACCACCGGCCCCGGCAACACAAAACCGATACTCGACAGGTGCAGATAACATGCACTGAGCCACGAACGAACTCGCGAATGGTAGAGCGCCACCGGCAGCCCCACCACCACGGTGGCACTGGCGGCAATTACGCCCAACATCAATGAGTTATAGGTATAACCCCAGAATTCGGAGCCGATCAGATCCGCACTCCACGCCTGCCAGCTCCAGTGCAGCACCCACACCAGCGGCAGGATAAACGCAAACAGTGCAATCAGCCCCAACCAGCACCAGATCATCACCAACTCACCCCCTGTTGCACGGCGTGGCTGAAATCGACGCGAACGGCTATTGCTGAAATAGCGCTGACGACTCCGAAAAAATCGCTCCAGCACCAGAAAGGTAAGGCTCAACATCACCAGCACCAGACTCAAGCCCGCAGCCCCCTGATTATCGAGACGCCCCTCCATCTGCATGTAGATGCTCAACGTAAAGGTCTGATACTGCAACATGCTGACGGCGCCAAAATCAGAGAGCACATGCAGCGTCACCACCGCCAGCCCTGCCGCCAGCGCCGGGCGCAGCAGTGGCAGCTGCACCCGCATAAACACCTCTAGCGGTGTCGCACCGTGCAACCTCGCCGCCTCTTCCATGCTCAGGCTGGCGCCAGTCAACGATGTGCGCACCAGTAAAAAGACGTACGAAAACCCTGCTAGCGAGAGGATAAAGCCTGCACCCCATCCCGTGTAGATATCGGGAATTCCGACACCACTACCAAACAGTGTTACCCACAATTTTCCCAACCAGCCATCATCCGCAAGCATCGACGTGTAGATATAGGCAAAAACATAGGTTGGAATTGCAAGCGGCAACACCATCAGCCAGATCGCCAATGTGCGCCCCGCGAATGTACGCCGCGCAATCAACCAGGCCGATGAGACCCCGAGGATAAAACATCCGAGCGCAACGATCAGCGCGAGCCACAGGGTGTTACCCATCAGGTCTGGCAGGCGAGTATCCCACAGCCCGTACCAGCGCTCTGATGAGAGCTGAAAACTGCTATAGACCACAAAGAACAAAGGGATAGCCGCCATTAAGACGACTACCCCTGTTACGCTGGAGAGAAAAGAGAAGCGCTTCAGCACCATCGGTTACTTCTCACTCAGGGCATGCCCACCGCTTCAAGCAGATCGATGGTTGCATTGCGATGTTTACCCAGTTCGGCCATCGCAACCGTTGCTGCCCTGATGCTATCAGCGGGTGGTATTACAGATACCGCTGCAACTCCCTTGCGCGCCGGGTATTCACGATTAACCTCTGCAAACTGCTTCTGCCCTTTTTCAGAGACCAGGAATTCAACGAACCTGACTGCGGTCTCTGACTTTTTACTGTACTTGCTGACTGCGATGCCAGCCACATTCCACGCCACACCCATGCCACCTTCGCCCTGATCAGGGACAATCACCCGAATTGGTGCATCTGGATGCGCATCCAGGTGACGGTAGATATAGTAGTGGTTCACCAGACCAACGGCCTTCTTGCCACTGGCGACCGCCTTCACCACCTTACTATGTTTATTAAAGGTTTTACCACCTGAGTTCTCTTTGACGCCTTTCAGCCAGGAGCGGGTCTTATCACTCCCTTCTGCCAGCATATAGACCGTGACACCCGCGATAAAACTGCCATTACCACTGTGCGTTACCGCGATCTTGTCTTTCAGCCGCGGGTCGGCAAGATCGAAAACCGATTCTACAAAACCGCTATCACTGGCGGTATTCGCAACCAGCACACGGGCTCGCGCTGAAAGCCCCACCCAGCTGTTATCCGGTGCGCGCAGTCTGGCGTCGATTACATCTGTTACCTTCACCGGCAACGGCAGAAACAGCCCCATCTCGCTGCCAAGCTGAAGATTTCCTGCGTCGTTACTCAGGTATAGATCCGCCTCGGTGCGCTCACCTTCAACGCGCAATTTGTTCAGGAGCGCGGTCGATTTTGCACTATGCAACACCACTTTGATCCCGGTCGCTTCAGTAAACGCTTTGATGACCGGCTTAACAAATTTATCACTTCGACCAGAATAAACGACCAGCTCATCTTCGGCTGCATGAACCACCGGCATTGCCATTAACAGTGCCAGCAGACCAGATCCCAACTTATTCGCTAACTTCATTGAAATATTCTCGCTTCAAATAGACATTATTATCACTGCGGCAAATTAATGATAATTATTCTCATTCGCAATTTCAACTATTTTTCACTGCTACGGGGAACCACTGGAGCGGCCATTTACCGCAGCATCTATGGAGAGCGCACAATAGCAGGAAAATCGGTCAATAACTGACCACAGAGAGCCCCGATGCGTAGCGACACCGGCTGCCGCTACTCGCCAACTTCGAGACCTTGTTTCAACGCCTAATTAGATGATTTTTCGTCGCTCGACTCACGCTGCTCTAGCGGTGCAGACTCCTCTGATTGCGCAACCACTTCAGTTTCACCCTTCTCCGCCTCCTCATCTTCTTCATCCTTGTCGTTCGCGAGGATCACATACTTCACAAAGCAGTACCCGATCACGATCGTCATCGTAATAAAGACAAGCGGGAATACCCACTGATACGGTAAATCAAACAGCTCTACAGTTCGTTGCTCCAAACTACTATCCTCAATCAATGCACTATGGCAGGAGAGGTTGAAATAATCATCAACCCGCCACGCGATAGTAGTCTGTTTATCACTAAACAGCTAGCCTGAACTCTGGCAGGCAGGATTTCACGATCTTTCTATAAGAATAACTGGTATTGTGCTTCGCTACGGGGCCGACAACAGGGCCGTTGCCAGTGATCAAAGATATGTCACAATAGCCCCCATGTATGACTTCACACTAATCCTCCACTTTCTCGGTCTGGCGATGGGTGCCGGAACGTCTTTTTATATGCTGGGGCTGGCGTTACATGCAAGACGACTCAAAGACCCGGAGGCCGCCAAAAGGGTGATGCTCGGCCCCGGTGCCGCGGTCTCGGGCGTCGGCCTGCTTGGCCTGTTGCTTCTGCTGGCGACCGGCTACCTGTTGTTACAGCAGTCCGCAACAGCGATCGACAACCTCAACTGGGCCTTCTGGATGAAGATGGTGATGGTCGCTGCCATCCTGTTTTACACCATCATGATGAAGGTGTTTGCGATCAAGGCCAAACGCAAAGAAGGCGAGGAGAGCACTACCGCGATGAAGAAGATGAAACGCTTTGCGCCGATTGGCCCGTTTCTGGCATTTCTGGTGATCAGCTTTGCTGTGTTGGCTTTTCGTTAATCAGAATCAGAAAGCTAAAGATCTTCGATCCTCTTACCTCTGATTTACCTTGATCACCTAAATATAGAACAAGGATAGCATCCAGAACGCTCTCATTTTCCTATTATCCCATTGAAAAAAAAGCAGCCGAAGATAATGGTGGATTCACGGTATATTTTGCCGATCCCTATTCAGCTTGGCAGCGTGTGGCCAATGAGAACACGAATGGATTATTACGCCGTTATTTCCCAAAGGGAACGGATTTCCATCAAGTCAATGATGAGGCGGTTGCGAAGGTTGTCAGAAAACTGAAAATCGCCTGAGGAAATGCCTTGGTTATCACACACCGCAACAAATCATCTCTGAGCCTAAGCATGCCGCACTTGCAACTTGAATCCACCACCTGCCTCCTTTAATCCGGATTGTGTATAGAATGTAGTGCAGCCATCAGGGTAATTATTGATCTCCTTCTTTAGAGAACACGGCTAGTCCACTTAATAAAACTTTCATAAGCTCTGCCTGTCGGCTGCACCCTGTTTTCTGAAAGCAGGCTTTAAGCTGGCTACGCAGCGTGCCTTTGCTAAGCTTGAATGTGTGTGCAATCTCGTCGAGACTGTGTCCGTTAGCCAATGCCGCAGCCAGTTTCGCCTCAGCAAATGTTAAGCCATAAAGTTTACTGATGATCTCAAGTGAGAAATTATGCTGCTGGTTTTCTTTATTATCGATGAACAGAGCCGCCGCCACCCGTGATTTATCGAAACTAAAATCAAAGTCATTCTCTTTGTTGATCGGTGTAACCAGAATAGTCAGCGGCTGTAATAATGACGAGGTAGATGCATTCAGTACTCCACCTGTTTTTAAAGTTGACCGACTGGCGTCAAAAATCAGTTTGTGAAGGGTTTGGGTATCACGGTGGTTCTCAAGCTGAAGGCCTGCCTGGCTCGCCTTCAATCCACACCCATCGGCAATCATTGCTTCGGCGCTGCTGTTTATGAATAGTGGTGTGCCTGACTTTGCAACCAAAACCACACCCACAGATAACCGATCAAATATATTCCTGTTCGCATTGACTTGGTTTGTAAGCCTAAACAGGTGGCAGTTTATATCAATGGCACGTTGTAGATGAGGGATTAGTAACTTAAGAGAGTCCATTTCATGCTGATCGTAATCCCCTATATGTCCAGCACGTTGCAACCCAAAAAGTGAAATTCGTGAATGGTCCCTGGCCACAAAACCCCCTGCAACATGTTCAACACCTTGTGGTTGTTGGTAGTCATTATAATATTCAGATTTTTTGAATGATGCCGGCATCAAGGTGGCTGTTTGTAATGCAGTACCTGTTTTATATTGGGATACTGTAGGAATGACAGGATCTAGGTGGATATAATATTCGGCATATTGCTGCTGAAACCAGGGGTCTAAACCATATGAGAAATAGCCTTCCACTTCATGGTCTTGTAGATCCTGTATTCGTAATAATCCTGATTGCGAATTGAAGGCCTCAGCAAGCTGTTGCAGGACCTGCGGCCAGAGTGACATATCCATCGCTGCGTCATAAATGCCGTTCACCAGGGCATTATATGTGTGTAGATCTATGTTCGATTGTTTTGTTGCCACCTGATAGCTCTTGTCTTTACTTTATTAATTCCTGAAGAATTTCTTTCCAGTGTTCAAACATCAGGTAGTGGCCTGCGCCAGGTAGATAATGTGTCCGGCACTGAGGAATGGCATTGCCCAGGTGGTACCCCATGGCGATTGGTACATTGTGATCTTCTGTTCCATGCCACAAATATACCTCGGTGTTTATCTGCGCCGGATCGAACCCCCAGGGGTGTGCAAGGATGGACATGTCATAGGCCAGTCCTGCCATGCCCTGTCGACTAGATTCGGCCAGGTTATCCGAATACATTTGGCGAAAGTCTATATCTAGGAAGATTGTTTTATCGGCAGGTGACGCGGATGCCTCCATGATGTTTAGCAGGGAATCAGTTGCAGCAACGAGTTCAATTAATTGTTGCTCAGCTTGTTGATAATCCTGTGCCGCCAGTTCAAACAGGGCTAGGCTGGCAGGCAATTTATTGTCAGTAAACTGAGGCAATTCAAACGGAGCTGGGCTGCTGAGCAGTGCAACACGGGTGATGCGTTCAGCCATTTTGTAGCCACAGGCGGCCGCATAGGGGCCGCCGCCAGAATAGCCCATGACAGCAAAGCGATCTAAATGGAGTGCATCGGCAAGATGGCATATATCATCGGGCCAGTCCAGTAGTTTGCGATCGGGGTGAAAGTCAGATTGTCCATAGCCGGGCCGATCGACAACGATGAGATTTGTATCTGTTTCCTGTAGAGCGGAAAGATCGCCGTGCTCAAGACGCGAACCGGGCGCCCCATGAAAGGCGATAACAGGCTTACCACTGGCTGGGCCGTATTCTGCATAGGTCAGCCTGCGCCCATCAGGTAACCTAATATATTTACAGTGATTATTGTTCATCTGCCCGAGATGCATAGATATAAGCCTTTTTGGACAATTTACCCCATTTGGGGGATGCTTGAAATTTGATAAATCTTATAATTATCGCCATAAAAATTTCTAAATTGCTAGTTCAACATTATGCCTAACTTAAAAACATGTTGTCCATTGGGAGAGAATAATGAAAACGTTAAAATCAGCATCAAGTTGGTGCGCTATGGTGTTGTTTGCCAGCTTGCTTATTGCCTGCGGAAGTGGGGACGGTGGTAGTTCTGTCAGCGGTAGCGGTACTGGTGGCGATGATTCTATTGATGTTTCAGGCTTTGTAGCTGATGGTTATATCACAGGCGCAACTGTTTGCCTGGATATGAATGACAATAAGGTTTGCGATACAGGTGAGCCGTCTGCAATAACGGTGGCTGGTGGAGCCTACACAATACCCAATATTTCGCAGGATGACCTTGATAACTATCCAGTTCTGGTAGAGGTGCCTGCGTCCGCTGAAGACTCAGACAATCCTGGCGTCGCTATTGGAAAGGGTTTTGTCTTATCAGCACCAAAAGGTGCAGGTGCTTTTGTCAGTCCATTGACTACCATGGTTCAGACCACGCTTGAGGCCAATCCTGCAATGACTGTATCTGAGGCAGAGGCAGTTATTAAATCTAAACTTGGTTATAGTGCAGATAGCCCTGTTTCCCTGTTCACAGATTTTGAAACTAAACAGAACGATCCAGATTATGCTCGATTGAAAAAAGTAGCCCAAGTGGTGGCGCAGTCGTTGATTACCAATCTGGAAGCTGCAACAACTGCAGCAACCAGTGCTGGAGTCGATTCGACGACCAGGATGGATGAAATATTGGCTCTGGTGGTCAAGGATGTGATTTTGTTGTTAGATACTGTGGCAAGCCAGGTGGATGCGGCGGGAGCAGGCTTTGACCCTAAAGTAGTAGCGGCATCGGCTGTTGGCGCTATGGATACCACTACTATTGCAGTTGATATCACAAATGAAGAGAGAGCCCAGTCCGTAGTTGCAGCATTAATTATGGCTGCCCTGCAAAATAATATTTATAGTATTGTGGCAGAAAGTTATTCTGGTGCTACATTTTACAACTATGCTGAATATGTGCTGAGTAGCACGAATATATTTGTAAGTACTGAATATACCTATCTAACAGGAAGCTGGTCAGCTAGTGGGGACTGGTTCGTCTACCGCCTGGGAGGGAGTGGTTGGTCTTCTTCACTTGAAAACGAATGGCTTGGCGGATCGGCAGTGACTTTTAATGCCGACGGTAGTGCGATGCTAACAACGCCTTCAAATACACATATTCGAATGGCGGCGGCTTCTCTTGATCTTTCCGGCATGGAGATCGAATCATTTCTGAGTGAATCACCGTGGCATTCGTTATTAGCGTCTGTAATTTCACCAGCTACGGCAATCTTTTCGTCGGGTGCAGTTGGTTATAATGTTGTGTATACGAATATGGATGATGTCTATCAGTTGTCACACTGGACACCGGAAAGCGGTACTACCTGTGGCGATGGTGGAGATGTGAGTACCTATAATGGTAACTGTAATGTGGTCTATGGTAAGGCGGCCGGTCCGACAACTAGCTTCGCAGAATTTTTGTATCCTGCTGGTACAGACCTAACAACTGTCTCAGGCAACTACACTGGCGTTGCTGATAATGTGACAATGCGCCTGGTAGGTAATGACACTGACACTGCTGGTACGGCAGGATTTTATGGTGCTTCTGGTTCGGGCTACATAGGAGCTGGGACATGGACAAAGAGAACAGTTAATGGTGTTGTGCTGATTATGATTGATGCGCCAGCTAGCGTGCAGGGCAACCTGTGGGACAAACGCATTATTTATGGCGTGCATAATGGTTATGTTCGCAGGGGATCAATGACGCCTGGCGGCAATGTACATTCTGAGTGGCTCTTTAACGCTGTAGCACAGCAGGATATTACGGTAAGCTATTTTTCACCTTAGACTGATATTGAGTATAAGGCCTGCAGTTACGGGCCTTTTTCTTCATGCTTGTATGCGGGCGTTCGGAGGGAGTTTAGGGGTCGCCCATTAGTCGTCTCCGAGTTAAGCGGAGTTAAGCGACCCACGATTAACAACCCTTACTACAAGTTTTCTGCACCAACTCTGGCTGCAAAGTAATATGCTGAACATCAAAACGCTCATCGAGCAACCCACCCAATGTACCAAGCGTCTCATCCCATTCATTCATATCACGAATCACCACATGGGCCGACAGTGCGACCATGCCACTGGAGAGTGTCCAGATATGCAGATCGTGAATCGACTCGACCGCCTCCGGCTCGACCATCGCCTGGCCAACGGCTTCGAGATCCAGATGCAAAGGCACTCCTTCCATAATCACATATAACACCTCACGCAGCAGGCGCACACTTGAATAAAGGATCAACGCACAGATCAGAAGTGACAGCAGCGGGTCGATCGGCATCCAGCCTGTGAAGTAGATCACCACACCCGAGAGAAGCGCGGCGACCGAACCGAGCAGATCGCCGATCACATGCAGCAGTGCGGCACGGGTATTCAACGTCTGCTCACCACGGTGGAGAATCGACGCCACAACCAGATTAAGCACCAGACCAACAGCGGCGATGATCATCACCATCCCGCCCGCCACTGGCTGCGGCTGCCACAGCCGTTCAACTGCGTGGCAGGCGATCATAAAAACGATCACCAGCATAAACAGGCCGCTGATTAACGCCGCCACCACCTCGGCACGCACCAGCCCATATGAGTGACGCGCCGATGGTGGGTGCGATGCCCTGCATGATCATGCTTATGATCGTGGTGTTCAGCGCTGCTCATACAGGGCATAATAGATTGTCTGGTGAATATTTTGCGTTGATGATGAACTGCCGGGCAACAGACTATCTAAATGGAGAGAGACGATGAGCCATCTCAATGGTGTTCAACTGAGCCAGATTCGAGAAAGCCTTGCTGAGCTGGAGCAGCAATTACAAAATGAGATCCGTGACGAGTTACGCAACAGCAACGATGGTAATACGCTGAATCTGGCCGATTCAGTTCATGATGCAGGCGAAGAGTCCGTTGCCGACCTGCTGCGTGATCTCAACAACGCACTGATCAATCAGCACCTGATTGAGCTGAACCAGATCAATACCGCCTACCAGCGTCTCAATACCGGCCATTATGGTGAATGCACCGACTGCGGTGACGATATCCAGTGGGAAAGGTTAGAGGCGCAGCCGGCGGCACTGCGCTGTGTCGGCTGCCAGTCACGGCGGGAAAAGACCTACGCCGCCAACGGGCAGTGAATAACTGCCGCACCTCTCCCCCGATGGAGAGGCGCGGTAATCCGGGTCGCCCCGGGGCCTGTTAACACTAATTCCAAATCAGCGCTGGTGCCCCAAAACAGGCCAGGCATACCCAAAGGGCACAATGAGGCGCGAGGAGAGAGGTTTGGTGATTCCAAATGAGCGAGAGTCTGCCCCGCGAGCAGAGCGAGTGTTTTGGGTACGAGCAACGCGGCATGGCCTGTTTTGGGGCCCAGCCCGAAGGGACGGGGCCATTTTCCCCCGGAACGGCGTTGCATTTCGCTCGTGTACAGCAAGTACACCACGCTCAATGCGTCTTGTTCCGAGAAAAAAGGCCACCGTCGCTGGTTTGTAATTAGTGTTAACAGGCCCTAGAAACAGGGCTTCTCTGGTGTCTCTTCAAAACGCTTGATGCTGGAGAGAATCTCTTCTTTCGCCTCACCGGCATCCCCCCACCCATCGAGCTTGACCCACTTGCCTTGTTCCAGATCTTTGTAGTGCTCGAAAAAATGAGCGATCTGCGCCAGTAGCTGCGGTGGCATGTCATCCGGGCTCTTCACATCGGTATAAAGGTCACATAGCTTGGTGATCGGCACCGCCAGCAACTTGGCATCGCTGCCCGCTTCGTCGGTCATCTTCAATACACCAACCGGACGACAGGTGATCACAGAACCGCTGATCAGCGGTACCGGGGCTACCACCAGCACATCGACCGGATCGCCATCGTCAGAGAGGGTGTGCGGAATATAACCGTAGTTGCATGGGTAATACATCGGTGTGCTCATGAAACGATCGACAAACATCGCGCCAGTCTCTTTATCGACCTCATATTTAACCGGATCGCTGTGAGACGGTATCTCAATGATGACATTAAATTCATCAGGAATTTTATCCCCGCCAGTGGTCACCCTGTCCAGATTCATCGCATCTTCTCCGCTTACAAAAAAGGGGCGTATTATACAGGAACAGCGCCCATTCAGCCGCACCGATTCTAAGAATATCGCCATATTTTAATCGCTACGGAGAATAACCCACCTCGAACCAGGCCATTGCACCTGCTCTCTATTTCCAATATGCTCAAACGGAGGCGTGGACGCTATGCATGAGTGTCACACGCCAAACGTCACACCTAAAAAGAAGTAGATCAAAAAACACGAGTAGGGGGAAAACATGAGTATCACTCATCTGTTGCCACCGATACTGGGTGGTTTTGGGCTGTATGCGGCCTATCGTATCTATCAGCTGGTCAAGGAGTATCCCGGCGGTGAGGGTAAAGTGGCGGAGATCGCCGAGCAGATCCACACCGGGGCGATGGTCTTTATCAAACGCGAATACACTATACTGGGCATATTTGTCGCTGTTGTCGCCGTCCTGCTGGCGATGTCACTGGGTGTCGGCACCACCTTTGCGTTTCTGCTCGGCGCGGCCAGCTCAGCCTGTGCCGGTTATATCGGCATGTATACCGCCACCCAGGCCAATGTGCGCACCACGGTGGCGGCCCATGAAAAAGGGGCATCAGATGCGCTGACGGTCGCCTTCTATGGCGGTTCGATCATGGGGCTAACAGTCGCGGCAGTCGGTCTGCTGGGGCTCGGCTTCCTCTATCTCTTTTTTGGTGGCGACCCTGAAACCGCTCACACCATCCACGGTTTTGGCATGGGGGCCTCCAGTGTGGCGCTCTTCTCCCGTGTCGGCGGTGGCATCTTCACCAAGAGTGCCGATGTCGGTGCCGATCTGGTAGGCAAAGTCGAGGCCGGAATCCCCGAGGATGACCCACGCAACCCAGGGGTGATCGCCGATAACGTCGGTGATAACGTCGGTGACGTTGCCGGTATGGGGTCTGATATCTTTGAGTCCTACTGTGGTGCGATGATCGCAACAATTGCGATGGCCGCAACCCTTGCTGTCGATATTGTAGACACCCTTGGCCCACGTGAAAGCCTGATGTTTCTGCCGCTGGCACTCGCCTCCGCCGGGCTGCTCTGTTCAATCGGCGGCATCGCCATCGTCAAACAGTTCTCCAATAAATCACCCGAGGTGGCGCTACGCCTGGGCACCATCGGCGCATCGCTCGCCTATATGCTACTGGCGGTGATCGTCATCTGGGGGGCCGGTGTTGCCTTCAGCATCTGGGGGGCCGTGCTCACTGGCGCTGTGGGTGGCATCATCATCGGACTCATCACCGAGTACTACACCGCCGGCAAACCGGTACGTGATATTGCGCAGGCGGGTGAAACCGGCTCGGCAACGGTGATGATCACCGGCCTTGCGGTTGGTATGCAGTCGGTGGTGGTACCGGTGTTAACCCTGTGTGCGATCATCTACATCTCCAGTGAGCTGTGCGGCCTCTACGGTGTGGGCATCGCTGCGATCGGCATGCTCGGCACCGTCGGTATCACCATGGCGATCGACGCTTACGGCCCGGTCGCCGATAATGCGGGAGGTATCGCCGAGATGAGTGAGATGGGGCCGGAGACGCGCGAGATCACCGATTCGCTCGATGAACTGGGCAACACCACCGCGGCAATCGGAAAAGGCTTTGCGATCGGTGCGGCGGCCCTTGCGGCACTGGCGATCATCGCCGCCTACATCCAGGATGTCTCAGTACGTATCCCCGACTTCTCACTCGACCTGGGTGAGCCGATCGTGTTGATGGGGATGTTCCTCGGTGGCGTCTTCCCGTTCCTCGTTGCGTCGCTAACGATGACGGCGGTCGGTGATGCGGCGTTTGAAATGATCCAGGAGATCCGTCGACAGTTCCGCGAAATCCCCGGCCTGATGGAGGGCACGGCCAAACCGGACAGCGCACGCTGTGTCGACATCGCCACCCAGGCGGCGCTGAAGAAGATGGTGCTACCCGGCGTGCTGGCGGTCTCTGCACCCGTCGTGGTCGGCTTCGGCCTCGGTGCCGCAGCGCTCGGCGGGATGCTCGGCGGCGCATTGCTCGGCAGTGTGTTACTGGCACTGTCGATGGCCAACTCGGGTGGCGCATGGGACAACGCGAAGAAGCATGTCGAAAAGGGCAACTTCGGCGGCAAGGGGTCTGATGTCCATAAGGCGTGTGTTGTCGGTGACACCGTTGGCGATCCGTTCAAGGACACCTCCGGCCCATCGATGAACATCCTGATCAACGTACTGGCGATTGTGAGCCTGGTGATCGCGCCGCTGCTGACCTCATAACAAGCCACTATCAGCATAAGGTAGTAAAGCCCTGACCTGACGGTCAGGGCTTTTTAGAATTAACATTTAGAGAACACCCCTGTTTTTTGTCTCACATCGGAGGGCTTAAAAGCAGGTAATTTAGACTTAAGGAGTCAGGGTTTAGCCAGCCATGTCAAACAAACCTGTTAAGCTGACACTGCCCGGGCTCTCCAGAATTTACCCGCGTACGCGGTTATTCAACACGCTCGACCAGCTCAACCATTTCCCCGTTGTGTGGATAGCGGCACCAGGGGGCGCTGGAAAAACGACCCTGGTCGCCAGCTATCTACAGGAAAAAAATATCACTCCACTGTGGTATCAGATCGATCAGGGTGATGCGGATATTGCCTCCTTTTTCTATTATCTGGGCGAGGGGCTCAAACACCTGAACCGCTCTCGTAAACGGGTGCTGCCGCTACTCACCCCGGAAAGCCAGTTTGGCCAGGCGGTATTTTCCCGTAATTTTTTCAGACAGCTTTTTGAGAAAATGAAAAAGCCCGCGGTCCTGGTACTGGATAATTTTGAACTGGTTAATAACGATGCGACATTCAACGAGATCCTGCAGCAGGGACTAGAGGAGGTACCGCCGGATTGTCAGGTAATTATTACCGGGCGCGCCCTGCCACCCATCCAGTACAGCGGCATGAGCACCAAAGCACAGCTCGCCCAGGTCGGCTGGGAAGAACTACAGCTAACGGAAAGTGAAAGTACAGGCGTGATCAACCTGCTTAATGACGAAGTGACTCAGCCAGACAACATACTAAGCCTGCAACACAGGGCTGCGCAGGGGTGGGTCTCTGGTCTGGTACTATTTAATCAATTCTATAAATCAGATGATCAGCCTGATATCGAGTCGCTCCTCACTGAGGATGCTGATGAAGACCTTTTACACCAACCATTTTTTGATTATTTTGCTGGCGAGGTCTTCAACCGCCTGCCTGACGAAACGCAGATATTTTTGCTAAAAACTGCCTGGCTTACAGATATTAAAGCAAGTACTGCTAAACAGCTCACAGACATTGAGGGCACAAAAAAAATCCTCGCCTCTCTCAATCAACGCCAGATGTTTACTACTCGTCGTGGCCTGTTTAAACCTGTTTATACCTATCATCCCCTGTTCAAAAGCTTCCTTCAGGCGCAGGCGCAGGAATTTTTCTCTGAAGATGAGTTGCTAGCACTCAAAAACCAGGCTGCGCAGATTCTACTAAAAGAGCAGGATATTGAAGAGGCGGCAAACCTGTTCCGTCAGATTGAAAACTGGTCTGCACTGGCGCTGATAATTGAGCACCATGCGCAGACGCTTTCAAAGCAGGGGCGTTTTCGTCTGCTTCAGGGCTGGCTCGACCAGCTGCCCAGAAATTATAAAGAGCAGAACGCCTGGATTATGTACTGGTGTGGCAGTACTGAGCTGATGTTTGAACCTCTCATCGCAAAAGGTTATTTTGAAAAAGCCTACGCCCTTTTCAAAGAGAGCGATGATGCACGTGGTAGTTACTTAAGCTGGCTCGGCATCATGGACAGTATCTTCTTCGCACATGATTCCTATCAGGATGTTCCCAGATGGATCGACGAACTTGACCTTATCAGAAAAAAACACAGCCATTATCCAGGCATTGAGATCAAGGGTCGCATAACGTTTACCGCTTTTTTTCTACAACTTAAGGGCTGTCCACAAAGTGATTCATTTGAGTCATGGTTACATAAGGCAGAACGACTTCAGCGCTTTATCCCGGACACCTCGACCCGCTGCCTGACAGGTGCTCAACTGGCGATGTATTACACTTTTTATACGCAGACAGCAAAACTTAAAGTGGTTGCCAACTCACTAGTCAAGATCGCTGATGCCGGAAAAGGGGCGCCGCTTGCCCGCATCCTTGCCTATCAGGTAGAGATCAATCGTCGTTGGCTCACTGGGGAGACGGATGAATCTGAATCTGTCATCCAGAAGGCGCTACAGGTGAGTAATGACAGCGGTGTCTACATCGCACATCTGCGACTGCTATCAACCATTGTGATGCACTACCTGACCATTCAGGACATCGCTAAGGCGGAACGCTATCTTGACGAGTTCCAGAAATACATCCAGCACAACCACCGTGCAGACCTGATCAACTACCACTATCTGGCAGGGTGGCTTGCCTATCAAAAAAAGGATTTTGAACTGGCGCACGAGCACACCGAAGTAGCCCTCAATAACACTCCTGAACTACACATGCCCTTTTTTGAGCTGCTGATCCGCTGCGTACACTGTTTTATGCTGATCGAGATTGAACGCTTTGGCGATGCAAGAGAGCATATTGCGCAGACAAAAAAACTGGCTGTCGAAGTCAGAAACGAGAGCATGGGCACCTATTATCTCGGGATACTTGAGGCCTGGCTCGCCTGTAAACAGCAACAGCCTGAAAATGCTATTCCACATCTGCGTGATGCGTTTGCTTACGGAAAAAAGATGGAGCTTGTCAGTGTCCCGTGGCATGTCCCTGCGATGCTGGCACCACTCTGTGCAATTGCCCTGGCAAACGATATCGAAGAGAACTACGTTCGATCATTTATACGGAAAAACTCGCTGGCCATTCCAGACGGAGCGTTTCTTTTATCGAACTGGCCTGTCCCAGTTAGAATCTATACGCTGGGACGTTTTAGCCTGCTAGTAAATGATAAAGCAGCCATTGAGGGCAACGGCTCTCATAATAAACCCCGTGAGCTTCTCTGTACCCTGATCGCTTTTGGTGGCCGCGAGGTGAACGATAGCAAACTTGAAGAGGCCCTGTGGCCCAATGCCGATGGTGATGCCGCACATCGAGCGCTGATCACTAACCTGCAACGACTACGCAATCTACTCGGTACAGCGAAGGCTATCCAGTATAGCGATGGTAAACTCACCTTAGATAGACACTACTGCTGGGTTGATGTCTGGGCCTTTGAGAGGGGCCTCTCGTCAGATGACCCCAAACAGCTTTCTCATGCACTAGCACTTTATCACGGTAACTTCCTGGAAAGCGAAGGCGACCATTCATGGCTGTTAGCCAGTCGCGCACACCTTCGCCACAGATATCTGCAACAACTCGATATACTGGGCAAAACCCTTGCGAATAATCACCAATGGCGCGAGGTCATCGACTGCTATAACCGAGGTCTGAAAGTTGATAGCCTCTATGAGACATACTACCAGCAGCTACTGCATGCACATCAGCAACTGGGGCAGACCAGTGAGGTCATCAGGGTCTACCGGCAGTGCCAGCAAAAGCTACAGTCTGAACTGGGTGTCCCCCCCTCTCGCCAGACTACTGCACTGTTTGAGTCGCTTTCGCAATAAGCGTAGCCATTACCACCTCGTATTTTCTGAATCGTCCGTATTCACTCCCGGCAACCACCCGGCATTAGTATCATCATTTTATTTTCAATGACTTAGAATTTTTTCTTCGCTGTTACCGAGGTGTTACTGCTCGTTGTCATACTTAATCGCGAGTACACACCCCATGATGATGTGGCTATTTTCCTCCTCACCATTTCGGCCCCTGGGGTGTGTATCTCACTTGATGATCAATGGAGATGGTAATGCGTAGTCCCAGTACAGATAAAACAGAAGAGATCGACAACGCACCCAAAAATTACAGGGGATGGCAGTTGTCCTTGCTGATCCGTGGCAGCCACTATCAGGGGCTTAATCTCTTTGAGCCTGCTGTGAAACCCTCTCAGCGCTATACCTGTGATGAGGTGCAAAGCAGCGCCCCCTATTATTTTGCTGTTTTCTCTCCCACACATGATATCGGGTCAACTAAGAGCATTTTCACCACATTGATTACGACTGCTTTTGATGAAGTCGTCTGGACTAAGCCCAAAGAGCGGCAACAGCTAACAGAAATGGAAGCCGAATTTATGACAAATCTACCACATCGCAACGGAGAGCAATAATGGCGTGCCACGATAATTTCTCCTCTTACTTACAACAGGGGTGCAGTTTTCACGTAGAGGGCCAGGCCCTGCGTGAAAAATCAGACTGCGAGACCAGAGAGGTTGCGCTTCAGGTCTATGTATTCGACCAATCTGGCGCGCTGCTCGGTAGCACCGAAATTGACAACAACGGTAACTATAGTCTATCGATAAATCTTCATCGGCCAGTGGCTGTCGAGCTACTTATCGGGCCGGCCGGGGAGGCGCAGCTGCTACGCCTCTCGAGTGCACATCGAAAACGATTTACTGCTCAGGAGTGGCACGGCAGAGGACGAAAATACAGGCTCAAACATAATGTGCTGATACCGTTACACGTCTGGCGCCCATGGTGGCCGCAACGAATCTCTATTACTGGACATATACGAAAAGTTTCTCAACAGGATAATTCCACTAATACCCGGCCAATTCCACATGTAAAGGTAGAACTCTTTGATGTCGATCGTGAAGCCTGCTTCTGGCCATGGTTGTGCGATCGTCCCGATCTCCTGGTGGATCGACCGACTGTTAGAATCCCCGAACTGCTCAAACAACCAACCATTCCGGAGAGATCGGTACCACTGCGAAAAATGGCACCTGTTCCTGGCACATTTCCGGATTCGACCAGAGTCACAGGCGCATCACGCTCTGAACAGGAAAGCTTCAATCCGTCACACGAGACAATAAACAGCTTCACACGTGTCGGTGAAGCGAACATGATGGACAATGCGATCGCCACCCGCCTCGATAGCCTCACCATCACTTCCAGAGTCGCTCCGTGGTATATCTTTCCTGGCGTCTATTATAGCAAGTCGGTCGTAAGCGAAACCACAACCGACTGCAATGGAAAATTTTACTGTGAGTTCGACTGGTGGTCCTTCCATTTACGCCGAGGGCGACTGCGTTTTGATTCGCGGCCTGATATTCTTATTAAGGTAACCCAGACACTCAATGGCATTACCACCGTTGTTTATATGGATCCCTATACCAGCACATGCTGGAACGGCAACAATGTTCATCTCGATCTATTCCTCGATAACGAAGAGATAACCTGCGGCAACAACCACACCTATGTGCCAGCCACTGGTTCCCCAGTATTTTTTACGCATATTGGAAACGATGACGTCTATAAAATTGACCAGACGACAGGCCTCTATAATGACTCGTCATCTAATGATGCCGCGTACAGCGCTTGTCTAAATATTTATGGTCAACTAGGTGACGATCTCACACGCAGCGACCCCTCAGTAGATGGCACACTACCCTTCTTCTACTACCGTCTCTCCTATGCCACACAAGGCAGTAGTGAAAAGGTATTTAAATATATCAACACCACCCTCACTGATACACGGATCGATAAGACCACTCTGACGGGGCAGAGCCACAAGCTTGGACCTTACGATGTAAACGGTGTCTACAGCCTGTATGAAGTACGTAACTTCAATGACTATTACTGGTACAACCCTGAACAGCTTGGCATCTGGCACAGCCTGCTGGCAGGGAATGGTGCCTATCTGCTACGCCTTGAGGTCTTTGATAAAGACGGTAATAAACTCAACACCTCCTCGGGCCTGGTAAACTACCGAAATGGTGCTGGCATCGGCAATGGGATCCTGCCAACACCATTACCTCCGATGCTTGATCGCTGTGATCTGCTCATCATGCTTGATAATAAAAGTCAGATTGCTGAAATTTCAGCGCCTCTGGCAAGCAGTGACGGTGATGTCATTCCACTGGATTCAGTTTTATCCCGGATCGGTTTCAGCAGAACTAATACTCATGAAAACAGAGGACTGCGTGGTTGATATTTATGATATGTACTTAAGGTGCCTCTTCGATTGGTATAACGATACGTCACCTTGAGCCGCATCAAAAAGGTTTGGCGCGTTTTCAGGATGGATTCTGAAACCAGCCCCCTGGTCATCTTGCCAGGGGGTTGATCGCCAGGGATGCAATTGTGACAGACCATTTACAGCCTCAATAATTCACTAAAGGATACCATTCCCTCTTCACTTATCCGATGACTCTGCATCGACCCTGCCTCTGCAACATCTTTCTCTATCGCGATGACTATATATCGTAACGACCCACCTGCTACCAGTGCATCAAATGGATAACAGGTCACCAGCGTTAACTGACGATGCCCGGAGGTTTCTTCCACCGCTGTTGATTCATGAATAACCTGGGTTGAATTGACACTGTAAACTTGCACACTGCCATTCCGAGTCTGCACAAAAATCTCTTCTCCTGGGTAGAGTGATTTCAAAAAATTAAAGTGGGTATCACGATGACCTGCGATTAGACTATTCCCGATCTCGCCTGGTGCCGTCGTGCCAAAACGGTGCCCCGGGCCAAATGCCAATGTGCGACCGTTATCACCCGCCAGCACAATCAGATCGACGTTAAGCCGAGGTACCATCAATCTTGCCACTGGCCAGGTGTCGGCCCACGACCAGGGTTTAACCTGCTGTGGGTGACGAAAACTCTCTTGCCAGGCATCATGGATCAGTTTCTGTGCAAGTTGCGCCCTGGCATAAATATAGGCGCCTTCTCCAGAGTGCCAGATACCGCCACTCAACAATACAGTCAAAACAGCCAGACGGATCCACTTAAACTTCATCACGTGCACATGCTGATTTATTGTTGTGCCACAGCCATAACGCGGCCAGCAGTAACATCATGCCGATCACTAACTGCAACTGTGCATCCGTTGCTGTCTGCGCATGGCGACCAGATATCTTTGCGTGCACCTGACCTTTGGGCAGGTTCAGCGGCATCGACTCGCTATTCAATGGCTCGCTATCTGGACGCGAGGGCGTTACATCGATCGCCACCAGACTGGTATATTTCGATACCAGATGATGGCGTAACGCGAGATCAATCACCGCTGGTTTTACCTGCTGCTCCTTCTCACCTTCACTGAGACGATCCATCAACGCAGCAATCTTTCCCCTTGCCCACATAGTCGCAATACCAGCACCATTGCGGCTATCTTTAAGATAAAGCCTGTTGAACCACATGTGGTTTTGTCGTTGCCCAGTAACCACGACGCGCTGATCAGCCATCTTACTCCTCGCGGTTAACATCAACGGCTCTCCCTGGTAGAGGTCTGGCAGGCGTTGTGGCCACATCTCTACTGTAGGATCGTCAAAGGTCACTTTCAGGTCGGTCATCACTGATGTTTCGAGCTTCTGAAACAGTCCATCCATCTTGCTCTGTACTTCGTTGACGTCACCGATATAGGTGAAGGTACCGCGTCCAAATTGCGCCGCCCTGCTCATAAAATGACTATTGGGGGCTGAACCGATCCCGATTGTAAACAGCCTGCTATCACCAAGATGCTGCTTAATATATTTAAACAGTGCTGCCTCATTACCAACACTGCCATCGGTCAGAAAGACCACCTGACGCACGGCACTGCTCTCGCGTTGATCCTTCAATGCCACCTCAAGTGCAGCACGGATCTCGGTACCCCCATCCGCCGTCAGTGATGAGACATAACGCTGCGCTGCCCTCCTGTTTTGATGCGACGCCTTGCGCGCTGTTGAAAAAAGTCTGTCGGTATTACTGCTAAATGCGATCACATTGAAGCGATCATTTGGTCTGAGCCGTCCCAGCGCAAGCTTTAGAGCATGCTTTGCCTGCTTGATAGAACTGCCAGACATTGAACCCGAACGGTCAATTACATAGATCACTTCACGATCAATACGCCTTTGACTGCTCTCTGCCGGCGGAAGCACCATTAACAGATGGTAGAGGTCACCATCCCTCGCTTCAGTAAACAGTGCCGCCCTTGGTGCCACCCCCTGCTCCAGACGCCACACCAGCTCAAAGTCACGATCGGCATATAACGCTTCATCGACCAGTGTTACCACCGTTCTGTTCCACTCATTTTCCTCAGTGCTGATTGCGTGATAACGGCTTTCAATCGTCGCCAGTTTGAAACCGCTATTGATGGTCACATTCACGCTGACCGGATAACCCTTCTGATGCTCCGTTAGTACAGGAGGTGTAATCCGCGATGCATCAGGGACCTGGTTGGTGTCGAGTGCCCAGCCAGTGCCATCGAACTGTGTGATCTCTTCTTCGACCACCAGGGGGTCTCCCGGGATATAACGCGGTGTTATCGCCATTGGGAATCGCAGGCTGAATGCGCCGTTGTCATAGCGTAATGTCTGCTGATATTCGATCTCCACAGTCACCATTTCACCCGGCCCGATATTGGCGACGGCATTGGTAAACAGGTTAGGTCTCTCCTGTTCGATCAGTGACGCTTTCTTCCCGTCACGGCGTGCTTTCATATATAACTGCTTCGCATCTTCGCGCTCTTTTATTACCCCCTCTATCCTGCGCTCGCCAATCTCCATTCGCATGTGATCAACTGCCGCATTCTCCGGCAGCGGAAATACATAAATACCCTCCACCCAGCTATCCCGGTCGTTTTTGAATTCCTGCCTCAATCTTGTACGTGCGATCATTCCTGTGACTTCGATTGCCACCACTGTCTCGACAGTTTGTGCCTGCCAGTATCGAGCACGACTGTCCGACTCGAACAGCAGCGATCCACTTTTCACCTCATCCATCCCTACTTCACTTATACTGGCATTTAGACTGGCACCGGACTCGATACTGCCACTGGCATTCGCCACCTGAACCGAAACCAGCAACATCGACCAGCCTGCCAGCACTAATGCAGTGAATCTACAGATATCGCGCCATGATAATATGATCTGTGTCGCTTGCTCTGCCTCTTCAGTACATTGCCTGCCATTCATATTTCAACCCTCATCATCGTGGGCCAGTGTGCCGTCCATGGCCTTTTGGTTGATTCCATACGCGCACCGGAATTTGTATCGCTGTCATTAAACCCCACAAACATGGCACTGCAGGGTGGTAACTCTGATCAAAAAGGGTGAGAAAATGACGAATTATGGCAATGTGATCGAGACACATCACAAACAGCTTTGGATATGCTAGTTTATTGAAATCTGGCGAATGGAATTCTGTATGAGTAAACACATCACCATTGTTGAGGATGAAGAGGCGATCCGTAAAAACTATGTTGAGGCGCTGTCAAAGCATGGCTACAACGTTACGAGTTATGCCAATCGTAAAGAGGCTGAAGAGAGCTTAACCCAACCACTACCCGATCTGGTATTACTCGACATTGGACTTGATAATGAAATCGAAGGGGGCTTTGAACTGTGCCGTCTACTGCGTCAGCAGTCGCAGACACTGCCGATCATCTTTCTCACCGCGCGCGACAGCGATCTCGATATCGTCTCAGGCCTGCGCCTCGGTGCCGATGATTATCTGACTAAAGACATAAGCCTGGTCAATCTGTGTGCTCGAGTTGCGGCCTTCTTTCGTCGTATGGATGCCCTGCAACAGCCGCAGGCCGATGAGCAGCAGGTCACACGTGGCGAACTGGTACTGGACATGAACCGTTATAGCGTGAGCTGGTGCGGCCAGCCGTTAGAACTCAGCCTCACAGAGTTCTGGTTAATCCACTGCCTCGCCAGACATCCCGGCCATGTTAAGAGCCGCGAGCAGTTGATGCGGGATGCCCATATCGTGGTGGACGATACTACCATCACCTCCCATATCAAGCGGCTACGGAAGAAGTTCACTGAAGTAGACCGTGACTTTTCAGCCATCGATAGCGTCTATGGCATGGGTTACCGCTGGCTCGAAACCAACCCCGGCTAATGGGCATCCGCAGCAAACTACTGCTCGCCTCACTCAGCCTGCTGGTGATTCCGTGGCTTGGCTACCACTATATCCAGACCCTTGAGTCTTATCTTCGTGATGCCCATGAAGAGAAACTGATTGACCGTGTCTCAATTATGGCGGCGGTGATGAGTGGCCAGAGGGAGCTTCTCAACAACCGCACGACCAGCACTGTAGAGAGGTCACAATCGCATTTTTATATACGCCCACTACAGACTTCAATCCAGCTAGATGGCTATATCGATGACTGGCGACACTACCAGAACCGAGAACAGCCACTGGGGCAAAGTAGTGGTGATCTTGAAGTTGCCCAGCGTATTGGACATTATAAAGGGCATCTCTATATTGTCTTGCGGGTTAAAGATGACAACGTCATCTATCGTTCGCCCAGAAGCCTGCACCTTGATCGCTCCGACCATATACGCATTAGCATGCTAGACAGCAATGGGGAATTTAAACGTTATCAAATTGCAACCATCACACCCGGCTGGGTTAACGGTTATTTGATGCCCTCACAACGTAAACATGGTGACATGCTGCCACTCAAACCAGAACCGAAAATCAAAGGTGAATGGCAATATAGCAACAACGGCTACACTGTCGAGCTGCGCATTCCGCTTTCAATGCTTGGTGACAGGCTTGCGATCGCCGTCGCCGATGTTGACGACGCTACCAGCGGTGAGATCAGGAACATCGTCGCCAGTGCCAATACTGAACACCCCGGCCAGCTTGGCACAATCGTCATCCCTGATCCTCAGATGGAGGCGTTACTCAACCGCCTGCAACGCCCCAACCAGCGCATCTGGGTAGTCGATACCAGCTACCGCGTTATCGGGATTGCTGGCGAGCTTCACCAATCAGATGATGATGAGCCTGTCGAAGAACCCGATGCCCACAAACCACCATTTCTTACCGCGGTGATGCGGCTCTTTTATCACCTGATTCTGACTCAACCAGGTGATAACTTTGATGACCCACTTTCATCTGCATCAACGCTGATTAACCCCGCTGTCACCACCGCACTAAGCGGCACACCAGCCGCCTACTGGCAAGCCACTCAGAACGAAAAAATCAGCACCACCATCGCCGCTCATCCGATTCATGTTGGCGATAATATTGCAGGTGCTATCGCAATTGATGAGAGTAGCAACTCGATCCTGCTACTCCAGAATCGTGTCATTGAGGCGATGATCAATCTCAGCATGCTCGCCTTCGTTATCACCGTCGGCGTGCTACTGATGTTTGCCACCCGCCTTTCGCTGCGAATCCATAAACTACGCAATGAGGTTGATGCCAGTATCAGCGATGACGGCAGGATTCAGCATGTCGACCTGCACAGTCGTTCCGGCGATGAAATCGGTGACCTGTCACGCGGCTTCTCCGGTATGTTGCAACGGCTGGATCAATACAATCGCTATCTCGAAACGATGGCGGGTAAACTGGGTCATGAACTGCGCACACCGATTACCATTGTTCGCTCTTCACTCGACAATATCGATAAGGAAAAACTCGACCAGCTGAGCCTTACCTATATTAAACGTGCCGACGAAGGTACCACACGCCTCAACAGTATCCTCACTCGCATGAGTGAAGCGACGCGGCTTGAGCAGACCATCCAGCATGAAGCACGAGAGCTGTTCAACGCTTCCAGTGTCATAGAGGCGTGTGTAGAGGGTTATCGTATCGCACTTCCTGAACAACACTTCGACTATCAATGCGATAGTACTGCACAACGATGCCATGTCGATGGTTCACCCGAACTTCTGGCGCAGTTGCTTGACAAGCTAATAGACAATGCGACAGATTTTTCTGCTAGCGGTAGCCTGATTTCTATTTGTGTCAGTCACCGGAGCCATGAGCTGATTATCGCTGTCCACAACGAGGGGGCTCACCTGCCTGATGTGATGCGTGCCAGCCTGTTTGATCCAATGGTCTCTGTGCGTGAACATAAAACCGATTCACCACACCTCGGACTTGGTCTCTATATTGTGCGCCTGATTGCTGATTATCATCATGGGCGAATTGAAGTGGAGAACACTGCCAATCCTGATGGTGTCACTTTTAAGTTAACGATTCCTCTAACTTAAAAATAATCTTGCCGTCATCCCTGACGAAGCAGGATGTAGATTCGGGATCTATCGCTCTTTAATCACCTGTTATTAGTTTCGTGCCATCTTTCGACATATTTCAACCTCGATTGATCATCACCAGCCCCCGCTATTGCCACTCTTCTTTTGTTTAATGGTTCCCATAGTAGCACCGAACATTCATACAAACAGAGGAGCGACACCATGAACAGATATCTAACACTATTTACCGCCACTACGCTGCCACTCTTTTTTACCATTGGCTGTGCCAGCACTGAGCCCAAATCACTAAGCAATATGATCTCGGACGATATTGGCCATGAGAGCCTTGCCAGCCAGGAAGAAGATGCCAGCGTTAATGAGTCGGTAAAACTGGCCATTGAAAATATGGAGGGCTATCAAGGCCAGCTTGAACAGCAGCAATCAGAGGTGGTTGTCACTGTTATCGAAAATGAAAAACCTGTCGCAACCACTATCCATGAAAAGGAGCCTGATATGACCGTATTGATTATTGAAGATGGAATGGAGCTCGAAGAAATGGCAGATACGCTATCACCGTCGGATTCTACGCAGATTGATCAGCAGATCTCCACTGAATCCGTTACTGACGCTATGCCGGATAAATCAGATTTCTATTTTGGCTTTAACAAGACAGCCCCAACCGAGATTGATAAAGAGGTATTGAAGCAACATGCCACCTATCTACAAAATCACCCGGGGCTGGTGCTTGTTGTCAGCGGTCATGCCGACAACCGCGGCAACAAAAACTATAACCAGTATCTAAGTGAACTGCGTGCACAAAATGTCGCATCGGTACTGATCGCTGCTGGTGTGCCTGAGCATCAGCTGCGTGTTGGCGGCATGGGTGATAACGTACCGATGGTGAACGAACGTAACTGGAGTGAGAATCGTCGAGTTGAATTGTTGTATAGGGGTGTGATGATGCTGAGTAGCCAATGAGTTCGTAATCTCAGAGATGGGCCAACTTCTCCTCATGTCTCTGAGGTCTTGCGGATCAGCCCCGGCTAGTGTCGGGGCTTTTTTATGCTCCAGCGATTCTTTGTTCCAAATCATTTGGGGCAACAAAATAATAGCGCTTACCCTCCTTGGTCTTTACCAACAATTTTAGTTTATCCGCCATCTCCAGTAAGTCCTTTCGGGCCACATCGTATGAAATACCATGCGACCGTTGATGCTCCTGTACGACATAACTAAAGCGCGGATGTTTAAGTGCATGGCGCAATAAGGCTAATTGGCGGAAATTTAACTTCCCACTCAATTTAGGATTAACCATCAACATTCTTTCTGCTTCATGTACTCCCTGCATTTTTTGGTCCAGGAATTCATGTAAAGCATCAACAGCTTGATGAATCACCTCCAGTTGATGAATCAAAAAATAGGTTAGATCGTTTTCATCAGTTTCGGTATGTAGAAATGCTTTACCATATTGAGCTGACGCTTTTTTTATTATCCGTGAAATCGAAACGAACTCCATTAGCCAGTAACCCTCTCTGGCCATTGCCCAATAAAACAATGCGCGCGCGGCACGTCCATTCCCATCAACAAAAGGATGGTCATAGGCCAGCATAAAATGCAGTGTGATAGCACGAATGACGGGGTGTAAAAATTCATTGCTCAACTCTGTACGAGAATCACGCTCGCCACCCTGATTCGCGAAATCACAAAGTACCTGCATACGCTCTTCTAATAACTCAGCAGGCGGGGGAGTATGTAAATATTCCTGTGTCGCATTATCTACCACATACACCTTATCTGATGCCGTCCGAAATCGCCCAATACTGCTTTCATCTAATGTATTTAGTGTCAGTCTTCTATGTAATTCAAATACAATTGACGGTGTCAGTGCTTCATCTTTGATTTCTCGAACAAACTGCATAGCGTGGTAATTATTCAGAATCATCTGCTCGCTTTTATCCATTGGCGCTCGATCCTGCCGAATCATCTCCCTTGCGACATTTCGGGTAGTAGAGGCACCTTCAAGCTGACTAGAATTTATCGCCTCTTCAATCAATGAGCGAATCAGATAGGTATTGCGCGTTTGTGTATTGGTGATGGCATCAGATGATTGAATATTTCCTGCGGCATAACGATCCAGCCAGTGCAACTCACGTAACACCAGGTCCGGTACCGCAAACTTGAATGGGGTTCCCTGCTTAGCTTGTAGTGGCAATGATTGATACAGATTACGCCGCGCTGATTTTATGCTGAACCACCATGTCTCGCTCGTTAACCCTTTGGGTGGGGTGAGATGACGTAATTTATCCCAGTGCAGGTAGCGAGCTTTTTGGTCAAGCGGACTAGAATCCTCAGTCAGGCGTAGAAACGCCTCAGGGTTATTCTCAGTAATAGAGCGAAATAGAACCCAAAAATCCGGCGGTGACACTGGCATCTTCATTTAATAATCCCCAAAAAAATCAATCAATTACTCAGAAGATCGCCGCCATCATACTTGAAATAAAAAAACAAGTATAACAGATTAGCGCCATGTTCCTAGTGAACTAAATGGAAAGGGAGAATGCCACCCCACAACGCAAAGGTGGGCACATGTGCCCACCCTTAGATCAATGATACGGAAGAAAAGAGGTTAGACCGGATACCCCTGACTCCGCAGATGCTCTTTGGCACTCAATCCAGTCAGCACCATATCTAGCTCTTTTTCCCAGTCGTAAGGCTCTGCGGGTTCCAGCCCTTCGCCGAGATCGATATCATGCCACGGGGTATCGGCGTATATTTTAACGTGGCGTACTTCTTCAATGCTTGGTGTCAGCTCTTCCCACACTTCATGCAGACAATCCTTAGGACGGGTGATTGACCAGCCTGCGATCAGTGCGTAGTTCTCTGGCAGGTCGGTGAATGCCTCTGGGGTACCGGTCTGCGGGGTTTCGTTATTTTCATCGCTGTGATCGGTGTGGATAAAGACGATCAATTTCGGCTTGTGCTTGACGATCTCTGGCGTCAGGTTTTGACCGCCCGGCATCCATGCTGAGAAGGCGACATCGAATTCAAAATCGATTGCACCGACGGCCTGGTCTTTACGCGTGTATTTGTCGACGTCATAAAAATCAGTGATCTGATTTTGCTTGGCGGCTGGATCACGCAGGCCAATCACATTCACCCCTTCCTGTGCCAGCAGGCTACCGATAAAACCGTTGCCAGCGTGCATGTCACAGACGACCGGGTTATCTGCCACCTGTTTCGCACAGTGTGCGATCTGCTGCATCTCACCGCGCAGTGGATAGAACGGGGCGATGGTGGTGGCGAATTCGGCAGGGTCTCGATCCGGATTGCTGAAGATCAGTGCATGCAGTGGGATATCCTTGATGCGCTCTGCAAACGGTTTGGTGGCATCCCATGCGAGATGTTCCTTCTCCTGAACACTGATGATGCGGTTAAACATCGCTTCAGAAAATGCTTCCATGTGGCGTAGCTTCTCGAACTCTTCCGGAATCGGTGGCGGCCCGGAAGGGGCAAACATACTCAGATCATCGACGTCTTTCATACCACTACACTCGCTTACAGGTTTACTGTTCTGTTACTTGTGACAAATTATTATGGGCCATCATTTATGATAAGGGGCACTCAACTCATGCACTGAGTCGATAAAGGCGCCGGCATGTTCTGGATTTACATGTTGATGAATACCGTGACCAAGATTAAAGACATGGCCGGTGCCGCTGCCGTAACTCTCAAGGATGGTGGCGACCTCTTCACGGATACGCTCAGGACTTGCGTACAGTGTGCTTGGGTCCATGTTGCCCTGCAGTGCCACCTTGTCGCCCACACGCCTGCGTGCTTCGCCGATGTCGGTGGTCCAGTCAAGCCCCAGTGCATCGCAACCGGTATCCGCCATCGCCTCAAGCCACTGGCCGCCACCTTTGGTAAACAGGATCACCGGCACTTTATGCCCGTCATTTTCACGGGTCAGTCCATCAACAATCTGCTGCATGTAACGCAGTGAAAACTCTTTGTAGTCACGCGGCGTTAGTGCACCACCCCAGGTGTCGAAGATCTGTACCGCCTGCGCACCCGCGGCGATCTGTGCATTCAGATATGAGGTGACCGACCGTGCGGTGGTATCGAGCAGTTTGTGCATCAGGTCCGGGCGATCGAACATCATCCCTTTAACCTTTGCGTAATCTTTGGTGCCGCCACCCTCAACCATGTAGGTCGCCAGTGTCCATGGACTACCGGAGAAACCGATCAATGGCACACGTCCATCGAGTGCCTTGCGTATAGTACGCACAGCGTTCATCACATATTGCAGTTCGCCTTCCGGCTCTGGTACAAACAGATTGTTGACATCGGCTTCTGTTCGTACCGGCTTATCAAACACAGGCCCTTCGCCAGCGGCGAAACGTAGCCCAAGGCCCATTGCATCCGGAATGGTGAGGATGTCTGAAAAGAGGATTGCGGCATCCAGCGGGTAACGCTCGAGTGGTTGCAGGGTGACTTCACAGGCAAGCTCTGCATTTTTACACAGGTCCATAAAGCTACCGGCCTGTTCACGCGTGGCGCGATACTCTGGCAGATAACGTCCAGCCTGGCGCATCATCCATACCGGTGTGACGTCGACCGGCTGTTTCAGCAGGGCACGTAGAAAACGATCATTCTTTAAATCAGTCATCAGTAAGCCTTAAAACTTTTAGTTATTGTCTCTATGCCCAACGGGCACACTCTCTTGATCGCTCACGACCTGGCATTACCAGATTATCTAACGCGGCAGATCAGAACTCCCCATCAAAAACTCATCAACGGCACGTGCAGTCTGGCGCCCCTCGCGGATCGCCCATACGACCAGCGACTGGCCACGGCGCATGTCTCCGGCGGCGAACACCTTCTCTACAGAAGTTTTATAGTCGTCGGTATTGGCCTGCACATTGCCACGGCCATCCAGTTCGGCACCAAGCGCCTCTAACATCCCTTCTCGTACTGGATGAACAAAACCCATCGCCAGTAGTACCAGGTCGGCCTTGAGTGAAAACTCACTACCTGCTATTTCTTGCGGGCCATTTGGACCCCATTCAACGCTGATCGCGTTTAATGTTTTGGCACTACCCGCTTCGCCTTCAATCGACTGGGTGGATACTGACCATTTACGATCTGCCCCCTCTTCCTGCGAACTTGAGGTACGCATCTTGTTGGGCCACTCCGGCCAGGTGATCCCTTTGTCTTCTTTTTCAGGTGGCTGCGGCATGATCTCAAGCTGCGTGACTGATGCGGCACCGTGACGAATCGACGTGCCGATACAGTCGGAACCGGTATCACCACCACCGATCACCACGACATGCTTCCCTTTGGCCGAGATCACTTCGCTGGCATCGATCGAATCACCAGCGACACGTCTGTTCTGCTGACGCAGGAAGTCCATCGCGAAGTGAACGCCATCGAGTTCACGCCCCGGTACCGGCAGGTCTCGCGGATGTTCACTGCCGCCGGCAAGCACCACCGCATCAAAATCTTTCTGTAGCTGTTTGATATCGACATCGACACCGACATGGGCGCTGGTGTGGAACACCACCCCTTCCGTTTCCATCTGCTCGATGCGACGGTCGATGTAATGTTTCTCCATCTTGAAATCGGGGATGCCGTATCGCAGCAGGCCTCCGACACGATCCTGCCGCTCAAAGAGCTCAACCGCATGGCCGGCACGCGCCAGCTGTTGCGCCGCCGCCATCCCGGCAGGGCCACCACCGATCACGGCCACTTTTTTGCCTGTCTTGCGGCTGGCCGGTTGTGGAGTGATCCACCCCTCCTGCCAGGCGCGATCGACAATCGAACATTCGATTGTCTTGATCGTGACCGGAATATCTTCGAGGTTCAGCGTACAGGCCGCCTCACACGGTGCGGGGCAGATACGCCCGGTGAACTCAGGAAAGTTGTTGGTCGAGTGCAGTACGTCAATCGCGTTGCGCCAGTCATTTTTATAAATGAGATCGTTCCACTCAGGAATGATGTTGTTGACCGGACAGCCCTGATGACAGAACGGGATGCCACAATCCATACAACGCGCACCCTGTGCATTGAGTTCTTCTTCGCTCAGTGCAACCACAAACTCATTGTAATGTTTGATGCGCTCTTCGACCGGCCGGTAGCTACGATCGTGACGTGGGATCTCGAGGAATCCTGTTGGCTTGCCCATCAGTGCTGACCTCCTGCATTGATGCTCTGTTCTTCTTCTGACCTCTCCTGGGCCGCCTTCATCTCCTGCAATGCACGGCGATAATCGACCGGCATCACCTTGACGAATTTCGGCAGGTAATCATCCCAGTTGTCGAGGATCTCTCTTGCGCGGCCACTATCGGTGTAGTGCATGTGACGCTCGATCAGCTGCTTCAGGCGCAGTGCGTCATAGCGTGTCATGTCACTCAGAATATCGACACTGCCGTGGGTCTCCAGTTCGCCGCCCTGCTGCTCAAGACGCTCAAGCGCATCGTCTTCAGCCGGGATCGGTTCGAGTTCGACCATCGCCAGGTTGCAGCGCTGCTTGAAGTCGCCCGCCTCATCAAGCACGTAAGCGATACCGCCACTCATGCCGGCGGCGAAGTTACGTCCGGTCTGACCAAGCACAACCACGATCCCACCGGTCATATATTCACAACCGTGGTCACCGACCCCTTCAACAACGGCAGTGGCGCCAGAATTGCGCACGGCAAAACGCTCACCACCAACCCCACGGAAATAGGCCTCACCGGTGATTGCACCATAAAGCACGGTGTTACCGACGATGATGTTCTCTTCCGGTACAATGGGGCACGCTTTAGGTGGGTAGATCACCAGACGCCCGCCGGCGAGTCCTTTACCGACATAGTCATTCGCTTCACCAACCAGCTCAATGCTGACACCATTGGCAACAAAGGCACCAAAACTCTGGCCGGCAATACCGCGCGCCCTGATCGAGATGGTATCTTCCGGCAACCCTTCGTGACCGTAACGCTCGGCAACACGGCCCGACAGCATGGTACCGAAGGTGCGGTTGATGTTGCTGATTGGCGTCTCGATGGTCACCGCCTCACCACGCTCCAGCGCAGGTTGTGCCGCTGCAATCAATTTATGATCAAGCGCGTGTTCAAGGCCGTGATCCTGCGTTTCGCAGTTGTAGATCGCAACGTCTGGCCCCGCTTCTGGCTTGTAGAAGACACGTGAAAAATCGAGCCCCTTCGCCTTCCAGTGATCGATCGCCTGTTTGGTATCGAGCAGATCGGAGCGGCCGACCATATCGTTGAAGTTACGGAAACCGAGCTCGGCCATCAGCTGACGGATCTCTTCGGCGACCATAAAGAAATAGTTGACCACATGCTCAGGCTTGCCGGTGAAGCGCTTGCGCAGCTCTGGATCCTGCGTTGCAACCCCGACCGGGCAGGTGTTGAGGTGACACTTGCGCATCATCAGACACCCTTCAACGATCAGTGGCGCGGTGGCGAATCCGAACTCGTCGGCACCCAGTAGTGCGCCCACCACCACGTCGCGACCGGTACGCATGCCGCCATCGACCTGTACCGAGATACGGCCACGCAACTTGTTGAGTACCAGTGTCTGATGGGTCTCGGCGAGACCGATCTCCCACGGTGATCCGGCATGTTTGATCGAGGTCAGTGGGCTTGCACCGGTGCCGCCATCAAAACCGGAGATGGTGACGTGATCGGCATGCGCCTTCGAGACACCTGCGGCAACCGTACCGACACCCACCTCAGAGACCAGCTTCACACTGACGCGCGCCTTTGGATTCACATTCTTCAGATCGTGGATCAGCTGTGCCAGGTCTTCGATCGAATAGATATCGTGATGTGGTGGTGGCGAGATCAGGCCGACACCCGGCGTCGAGTGACGCACACGCGCAATCACGTTGTTGACCTTGTGACCCGGCAGCTGACCACCTTCGCCGGGCTTGGCGCCCTGCGCCATCTTGATCTGGATATCGTCGGCGTTGACCAGGTACTCGGTCGTCACACCAAAACGGCCCGACGCCACCTGCTTGATCGCAGAGCGCATCGAATCACCATTTGGCAATGTATTGAAACGCTCGCGCTCTTCACCACCCTCACCGGTGTTTGACTTGCCACCGATGCGGTTCATTGCAATCGCCAGTGTCGAGTGCGCCTCATGCGAGATCGAACCGAAAGACATCGCTCCGGTCACAAAACGTTTAACAATCTCTTTGGCTGGCTCCACTTCGTCGAGCGGCACCGGTCTGTTATCGGACTTGAACCTGAACATACCGCGCAATGTCAGCAGACGTTCACTGCTCTCGTTGATCAGCGCTGCATATTCGGCATAGGTCTTCGCATCGTTGGCACGGGTGGCGTGTTGTAACTTCGAGATGGTATCAGTGGTCCAGACGTGATCTTCACCGCGCACACGCAGTGCGTAGTCACCACCGACATCAAGCATGTTGCGATAGATCGGCGCATCACCAAATGCATCGCGATGCCAGCTGACCGCTTCCTGCGCAATCTCCAGCAAGCCGACACCTTCGATGGTGGTGACGGTACCGCTGAAGTATTTATCGACAAACTCGGTCGACAGGCCGACGGCATCAAAGATCTGCGCGCCACAGTATGACTGATAGGTCGAGATGCCCATCTTCGACATCACCTTCAGCAGTCCTTTGCCAATCGCCTTGATGTAACGCTTCTGCAACTCAGCTTCATCGAGCTGTTCCGGCAGGGCAGCTTTGGCCGCAAAGAGCGTCTCAAATGCGAGGTAAGGATTAACCGCCTCGGCGCCATAACCGGCCAGCACTGCGAAGTGGTGGATCTCACGTGCCGCACCGGTCTCGATCACCAGACCCGCCTCGGTGCGCAGTCCGGCACGTACCAGATGTTGATGAACGGCCGATGTGGCCAATGCCGCCGGGATCGCAACATGCTGTGCATCGACGCTGCGATCCGACAGGATCAGGATATTGTAACCCTCTTCAACCACGCTTTCGGCCTTCGCACACAGCGCGGTGATCGCCTGCTCCATTCCCGCAGCACCACTATCGGCCGGATAACAGATATCAAGGGTACAGGTGCGAAAGGCACCATCGGTATAATCTTTGATCTTGCGAATGCGGTCGAGATCTTCATTGGTCAGGATCGGCTGCGACACTTCGAGGCGCATGTGCTTGCCGGCACCATCCATGTCGAGCAGGTTTGGACGTGGGCCGATTAGTGAGACCAGCGACATCACCAGCTCTTCGCGGATGGGATCGATCGGCGGATTGGTCACCTGCGCAAAGTTCTGCTTGAAGTAGTTGAACAGCGGTTTCGCCCTGTTCGACAATACGGCGATCGGGGTATCGGTCCCCATCGAGCCGGTCCCTTCCTGACCGGTTAGCGCCATCGGGGTCATCAGTATTTTGAGATCTTCCTGGGAGTAACCAAAGGCCTGCTGACGATCCAGCAACGTATCGGCATCATTTCCTGCAAACATGTCACCAGCAGGTAAGTCCTTGATGCGAATCTGAGTCTTGTCGAGCCATCCCTGATAGTCGTGTGACTCTGCCAGCTCCGCCTTCAGCTCGGCATCGTCGATAATGCGCCCCTGCTCCATATCGATCAGGAACATCTTGCCCGGTTGCAGGCGCCACTTCTTGATGATCTTCTCATCGGCAAACGACAGCACCCCCATCTCGGAGGCCATCATCACGGTGTCGTCATCGGTAATCACGTAACGCGCGGGACGCAGCCCGTTGCGATCCAGCGTCGCACCGATCTGGCGGCCATCGGTAAAGGCGACCGCGGCCGGGCCGTCCCACGGCTCCATCAACGCCGCGTGGTATTCATAAAAGGCGCGGCGCTTCTCATCCATCAGCGGGTTACCGGCCCACGCCTCCGGGATCAGCATCATCATCGCGTGCGCCATCGAGTAACCACCGGCGACCAGCAGCTCCAGCGCGTTATCGAAACAGGCGGAGTCGGACTGCCCCTCGGCGATCAGCGGCCAGATCTTTTCGAGGTCATCCCCGAGCAGGCCGGATGACATCGCGTGGCGACGTGCCGCCATCCAGTTGATGTTGCCGCGTACGGTGTTGATCTCACCGTTGTGGGCAATCATGCGAAATGGATGGGCCAGATCCCACGACGGGAAGGTGTTGGTCGAAAAACGCTGATGAACCAGCGCCAGTGCCGAGACCACGCGCTCATCGTTCAGGTCGCTGAAGTAGGCATCAACCTGATTGGAGAGCAGCATTCCTTTATAGTTGATGGTGCGCGCCGAGAAAGAGGGCACATAAAACTGGCCGCTCTCTTCCATCCCGGAGGTCGCAATCGCGTTCTCGGCAAGTTTTCTGATCACAAACAGTTTGCGCTCAAAGGCGTCGCTATCGGCGCAGTTATCACCACGTCCGATGAAGATTTGTCGTACTACCGGTTCCACCGCCTTTACGCTTTCACCCAGGCCGCTGTTATCAGTGGGCACATCGCGCCACCCCAGCAGGGTCTGCCCTTCGTCCTGCAGGGTGCTCTCGATCAGCAGCTCACACGCCTGACGGTCCTCCGCCTTCTGCGGCAGGAAGATCATGCCGACGCCGTAATCACCCTCGGCCGGCAGCGTAATGCCGGCCGCCGCGCACTCTTCACGGAAAAAACGATCTGGTATCTGTAACAACAGCCCTGCACCATCACCGGCCAGCGGGTCAGCACCCACCGCGCCTCGGTGAGCGAGGTTCTCAAGAATCGTCAGCCCCTGGCGGACGGTCGCGTGGCTCTTTACACCTTTTATATTGGCGACAAAACCCACACCACAGGCGTCATGCTCATGGGCAGGATCATATAAACCTTGCCTGGAAGGTCGTGTTTGACGGGACAATATATTGTTCCTCTCAAAAAATAATTCCGAAATGTACTACGCGCATCTCTCTCAAAAATGCGCGGACACCCTTTTACGCAGCAGATAACCAAGGCAGATGTTCAGCATCGCTCTGGAAGCAGCCCCATGTGCCTCACTATCACGAGGCGAGACGGTTCTCTGTCACATCCAGTCTGCTTATATTTATTGCGCAGGCATGGCCAAAACCTGGCCGCGCGCAGAGTGACGGATGATCCGCACAGACTGGGACGCCGAAGTATACTCGCCTGGGCGCCACCATTCAATAACATCGTTATTAGGCGCATCGCCAAAAGGCCCCACAACTTATTGAAATAAATAAGATTTAAAAGGATTTGGGGTGAAGCGATGCCCTGAAATAAGGCTACTTCTGTTGAAACTCTCGCATCGCCTGCTGCAATGAACTGTAGGAACGCGCCCATGATTGCGATATCCCCTTGTTATCTTTGAGATTATCAGCCAGATCAAGCGCCTCGGAACGGTCTGTGGCATCACCATACACCGCCACATACCAGATTCGCCCTTTATTTATCAGGCGCACCTCCTTTGCATCCCCTTCCAGGGCGTGGCTCGCGATAAAAGCACGCGTCTTTGCCGGGGCTTCAAACGCCACCAGCTGCAATACAAAATGATCCTCGGGCCGTGCCAGCACCCAGCGCTCCTGCTCTGTTGGTTCTGTTTCAGTAACCTTGCTGGCGGGTGATGAGACGGCCACCTCCTGCTTTTTCACCCCGGCATCAGGCGACAACCACAACTCCTTCTGGATCGAGCCGAAGCTACGTACCCACGCCACCACTCCGTCTGGAAGTTGACGGCTCGCCTCAAGCGCTGCGGTGCGTGAACCATAGACCCCGATGGCCGCAACGTACCAGCGCCGCCCTTTTTTATTGGTGCTGAAGCGCTCGACATCGCGCTCCAGTCCAAAGCGGGCGATAAACTTTTCGCGTTTCTCAATCTTCTCCTGCGCCACAATCTGCAACGTGTAGCTTTCAGGGCGCTGCGCCACCACCCAGTTACCACTATCTGGCGCTGGCTTCTCACTCATCGATGATGAATCCTCGTCGCTCGGTGACTGCTCAACAGCCGCCCCTGCTTGTTGTTGCTCATCCACCTGCTCGGCAACGGGCAATGGTTGCAGCTCGACATCGATCGATTGAACAGCGGGAGCTGTCACTGCTGAACTCTCCTCTGTTGTTACTTCTTCGGCCGTGGCCGCCACCACCTCTTTTTCAGGTGCTGTGGGCAGAGAATCAGTAGATAGCTCATCCCTGCTCGCTTCAACTGGAGGCTCAGTTTTTACCAGCTCCGGTTCACTCACAAGATCAGCGGCAGGATCGCGCCCAACACCTCCCGCCGGATCTGACCGGGGCCGCTTCTGCGCCTGCTCTATCTCCAATTTTGCAGGGGCCTCTTTTGTGATCTGCTGGTTTTCTGTGGGTGGAGTAAACAGTGAATTGATCTCATCCTGAAACAGCAGCACACTCGCCAGCACTGCGGCCGCCACAAACGGCCAGTAACGTGTCACTGAAAAGGTGCCTGACTTTGTCCGCTTCTCCGGGGTGGTAACCTCAACCTGCTCGCCAGTCGACACCTGCGGCTCTGAATTATTACGTTTATTTTGTAGTACGGCCTGCGCCAGTTCGTTGATCTTTCGCGGCAACCCTTTTGATGCACCAAAAACCGCCCTGTTCACTGCTTCGGTAAAAGGACTGTCGCCCCGAAACCCTGCCGCCTGCATGCGGTGGCCAAGGTACTGCGATGTCTCCCCTTCACTTAACAGTGGCAATTCAAAGGTGTGTTTGATCTGTGAACGGAGCGATTGCAGTGCGGGATTACTCAGCTTCTCTTCAATTTCTGGCTTACTGAACAGCACAATTCCGAGTAGCTTCTCATCTTCTGGCGCTTCAACAATGAACCTGCTCAGTGCACGAAAAGCGGACTCCGAGATATTGTGCGCATTGTCGATCAATAACATCGGTTGCTGTGCGCTCTTGCGTAACCCCTGTAGCTGCGCAATCAACAGTCGTTCTATCTCTGCACGATCTGTCTGTGGCTGTTTTATCAACTCCAGCGCTTCGGGCGAAAAGCGCTGTGCCAGCTGCTGCACTAAGGCGCTGGAGTCCAGCCCTTCTGTCGCATCAAGGCGGCAAATACGCCACGACTCTTTGCCCCTGGCAATAAATTGCTCCAGTAGTACGCTCTTGCCAGCACCATCCTCTCCTGTAATCAGCAGAATTTCACCCAGCGGGACAAGATGCAGCAGCAGGTTGAGCCGCTGCTCACGTGTCGCCCCTGGATAGAAAAAGGAGGGCGGTGTCTCATCGCCAAAGGGTTCGCGTGCCAGCCCATACATCACGAGATATCCTTCTGCTGTCTCACTGCTTGTTTTCATGCCCTGCCCTGTCATTGAGACTCGGCCTCCCCACGCATAAACACTACTCGATAGCCTTTAGCCACCAGTGAATCGCGTGCGCGCATCATCGCGGCCTCTGCCTGCTCATAACTTTCGTGATGCTCCCGCTGCAACCGTCCACGTCCCCCCTGTGTGCCACGCTCCTTGATCAATGTCCACCCACCCAGCATATCCTGCTGCAGTATCAGCTGACAAAAACGCATCGGGGCGTTTTCATCGACCACGGTCTGCATATAGATGCGCATGGCGGCACTCGCCTCAGGTCAACTGTGATGGGTTGAAGAGGCGCTCGAATTCACCAATCGCATAACGGTCGGTCATCCCGGCGATGTAGTCTGCCACTACGCGCGCCCTGCCGGTTTCTCCTTCACACTTCTCCATCTGTGACACCTTGCGATTATAGTCAGGCGGTAATAGACGAGGGTCATCGACAAAAATCTCAAACAGCGAGCGTATGATCCGATCCGCCTTGGTGCTCATGCGCCGCACGCGGTAATGCTGATAGAGCTCGGTGCGTAGAAAACGTTTGAGTTCCAGATTATAACGCTGCATGTCATCGCTGAACCCGATCAGCGGCTGCGGTTGATGCCGCACCTGATCAATATTTTCAGGTGATGCGCTTTCGATATTGGCACGACTGGTATCGATCAGGTCTGTCACCTGACAGTTAATCATTCTGCGCACCACTTCATGAATTGCGCGACGTTCAGAGAGCGCCTTGTACTGGCCAATCACCAGCTCATACTGCTCGGCAAACGGCGGCATCTCACACAACTGCTCCAGTGTAATCAGCCCGGCACGCATGCCGTCATCCATGTCGTGATTGTTGTAGGCGATCTCATCTGCCACATTCGCCAGCTGCGCCTCAAGGCTCGGTTGCTGCTTGTTGATAAAGCGCTGACCCAGCTCACCCAGCTCACTCGCCCGCCCCGGTGAACAGTGTTTTAGAATCCCTTCGCGCGACTCATAGGTGAGGTTGAGCCCACTGAATTCGGCATAACGCTCTTCAAGCTCATCCACTACGCGCAGTGATTGAAGGTTATGTTCAAACCCGCCGTAGTCAGCCATACATCTGTTGAGTGCATCCTGTCCGGCATGGCCAAACGGGGTGTGGCCAAGATCGTGCGCCAGCGCAATCGCCTCTACCAGATCTTCGTTCAGATTCAGGATGCGAGAAATCGAACGGGCGATCTGTGCCACCTCAACAGAGTGAGTCAGACGGGTGCGAAACATGTCTCCTTCATGATTTACAAACACCTGCGTCTTATATTCAAGTCGACGAAAGGCTGCCGAGTGGACGATGCGATCTCGGTCGCGCTGATATTCAGTACGATAGTTGGGTGGTGCTTCACTGTGACGACGCCCCTTTGAGCTCTGCCAGTTAGCGGCATATGGGGCCAGCGCGCCATTCACGTTACTGCTGCTCCCGGCAGGCTTCGATGCTTGCATCCATTAACACAGGATCAAAATCGGCTGAGACAACTGCCTCGCCAATTCCTTGCAATAAAATAAGACGCAGCTTTCCCGCCCTGACCTTCTTATCGACCGCCATCAGCTCATTAAACCGTGCCACTGATAACTCTTTTGGCGCCCTGATTGGCAGGTGCGCCGCTGTGGTCAGTGCAGTGATGCGTGTCACTGTCTCGCTATCAACCCATCCCTGTTGCCGTGAAAGCTCCGCCGCGATACAGGTACCAGCGGCCACCGCCTCACCATGCAACCATTTGCCATAACCCATGCCCGCTTCGATGGCGTGACCAAAGGTGTGCCCCAGATTGAGCAGCGCACGCACGCCGCCCTCTTTTTCATCCTGCGCAACGATCTCGGCCTTGTTGCGACATGAACGCCCGATCGCATAGACCAGCGCGTCATCGTCGCGTGCTAACAGTCGCGTCATATTCTGCTCCAGCCAGTCAAAAAAGGGCGCATCACTGATCAAACCATATTTGATGATCTCCGCGATGCCCGCACTCAGCTGGCGATCGTCCAGCGTCGCCAGTACCGAGGTGTCGGCCAGAACGGCCTGCGGCTGGTGAAAGGCACCAATCATGTTTTTGCCGAGTGGATGGTTGACGCCGGTCTTACCACCGACGGATGAGTCGACCTGCGCCAGCAGGGTCGTGGGAATCTGTATAAAATTAACACCACGCTGATAGCTGGCCGCCGCAAAGCCGGTCATATCACCCACGACACCACCGCCAAGGGCAATCAGGGTAACATCACGACCACAGCGCCCCTTCAGTAACGCATCAAAAATTGTGTTCAGATATTCAAGCGTCTTGTACTGTTCGCCATCAGGCAGAATCACCGACTCACTGTCAAAACCGGTCAACCCCTCTTTTAACCGTTCCAGGTAGAGCGGCGCAACCGTCTCGTTACTGACCACCACCACCTTCTGCCCACAGATATACGGTGCCAGCAGCTGCGGCTGATTGAGCAATTGACCACCGATAAATATCGGGTAACTTCTTGCACCCAGTTCAACATTAAACGTTTTCATGAAACCATCAAGCCCGAAAGAATTTGTTCCATTATATACGTCATGCGCCGCACTGTGCCGCTAACTACTCATGCGGCGTGTGATTTCATCCATCACATACTGCACTGTCGCCCGAATCGTTCGGTTATCGGTGTCGACAACCAGATCCGCCACCTCTCGGTATAGCGGATCACGCGTCAACATCAATGCCTCAAGCCGCGCCCGCGGGTCTTCGGTCTGCAAAAGTGGACGGTTGCGATCTTTCGCGGTTCGCTTGAACAGGTGCTCAATTGAGGCCGCGAGGTAGACCACCACGCCTCGCGATGCCAGGTGTTCGCGATTGCGCGGGTCGAGAACTGCGCCGCCGCCTGTCGCCAACACGATCCCCTGCCGCCGGGTCAAATCATCGATCACCGCTCGTTCGCGCTCGCGAAATCCGGCCTCACCCTCAATATCAAAAATCCATGGAATATCCGCACCGGTGCGACGGGTAATCTCATGATCGCTGTCGATAAACTCGCGCTCAAGCGCTTTGGCCAGCTGCCGTCCGATGGTGGTTTTACCGGATCCCATAGGGCCGATCAAAAATATGTTATTCAACTCATTCATACATAATGAGATATGCCAGCCTTACGGCAATAAATCAAGTAATTCAAATCCAGCAACCTGGCAAAAAAAAGCCGGGGCATCCCCGGCTTCTCTTTAATCATAACCTGGTTAACGAGTTGCTAGCGTGCCCCGAGCGACTCCTTGAGAACCTTTGGTGTCACAAAGATCAACAGTTCATCTTTGTCATCCTCTTTCAAGGTTCTCCTGAAGAACGCGCCGACGACAGGAATGTCGCCAAAAAATGGGACTTTTTCATGCACTTCGCGCGTTAGCTGCTCGTAGATACCGCCCAGCACTACCGTTTCACCATTTTCAACCAGCACCTGTGTCTGGACTTCACGGGTTTCAATACTGGGAATGCCCGACACAACATCGCCAACATTATCCTTTTTGACAATCAGGTCCATGATGATCCGGTCGTCCGGGGTGATCTGCGGCGTTACCTCAAGGCTCAGCACCGCCTTTTTGAAAGTCACTGTAGTCGCACCACTCGAAGCCGCCTCCTGATACGGTACCTCAACACCCTGCTCGATCATGCCGGTGGACTGGTTGGCGGTAATGACACGAGGGCTTGAAACCACCTCACCCTGCCCTTCTGCCTGCATCGCAGAGAGCTCCATCTCGATCAGAAAATTATTCCCTAATACTGCCATACCAAATGAGCCCGCATCACCGATCACCGGCAGATTGATGTTCAATCTATCGTTAAACTCCCAGGGCTCATTATTACCGATCTGGGTAGTCCCGTTAAGTGAGCCTGATGTCATCTCCCGCCTTGTACCTTGGTCCTTAAAGCCTGTCGCACCAAATCGTGATCCAAGATCACGTCTGAAGTCGTCGCTGGCAACGACAATTCGTGACTCAATCAGTACCTGTCTCACCGGGATGTCGAGCTCATCGATAAGTCGATGCGCATCTTCAAGTTTATCAGGTGTATCACGAATCAATAAGTTATTGGTACGCTCATCCACTGATACCCTGCCTCTGGGTGACAACATGGAGTTGTCCGCTGCTGACAGTATATCTGCGATCTCGGTTGCTTTGGCGTAGTTGATCTGAATCACTTCTGAAAAGAGCGGTGCCAGCTCATCAACCTGTTTCTGCGATTCAAACTCCTGCTTCTCACGTGCTGCAATCTCTTCACTGGGGGCAATCAACATCACGTTACCCTGCTTGCGTTTAGCCAGCCCTTTGGTCTTCAGGATTAGATCTAACGCCTGGTCCCATGGCACATTTTGCAGACGTAGTGTGACACTCCCCTGCACCGTATCACTGGTCACCATATTGATGTCGGTAAAATCAGCGATCAACTGCAGCACTGCCCGGATCTCAATATCCTGAAAATTAAGCGAGAGTCGTTCTCCCGAGTAACCAAATTTATCCCGCTTGATCTCTTCTTTCTCGGCAGCTGTTAATGGTGCGATCTCAAGCGTAAATGTCTCATTGGCCTGATAGGCAAGCTGCTCATACTCTCCCTCCGCCCGCACCACCAGTCTGGCATTTCGCTTCTCCATAAAGCTATCGATAATTGTCACCGGTGTGGCAAAATCTACCACATCGAGTCGACGAATAAACTCTTCCGGCAGCGATGCATCAAGAAAATCGAGTACTACGTTACCACTCTCTTCGGAGATATTGACCGGGGTTGTCGGGTCTGACAGCGTAACAACAATATACGCCTCGCCTTTTTTACCACGTCTGAAGTCGATATTTTTGATTTGGTGCTGACGCTCGACCACTTCAAGAACTACCTCATCCGACCCTTTTTTCTCATCATCCGACGCGCCAACAGCGACATCCCTGACCGCGTCACTGCCTAAGATAATGTAATAATCACCGCCATCCACACGCGTCTCATATTGCACCATTCTTACAAGATTCAACACCACGCGGGTACGCCCTTTCGCCTCAACGGCGTTAATACTGCGCGCGATGCCCATTCCAATCGGTAATTTTTTTGCCACCTTGCTGGTCGTATCAGGGAAATCCAGCGCAATACGTGCCGGGTTATTGATCGTAAAACTAAGTGGTTCGGCTACCTCCGCCTTGCCGCTGAGTGATAACTTGATCTGAACCCGATCACCAGGTAGCGAGACAAATTCCACTTCTTCCAGCACCTGTGATGCTGTGCCTCCTTCCTCGGCATGAAGCGGTATCGATCCCGTCAATAGCAGTCCTAACAGGACCACGCCCAGGGACGTTCGGCATAACCTGTCCAAAATGCCGCTTTTAAATTCGCTCAAGCTCTGGGTCTTCATTTTCCAACTCTCCCAATCCATATCATTCATTATTGAGGGATAACTCTGTAGGACGCTTTTTCCAGCCACCAAGGCCATCAGGAACAATTTCTACAAGTGAGATAGTCTCACTTCCTACCTTGGTGACCTTGCCGTGATTCTGCCCGATGTAATTGCCACCCTTCACTCTGTAGACAACCCCGTCCGGTGCCTTAATCAGCCCCCAATATTGACTAGAAAACTCAAGCGTTCCCATCATCGTCAATGTTTCAAGCGGATAAGCCTCCAGCATCTCTCTTGTGCGCTGCCCATCGGGGGTGACCCCGCCGCCAGCTAAGGCCTTATTCTTTTTACCTTTATCAGCATTCGGGTTAATCGTTTCCCAGGTGATAAAAGGATCTTTTAAATCTTCCAGATAAGCACTATAGGTATATTTCTCAAATGGCTTCAGTTCCGGTAACGGTTCAACATTTCCAGGGTTTTCAGCCTTTACCTTGACAACATATGCCTCCAGATCACCGACACCGCCGCTGCTACATGCTGACAACAGTAATGTCGCAGCCAGAAAAAACAGGGTTCGTTGATGACAAATCAGGCCCACTTTATTCCTTCTATTATTAGAGGAGTGGTCATTCATGCCCGTATTGGCTCGCATATTCAGCATGCTACTCTTCTTCCTCAATATAGCGATAAGTCTTGGCTATCGCCTCCATGACCAACAGATCATCACCAACTTTTTTAGCCTCACTGCCTGGTTTAATACTGAAGTCATGCAAGGTCACAATCCTTGGCAGTTCAGCCACATCACTGACAAACCTTCCGAATTCATGATAATTGCCTGACACGCGCAACTTAATCGGGAGTTCAGCATAAAACTCTGCAGGCACTTCGCTTTCTGGTCTGAAAAGATCAAATTCAAGACCGTGTTTTACCCCTGTTTGGGAAACATCTACCAGCAGTTCAGCCACTTCTGTCTTACTCGGTAACTGCCGCAACATGGCTCCAAATGATAATTTCATTTCATCCATCTGCGCCTTGTATGCATCAAGATTGGCGGCCTTCGACTGTTTGATCTTGAATACGTCTTTTAACTCATGCTCCTTTTTTTCAACTACCTCAAGTGCGGCAAACTGATGTTGGGTGTCGAACCAGTACCCCATCCCCAGGACACCAACCGAAAGCAATACAATCGCTATCGCCTTGAGTGCAAACGGCCACCTGGAGACATCATTGAGATCAATTTTATTAAGCTCAGAGAGATCAATATTTAAATTAATTGCCATAGCCTGATTCCTATATCTCTTCGTCCAGCGTCTCTTCGTCTGCATCCCCGATGGGGGTAGTCTGGTTCACATGGAGCGTAAAGATGCTGGTACGAATCCGGTCTTTGAGATTTGCCTCGATCACTTCCAGCCTGGGGTCTGCCAACCACTCAGACTCATCGAGATTTCGCATAAATGACGATACCGTGGCATTCGACTGGGCAACACCGGTAATCTTGATCGTAGTGCCACTCTGCTCGATCCCTGTCAAATAGACACCCTCGGGGACATGCCTGACAAATTCATCGAACAGGTGGACAATTTCGGGACGACGCGTCTGTAACTCCTGGATAACGTCCATTCGCGTTAACAGCTTCTGCTTCTCATCCTCAAGCGTTTTAATCTCTTTAATTTTGGACTCAACCAGTGCAATCTCCTTCTCAAGAAATTCATTACGACTAGTTTGAGCCTCTATCAGAGATGCCATATGCAGATGAACATAGAGGATGATCGCCCCCATCAAAATCGCAGCGCCTGCAGCGACCGATGCAAACTGACGCTGTAGCTCTTTGCGCTGCCGCTCTCTCCATGGAAGTAAATTAATGCGTGTCATTTATCGAATCTCCTGATCGCCAGGCCACACGCTATCATCAAGGCTGGAGCATCATTACTGATCGCATCCGGCTTAATCTTTGATGCGAAAGTCATATCTATAAACGGGTTCGCAATGGATGTGGTAATACCGAGTTTCTCTTCAATCATCTCGTCAATTCCGGCGATCGATGCACAACCACCCGCAAGCACGATGTGATCCACACTGCTGTACTGGCTAGATGAGAAAAAGAACTGGAGTGAACGACTAACCTGCTGAGCCAGGCCTTCCTTAAAAGGCTGCAGAACTTCACTCTTATAATTATCGGGTAGACCGCCCTGTTTTTTTGCCAGGCCCGCCTCATCATATGAGAGACCATAACGCTGCTGAATCTCTTCCGTCAGCTGCTTGCCACCAAACACCTGCTCACGTGTATAGATAGTTTTGAAGTCGTGCAAAACATTAAGGATTGTCATGGTGGCGCCAACATCAATCACCGCAATCGTTTTTTCACTGCCGCCATCCGGGAGCTGTTGCCCCAGCAATGAAAATGCGGTCTCCATCGCAAATGCCTCAACATCGACGATTTCAGCCTTAAGCCCCGCAATTTCGAGTGCGGCCACTCGCACATCGATATTTTCACTTCGTGAGGCCGCCAGCATCACATCAACCGACGTTTCATCATTTTCGGTTGGCCCAAGCACCTGAAAATCGAGATTGATCTCTTCCATCGGGAATGGAATATACTGGTCCGCCTCAAGCTGAATCTGATCCAGCATATCGTCATCTGAGAGCGATGCAGGCATCGTAATCACCTTGGTGATTACCGCCGACCCGGCGACCGCTACCGCGGTATTCTTAGTGCGAGTGCCCGCGCGTGATAAGGCACGTGAAAGCGCGCTTCCCACCGCCTCTACGTCAACGATGTTCTTCTCCGAAACAGCATCTGGCGGCAGAGGCACCACTGTGTAGCTCTCGACACGGTATCGGCCACCACCCGTTTGACTTAGCTCCAGCAGTTTGACTGCCGTCGAGCTGATATCAAGTCCGATTAATGGTGGCGCTGTTTTTTTAAAAAGTTGCACCCTATATCCCTTTATAGCCCATTAAAAATAGACAGTATGTTATTTTGTGAACTTGATCTCGTTTTCAACTATAGGTACCAAGTAATTAAATGACAATATTTATTTCCTATCGACACAGATGTTATCGTCCGCTGTCGCAAAAAGTTTTATAATAATTACCAGGATAATTCACGCATCTATATTTTACCCAGCCTCCGACAATGAATTTTTTGAAGAAACTGTTCAAAACCACGCTGATCACCCTCTCAGTGCTCGCCCTTCTCGGCATCACTACCGTCATTGGTGTCTATCTCTATGTCTCGCCAAATCTGCCATCGATTGAAACGCTCAAAGACGTCAAACTGCAGGTGCCTCTACGTGTCTATAGCGCTGATAAAAAGCTGATCGCCGAGTTTGGTGAGATGAAGCGCTCACCGCTGGAATACGATGAGACACCACAGTTGATGATCGATGCGATCCTCTCAGCAGAGGATAACCGCTTTTTTGAGCACCCAGGTGTCGACTATCAAGGCATTCTGCGTGCCGTGATCAATCTCGCCATGACCGGCAAAAAATCTCAGGGTGGTAGTACCATCACAATGCAGGTCGCTCGAAATTTCTTTTTAAGCAGCGAAAAAACTTATCTGCGCAAGATAAATGAGATCTTTCTTGCACTCAAAATTGAACATGAGCTAAGCAAAGAGGAGATCCTTGCGCTCTATCTCAACAAGATCTACCTCGGTCATCGTTCATACGGCATCGCGGCGGCGGCACAGGTCTACTATGGCAAAACAATTGATCAACTTGAGCTTGCTGAGATGGCGATGATCGCCGGGCTGCCCAAAGCCCCGTCCCGTTTCAACCCTATCACCAATTCCAAACGTGCGATGATGCGTCGTAATTATGTGCTGGGACGGATGCATGCGCTCAATTTTATCGACAACGACACCTATACAAGCGCCAGGGAAATGCCGGATACCTCTCAGCTACATGGCCTTGCGGTTGAGCTTAAGGCCCCCCATGTGGCTGAAATGGTACGCGCTCACATGGTAAAGCAATTTGGTGAAGAGCAGACCTATACTCACGGTTTCAGCGTCATCACCACCGTTGATTCACGCCTGCAACAGGCTGCCAATGTCGCGCTGAGACGCGCCCTGCTCGATTATGATGCCAGGCACGGTTATCGCGGCACTGCTGGCCACATCGATTTTGAAACCCTTCCAGCTATCGAGTCATGGTCTCAGCTCTTCCGCCCGCTGCCACATATCGGATACCTGACCGCAGCTGTCGTACTGGCAGTTGAGGATAACGCCATCACCGTTATGCTCAATTCTGATGCAAACCACATTGTTCACATTCCATGGGGCGGCCTGTCGTGGGCGCGTGAATACATTGATGATAACCGCCGTGGTCCTGAACTTAAGAAAGCCTCCGATCTTCTCCAGCTGGGGGATCTAATCTATCTGCAACCCGATCCAGAACATGGTTGGCGTCTGTCGCAGGCGCCACAGGTTGAGGGCGCGCTTATTTCGGTCTCTGCAAAGGATGGCCATATTATCGCGCTCAATGGCGGCTATGATTTTCATCGCAGCAATTTCAACCGCGTCACGCAGGCCACTCGCCAGCCCGGCTCCAATTTCAAACCCTTTATCTACTCCGCGGCTCTCGAAAAAGGGTTTACCCCAGCAAGTATGATCAATGACGCCCCAGTGGTCTTTGACGATCCGGGTCTCGAGAGTGCATGGCGCCCGGAGAATTACAGCGGGAAATTTTTTGGCCCCACTCGCCTGCGACAGGCACTGATCAAGTCCCGTAATCTCGTTTCGATTCGCCTGATGCGCTCGATTGGCATCCCTTACGCACTCGAGTATGTCAGCTACTTCGGTTTTGATGTTTCAACGCTGCCAAAGGATCTATCACTGGCACTGGGTAGTGGTGCCATCACCCCGATACAACTCGCAGAGGGCTATGCAGTACTCGCCAATGGGGGCTATAAAGTGACGCCACACTTTATCAAGCAGATTATCGATGCCGACGACAGTGTAATTTTCGAGGCCAATCCACTAACGGTCTGCCACGACTGTTCACAGGTCGCCGATGTTACTGAAAACCTTTTATTACCGGCATCTGACTCAGAGATACCACCACCTGCTATCAATATTGCACAGCGTGTTATCCCACAGGAAAATATCTATCTGATGACCTCAATGCTACGCGATGTGATCAAACGCGGCACCGGACGACGTGCACTGCAATTAAAGCGCAATGACCTCGCTGGCAAGACCGGTACTACTAACGACCAGCAGGACGCATGGTTCTCTGGTTACAACGCTGATGTCGTCACGATCGCCTGGGTCGGTTTCGACCAGGTTCGCTCACTTGGCCATCGTGAAACGGGTGGCAGAGCAGCACTACCGATGTGGATCTATTATATGAAAGAGGCGCTCAAAGGAACGCCAGAAAAACCGCTGGAACGACCACCAGGACTGGTCACCGTTCGCATTGATCCTGAAAATGGGTTACTTGCAGAGAGCAATCACCCCGACGCGATCTTTGAGACCTTTCGAAGCGAGTATGCGCCGACTCGTTATAGCAAACCAGCAATCAGGCAGACGGCTGGTCCAGATGGTGACACGACCACCCCCGTCGCCGATGCCCCACCCGAACAGCTCTTCTGATCATCAATAATTGATTCTAACGGTGCGTCACTCAACCAGAGAGCAGCGTTTGCGCCAACAGCTTGCCATTCAGGCCGCGCGCATTATGACTGAAGAAGGCGTATCAGACTTCCACGCCGCCAAACGTAAGGCCGCCGAACGCCTCGGTGTCACTAATGACCGTCATATGCCAAAGAATGCAGAAATTGAACTTGCATTACAGGAGTATCAGGCCATCTTCAGGCAGGACCAGCAGCCAGTCTATCTAAAAAGACTCCGCGAAACCGCGCTTGAGATGATGAGGTTACTCAAAGCCTTCTCCCCTCGGCTGGTCGGGCCTGTACTGAGAGGCACTGCTGACAGGCACTCTGTCATCTACATCCACCTCTTCAGTGACTGTGCTGAAGAGCTCGGCTGGTCATTGATGGAACATCACATTCCTTTTAATACGGGAGAGCGTCAGTACCGCTTCGGCACTGAAAGCGATATTCGTACACAGCCTCTCTACAGCATGTTGTTTCATGAGACAGAGATCGAAATAACTATCTTTCCCGAAAACGGGATACGTCACTCACCAAAAAGCCCGCTGGACGGGAAACCGATTCAGCGGGCCTCTATTGCAGACGTAGAAAAATTACTCGAACAGAACTAGCGACCAGCTAGCGCTTACCGACCTCGACATAGTCACGCGGGGTTTCACCCATATACATCTGACGTGGTCGCCCAATGCGCTGCCCCGGTTCTCCTATCATCTCCATCCACTGCGACACCCAGCCAACGGTACGCGCCACCGCAAACATCACAGTGAACATATTGGTCGGAATACCAAGTGCCTTGTAGATGATCCCCGAATAGAAATCGACATTGGGATAGAGCTTCTTCTCAACAAAGTAGTCATCCTTGAGCGCAATATCTTCCAGCCCCATCGCCAGTTCAAACAGCGGATCATTGGGATCACCAAATTTCTCCAGCACCTCATAACACATCTTACGAATGATCTTGGCACGCGGGTCATAGTTTTTGTAAACACGGTGACCAAACCCCATCAGGCGAAATGGATCATCTTTATCTTTCGCCTTGTCGATATATTTGGCGATATTCGAGGAGTCGCCAATCTCGTTCAACATATGCAGCACCGCCTCATTGGCGCCACCGTGAGCGGGGCCCCACAACGCAGTAATCCCCGATGAGATACAGGCGAATGGGTTTGCGCCGGAACTGCCCGACAGACGCACCGTCGCAGTACTCGCATTCTGCTCATGATCGGCATGCAGGATAAAGATCATATCGAGCGCCTTTGCTGCGACTGGATCAACCACATACTCTTCACTTGGAACCGAGAACATCATGTGCAGCAGGTTGCCGCAGTAGCTGAGGCTGTTTTTGGGATAGATGAATGGCTCGCCAATGGAGTACTTGTAACAGGCCGCGGCGATGGTCGGCATCTTGGCCAGCATTCGATACGCTGCTATCTCACGATGGCGTGGGTCATGGATGTCGGTCGAGTCATGATAAAAAGCAGATAGTGACCCGACCACACCCACCATACTCGCCATCGGGTGTGCGTCGTGATAGAAGCCTTTATAGAAAGTTCGCAGACTCTCTTTTAACATCGTATGACGGCTAATCATGCTGACAAACTCATCCAGTTCCGATTTGCTTGGCAGCTCACCGTTCATCAATAGATGTGAGACCTCGAGAAAACTGCTCTTCTCTGCCAGCTGTTCGATAGGATAACCGCGATAGAGCAGCACCCCTTCATCGCCATCGATATAGGTGATTCCACTGCGACAGCTTGCAGTAGATTGAAAACCGGGATCAAATGTCAGATAGCCGTGGTCACGGTAGAGGGTGCTGATATCGATCGCAGGAATATCCAGGTGGTCTTTTAATGCAGGAAGCTCAAAGCTCTTACCTGTCGCGTTATCCGTAACTGTAAAGGTGCTCTTTCCCATTTGGTTCCTCTCTTTCAATCTGTATTGATCAGGAGATCAGTTCGATATCTTTTTTGACCTGCTCTGCAGACTGTTCGAACAGTCCCGCCTCCTCATCACTAAGCGATAATTCAACCACTCTCTCCATACCACCGGAGCCAAGCACCACTGGAACACCGAGCGCGATATCTTTCTGGCCATACTCACCATCCAGCATTGCAACACATGGCAGTATGCGTTTGCGGTCATTACAGATCGCATCGATCATCGTGGCGACAGCGGCGGCAGGAGAGTCGTTAGCGCTGCTGGTCTTTTTCAACGCCAGGATTTCAGCACCACCGTTGCGGGTACGGTCTACAATGCGCGCAATTGTCCCGGCATCCAGAAAGTTACTCACCGGGATGCCACTGATGGTGGTGTAGCTGATCATCGGCACCATTGAGTCGCCGTGCCCACCAAGCACCATCGCCGAGACATCAAGGTTGGAGTAGCCGGTTTCCATTGCGATAAAACTCGCCATACGTGCCGCATCAAGCACCCCGGAGAGCCCAAACACACGACTGCGGTCCCAGCCGGTCGCCTTCCAGAAGGCGTATGACATCACATCAACAGGATTGGTCACCAGGATAACCATCGCGTTTGGCGCATATCTCATCACGTCGTCGGCGATCGGGCGGATCACCGCGAGGTTCGCCTCCAGCACATCGGAACGTGACATCCCCGGTTTGCGCGGCAGGCCCGCAGTAATCACCACAATATCGGAATCGCCAATCGCCTCATTGCTTTCATCGCCATTGACCTGGGTATCAAAACCAAACAGCGGGGCAGACTCCTGCAGGTCCAGCGCGGTCCCTTTGGCGACACCCTCTCGAATATCGGTTAACACCACCTCATGCGCATTATCGCGATAGGCCAGAATCTGCGCGGTCGACTCACCGACACGCCCCGCACCAATAATCGATATCTTTTTCATGCTGTCTCCTTAGCTCTCTTTGTTCTTAGCCATTCTCACTGACTGATGCGCAAAACTATGGCGCACACAGGCATGAATCGGCCACCCTGACAATATGTTGAATACGATTAGCGTAATCGGGGTTTAACCATAACAACGTAGCTCGATTCGAGGATAAAATTCGGGGTAATCCATGCTGGCAACCCCCGATTCTACTGCCGCATAGGCCACCGCCGCGGGCACACGGTCGATCAGGCGTGGATCAAGCGGCGTCGGAATAATATAGTCGCGCCCAAAACTCAGCTTTTCAAGCTTATAGGCACTCAACACCTCCTGCGGCACCGGTTCGCGCGCCAGATCCGCCAGTGCGTAGACCGCTGCAATCAGCATATGCTCGTTGATCGAGCGCGCACGCACATCAAGCGCACCCCGAAAAATAAATGGAAACCCGAGCACATTATTGACCTGATTCGGAAAGTCACTGCGCCCGGTGGCCATGATTAGATCGTCTCGTACCGCGTTGGCAACGGCCGGATAGACCTCGGGATCTGGGTTGGAGAGAGCAAAGACGATCGGCCTGTCGGCCATCGCCGCGATATGTTCCGGCGCGACCAGATCCGGCCCTGACAGGCCAATAAAGACATCTGCCCCGTGCATCGCATCAGAGAGAGTACGATCATCGGTGTCGACGGCAAATTCCTGTTTAAATTCATTCAGATTATCGCGCCCGCTGTAGATCACACCGTTGCGATCCAGCATTCGCAGATTCTCTTTTTTCGCCCCCAGTGCCAGCAACAGGCGCATCGATGCAATTGCCGCAGCGCCCGCGCCCAGGCAGACAATCCTGGTCTGAGGAAGTCGCTTTTCCTGTAGTTCCAGCGCATTGATCAGCCCCGCGGCGGTAATCACCGCCGTGCCGTGTTGATCGTCATGAAAGACCGGGATGTCGAGTTTTTCACTCAGGGTCTTTTCGATCTCGAAGCAGTGAGGTGCCGCGATATCTTCGAGATTGATCCCGCCAAAGGTCGGCGCAATATTAGCAACGGTGTTGATAAAGTCCTGAGGGTCCTTTGAAACGACTTCGATATCGAAGACATCGATATCGGCAAACTTCTTAAACAGTACCCCCTTGCCCTCCATCACCGGCTTGCTGGCAAGGCTGCCAACATTGCCGAGCCCCAGCACCGCGCTACCGTCGGTAATCACCGCCACCAGATTACCCTTGGCAGTATACTTATAGGCCGCTTCAGGATCTTCAGCAATCGCACGTACCGGCTCTGCCACTCCGGGGGTGTAGGCGAGACCAAGATCATCCTGCGTCACACACGACTTGGTGATCGAGATGCAGATCTTGCCCGGTTCTGGCTGGGCATGATAGTTAAGGGCCGCCTGTTTCTTCTCTTCACTCATACAACAACTCACACCTTATATATAGAATAGATTTCATTTAACGGGCAGGCGATTATCGGTCATTGCCCTGAAGGCTGCAAATTTGATCCGGCCACGCGCCGCCTTCAAATCAATGCAATCCTGCATCACCCTCAATTATCGCCGATATATCTGCCAAAATCGTCAATCCCTGTCGATATCGAGCGCACCCGGATGCATGATGCGCATCGACCACCGCCCCTTGCGCCGGGTTAACCAGCCGCGCGCCGTTACCTGCTTCTGCTTTAGTGATGCCAGCGGCATCTCAGCGAAATAACGCTGCTCATCATCACGCGCAACACGCAACGACATCTTCGAACCAAGCGCAATCCAGCTCCATTTGTTTGTCTGCCTGACCCCGGTGACCCGGCCGCTCACCAGTCTGAACCCTTCATCTCCACGTTGCAACGCAACCGCATCACGGGCGAAGTGCGCAACCTGGCGCCACAGACCAAGCCGGTTATTGCGCGCATGCTGCTCAGCCTGGCGATAGCAATCGACATTTTTCAGGTTTGGCGCAACAACGATGGCAATCGCATAGCCATTTTCAAGTAACCACTGCTGAATATTGCGGCCATCGCTCAGATAGAGGTGCGCCAAAACCCGTCCGTGGCGATCATGGCGTTCCTGTCCATACTGCACGCCGATTCGTGGCTCTGTCTTTAACAGTCGTCGCAGCGCATCTCGCGCTTCAATGCCATAGGGTTCGGCCGGTTTTCTGTCGCGCCCGAGTTCAGGTGTGTTTATCCCAATCAGACGTACCTTTTGCCCACCTACGAGATGGATTGTGTCGCCATCGTGTACATATTTGACCTTAAAATGGTCATTAACGACGGCGGCACAATCTGCTGCAACCGCGCCCATCGGCCACTGCAGTGCAAAAATAGACAACGCAGACAGCGCAAACAAAAAAAGGGCGCCTGATCCAGGCGCCCTTTTTAGCAAACCGGCCACACGCATCTATCCGTGTGGTTCTACTTGAATCAACCTTTTTTGCCGTACTTCTGTCTGAACTTGTCGACTCGGCCGGCGGTATCAAGGATCTTCTGCTTGCCGGTGTAAAATGGATGACACTTTGCGCAGACATCAAGGCGCAGCTCTTTGCCCGCAGTAGAACGTGTCTGAAAGGTGTTACCACAACTACAGGTAACGTTGATCTCTTCGTAGTTCGGATGGATTTCCGGCTTCATTGTCTTCAACCTCGTAAATTTTTCTTATGCCGCCACCCGAACCCACTTCAGGCACCGCATAAACTATGGCCGCGTATTGTATGTAAATCCTTGCCGGTCAGCAAGTTATTATCGGCTCCTGAACCGGAGCCTAAGACTAACTCTTTGATTATTCAGACATAGCCTGAAACCCCAGAGGCCTTAACGCTTCATCGAATCAAAGAATTCGGCGTTGGTCTTGGTCGCCTTTAATTTGTCCATCAGGAACTCCATCGCCGCCAGTTCATCCATTGGATGCAGCAGCTTACGCAGGATCCACATCTTCTGTAGTTCATCCGGCTTGGTCAACAGCTCTTCGCGACGGGTGCCGGAACGGTTGAGATTGATCGCAGGATAGATACGCTTCTCGGCGATACGGCGCTCGAGATGTAGCTCCATATTTCCGGTACCTTTAAACTCTTCGTAAATCACATCGTCCATACGCGAACCGGTATCAATCAGCGCGGTCGCCAGAATTGTTAGACTGCCACCTTCTTCAACATTACGCGCGGCACCAAAAAAACGCTTCGGCCGTTGCAGCGCATTGGCATCGACACCACCGGTCAGCACCTTGCCCGAAGATGGCACCACCGTATTGTAGGCACGCCCCAGACGGGTGATCGAATCGAGCAGAATCACCACATCACGTTTGTGTTCAACCAGACGTTTCGCCTTTTCAATCACCATCTCGGCCACCTGTACGTGGCGTGTTGCCGGTTCATCAAAAGTACTGGAGATCACTTCACCTTTCACTGATCGTGCCATCTCGGTCACCTCTTCCGGGCGCTCGTCGATCAGCAGTACGATCATGTAACATTCTGGGTTCAATTCCGTAATTGAGTGGGCAATGCTCTGCAACATCATGGTCTTACCAGCCTTGGGCGGCGAAACAATCAGACCGCGCTGCCCTTTACCTATCGGCGAAACCAGCTCAATGATACGCGCGGTAATATCCTCAGTGCTGCCGTTGCCCAGCTCCAGATTGAGTCGTTCATTGGCAAACAGTGGCGTCAGATTCTCAAACAGCACCTTGCTCTTCGCCACCTCAGGCGGCTCAAAGTTGATCTCGCTCACCTTCAGCAGTGCAAAATAACGCTCACCCTCTTTGGGAGGACGAATCTTACCCGCGACGGTATCACCGGTACGCAGGCTGAAGCGGCGAATCTGGCTCGGCGAAACATAGATATCATCGGGACCGGCCAGGTATGAACTGTCCGCCGATCGCAAAAAACCAAAACCATCCTGCAGAATCTCCAGCACACCGACACTGTGAATATCTTCTCCCTTTTTGGCGTGGGACTTGAGAATAGCGAAGATCAGATCTTGTCGGCGCGAACGCGCCATGTTTTCGATGCCCATTGAACGGGCGAGCTCTACCAGCTCTGCAGCGGATTTTTGTTTCAGTTCGGTAAGGTTCATATGCAATATTAAAGTTGGATAGTTGTTGAAAATGAAGCGGGCTAGATAAGAAAACGGCTACCACCCCAAATATACTATTGGCTTTTGTTTGCGGGGGGAGGTGTGCCGGTAATGGCGTTGTTCTATTTCTGATGGAATAAACGCTACCACTATTTCGTGGTAACGTCCACCCTTTACAATACTTTAATAAAAATTAATGCTAGTTATTGCTATCAAGGAATGCTGAGAGCTGTGATTTTGAGACAGCGCCGACTTTGGTGGCCTCTACGTTACCCGCCTTAAACAACATCAAGGTCGGAATGCCTCGGATACCGTAGCGTGGTGGTGTCGCAGGATTCTCATCAATATTAAGTTTGGCAATGCGAATCTTACCATCATACTCAACGGCAATCTCTTCAAGAATCGGTGCAATCATTTTGCATGGGCCACACCACTCTGCCCAAAAGTCTACCAGTACAGGTACATCAGACTTAAGCACATCCTCTTCAAATGTGGCGTCTGTTACAGCGATAATATTGTCACTCACCCTCTTATGCCTCCAGATTACGATTATTCAATATGAACAAAATCCATCTCGTCCCTGCCACAGGATCTGTGGCAGAACGTAATTATTAACAATCTGATCACAATACACAAACTATTGTGGCAATAATAAAAACCATACAATGTCACTGAATCTGCTATGCTTTCAATGATATGAGCGACCATCACCTATCCAGCACCCTGTTTTCATCCTTCGATCTTCCTGAAAAACTTGCGCAGGGCATTGAAAGCATGGGATTTAATCAGTGCACACCGATCCAGGCAGAGACCCTGCCACTGGCACTCGAAGGCATTGATGTAGCAGGCCAGGCACAGACTGGCACCGGCAAAACCGCCGCTTTTTTGATCGCGCTGATGAACCGCCTGCTGACCGGTGATGCCGATAAACAGACCAACGGCACCAATCCGCGCGCACTGGTGCTGGCACCGACACGTGAACTGGCGATCCAGATCTATAACGACGCCATTGCCCTCGGCAAAGAGAGCGGACTGAAGATCGGCGTTGTTTATGGTGGCGCCGGTTACGATTCACAGAAAGAGATGCTGCTGTCCGGAGTCGACATCCTGATCGGCACACCCGGCCGCACCATCGACTATTTCAAACAGAACATCTTCAATCTCAAATCGATTGAGGTGATGGTACTCGACGAAGCCGACCGCATGTTCGACCTCGGCTTTATCAAAGATATCCGTTTTCTACTGCGCCGAATGCCACCTCCGAACAGACGCCTCAACCTGCTCTTTTCTGCAACATTGTCGTTCCGTGTCACCGAGCTCGCCTACGAGCATATGAACAACCCCTCTCTGGTACAGATCGAACCGGAGAAGGTAACCGCCGACAAGGTTGAACAGCACATCTACTACACCTCCAACGATGAAAAGATCCCGCTGCTGCTCGGGCTGTTGACTCAGCTTCAGCCAAAGCGGTCGATCATCTTTGTGAATACAAAACATGCTGGCAATAAGGTCAACGCCTTTCTGGCCGGTAATGGCTTCAATGCCGGTACGCTCTCTGGCGATGTGCCGCAGAAAAAACGGATCAGCCTGCTTAAACGCTTTCAGGATGGTGAACTACCGATTCTGGTTGCCACCGATGTGGCCGCGCGCGGCCTGCACATCCCTGATGTCAGCCATGTCTTCAATTACGACCTGCCGCAGGACGCTGAAGATTACGTTCATCGCATTGGGCGAACTGCACGCGCGGGCACCAGTGGCGTGGCGATCAGCTTCGCCTGTGAGGACTTCGCCTTCGCGCTGCCAGATATCGAAGCGTATGTCGGCAACAAGATTCCGACTGAACGGGTCACGACAGAACTACTACAGACACCCAGGCCACCGATCTATCCCAAAAAGACCAGGGACAGTCATCGCGGTGCGCGTCCCAAAAATGATAACAGCAAGCGCAGACGCCGCCCGCCTAACCGCTCACGCTCAAGGGCTACACCCAGTCGTTAATCAGACCGCAGGACTTTACAGATGGCGAGCGACAACCCTGAACTCATCATCCGGCTTGGCTTCTTCTTCGGTATCTTCATTATCATGGCGCTATGGGAGACGAGGTCACCACGCAGGCCGCTACGTAGCTCCAGAGTCTTCCGCTGGTTCAATAACCTCGGCATCACCTTTTTAAACACGCTGCTGTTGCGCCTGCTCTTTCCAACGGCGGCAGTGGGTGTTGCGCTCTATGCCTCGCAGCAGCAGTGGGGAATCTTAAACCAGGTCGATCTGCCGTGGTGGCTTGAGGTGATCCTTGCGGTCGTAATACTCGATCTCTGTATCTATCTACAACACCGCCTGTTTCATCGTGTCCCTCTATTATGGCGCCTCCACATGATGCACCACAGCGACGTCGATCTCGATGTCACCAGCGGTGCGCGTTTCCACCCGATAGAGATCATTCTGTCGATGCTGATCAAGATGACAGTCATCTGCCTGCTGGGCCCGGCGGTTGTCTCAATCCTGATATTTGAGGTACTGCTCAACGCTGTGGCGATGTTTAATCACAGTAACATCCGAATCCCACTACGAGTCGATCACTGCTTGCGATATTTTATCGTCACGCCTGACATGCACCGCGTGCACCATTCGGTCATCAAGGACGAGACCAATAGCAATTACGGCTTCAACCTGCCGTGGTGGGATCGCCTCTTTGGCACCTATTGCGCGCAACCTGCCAGAGGACATGACGCGATGACCATCGGCCTGACACAGTTTCAGGAACCACAGTCACAATCGCTTAGGTGGATGTTGAGCCTGCCCTTCAAAGGAACAGGCGGGGGCTATGACAGGTAACCAACCACATCAGGTTTCCGCCCTCCTGTTTTCAGGCTATTATCTAAATACATGCGCTCTGGTTCGCAACTATCTCTATCAAAACTGAACCATTAATCAGGGGATACGATGACTGATCACCAACCCTTACCTGTTGAATCGCTCTATCATCACTGTGATTTGTCAGCACTCTCTTTTGAAACAACCACCGAACTCCCAGACCTCACCCAGATCATAGGCCAGACACGCGCACTCGATGCGCTCCACTTCGGTGTCGGCATCCGGCAACAGGGCTACAACCTCTATGTACTTGGCACACAGGGAGTAGGAAAACAGACCGTTGTAGAGGAATATCTGCAACATGAGGCCGGCGAGGCCGGGCCACCCTCCGACTGGTGTTACATCAATAATTTTGAGCAGAGTAACAAGCCGCGGGCACTCAAACTCCCGGCCGGAGATGGCGCGCGTCTGCGCAAAGATACCAGGAAACTACTGACCGATCTCACAACGGCAATCACCAACACCTTTAATAGCGCCGAATACCGTGTACGCATAGAGGAGATCGAGGCCGCCTTTCATAATAAACAGGAGCAGGCCTTTTCTGCACTGAAAGAGCAGGCGAAGCAACATCACATCATCCTGGTCTCGACCCCGGATGGCTTTGCCTTTGCGCCGACTCATGAAGATGAAACGATCATTAAACCCAGCGACTACGACAAGCTACCGCCAGCAGAACAGGAGCGCATCGAGGCTGAGATCGACAAGCTTCAGCTGCAGCTACAGAAGATACTAAGACAGACACCTCAATGGCGGAATGAGACCCGAGAAAAAATCGAGCAGCTCAATCGCAAAACAGCAACGCTGGCGATCGATTTTCTTATCGACAATATAAAAGAGCGTTACCATGGGCTGCCCCAGGTAGCGTCATACTTCGATGAAGTTCAGCATGAAATCATCGAGAACATCGATGACTTTCGTGGGCAGGAGGTTGGTGATGAGCTGCCCGAGCACAACGCTTCTCAAACACCGTCGCTGCGACGTTATGAGATCAACCTGCTGATCGATCACGGCAAGTCCCAGACCGCGCCAATCATCTACGAAGATAACCCGATGCACGATAATCTGGTGGGTCGTGTTGAGCATGTCACCCACCTTGGAACACTGATCACAGACTTCATGTTGATCAAACCTGGTGCACTGCATCGTGCCAATGGCGGTTATCTGATCCTTGATGCACGCAAGGTGTTACTCGAACCCTACGCGTGGGAGGCGCTAAAGCGCACGCTCTATGCGCATGAGATTCGTATCGAGTCACTTGGACAGATGTTGAGCCTGATCAGTACGGTATCCCTTGAGCCCGAGCCGATACCACTCGACGTTAAGGTGATCCTGCTCGGTGACCGCCAGCTCTATTACCTGCTGTATGAGTTTGATCCAGACTTTGGTGAACTCTTCAAGGTTGCGGCAGACTTTAGTGACACCCTGGCACGTGATGACGACAACACCCAGCTCTATGCTCAGATGATCGCAACCCTGGCGCGCAAACATGCGCTGCGTCCTCTTCAGCGCAAGGCCGTCGCGCGCCTGATCGAACACAGTTCGCGTCTGTGTGAAGATGCCGGCAAACTCTCTACCCATATCGGTTCCCTCACGGAGCTGTTACAGGAATCCAACTACTGGGCCAGGGAACATGGTCATGAGACTGTTACTTATGATGATGTCGATAAGGCGATTAACAAAAAGATCTACCGCTCCGATCGCATCCGCGAACAGCTACATGAAGCGATTGAGCGTGGCACCCTGTTAATTGATACCGATGGTCAACAGGCAGGGCAGGTAAATGCGCTCTCTGTCATTGAGCTAGGCGATTTTATCTTTGGCAGGCCGTCCCGTATCACGGCAACCGTGCGGACTGGCGAAGGCGAAGTCATCGATATCGAACGTGAGGCGGAGCTTGGTGGCGAGATCCACTCCAAGGGGGTGATGATACTCTCCGCCTTTCTTGCTTCGCGTTACGCGCTGGACTCCCCATTATCTCTCGCTGCAAGCATCGTCTTTGAACAGAGCTATAGTGGCATTGAGGGCGACAGCGCCTCGATGGCGGAACTCTGCTGCCTGCTCTCCGCCCTTGCAGGGGCACCTGTAAAGCAGTCACTCGCGATCACCGGCTCAGTAAACCAGTTTGGTGAAAGTCAGGCCATTGGTGCCGTCAATGAGAAGATAGAAGGATTCTTTGACATCTGTCACATGCGAGGGCTGGATAATGCGCAGGGTGTATTGATCCCGGCCACCAATGTAAACGACCTGATGCTGCGTAAAGAGGTGGTCAATGCAGCTAAACAGGGAAAATTTAGTATTCACGCCTTCGATAATGTCGACCAGGCAATGGCGTTGCTGACAGGCGAAGTCGCAGGAGCGCGTGATGCTCAGGGAAAGTTTCCAGAAGGGTCGATCAACCATCGAATCGAGGCACGCCTCAACGCCTTTGCGATCATACGACACAATTTTGGCGAACCTGTTAAACCACCCGACAAGCCAGCACCAGAAGCTACCACGGAAAAAGGGAGCGGCGACTAACTACTCGCCGTCAGCTCGCCGCAGATGCTCAACGAAGATAATCGAGGAGAACTCACGATTTAGTGTTGAGCTATGAAAGTTCACCATCGCCGTACCCCGGCTATATTCAACCGTCTCCCCAATCTTGAAATCGCTGCGTGATCCCGCGAGCCACTGCTCGGTCACCCCTTTTGTGACACGAAGATAACTATAGGCCTTTGTCTGGAACACTTCGGCGACGATACCGCTGTTGGGTAGCTTACGTTTAGGTTTGGCCTTTTTCTCAAGTTGTTGCTGTCTGTAGGTTTCGAGCTGCTGCGCAGTTCCATTAAAGCCGATATCACCATCTTCATTGATAGAGGCGTAATCAACTGCGCGGTAATAACCATCACGATTGGTGCCACCAATAATATAGATCCGGCCCTGATAGACCACACTGCCAAAGTTAGCACGCTGCGATGAAAGCGGCGTGGTATATCGCCATGAGCCAAGTTCTCCTTCTGGACCTTGCACGGCTAGCTCGATTTCATCGGTATAGGATGCACCGTTAAGCCCGCCAATCGCATAGAGGTAGTTTCCCCACGATGCAGAAGAGAGTGCATAACGAGGTGCCTGCATCGCGGAGGTCTTTCGCCACATTAGCCCACCACCGCTGGTGGTGTTTGCATACTCGACCTCGGTCACCCCTGTCCCTTCCTGCTCTGCATGTCCGCCGATCACATAGGCAGTCTCATTTATCTGCTCCACGCTATTGATGTAGCGTGTCATCGTCAATGGGGTCTTCTCAACATGCCACTCACCAAGACTACCATCTTCATTAATCGGGGCGCTTTCCACAGAGTCGAGCAACGCGCCGCTAAAACCACCGAGCGCGTAAACCCGTTTGTTGGCGATAAACAGCTTAACGCACCGACGTGGGTAATTAAGGCCAAAACGTTCGGTTACCCAGCCTTCTAAACTGCCGCTCTCCGTGATCCTTGTTCGTTCGATACTGCGCAGCAACACCTTGCCATTTTCACCCTTGCCACCACCAACGGCATAAATAAAACCGTTATGGGCCACGGCATCAAAAAAACCACGAGCGTCATTCAATAACGCGCTCCGTTTCCACGTGCCAAGCGTTCCGTTAGGCTGAATCTTGCTGTATTCAGTTGTATTAAGAAATTTTCGGCCATCGACACCACCAAGGGCGTAGATGACACCATTTACCTCCAGCACAGCCGCGCCTGCGCGTGCAGTATTCATCTGGTTAGTGGACTCCCAGCCGGCTATCCAGACTGCCGAGGCCTCCCTGATAAAACCAGTAAGCAGCAGTAATACCAGTAACAGCGTGGTGTATTGACGGTTCATCAGCGATTCCGTTTATTTTAATTATTGAATCGCCATGGTAACAACTTTCAGCTGCGTTGGTGAACCGGCTCAGGGCATGAAATCAACCCTCACGATGCACCATCTCTCATGGCAGTTACTTCTGACCGACTGAGGCCATCTTTACATCAGCTGCACATCTAAACCCCAGGTCTTCGTGTTGCGATTCTGGCTTGAGGTTATACCTGTACGCACCGCGTTGAAAAAGCTTTAATGCATAGTGTCCCTCTCCGCCCCATGCAGCACCTTTTACCACCTTGAAATTTTCGCCAAAATCTTTGCTTGAATAATCTGAATCCGGATAGGCATGATACCAGTCGGCTGTCCATTCAGAGACATTGCCACTCATATCCAGCACCCCATACGGTGAAACATCCCCCTGATATGAACCGACCGGCGCCACCCCGTCATCCCACACCTCTTCACCGGTATTACTCTGCCCATATGCCCACTTGTTTCCCCACGCAAACTCGAGCCCCTCTTCACCGCGGATCGATTTCTCCCACTCGGCCTCCGTAGGTAAACGCTTTCCACGCCACTCACAGTAGGCCTTTGCATCGTGCCAGCTGACATAAACTACCGGCAACCAGTCCATGTAAGCCAATCGTTTATCGATCACATCAAGTAGCTGTTTTTTAGTCATTTCACGGGTATCGATATCAAGCCTGAACACCTTCACTGCCAGGCGGCGAAGTTTTTCAACGGGTGCTGCTTTAATCTTGTTTCGCCGCAGGCTCAGTAGATAGCCGTTACTCACCCAGTAACGTGGCGGTGCATACTTACCCTTATCTACAAACTCCCTGAACTGACCATTCGTCACCTCATGTTCATCGATATAAAAGTCCTGTAGATAGACATTATGTTGCGGGTGTTCATCAAGGTACCACGGCTTAGCATTTCCAAACTCTCCAGATCTGTTGGTATCATCCGCCTTGTTGCTTCCCATAATAAATTCGCCGGCAGGGATCATTCTCATATCTTTATCGATGCTATTTGTTTCCACTTCCTCCTGGCTATCAGCCAGCACCCAACCTGTAATACCCAGACCTGCGCTTAATAACCATGCCAACGTGCTACTACGCCTCATACCCCCTCCTCTGCATCTTTCGCACAGCGAAACCCAAAACTTTTGTTTCGTGTTGTACGTAAAAAGAACGATCGATTGAATGCCGGCGCGGATGCGCCACATTTATAGAAACTGCAGTTCCACCACGAGCCCCCCTTCAACGTCTTGTACGTTTCTCCGTAATTTTCAGTTAGCTTCGTATTTCCCGGATATGCCTTGTACCATGATGAGGTCCACTCCCACACATTGCCTGACATGTCATACAGGCCGAACGGACTTACGCCCTCCTTGAAGGCCCCTACCGGGGTCGTACTGCCATTCTGCTTCAGCGTATTCCAGCGCTGCGGCATGTTTGCCCTGGTAATTTCAAACTTGTTGCCCCACGGGTATATTCTTGCGTCATCCCCGCGCGCCGCCTTCTCCCACTCCGCTCCTGTCGGCAACCGCTTCCCCGCCCAACTGCAGTACTCTTTTGCGTCGTACCAGCTAACATAGACCACTGGGTGATCTGCCAACCCCTCAGCAAACGTTCTGTTTTCGTAATGGCGTGGTGATTTGCGCTTTGTTGCATCGATAAACTGCTTGTACTGCAAGTTGGTCACTTCATAACGGTCCATCCAGTAGCTCTTCAACGTCACTTTATGCTCGGGGCCCTCGTCTGGCAGGCGATTATTTGAACCCATCGTAAACTCACCGGCCGGGATCAGGACCATTTCATTAGGTTCCCAGCCAATGCGTGTATCCTTGTATTTCATTGGCAAATGCATACCGGGAGCAAAACGATCTCTGGCCCTGGTTGAAGCGCCTGTAGTGCTAACGTGGGAGTGAGGGTTACTCGATACTTTAAACAAGCTGCCATCTGTTTTGTTTCCTGCATGGCAACTGATACAACTTTCCAGTCTCGAACGTTTTACTCCTGGGTGGCTTTTTGCAGTGTGACAACTCTGACACTCATTGCCCCCCCCCAATGGTGTTTCGCCACTTGCCTGAAGCGGTACCAGTGCTGCGACGAAGCCCATCAGCGCAAACCTACAGCTCACAAATCTTATTACTGAACCTCTCACCCTCATATATTTGCTCCCCCCCAGGAGACCTTGACTCAATATCACGACAGCTCTTTTCAGAGACTCACGAACTATCAAATCAAACAACAACCAACCTTGCATTCCACAATGGATATAAACCACATAGAAAGCACGGTTTATACGAATGATATAGTCGGTATTCTCGATGACAATTAAATCTGCTATCCGTGAACATTTCAAGATCTGCGCGCATCAATAATGAAAATCACATCCACATTCAGACCATGGTTAAACACCAGCAATAATGAGAACTCCATCACAATCTGCTTTTTTCACCCAAAGCCTGACTGAACCTTTGCTGAACCAGGCTTGACACCCGCAATCGACCATGGCATAAAAGACCGCTGGTAATACTCACCACGCGTGAGACGATTGCTTACTCCCCCGTTTTTGGGTTTCTGGTAGAGAGAAATTCACTTTTCGGGTGGTTGTTACAGGTTTTCAGAGGGGAGGATCTGTGACTGTTTTATCCATTAAATACCCTTGAATGAGGAGAAAAGTATGAAAGCACGTTGGTTAAGCGTTCCTGCCGCGGCTCTCTTGATGCTGGGATCAAGTCAGGCTTTTGCTGATCTGGATCTTGCCAAGAAAAGCGGTTGCCTAGCATGTCACAGTGTTGAAAAGAAAGTTGTTGGCCCAGCCTGGAAAGATGTTGCTGCCAAATACAAAGGTGACGCAGGCGCGAAAGCAGCCCTGGTTACTAAAGTTAAGAAAGGCGGTAAAGGTAACTGGAATGATGTTACCGGTGGCGTACCAATGCCTCCATACTCACCACGTGTAGCCGATGCTAACATCGAAACACTGGTTGACTTCATTCTTGCCCTGTAATTCAGGCTAAGAAATAGAAGTAGAAAAGCCGGTCGTATGACTGGCTTTTTTTTCACCTGCCATTTTTCTCCCTGAACGACAAATAAATACCCATCAGCACCACTCCTCCATTTTGGTGCTAATATAGAATCAGCCGTAAAAACAACCATTAACAGCAAGGTGGCCTTGATGTCAGCAAATCAGCTCTTTCCAGCCGTAATGGCAATTTCAGGCAATGACCCTACCGGTGGGGCGGGTATCCAGGCTGACATCGAGACACTTGCCAGCATGGGCTGCCATACGGCACCGGTGATCACGTCATTGACCATTCAGGATACTCAGGATATCCAGGGCTATGTACCGATCGATGCCAGCCTGCTGGTTCAGCAGGCACGCGCGGTGCTTGAAGATATGCCGATAGCGGCGTTCAAGATCGGCATGCTTGGCAGCGTCGACGTGATTGAGGCCGTCCACACTATCCTGACCGACTACTCAGATGTTCCAGTCGTACTCGACCCCGTACTGGTCGCCGGCGGCGGCACTGAGATCGCCGATGAGGAGATGATCGATGCAATCACCGCATTGCTGTTACCCCAGACGACAATTTTAACGCCTAACAGCGTCGAGGCGCGCATTCTCGCCCACGAAGCGGACTCTCTGGAGGCCTGTGCGCAGGAGCTGCTGGAGATGGGATGCGAATATGTGCTGGTGACCGGCACCCATGAGGCCACCACCGATGTCACCAATACCCTCTACGGCAACCGACGGCAGCTTGAATCATTCACCTGGGATCGCCTGCCGGAGAGCTATCACGGTTCCGGCTGTACCCTGGCAGCTGCAATCGCCGGACTGCTTGCGCAGGGAATGGAACCCTTCTCCGCCATCCATGAGGCGCAGGAGTATACCTGGGAGTCGTTACGCGCCGGTTATCGACTCGGCATGGGGCAACATCTGCCCAACCGACTCTTCTGGGCACGCGGTGAAAGCGACAACGAGAGCCCAGACGAAGAGGCATGACCCGCCGATTAGAACCCAGTTTCTATCGGGGCCTCTACGCAATCACCCACGAGGTCGCACTATTCACTCCCGAGATGCTGTGCGAACAGGTGTTGGCCGCGATCCAGGGTGGCGCAAAGATTATCCAGTATCGCCACAAAGACGTTTCAGCAACACGACGTGAACAGCAGGCCAGCGCCCTGCTCGCCTGTTGTCGGCAGCAGGCCGTACCACTGATCATCAACGATGATGTCGCACTCGCCAGCGCCATCGGCGCCGACGGCGTCCACCTTGGCCGCGATGATATGAATCTCCAGACGGCGCGCGAACAGCTGGGCAAACAGGCAATCATCGGCACCTCCTGTTACAATTCCATCGATTTAGCGATTGCGGCACAACAGGCTGGTGCAGACTACGTCGCCTTTGGACGTTTTTTTGCGTCGACCACCAAGCCACAGGCGATCGAGGCAGATACTGCATTGCTGACTCTGGCAAAAGAGAGAGTCAACCTGCCGATTGTTGCGATTGGTGGCATCACCCCCGACAACGGTGCAGCGCTGATCGACGCGGGGGCCGACATGCTGGCGGCGATCCACGGCGTGTTTGCGCAGAGAGAGATTGGTGCGGCGGCACAACAATACACGCGACTATTTAACCAAAAAGTGTAAAACATATTTGAAGGAAGCGACGATGACACGATCACACGATCTTTTTGTTCAGGCCCAACAACACATTCCTGGCGGCGTTAACTCACCGGTGCGCGCATTCAATGGGGTCGGTGGTGAGCCGGTTTTCCTGAAACGCGGCGAAGGCGCCTACACCTATGACGAAGACGACAACAAATATATCGATTATGTCGCCTCATGGGGCCCGATGATCCTCGGCCACGCCCATCCGGCAGTCACCAGGGCGGTTAAAGAGGCGGTCGACAACAGTCTCGGCTTTGGCACACCGACCCGAATCGAAACCATCATGGCCGACAAGGTGTGTGAACTGGTCCCTTCCGTTGAGATGGTGCGTATGGTCAGCTCGGGCACCGAGGCGACGATGAGCGCGATTCGTCTGGCGCGCGGCTTCACTGGTCGCGACAGGATCGTTAAGTTCGAAGGGTGTTATCACGGCCACTCCGACTCCTTATTAGTAAAGGCCGGCTCCGGCGCATTGACCCTCGGCGTTCCCACCTCACCGGGTGTACCCGCGTCACTGGCAGAACACACCGTCACCCTCACCTTCAACGACATCGAACAGGTACGCGAGACATTCACTGAACTCGGCGACCAGATCGCCTGCATCATCGTTGAGCCAGTTGCCGGCAACATGAACTGTATCCCGCCCGTGCCGGGCTTCCTCGAAGGACTGCGCGAGGTGTGTGACAAACACGGCACTGTGCTGATCTTCGATGAGGTGATGACCGGTTTTCGTGTCGCCATCGGCGGTGCGCAGCAGCACTACGGCGTCAAACCAGATATGACGACACTCGGCAAGGTGATCGGCGGCGGCCTGGCGGTCGGTGCGTTTGGCGGCAAGCGAGAAATCATGGAACAGCTCGCACCACTCGGGCCGGTCTATCAGGCCGGCACCCTTTCCGGTAACCCGATTGCAATGGCCGCTGGCCTTGCCACACTGACCGAACTCGAAAAGCCCGGCGTCTTTGAAGGCATCGTCTCAAACACCGAGCATCTGGTTGAAGGAATGCTGACCCGTGCCAGGGCGTTCAACATCCCGATGACTGCCAACACCGTCGGTGGCATGTTTGGCCTCTTCTTTACCGAGGCAGAGAAGGTGACCAGCTTCAAGCAGGTCACCGAGTGCGATATTGAACGTTTCAAAAAATTCTTCCATGCGATGCTGGAAGACGGTGTCTACCTTGCGCCGTCAGCATATGAGGCGGGGTTTGTTTCGGCGGCACACAACCACCGCGACATCAAGAGCACACTGGTCTCGGCAGAGAACGTGTTCTCAAAACTCTAAGCCCACACACGCTAATCGGACGGACAGGTCGAATCGACATGCAACAGACAATCCTCGGGCGTAGCGGTATCGAGGTCAGCCGCATCTGCCTCGGAACTATGACCTGGGGTGAGCAGAACAGCGAAGCCGAGGCACACACACAACTCGATGCGGCACTCGACTGCGGCGTCAACTTTATCGATACTGCCGAGATGTACCCGGTACCACCGATGGCAAAGACATATGGTGAAACCGAACGCTGCATCGGCAGCTGGTTAAAGGCGCGCAACAATCGCGACAGGGTAGTACTCGCCACCAAGGTGATGAGCCGCACCAATGATCTCACCTATGTGCGCGATGGCATCATCCGACTCGATCATAAAAACATCCATGCAGCACTTGATGCCAGCCTTGAGCGGCTGCAGACCGATTACGTTGACCTCTATCAACTACACTGGCCAGACCGCAAGACCAACTACTTCGGTCAGCTCGGCTATGCCTATCCGGAAAACGATGAGAGCGTGCCGATTGAAGAGTCGTTGCAGATACTGGCGGATCTCGTGCGTAGCGGGAAGGTGCGTCACATCGGCATCTCCAACGAAACCCCCTGGGGGGCGATGCGCTTTATCCAGCTTGCCGAGACTAAAGGGCTGCCGCGTGTGGTTTCAATCCAGAATCCCTATAGTCTGTTGAACCGTACCTTTGAGGTCGGGCTCGCCGAGATCTCCCATCGCGAACAACTGGGGCTCCTCGCCTATTCTCCACTCGCCTTCGGGGCCCTCAGTGGTAAATACCTGAACGGAGCCAGACCAGCCGATGGACGCCTGACCCTCTATTCACGCTTTACCCGTTATACCAACGAGATTGCACAACTGGCGATTGCTGAGTATGTGGCACTGGCGCAGCAACACGGACTCGACCCGGCGCAGATGGCACTCGCCTATCTGCATTCGCGCCCGTTTATCACCAGCACCATCATCGGCGCGACCACCATGGAACAGCTACAGAGTAATCTCGACAGTATCAACCTTGTGCTGGATGATGAAGTGACCGCCGGGATTGAGGCGATCCACCAACGTTATCCCAATCCCTGCCCGTAATACTCCAGTGAAACCTGAGTGATCGCAGATGAAACCACCTTTTACTAAATCACTACTGGTTAGCACCTGCTGCGTTATGTTACTTGTCACCGCTACACAGGCAGAGAGTGCTCGCATCGAAAACGTCACCGTTTACGCTGGTAAGCAGAGCGAGGTTGCTATCGATCTCAACGTGGCCAGCAACAGGCTCAGTAATCCCGCGCACGCCGCCATCACACCGGGCGGCCCGTATCTGAAAAACCAGTTGCCGCTTCTCAACGAACAGGCCTACGACATCGCACTGGCCGGCCACTACGCCTTCGTTGCCATGGCGGGTGACGGCCTGCTTGTGATCGATATCTCAGATGGGATTGCACCCACGGTTGTCGACCGCATTAAACCTTCGCATCCGGTGAAAAAGCTTTCTGTCGTTGGTGACCATCTCTACATTGCCGGAAACCGACAACTCTCCATCGTCGACATCACCCAGCCGCTCGATGCAAAGATCATCGGTGAATATCAAACACCATCATCCATCACCGACCTCGATGTCGCCGCCAGTGGCCTTGGCATCCTGTTGCTTGCCGATAATTCACTATTGGCACTCAACCTGGTCGTGCCAACAAATCCGCAACGACTATCGACCACGCTGCCTGATGGAACGGTACATGATGTTGTGGTTAAAGACACCCGCATCTACCTCGCCATGGGCGATGCCGGTATCGCGGTGCTCAATAGTAGTAACCCTGCCGCCATTACCACACTCTATCGCTATGCCACCAGCGGCGCAGCGGTTGGGCTGGCACAGAGTAACGGCGTCCTCTATGTCGCCACCACCACTGCCGGCCTGACACTCTTTGATATCGAAACTGACAACCGCTTTATCTGGCTCGGCAGTCATCAAAAGGTTGGCAATGTCATCTCTGTTGGGGTACTAAACGACAGGGTGATGGTGCTCAATGAAGAGAACCAGCTTGCACTGCTCGATGCCGGCATGCCCAACATGCCGTCGATCATCGCCACCTATAGTGATCCACGTCCGGACCAGCAACCGCTCACGGCCTTCGTTCAATTCGGCAAGCGGTTGTTGGCCGTGTCACACCACACGCTGTTTGAATATGACTTTTCCACTCCGCCACCACAGATCAGCAACGAAGGACTCGACTTTGGTCAGGGGGTTAACTTCGGTGGTCAACGACGCGGCTTTATTCGCGGCCACATCCTTTATGTCGCCGACTGGTTCTCCGGCATTCATCTCTACGACATCAGCGAACCGCATCAACCACGACTGTTATCGAGTCTCAGGACTAAAGGCTCGCCCAAAGGGATCGTCGTGCGCGACGATTACGCCTACGTTGCAGATGACGACCACGGGCTGTTGATCGTTGATATCAGTGATCCTAACCAGCCACAACAGGTCTCGACTCTACCAACACCGGGGCTGGCCTACATTCCGCAACTGCAGGGCGACCTGCTCTACCTTGCCAGCCATCGAGGTGGCTTTCAGATCATCGACATCAGTGATGCATCAAAGCCCAGGCTGCTCAGCAGCTTCAACACCGCAGGCAAGGCGTGGGGAATTCAGGTGCGTGGCGACCTGACCTATATTGCCGATGACGAGCCTGGACTGCTGGTCTTTGATACCAGCGATCCTGCCGCTCCAAAACAGATCGGTCAGTTCAATCCCGGTGGTGCTGCCGAAGATGTGTTAGTGGATGGCAACTACGCCTTTGTGACCTTCTTCGACAACGGTCTCTTTATCGTCGATATCAGTGATCCCACCAGCCCGACACAGATCGGCCATGTCGCCACGCCCGGTAATGCACGCGGCATTGAACGCAGGGGAGATCACCTGTACATCGCCGACTGGCTCGGTGGGATGCAGGTGATCAACATCAGCGAACCGATGCAGCCTCGTATTGTCGGTAGTTTTGACACCGAAGGGGCGGCATGGGGGCTGCGCCTGAATGGTGATCACGCCTACATCTTCGACTGGTGGGGCGGACTGGCCGTGCTCGATATTCAGACTCCGGAACGCCCCACCCTGCTTGGCCGATACCTGGGTAACGACACCATCCAGCAGATCACCACACGCGACAAGTTTCTGTTCGCCGCCAGTGGCATCGACGGTCTACAGATCTTCGACATCAACAACCCCCTCAATCCAACCTGGTTCACCGGCGTCAATCTCGAAAGTCCTGCAATAGGAATCGCAATTGAGGGTGATTACGCCTATGTCGCGCAGGGTAACCGATACATTTCAGTCATCGATATCGCTAACCCATTCCAGTCTGAGCTACTGAAACAGATCAAGCTCGACCATAACGCCGACATTGTTCGCGCCGCTAATCACCAGCTCTATGTGGCTGAACGTGGCACGGCCGTCACTGTCATCGATATCGAAAATCCGCAGGCACCACTGATCAGAACCACCTACCATGTCCCACTGACCGACCTGTGGAACGACGCCAGTACGCTTTATCTAACAACCGCTAACCAGCGCCTTGAGATCATCGACAGCAGTGACCCGGCTATACTCAAAAGAACTCTCTCTTTAGCGCTTGCCACCAATGCCGAGCTGCTGCGCACAGATGGCGTTATGCTTTATCTATACCAGCCCGCTCACGGCATCCTGATGGTTGATATCAGCAACCCAGAGAGGCCGCGGCCAGCGGGACAGATCCCGGTCACCATGCAGATCAACGATTTTCAGATCGAAGGCTCAACGCTCTATATCGCTGCCGATGGACGCTATGTTCTCAAATATGACATCACTAATCCTCAGCAGTGGCGGTTGATCTCCCGTTATCGCAGCAGTGGCCAGATCGATCGTTTCGACCTGCACAACGGTGTCCTCTATTTTTCCGGTAGTTCGAATATTATCGCGCTGCAACCACTGCCTGACCTGAATCTCGCCATTGATGCGACCACTCACCAGCTCCATGCGACACTCCCCAGAGAGATGCCGCCGGGTGGTTATCATCTGATAATCGCAGACCGTGAGAAAAAAAACACCACACTGTTCAATGCGATCAATATTAAAATGAAGCCGTTTGGTAAACCCGGTTTCACGCTACAGGACCTGAAAAAGGCGATGGACGAGCAGAAATCGAACAGTGATACACGGTAGTGGGCTGTAATCAAAACTTAATCAGGCGGAGTAGTAATGGAAGCTAACAATGGTATGACCACTAAAATCCTGATCTGGATGGTTGCCGGACTCATTCTTGGAAGTCTGATCAACGCCCTGGCCAGTGATGTCGTGTTTGTTCAGGACTATTTAGTAAATGGACTGTTTCATGTGCTCGGTGCTATCTTCATCAGCCTGTTGAAAATGCTGGTAGTCCCCCTGGTTACCTTCTCGTTGATCTGCGGTGTCTGTGGACTTGGGGATATCAATAAACTGGGGCGTGTCGGCCTCAAGGCCTTTCTGCTTTTTTTAACCACCACTGCACTGGCGATTACGCTCGCGATCTCGCTAGCCTCGATTGTGGGACCTGGCGAAGGATTTGAACTCAGTGATTCTGCTACCACTAATTTCACCCCGCCTGTTGCCCCGCCACTGACACAGGTCATTATCGATCTCGTGCCAAGTAATCCAGTTGCCGCCTACACCGAGGGCAACATGTTACAGATCATCTTCTTCACCATCCTGTTTGCTGTCTGCATCTTGATGGTGGGTGAAAAAGCTAAGCCGATTGCTGATGCCGCTGAACGCCTGAATGATGTGATGATGCAGGTGGTCACCGTCGTGATGCACATCGCACCGTATGGCGTGTTTGCACTCATGGCAAAGACCTTTTCACTCCAGGGGCTCGGCCTGATTCTGCCGATGATCAGTTATTTTGCCGTCGTCGCTGTCGCACTTCTGCTGCATGCAACGGGTACGCTGATGATTATGTTCAAGCTCCTCGCAAAGCTCGACCCACTGGTTTTTTTACGCAAGATGCGCACCGCACAGATCTTCGCCTTCAGTACCTCAAGCTCTAATGCCACCATTCCGGTAACGCTGCGTAGCGTCGAAAAACGGCTCGGTGTCGATAACTCAACCGCATCGTTTGTGGTGCCATTTGGCGCAACCATCAATATGGACGGTACCGCTATCATGCAGGGGGTTGCCACCGTCTTTATTGCCAATGTCTACGGCATTGATCTCGGCATCACTGGTTACCTGACGGTGATCGGCATGGCGGTGCTCGCCTCTATCGGTACCGCCGGTGTCCCCGGTGTCGGCCTGATCATGCTGGCGATGGTATTGCATCAGGTCGGCCTGCCGGTTGAAGGGATTGCACTCATCATGGGCGTTGATCGTCTGCTCGACATGATGCGCACCGCAGTCAACGTCACCGGTGATGCCGCCATTACCACCATTGTCGCCCGCACTGAAAACAGCATCTCTGTTGAGACCTTTAATGACCCTGGTGCGGGTCATGTTGAGGAGGTACACCTGCCACATGCGGAGAAATAATTACCATCTTCTGAATTCAGGAGTAAAATTGGAGCATGAGCCATAGCTAACTGGTGATAACCATTCCAGCGGGAGGTTTTTTTGAGCGACCCCAATACATCCCCAACCTGGACAACCCACTTTCCAGCCCTGCAGCGCATCACTGACCCTGTGTGGTTGCACAGTGCGCAGCAGGCTCAGCTTAAAGAATATGCGGTTGGCACCGTGCTTTTTAGTGCCGGCCAGCACTGCAGTTACTATCCGTTGGTCATCGATGGCATAGTCAATGTACAGAAGATTTCTGAAGATGGCCATGAGATCACGCTTTATCATATTCAACCCGGACACAGTTGTGAACTGACCACCTCATGTCTAATCGGCGGCAGTCGCTATCACGCGAATGGGACTACTGCGACAGAAGCACGTGTTGTATTGATCCCAAAGCAGGCCTTTTTGAATGCACTGGCTGGTTCCGAAGGGTTCCGCAGCTATATCTATAACACCATTGATAGTGGTATGAATGAGCTAGCAGAACTGGTAGAAGCGGTCGCCTTCGCCCCAATGGGCCAAAGGCTGGCGCACTACCTGTTCGATGCGGCTACACATGAAAATCCGGTCAATATCACGCATCACCATGTAGCCACTGAATTGGGCACCGCGCGTGAGGTTGTCAGTCGGCTGTTGAAGAGTTTCGAACGTCAAGGGTGGATCAAGATCAGGCGTGGTCAGATAGAGGTCATCGATCAACGACAGCTGTATGATCTGATTAAGCAACGCCCTTTGTGACTTTGTTACGGAATCTACTTTGCTTGCATGCTGCAATCGGCCATAGTCAGAACGCCCTCAAGGAGGTAACTACAATGGAGGCCAATTACAAACAATCTATGGTGGATTTCATTATTAGTAATTCTCGTGATCTATCCATTCATGACAGCTATGGTCGGCGTCGATCCGCTCTATTCACCAGGTCGCGCCAGGAGTTGTGACATCTCTGACCGCAATCAATGTGGCACAGTGCCATACCTGGTTGCAGCCGCGAGTCATCACATTCCTGGTGTCTGCGATAGCGATACGGATCATAGTCTGGAGGCCTGTCACCCCGCCAGGTCACCAAAGCCTCATCATAAAGTATGGCATGTCGATTGAGTGGCAAGTTAATCGTACCAGGCACTCATGTTATCACGCAATTAAAACTGTTAACCGGCGCACCTGCTTATCCATCAGGTGGCGCTGGTTAACTCTATCTTTTTTCTATCATCACCCGCCGACTAACGTGCTATCTGTAACATTGTCACTGAAACTATACGTTCAAATGCTTAATCTGTTCGCATGTAGACAAAGCTTCCCAGTCAGCACGATGCATTTCAGGGGGTGTAACATGAAGACAAAAGTTTGCGAAAGTTGCGGTTATGTTGGAAAACCGATTCCGGATGAGTATAGTAGCTTTACCGTTGACGCAATGCTGTGGCTAGTCTGGTCTGCCATTGCGCTGATTACCGGCATCTTCCCGTTAATCCTGGTGGCTCCGATCTTTTCATTAATCCATATCGCAAAGTTCCGAACGATGAAATGCCCAAAATGCGAGAATCTCGAAATGGTAGATCTACACAGCCATGCAGGTGAAGAGATTATGGCAGATCATCATTCAGGGACACCGCATCACTGGTCAGATAAGGATGGTCCCATTCCACATTAGCGGGATACCAAAGATACTTAACACAGGGCTAGGCCCACCTTTAAGTGGTGGGCCTTTTCGTTTTGAGGGGTGGCACACTCAAGTACTTGGCGACAGGGCCGAGCGGCGGGCGGTAGTGCATTTAAGGCCTAAAACCTCATCCATCACGTTACTCCGGCGGCTGCGTCGCAACCATCGAAGGCCGCTCAGCGAACTGTGCATACCACGCCGCTGTTTCTGGTTGTCCCCGGCGCCAGTCGACATCGCCTAATCTAAAATCGAGATACCCTAGTGCTGCACCCAGTGCTACCTGCGCGAGGGTAATTTCATCAGGCAATGCTTTGATCTGTCGCTCAACCTGTTCAATCGAGTGTTTAATACTCGCCTGCCAACGCTCGATACTACTTGTCGAGCGTTCACCTTCATCGCGTCGCCCTTCTATCACGATGTTATATGACGCATCAATAATGCCGTCCGCGAGCGCCTGCCAGGTCTGCACCAATAATCGCTCATCTACATCATTCGGCATAAGCCTTATATCGGAGGTGAGACCATCCAGGTATTCGCAGATCACTCGGCTGTCATAGACTACTCGTCCATCACCAAGCACCAATGTTGGAATCTTGCCGAGGGGGTTCAACCCTTTTAATTCAACCGCATCATCAAATGGATTGCACAACACATATTCGACCTGTGAATCAAGTCCTTTTTCCTGTAGTGCAATACGCACCTTACGAGAATAGGGCGAGGTTTTTGAATAAAATAGTCTCATCATAATTATCTATCGCGAGAGCTGGCAACCCTGCCTGTCATTGTAAGATAGGCGACTCTATTAATAGTTGCGCCCTGAATTTCTGATTAGATAGTACTAAGTTACATAAATGGTGTCACCACCTTACGAATAGGGACCACTCTTGTCATCTGACTGGCGCAGCGAGGAATTTGGACTCGCAGTAACCACTCCCCACCTGATACGAAAAAAACAATATTAATAAATATATTATGTCTCTTTTACCTCCATCTCACATCTATTCTGTTGTTCTATACTAATTTGTTGTCGGGGTTTCGCTACCAGCGCCGCTAAAGAGTATGTGAAGCAAAGGTCGGCTACGCCCGCCCGCCAGACATGTTTACATACTTATATCTAATTAAGATCTATTGCCAATAATGGCTGCATCAACTTCTACAAACTCATCCCCTTCCAGTCGTGGTTATAAGCGCGCCTATCCGCGCTACCCGATAGATCTTAATGGGAAGTGCTGTTCTCAGGAGAGCGTTTGTGCCGAGGTTCACATACGGGGCATTTGTCTGGGTAGTATGTTTCTGACTTATGTATCAGGCGCTGATACCGATCTGCAAATGCGATTGATTCAGAATATTGGGGCATGCTCGAACGATCTTTAATCTTCCCGGCTCACCTCTCCACAAAATTCACTTCCATGCACGCGTGGTACGCTCAGATCACAAAAGCCTGGGCATCGCCTTTGAAAGGCCCGTGCACTTCACCCGGTGGGCGACTCGCATAACACCCTGCAGCGAGCCATTTATCAAACGCTGCATCATGAAGTCTGCCGCTAATGATAAAGACCTCTTCTGGATAGTCATGGGATTTACTTCCACATGGAGTTGTATCTGCCCCTGGCTGAATCCGTGTCAGGCGTGTGTACTCACCTGTTTCATCACAGAGACTTAACGTAATCTCATCGGCCATTCCTTCCAGTCCTTCGACCGGCTGCCATGCCTCATCGTTTTGTGCTAGCAAGGGATTCCAGTATGAAATCGTCGACTTTGTCATTACCCTACTCCGTTATGGCTTTACTATCGACTAACTTTATAGCTCAACGTTGGTGAATCCAAGGCTAGCATGAGAGCCGCACTCCATCAATCGTCTAATCCCTTGTATATCAGCGTATTAGTCACATTACAGACTTTTAAGATGTCTGTTCTCCCTGGTATTTACAGTATACCTGCTCAGCTTCATGCCTTAAAAATACCTTTATTTCCCCTCCTTTTTCCCATGTGATTTAATTTCTGAATGGCGTACAATCGAAGGCCATTGAGCTTACCTGATGTTGGTCGTCAACAAATTCAAACTATTTGGAGTAATAAATATGAGTGAAACATTGGTGGTTATCTCTAAAGTTAAAGGCTATATCAAAGAGAAGTCTGATGGCATGAGTACCTCTGGGGCATTTGCGGATGCAATTTCTGATGTGATTCGCGCCCGCTGTGATGCTGCCATTGAGAACACTACCAAGGATCGCCGCAAGACGGTGATGGATCGCGACTTTGAAAGTGATACCGGCACTCACGATGCTCTCATAGTAACGTCTAAACTCAAGGCCTACATCAAGGAAAAGTCTGGTGGCATGAGCACCGCGGCCAATGTTATCCCCACCATCTCTGGTATTGTGGCCAAACTGTGTGATGAAGCTATCGCGAATGCACAGAAAGATCGTCGTAAGACGGTGATGGATCGTGATCTGCCATAAGGCAGGTCACTTCATTTGAGCATAAACCGTTCGTATGCCTTCGTTTGATGTTGTCTCAGAGGTTGATCTGCATGAGGTCAACAATGCGATCGATCAAGCCAACCGCGAGGTGGGTACTCGTTTTGACTTCAAGGGAAGCAATGCCCGCTTCGAGTTGAAAGAAAAAGACTCGACTATCATGTTGCATGCGCAGAGTACTTTCCAGCTGCAACAGATGACCAGCATCCTGCACAGCAAACTCTCCAGGCGTGGTGTAGACCTCGGTTGCCTCAAAACGGAAAACCCAGTGACGCAGGGGAAAGAGGTACACCAGGCGATCACCCTGCAACAGGGGCTCGATGCAGTGTTTGCAAAAAAACTTGTGAAGCTGACCAGGGAGTCCAAATTAAAAGTACAGGCAGCGATTCAGGGTGAAAAGGTACGCATTACCGGCAAAAAACGTGATGATCTGCAACAGGCAATCACGCTCTTTAAAGAGGCTGACCTTGAGCTGCCGCTGCAATATGAGAACTTTCGTGATTAATGAGATCAAGCTACCAGGTGTATTGTCTCACTAGCCCGTGGCCGTGAAGCAATACATTCCTTCTTCTGTGTTAACCTCTGAACAAATTTCTCAGCTCAAGACCAGGATTGAGGCCGACATCATCCAGCTTCATGAAGATATTGTGGGGCTCGAAGAGGTAACACAACCGATCTCTCCCGATAATGCTATCGGCCGCCTGAGTCGCATGGATGCCATCAACACTAGAAGTGCGAATCAAACCGCACTGAATGCTGCGAAGATACGGCTGTCGAAGCTTAAAGCGGTACTCCCCAGGCTCGATTCTGATGATTACGATGAGTGTGACGAGTGCCTTGCCAAAATCCCATTTGCCCGACTGATGCTGGTACCGGAATGTGAATACTGCGTCGCCTGTGCTGAGCAGATCCAGCGTGCATAGCCGCTTACCCTTTCCCAAATTCAGAACAAAAAAATCCCCGCAGGAGCGGGGATTTTTCTACGCTAGATGTAACGAAGTATATTAGTCGTTGTGATAAGAGACAACGCGCTCAACTTCGTTTTTAGATCCCAGGATGACGGGCACACGCTGATGCAGTCCTTCAGGCTGGATATCGAGGATCCGTTCACGGCCGGTCGATGATAGACCACCCGCCTGCTCCACAATCATCGACATTGGATTGGCTTCATACATCAGACGCAGTTTACCGGCCTTCGATGGGTCTTTGGTATCTTTTGGATAGAGGAAGATGCCACCGCGAGTCAGGATACGGTGAACCTCGGCAACCATTGATGCAACCCAACGCATGTTAAAATTCTTGTCACGAGCATCACCCTCTACACCAGCAAGACATTCATCAACATAACGCTTAACCGGCGCCTCCCAGAAACGCATGTTTGAGGCGTTGATCGCAAACTCCTGAGTGTCTTCGGGGATCTGCATATCTTTCTGGGTCAGGATGAACTCACCAACGCCCTGATCCAGGGTGAAGGCGTTCACACCATGGCCAGTGGTCATCACCATCATGGTTGATGGGCCGTATAGTGCGTAACCGGCGCAGACCTGCTTGGTGCCTGGCTGCATGAAATCTTCTGCGGTTGGATTTTCAACACCATCGGCACAGCGCAGGATCGAGAAGATGGTACCGACAGAGATGTTAACATCGATGTTTGAAGAGCCGTCGAGTGGATCGAAGACCAGCAGGTACTTACCTCTTGGATACTTGCTGGGGATCTCGTAGATGTCGTCCATCTCTTCTGAAGCCATTGCCGCGAGGTGACCGCCCCAGATGTTGGCATTGATCATCATATCGTTAGAGATGATGTCGAGTTTCTTCTGGGTCTCACCCTGTACATTTTCGCTCTCAGCACTGCCCAGTACGCCAATCAGATCGCCTTTATTCACTGCGCCCGAGATCGCCTTACATGAGGTAAAGACATCGTTTAGCAGTGCTGTGAAGTCGCCATTGCCGCCAACACGACGCTGCTCTTCGATAATGAATTGTGTAATCGTTTCACCAATATGCATGGGTGCTTCCTCTTTAACTTTAAAAATAAACTGTCTTTGCCATCAGCAACCACCGAAGTGGCTCTTACCACCCGGCCGGCCCAATTAGCAGGAAATCTTCCGGAAACAGCGCGTTAGCTCAGGCGCTGAGAATGTTTTGAGGCCGTATTATCCTGTTTTCTGCCGGGAAAATAAAGCGATAGCTTTTCTAAGTGCTATCTGCACTTTTTATATGGCCCACTTTACTCCCATTTTCCTGTTAGAATTATCACACACCAAGTGGCCACATTCGCCATTCACGCTCCAATACAGTCAAGTAATCAGTAACTTAAGGAATTATAGCGTGTTGATTCATCCCAGTTTTGACCCCGTTGCCATCGACCTTGGACTGGTGAAAATTCACTGGTACGGCCTGATGTATCTGCTCGCCTTTGCCATGGCGTGGTGGCTTGGGTCACTTCGTGCGCGTCAGCCTGGCGCCCTTTTCAGCACCGAGCAGATCGGAGACCTGATCTTCTACGGTGCAATCGGTGTCGTTGCGGGTGGTCGCCTCGGCTATATCCTCTTTTATGATCTCGCCAGCCGTCTCGAAGATCCGATCTCTATTCTCTACGTATGGCAGGGTGGCATGTCGTTTCACGGCGGACTGATCGGCGTTCTGGTTGCGATGTGGCTTTATGGCTGCAAGACCGGCGCCACCTTTTTTCAGATCACAGATTTTATTGCGCCACTAGTACCCCTTGGTCTCGGGGCCGGCCGCATTGGCAACTTTATCAATGGCGAGCTATGGGGGCGTGCCTCTGACCTCCCGTGGGCAATGGCACCACGCGAAGGGATGGCGCCACGTCACCCCTCGCAGCTCTATGAGGCGTTGCTTGAAGGTTTGGCACTCTTCCTGATCTTGTGGTTATACTCCAGAAAGCCGCGCCCTACGATGGCGGTCTCAGGAATGTTTCTGCTCTTTTACGGGATATTCCGTTCGGTGGTCGAATTCTTTAGAACCCCGGATAGCCACATCGGTTTTCTCGCCTTTGAGTGGCTGACGATGGGACAACTGCTGTCAGTGCCGATGATCCTCGGTGGCATCGTCCTGCTGCTCTGGGCCTATCGAAAAACAGATCAAACAAATTAAGTGAGCGTTTAAATTCATGCAGCAGTATCTCGACCTGTTACAACATGTAAAAACTAATGGCACCTATAAAGATGATCGCACCGGTACCGGCACCAGGAGTGTTTTCGGTTATCAGATGCGTTTTGATCTGAGTGAAGGGTTCCCGCTCGTTACCACTAAAAAATGCCACCTGCGCAGTATCATCCACGAACTACTGTGGTTTATCTCTGGTGACACCAACATCCGTTATCTGAAAGAGAATGGTGTTCGTATCTGGGACGAGTGGGCCGACGAAGAGGGAAACCTCGGCCCGGTCTACGGCTCGCAGTGGCGTTCATGGCCGACACCTGATGGCGGTAGGATCGACCAGCTCTCAAATGTCGTTGATCAGATTAAAAACAACCCTGACTCACGCCGCCTGATCGTCTCCGCGTGGAATGTCGCTGAGATTGAAAATATGGCGCTACCCCCATGCCACACCTTTTTTCAGTTCTATGTTGCCGACGGCAAGCTCTCCTGCCAGCTTTATCAACGCAGTGCCGACATCTTCCTCGGTGTCCCATTTAACATCGCCTCGTATGCGCTTTTGACGATGATGATCGCCCAGGTAACAGGGCTAGAAGCTGGTGAGTTTGTACATACGCTAGGGGATGCCCACATCTATTCAAACCATTTCGAACAGGCCGACCTACAACTGTCACGCAAGCCTTTTCCGCTACCAACTATGCAAATCAATCCCGCTGTCACTTCCCTTTTCGATTTTAAATTTGACGACTTTGAACTGCACAATTATGAATCTCACCCTCATATCAAAGCAGTGGTTGCAGTATAAATGACGACGATTTCTCTGATTGCGGCGATGGCATCTAATCGTGTGATCGGTATCAATAACACCCTGCCGTGGCACCTGCCTGCCGATTTCAAACACTTTAAGGCGATCACGATGGGTAAACCAATCCTGATGGGGCGCAAGACTTATGAATCGATTGGACATCCACTGCCAGGGCGCACCAACATTATCATCACCAATAACAGCTCATATCGAGCTGAAGGCTGTCATGTTGTTAATAGCATCGATGATGCTTTAGCACTCACACGTGATGATGCAGAAGTGATGGTGATTGGCGGTGCCTCGTTTTACCAGCAGACACTACCGATTGCACAGCGCATCTATCTCACTGTGATCCACCACCCGTTTGATGGCGATGCCTATTTTGTTGAGATAGCTGATAATGAGTGGCATGAAGTTGAGCGTAATGATTACGATGCGGATGAAAAAAATCCCTACCCCTACAGCTTCATTACTTTTGAAAGGTGAGAATAATATAAGGAGGCTTTTACGCCTCCTTTTTCAAACAAACCATCGATTACCTGTCATCAGTGAACACGCCCTTCACTCTGGCTCTGCTCAGTAGTCGCTGCTTCTGCTACCAGTTCCGCGGGCACTTCCTCAGCAGTAGCCGTTGTTTCAGTCGCCTCAGCAGTAACAGTGTCGGCAGAGACCTCAATCGGCTCGGCGGTTTCGCTGCTGCTCTCATCCGTCGATGCTGACTCTGTTGCACTCTCATCAGCTGCTGCTACAGTTTCTGACCCCTCATCAGAGGCGTCTGCTGTTTGAGTAGCAGTGTCGGTTGCCTCTTCAGCAGCGGCCGCTTCTTCTTTTATCTCAGGTTCAGCTTCGGATACCACCTCAGCCTGGGCTTCCAGCGCCTCTTTTTCGTTCATTGACTCCAACTGCAGTGCACCGGCTGTTAATGTCTGCGCACCAGCCGCTAGATGCGAATGAACATTACGGTAGTTATCTGTCATTTCATTAACCAGCTCAGCCGTTTTCGTAAAGTGCTGGCTAACTTCTGATTTATATGTCTCAAGCTCGTACTGTGCTGTTTTTAAGGAGTCTTTAAGCTCCTGTGCCTCCTGATACGGCGCGTTTGTCGCCCGTCCAAAAAGCAGTCCACACACAACCCCTAATACCAGGCTAAATATCGCCACCAGTGCTGCTGTCATATCCCCCTCCCCCAAAGTAGTCTGACGCAAAAAAGAGAGCTTAAGGGCAACGGCTTGTAACGGTCAAGTAATCACTTCACTTCTGCGATTTATTTTCCTTTAGGGGATCTTTATCCTTCAAAATCAGGATCTATCAGTGACGAGCATCTAGATGTAGGGACAAGCACCGATGTTTAATCTGTTAAAAAATCAAGGCGTCTGTCAGGGCGTTGAAAAATAAAATGATTATTTTTTACGCCGGGGCCAGTCGTGTTCAACTGACACCTGTTTTATTCTCAAAAAGAGCGAGCAACTTGTCCCAGCTGGCAGGAGGTTAAAACAGCGCTCTTAATAAAAACATAGTGGTGACAAAAGTCTAAGCTAGACATCCAGGTTGGCAACGGTCAATGCGTGCTTTTCAATAAATTCTCGCCGCGGCTCGACATGGTCGCCCATCAACGTGGTAAATATCTCATCGGCTGCGACAACATCCTCTATCTTCACCTGCATCAAACGGCGTGTATTCGAATCCATCGTCGTTTCCCACAACTGGTCGGGGTTCATCTCTCCCAGCCCCTTATATCGCTGAATCTGCTGGCCGCGCTTCGCGTCGCTCATTAACCACTGATAAACCTCCTTAAAGCTGCCAACATCCTGCTGTCGTTCTCCGCGACGAATGGTGGCGCCTTCACCCACCAGGCCATTCAGTTTTTCACCGAGATCGGCCATAGCGCGATACTCAGCAGAATCAAAGAATTCACTGTTGAGCGTTCTAGTCGTCGCAACCCCATGAATATATTCACTTACATCTGTCTTCCACGAAAGATCATCATCATCCTGATTCAGTGATATCTCATAACGTGCGGTTGAATCATCACTGCTATTTAAGCGTAAAGTCAGTTCATCAAACCACTCTTTTACCGCAACATTATCTAGCAGCGTTTCGCCCTGCAGTGGCTGCATATAGATAATCTTTTCCAGTACATTTGCACTGATCCGTTTTGACATACGCTGGATAGTGCTCATCACCAACATATAACGTTGCGCCAGATCCGAAAGGGCCTCTTCACTGATCGGTGGAACACCTTCAGCAACTGAAAACTTGGCGCCATCAAGTGCTGCTTGCAGCAGATAACTATTGAGCTCATTGTCATCTTTGACATAGCGCTCCTGTTTTCCTTTCTTCACTTTGTAGAGTGGCGGCTGTGCAATATAGACATGGCCGCGTTCAATCAATTCAATCATCTGACGATAGAAAAATGTCAATATAAGGGTTCTAATATGTGAGCCATCGACATCGGCATCGGTCATGATAATAACGCGGTGGTAGCGGAGCTTGTCCGGAAAATATTCTTCACGACCGATACCACAGCCCAGTGCGGTGATCAGTGTGCCGATCTCGACAGACGATAACACCTTGTCAAACCTGGCTTTTTCAACATTCAGGATCTTACCTTTGAGCGGTAAAATGGCCTGATTTTTACGATCCCTACCCTGCTTGGCAGAACCTCCCGCAGAGTCACCCTCCACCAGAAACAGCTCAGAAAGCGCGGGGTCTTTCTCCTGACAATCAGCCAACTTTCCAGGCAAGCCAGCAATATCCAACACCCCTTTTCGGCGTGTCATCTCACGCGCCTTTCGCGCCGCCTCGCGGGCCCTTGCAGCATCAACTACTTTTGAGATAATCGCCTTCGCCTCTGCCGGGTTCTCAAGCAAGAAATCCTGTAGTTTGGTGGAAATGATCGATTCAACAATGGGCCTAACTTCAGATGAAACCAGTTTTTCCTTTGTCTGCGAAGAAAACTTCGGATCAGGCACCTTCACCGATAGCACCGCGGTGAGTCCTTCACGGGCATCGTCACCAGTGGTCGAGACCTTCGCATTCTTGGCGACCCCACCCTTTTCGATGTAATTATTAATCGTTCGTGTCAGCGCTGCACGAAAGCCTGCTAGATGAGTACCGCCATCATTTTGAGGAATATTGTTGGTAAAACAGAAGATATTCTCCTGATACGAGTCATTCCACTGCATTGCAACCTCAACACCGATGCCATCCTTTTCGATACTGAAATAGTTCACCGTGTTGTGTAACGGCGTCTTGTTTTTATTCAAATGCTCGACAAAGGCCTGTATTCCACCTTCGTACTCAAAGGTGTCACTTTTATCTGTTCCCTCGTCGGACAGTTTGATACAGACACCGCGATTCAGGAAAGAGAGTTCACGTAATCGCTTTGACAGGATGTCATAATGAAGATCTGTCGTACTAAAAACCTCTGTACTAGGTTTAAAGCGGATCTCAGTACCCGTCTGCTCTGTCTCACCGATCGGTGTCAGTGCTGCCAGGGGCTCCCCCATGCTGTATTCCTGCTGATAGATATCACCACCACGACGAATTGTCAGACGCAACTGCTCTGATAATGCATTGACCACCGAGACACCCACGCCATGCAGACCGCCTGAAACCTTGTAGGTATTATCATCAAATTTCCCGCCGGCATGGAGTACCGTCATTATCACTTCAGCCGCGGATTTACCCTCTTCCTCATGTATATCAACTGGAATACCACGGCCATTGTCTGAAACAGTAACTGAGCCATCACTATGAATGATCACTTCTATCGCTGAACAAAACCCAGCCAGGGCCTCATCGATCGCATTGTCAACGACTTCAAAGACCATGTGGTGTAAGCCTGTTCCATCATCGGTATCTCCGATGTACATCCCCGGACGCTTGCGAACAGCATCAAGGCCTTTTAACACCTTGATTCTGGAAGAATCATAACTTTGCTCGTTGCTCATTCTATGCACCGCCATTAAAAAAAAACATTATAGCACTTCTGAAACCTGCCCATGTTCCACGTGAAACACCTTTGTCTCCGGGAACAACGATCTGTCCAGAAAAAGACTTTCTGGTGTTGTGATAAATATTTGAGCCTCTAACTCATGAAGAATCTTCATTAGCTTCTCCACATGGTGACGATCAAGTTCTGCTGAGACATCATCAACGAGAAATAGCGAACGTTTATCCGCCAATTTTGAATAGAGAGCAGCCTGAGCAATATAGAGTGTACAGACGAGTAGCTTCTGCTGGCCTCTTGAAACATATTCATGAAGCGGGACACCATTGAGCTTAAATATAACATCAGCGCGATGGGGGCCCTTTTGGGTATAACCTAGCACCCTGTCACGATCGAGCGATGACGTAAGCACCGTCTGGTACGTCTCCTTTTCACTCCACCCTCTCCGGTAATCAATACTGATTTCACCATCAAGTGATAGTAGCTCACTTGCATAGTGATTAAAGAGGGCAATAAACTCGTTCAAATAAGCTGCCCGAAACCGATCGACTAAATCGGCACTTAGCTGAAGCTGGTGATCCCAATATTCAATGGTAGTTGTAGCGCCATGCTGAGCAAGCGCAGCATTGCGTTGTTTTAGTGACCGGGAAAAGTTTTGCCATGTCGGTAAAAAACGAGGTTCCACGTGGAACACGCCCCAGTCGATGAAGCCGCGTCGATATTTTGGGCTTTGCGTGAATACACGCTGACTTTCCTGGTGAATAACGACCACAGGGAGATAATTGGCGAGTTCAGAGGCCTTGTTGAGACGCACTCCTTCAGCCTTGATAAGATTTTTTCCCTGCCTGTGCTCTAAACCTAGTGGGATCACTCTGTTAGCGTCAAGTTCGAGCTTTGCATAGACCCCCATCCAGTCACGATCCTGAGTGGGAATTGTAGAAAAACGGTGAGTACGAAACGACTTTCCACATGAAAGGAGGTAGATAGCTTCGAGCAAGCTTGTCTTACCACTACCATTTACCCCGCTGATAATATTAAAACGAGGCGATGGTGTTAATGTCACATCAAGCAGATTTCTGACATTTTTGATATCGAGGCGTTGAAGCCACATCTGGGTAAGGGGTTGATGTAGTTAGAGTCGCATCGGCATCACGACATATTTGCATCCTGTTGATCCCTGAGGCTGAATCATGCAACAGCTGTTGGCATCAGACAGAGAGAGCGAAACATTTTCGGAAGTGCAGGCCGAAACGGCATCCATCAGGTAGGTCACGTTAAACCCGATTTCGAGATTAGCCCCACTGTAATCGATGATCACTTCTTCTTCAGCCTCTTCCTGTTCAGGATTATGGGCAAAGATCCGTAATAACCCAGTGCTAAATTGAAGTCGGACACCACGATATTTTTCATTTGACAGAATTGAAGCTCTACTTAACGCCTGTCTTAATGTCTCCTTATCGCAAATCACAATTTTGTCTCCACCATCAGGGACAACGTTTTGATAATCAGGAAAACGACCATCAATGAGCTTCGAAGTAAAACTGATTCCGTCGGTATTGACACGAATGTAGTTTGAACCAAGCTGGAGTTTCGCCACAGAGTCACTCTCTTCGAGCAGTCTTGCAAGCTCCATCACACCCTTACGTGGAATTATAACCTGTTGATTTTCTTTGTTATTTATATCCAAACCCTGATCACAGAGTGCTAGTCGATGACCATCTGTCGCCACAAGCCTCAGCGCATCACTACTGATTTCAAGCAACATCCCGTTGAGATAATAACGGACATCCTGATGCGCCATCGCAAACTGAGTCCGTTCGATTGCCTGTTTTAGATCGAGCTGTGGCATTGCGAACTCAAGAATATCTTTATTTGCATCTATTCCAGGGAAGTCATCAGCAACCAATGTTGAAAGTACAAAGCGGCTCTTACCTGCTCTAACAATCGCACGGTCGCCGTCAATAGCAAGATCGATGACAGCATCATCTGGAAGCGCGCGACAAATGTCCATAAACTTGCGTGCCGGAATCGTAATTTTTCCTGTTTCGCATTTTGACTGCTCTGCAAGCACAAGTTCTATCGACATCTCTACTTCAAGGTCTGTTGCGGTCATCAATAATTGATGATCACTAACTTCCATCAAAATGTTCGAAAGGATGGGTAGTGTCTGGCGTCTTTCAACGACACCACTGACCATCTGGAGAGGTTTGATTAAAGCTTCGCGCTGGATAGTGAGTTTCATAATTAAATATTATGTAGTTCTGTTATTGTTACTATTAAAGGGCCGTTATTTTTAGCGTTAAATCGTAATTACCGAGTAAAAACAATACGTTATCATGTTATTAATCTGTGGTTAAACCCGCTTGCAACTCGTTGATAAGCGATGAATTAGCTGTGTATAAATATTGAGTTATCAACAGGCCAATAGTTATACACACGATATATACATCATGTTGTTAGGGTTCTCAACAGATTGGCATATTCTTCGTTAATACGCGAATCGCTTTCTTTTAACTCTTTAATCTTTCGACAACCATGTAACACGGTTGTATGGTCTCTTCCACCAAAGGCGTCGCCAATTTCAGGCAGACTATGTGATGTCAGCTCTTTTGAGAGCGCCATGGCGACCTGGCGTGGTCGAGCCACTGAACGCGAACGTCTTTTTGAGAGCAGGTCGGCAACCCGAATTTTGTAGTAGTCCGCCACTGTTTTCTGAATATTTTCAATCGTCACCAGTTTATCCTGGAGTGCCAGCAGATCTTTGAGCGCCTCTTTAGTGAAATCGACAGTGATGGGTTGACCGGTGAAGCGTGAGGTAGCGATGACGCGTCGCATGGCACCTTCAAGTTCACGCACATTTGAGCGGATCCGCTTGGCGATGAAAAAAGCGACTTCGTGGGCAAGATCGACTCGGGATTGAGCCGCCTTGCTCATCAAGATTGCAACGCTTGTTTCAAGTTCAGGGGGTTCGATAGATGCCGTTAACCCCCAGCCAAAGCGTGACTTAAGGCGCTCCTCAAGCCCCCCAACCTCTTTGGGATAGCGGTCACAGGTCATAATTACCTGACGCTGGCCCTCTAGTAATGTATTGAATGTGTGGAAAAATTCTTCCTGAGAACGTTCCTTGCCGGCGAAAAACTGGATGTCATCAATGAGCAGGGCATCAACTGAACGGTAGTAACGCTTGAAGTCATTGATAGCGTTGTGTTGCAACCCTTTAACCATATCCGCGACAAAGCGCTCGGAGTGAATATAGACGACACGGGCCTTGGGATTACGCTCAACCATGGCGTTACCGATGGCGTGCATCAGGTGTGTCTTACCGAGACCAGATCCACCATAGATAAACAGTGGATTGTAGGCACCACCAGGGTTATCGGCAACCTGGGCGGAGGCTGCTCGTGCCAGCTGGTTTGATTTTCCTTCAACGAATGTTTCAAATGTAAATCCTGGCTGCAGACTGGATACATGATTGATTTCAATATTTGTCGTTTTTGCCGCAAAGACATTTACCCGGTTTTCTTTGCTTTTTTCAGCAGCTGGTGATGGTTCAACTGGTTGTTTGGTGGTATTTTTTGTACCGATCTCAAGGCTTAGCGTAAGCGGGACACCATTCTCACAATAGCGATTAAATATCTGTGTGATCTGATCCAGAAAGCGTTCGCTTACCCAGTCTAAAACGAAGCGATTTGGTGCCAGAATTCGCACCGCTCCCTTTTCTTCAATCGCATGTAAGGGCCTGATCCATGTATTGAATTGCTGCGTTGAGAGTTCGCTTTCAAGGTGATCCAGGCACTTTTTCCAAAGCGATAACTCCACAAAACGACTCCTGCAAATGGCGATGATATTTGAGAGAAGGGATTCTATACCTGTTCCAGATGCGAAACCAGTGAGAAGAGCTAAGTGTAGCGTAGATCATAAATATTGACAGTCTTAGGGGTAAATAGGTATTCTTGCCTGCTTTGTTTTACTGCTTGGCCGAGCAGTTTTAGGTTTTAACTCGATTTAACGGACGACACGCAAATGAAACGCACATTCCAACCAAGTAATATTAAACGTAAGCGTACACACGGTTTCCGCGCACGCATGAGCACCGCCGCTGGTCGCGCAGTCATTAGAAGAAGACGTGCTAAAGGCCGGGTTCGTCTAAGCGCCTGATGAGAAACGGTTAAGATACACGACAGTTGTTAAAGCTGGCGTCTAACGGCTTTCAGCGCGATTATAGACTGACAAAACCGCAACATTTTCAGTTTGTTTTCCAGAAAGCAGGTAAAGTACCGAGTAGAGAGCATACGCTGCTGGTACGAGAAAACAGGTTGGGGTACCCAAGACTGGGTTTGATAGTTTCCAGGAAGTGTTCAAAAAAAGCCGTCCAGCGGAACCGCTTCAAGCGAGTTGTAAGAGAGAGATTCAGGCAGGAAAAAGGACGACTTGGTGGCTACGATATTCTGGTCATTGCGCGTCCCGGACTAGAAAATAAAAACAATCATCGCCTGGATAGTGCACTAGAGAGACTCTGGACTACACTATCAAAATGAAGACGATATTTTTAGCAGTGATCAAAGGCTACCGCTACTGCCTGAGTCCGTTGTTAGGAAACAATTGCCGCTACTACCCGACTTGCTCGAGTTACGCTGAAGAAGCGATAACTCGATTTGGGGCAGTTAAAGGTGGATGGATGACACTATGCCGTATCTGTCGTTGTCACCCCTGGCATGATGGTGGTGTAGATCTGGTGCCAGAGAATAAAGAATCTAAATAAAGGCACACATGGCCAGCATGAAGAAAAAGCCTGGCTTTTTTACATAGAGCAAAACCTTAAGACTGACGGATAAAATGGATAACCAAAGAACAATCCTCTTTTTTGGGCTCTCGTTTGTGCTGCTACTGTTGTGGCAGGCATGGCAAGAGGATTATGTCTACCCAAAGGCGACACCAAACTCTGCGCCCGTTAGCGTGGTGGCACCTGAAATCCAGCAGGGGGGGGATAAGCCACTTGCAGTCCCGCAGGGCGAAGAAGCTCAACAGGACCGACCAGCGCTCTCATCCACGCCTGCTGCGGCACCAAGTAGTAGCGTCGCACCAATGAGCCAGGTGCTCAATTCTGATAAACGCATCCATGTGGTCACAGATCTCTACGACATCGAGATCGATACCATTGGGGGTGACCTGAGGAAGGTAGACCTGCTGACCTACCCTGTTGCCGCAAGCAGACCTGACGAGCCGTTCCGTCTGATGGAAGATAAGGGCTTCAGACTTTTCATCGCACAGAGCGGGCTGCTTTCAGGTGGTTCAGCCCCAGACCACCATGCAAAGTATGAGGCCGAGCAGCTGGAATACACGCTATCGGGTTCAGACAACGAGATTAGGGTGCCGCTGCACTGGACCAGCGAAGATGGCATCACCGTTACCAAGACCTACACCTTCTATCGCGACAGCTTCCTGATCGATGTAGAACATCAGGTCACCAACAACAGTGGTGCATTGTGGCGCGGTCACCAGTACCGTCAGCTGCAACGTACCGCGGCAGCGGATAGTGAAAGTTCATTTTTCATCCACACCTATACCGGTGGTGTGATCTATAGCGATGAAGAGAAATACGAAAAAATTCACTTTTCAGACATGGCCGATGAAAAACTGGCACGCGATATCGCTGGCGGCTGGGCGGCGATCATTCAGCACTATTTCATCGGTGCGTGGATTCCAGAGAAATCAGAAACCAACCATTATTACAGCAAGGCGTTAGATGATGGTCGCTATACGTTAGGACTGGTATCGCCAGAGGTCGAAGTTGCGCCCGGAGCGAGTAACACCTTTGCCAGCAAACTCTATGTCGGTTCGAAAGAGCAGGAACGTATCGAGCCTGTTGCCGAGGGGCTGGTACTCGCAGTAGATTACGGTGTACTGACACTGCTTGCCGAGCCACTTTTCTGGTTACTGAAATTCTTCTATGAATGGGTCGGTAACTGGGGCTGGGCGATCATCCTGGTAACGCTGGTAATCAAACTGGTCTTCTTCAAGCTCTCTGAAAAGAGTTACCGTTCGATGGCCAACATGCGCAAGGTGACGCCAAAGATCACCGCGATTCGCGAGCGCTATATCGATGACCGTCAGCGCATGAGCCAGGCGATGATGGAGCTCTATAAAAAAGAGAAGATCAACCCGATGGGTGGCTGTCTGCCGATGCTGGTTCAGATCCCGGTCTTCATTGCGCTCTACTGGGTACTACTGGAGAGTGTTGAGTTGCGCCAGGCAACCTTCATTCTGTGGCTCGATGATCTGTCGACAAAAGATCCTTTCTACGTGTTGCCGCTGTTGATGGGGCTGACGATGTATATCCAGCAGCAGCTGAACCCCAAGCCACCCGATCCAATGCAGGCAAAGATCATGGCGGCACTGCCGTTTGTCTTCACCCTGTTCTTTGCATTCTTCCCATCTGGGCTGGTGCTCTACTGGGTGGTCAACGCGATCCTGTCGATCCTGCAGCAGTGGTACATCACCCGTCGTATCGACATGGGGCTGGATAACGATGACGATGATAAAAAGAAAGATAAAAAAGGCAAAGGTAAAAAAGCAAAGGCTAAACCTAAGCCGAAGGCCATAGAGGCCAGCGACTAAAACTACAGGGGTTGTTCGAAAGAGCAGCCCTTTTTTCTTGGTAGCAACGCAGCGTACAATCAGCCCTATGTTAAAAGTGAGCGATACCATTGCAGCCATCGCAACACCGCCTGGTCGAGGTGGTATCGGCATCGTGCGCGTCTCGGGTAAGGGCGCGACTGAAATTGCCGAAAGAGTATTGGGGCGACAATCCAAACCGCGTTACGCGGAATACCTCGATTTTAAAAACAGCGCAGGTGACGTGATCGACAGCGGCATCGCGCTGCTCTTTGTAGCGCCCCACTCTTTTACCGGTGAGGATGTTTTAGAGTTGCAGGGCCATGGTGGTTCTGTGGTTATCGATATGCTGCTACAAGCTGTGATTGAAATGGGTGCCCGCCTTGCGCGTCCCGGTGAATTTTCCGAACGCGCGTTTCTGAATGACAAACTCGATCTGACACAGGCGGAAGCAATAGCAGATCTAATCGACTGCACCTCAGAACAGGCCGTGCGATCGGCACAGCGTTCATTGCAGGGTGAGTTTTCAAAACGGATTAATGAGCTATTAGCGAAGTTGATTGAACTGCGCGTCTATACCGAATCCGCACTCGACTTCCCAGAAGAGGAGATCGATTTTCTCGGCGATGGTAAAGTGCTGGCGATGTTGAACGCAGTGATCGCACAGCACCGTCACATCATGCAGTCGGCACAACAGGGCGCCCTGTTGCGTGATGGTATGTCGGTAGTAATTGTTGGCCGTCCCAACGCCGGTAAATCGAGTCTGTTGAATGCGCTGGCGAGTCGTGAAACCGCGATCGTCACCGACATCGCCGGAACAACGAGAGATGTACTGCGTGAACAGATCACGATCGACGGCCTCCCCCTTCACATCATCGACACTGCAGGCTTACGCGAAAGCGAAAACGTTGTCGAACAGATGGGCATCGAGCGTGCACGAGAGGAGATTGAAAAAGCGGATGCAATTTTGTTGTTGATCGATGATAACGGTGATGCGGAAAAAGAGAAAAATGAACTGGTAGCGATGTTGCCGCCCGACTGTAACTACAGTGTGGTCTATAACAAGATCGATGCCACCAGTCGAGAAGCAGCGATTAGTGAGTCGGATGGTACTAGCGAGATTGCACTCTCTGCCAAATGTGGTGACGGTATCGATATTCTCAGACAACACCTCAAAGATAAAATGGGTTACAACAGCACGTCTGAAGGAAGCTTCATGGCGCGGCGCAGACACATCGATGCCCTGCAACGTGTCGATGAACACCTGTTAAACGGCAAAGCACATCTGGAACATAACCAGACCGGAGAACTACTTGCCGAAGAACTGCGCCAGGCCCAGCATGCGCTTGGTGAGATCACCGGTGAATACAGCAGTGATGACCTGTTAGGTGAAATTTTTTCAAGCTTCTGTATCGGTAAATAAATCATCTGACCGTCATCCCGGACGGAGGGTAGCAGAGATCTGGAATCCAACCTACATAGAGTTATCCCGCCGCATAACACCAAGCCCACCCAGCTCAGCGGTGAAACCAAACTGCTGGTAGAACTCATTCATTTCAGGCAGGCAGTAAAGATCAAAATGGGGAATCTGTTTTAGTTCGGGGTGGAAAATTATTTCATCCATTAAAACATTTCCCAACTGTTTGCCTCGAAATTCGGGGTGAATAATGAGATCATAAATCATTACTTTATAAACGTAGTCTGTCAGTACCCGGACAAAACCAATAAGGTTATGATCGAAATCTTCCAGGCCGATAATGACATTAGAATGCGCCAACATTTTTTCAACATCGTTACGTGTTCTTGTATTGCACCAGAACTCATTACGATAAAGCTCGATGAGCTGATCAATCTGGTTGTTAGATAGTTTGTTAATAACTGTTGTTTGCACGATGTTAATCTCTAATGGGCTTGATGATTGGTGGCAGGTAAAGATTAAATGATCTTGCCCTTACTTTCCAGATACCGCCACTCAACTTAATCCCCATAACCAACCCCGCCAATCGTTTTACAAATCACCGCAATCAAAGAGCTGGAATGAAAATGGCCGATCTTTGTATCGGGATGTGGATAGTAAATATACCTGTTGTATTACCTGTCGTAGAACAAAACCATATAACGTGAAAAAGAGAAATCTTCCGGCGGAAATCCATCAGCCCAATGAACATTACGGAATCTAAATTCCGATGCAATCATTTCAAAGGTGTTTGGTTCGATGTTTAGATTCAGTGTGCCTTTGAATAGATTGGAGAGATCCAGATCATGGTTTTTGAAATGAGGGGTTTGTATCTCGATAGTGCCGAGTGGATAAGGGGAGTCTTCTATCTTGCCGGATGCAACACCGTGGCCCTGTATGACGGAAGCGATTATTGAACGATACATGCGAATTAAATTTATTATTTATGTAGCCTGGATGAAGCGCAGCGTAATCCGGGAGTTTTGTAGCTACACATTTCCCAGATTACGCTGCGCTTCATCTGGGCTACATGCTAATGTCAGATCATGTGCATATATGTATCAGTATTCCGCCGAAGTATGCGGTGTCCAATGTGGTTGGTTATTTGAAAGGTAAGCGCGCGATAACGATAGCCAGGCGTTTTAAGGGAAAGCAAAGGAATTTTGCTGGAGAGCATTTCTGGGCACGAGGGTACTACGTATCGACGGTGGGTTTAGATGAAGAAATGGTAAGAGAGTACATTCGTAACCAGGAGCAAGAAGATGTTCATCGAGATCAGCTGGCCCTGGGAGTGTAGCGCCTTGGGCGCAATAAGAGCCCTTTGAGGGCGTAATCTAATAAGCCTCCGGCTTTGCCGGAGGTAATTTAGCTTTCGAGGAGGTCTAAAGCTGAATCGATTTATGATTGAGTTCGAAGACCGCGTGAGTAATTATGTTTAAACCCGCAGTTACACAGAATTATTTACAGGCTCTCAAGCTTTAATAGCCCATCATGAGATGCATTTAGTATTTGCGTGTCATTTGGAAGGTCACTAAAAGTCAAATTAATACAAGGCTTGCTTCTTGAACTATATTCATGGCTCGAATCAAGAAAGTATGGTTTTTCTTCATCTAGATTGAAAAAAGCGTTGAGTGCACGTAGTAAAGTAGACTTCCCAACGTTATTTTCTCCGACAAGCGCGGATACGGATCCGATGCGTACATCGCATTTCTCTATACTTCGGAATCGTTTAATTTGTATCCTTTAAAGCTTCACGAAATATGATAGTTATTAGCAAGTAGGCTATAAAGGCTAGCATAAACATTCTTATATTGATATTGGAAGTATTAAGCGTTAGTCAATGCTTACTGACGGCTACCCCCCATGTCACTCTTAACACACCTCAACACCCCATAATCAAACTCCCCATCAAAAGCATCATAAACTGGTTTAAGTTTTCCATCATCACTCTGCTCAATCTCAAATCGAATCGCCTTTAGTGATTTTTCATCAAGCTCAACCACATCAGCAAGTTCAATCTCGCTTTGTGCAATGGCGTTGGCAAGGTGGCTGTAAATAGTATTCAAAGTCAGGTCTCGTTTATGTGCAATCTCCAGTGGCTTTAGGCCATCACAGGCGAGTTTGACTGTTTCGGCGGTGCTATCATTAATATCATCACTGGCCGCCCCTTCATATTCGGCAATCACCGAAAGAAACTCATCGCCGTAGGCTTCGAGTTTTTTAGCGCCCACGCCTGAGATCAGGCCGAGTTGTTCGAGTGTTTGTGGTCTTCGATCAACCATCTCCATCAACGTCGCATCGTGGAAGATCATATAGGCGGCGATGCCCTGCTCCGTTGCGAGCTGTTTGCGTTTATCGCGCAGTGCATTCCAGAACTCGGTGTCGGCCGTTTTGCCAAAAGGTGTTTTGGAACGCTGTTTACCGGAAGCCGATTTTTTCGTTAGCTTGCGTAACATCAACTGAGTCTCGCCACGCAGAACAGGCCGACTCTCATTGGCCAGGCGCAGTCCGCCATGCCCTTCGAGATCGACACTCAACAGCCCGTGTGAGATCAACTGACGATAAAGGGTGCGCCATTCCACAGCACTATGTTCAGTACCGATGCCATAGGTACTCAACTTGTCGTGCCCAAACTGTTTAATGCGGTCGGCATCACTCCCACGCAACACATCGATTAGATAGTTCACGCCAAAACGTTGCCCGGTACGGTGCACGCAAGACAAAGCCTTTTGTGCCGCGACGGTGGCGTCCCATGTTTCGGGTGGCGTCAGGCAGTTATCACAATTCCCGCAGGGCTTGTCTGACCGACGCTCATCACCAAAATAACGCAACAGTGATTGTCGGCGACAGGTGGTCAGTTCACATAGCCCGAGCATCGCATCAAGTTTATGGCGCTCGATTCTTTTATAGGCTTCACTCGCATCGGAACCCTCCTGCATCTGACGTAAAGTAATCACATCCTGCAGGCCGTAAGACATCCAGGTGGAGGACGGCAGGCCATCACGCCCGGCCCTGCCGGTCTCCTGATAATAGGCCTCGATACTCCTGGGCAGATTAAGGTGAGCAACAAAACGGACATCGGGTTTATCGATCCCCATGCCAAACGCAATCGTCGCGACGATGATGATGCCATCTTCACGCAGAAAACGTTCCTGATGTTGCTGTCTAACATCATTGCCAAGCCCGGCGTGATATGGCAGCGCGCGCAGCCCCTTGCGGCTCAACCACGCGGCGGTATCATCGACCCGTTTACGTGACAGGCAGTAAATGATACCCGCTTCGCCATCATGTTCGTTACGAATAAAACGGTAGAGCTGTTCACGCGTATTACCACTGTTCTCCGCAATGCGATACTGAATATTGGGGCGATCAAAACCGCTGTTAAAGACCTCGGCATCATGCAAAGCAAGGCGCTCGATGATCTCTTTTCTGGTCGCCTCATCGGCAGTGGCGGTGAGCGCGATGCGTGGAATTTGTGGAAAGCGTTCGTGCAAAATAGAGAGTTGAATATACTCGGGGCGAAAGTCGTGCCCCCATTGCGAAACACAGTGCGCTTCATCGATCGCAAACAGCGCAAGTTTGCACTGTTCCAGTAGATCAAGCGTGCGCGCCATCATCAACCGCTCAGGTGCCACATAGAGCAGATCGAGTTCGCCAGCTAACACTTGCCGTTCGACTTCAGCAGACTGTTGCGCTGTCAGCGAAGAGTTAAGAAACGCTGCGTTGATTCCATTTTGATGCAGCGCCGCGACCTGATCCTGCATCAAAGCGATCAGTGGCGAGACCACAATTGCAACGCCGTCGCGCACCAGTGCAGGAATCTGAAAACAGAGCGACTTGCCGCCACCGGTGGGCATCAGTACCAGCGCATCACCACCACTGACTATCTGTTCAACCACCTGCTGCTGCATGGGTCGAAAGGCGTCGTAACCAAAGACGGTTTGAAGGGTGGTGAGGGCAGATGAGGGTTCGTTTTTCATTTGACAATTATAACGTCTATAGATGTATGAATAAGTCGGTAAATGCTTACAGGCAGAGTTGTTAGTTGCTTAAGCCCCTTCTTACTCGCCACCAACCTCACGCCCATAACTCTTGCTGATAAAGGGCTGCTCACAGAAGCCGTGACGGCGGTTGATCGCCAGCGCCAGCACAAAAAAGAAGTTACACAGGAGGTTACAGAAGTGGTGCAGGATATCGGGCACGTCGATACCCTCTTCGTCAATCCTCACCATCAGGCGGATCGCCTTTTTCGCCGCCGAACGTGCGAGGTGCAGTTGCGGCGATGGCTGCGGGCCGCGCGGCAGTACAAAACCGTCGATAGTGTCAGCGACCTCTTTCTGATAATGGTGATAGCGGGCAAGTAACCACTGAAGGTCATTTTCGTCGATTGCCAGCCGACCACGAATCGAACCGTTGAGGTGGTAGATCAGCGGTTGCAACTGCTCGAGGTCTGCCGCGATATCGCTACAGTCGTCAGGTATCAGCCCGATAATCGCCCCGAGGTGGCTGCACAGCTCATCGGTCGCGACCTCGAAGTCGCACAGGTACGAGCTCTCATAGATGAAGGGATAACAGAGTTCGTCGCGGTTTTTCGATGGCTTCAGCGTCACGGCACTACCTCGGCAAGACGACCGGCGGGTCGCGTTCAAGCTCAATATCGACCGGCACACCATAGGCGTGGCAAAGTAATTCCTCGGTCAGCACCTCTTTGGGTGTGCCGAGGGCGATCATCTTGCCATTATCCAGCAGACAGAGGCGATCGCAGAAGCGTGCGGCAAGTGACAGATCGTGGATCGCGACGATCACGCCGTTATCTTCACGCGAATAGTCCTTTAGCACCTCCATCACGGCGAGTTGATAGTGGATATCGAGACTGGCGATCGGCTCATCGACCAGTAGCGCCTGCGGTTCGCCGGCGAGCACTCGCGCGAGCCACACCCTGGCACGTTCGCCACCGGAGAGATGATCGATGTTTCGATCTCGAAACTTACTCACCCCGGTGCGCTCGATTGCGCGCTCGATTGCGCCTTCATCTTCGTCACCCCACGGCATACGACCGAGTGCGACGATATCGGCAACCGTCAACGACCACGCACTGCTGACCGCCTGCGGCTGAATGCCGACGATGCGAGCACGTTCGTGTGATGGGAGGAAATTAATAGGGTCTCCCTCGATTTTAATGCTGCCCATCGATTTATGGAGCCCTGCAATTGCATGCAGCAGCGTCGACTTCCCTGCGCCATTGGCACCGATCAGCCCCAGCAGTTCACCACGCTGGAGTTCGAGCGAGACCCCTTTAAGGCGTTGCTCTACTGTCAGATTATCGATTGAGATCAGAGCCATCGCCTGCGTTCCTTCCACACCAGCCAGACAAAAAACGGCGCACCGATCAGCGACGTCAGCACACCGAGTTTGAGCTCCCGCCCGGGCGGCATGCCGCGCACGGCGATGTCGGCGACACAGACGAGGATCGCGCCGAGCAGTGCTGCCGGAATCAGCAGACGGTCGGGCCGATGGCCGACAAACGGGCGCAACATGTGCGGCACTAGCAGGCCGACAAAGCCGATCGCCCCGGCGACCGAGACCGATGAGCCGACCAGGCAGGCGGCACCCAGTACTGTCAGGCGGCTGCCATTCCTGACCGACAGGCCCATACTCTCGGCCACCTCTTCACCGAGTGACAGCGCGGCGAGTAGACGCCGTTGTGACAGGATCAGTGCGGCACCGATCAGCAGCGCCGGGGCCAGTATATAAAGGCTGTCGAGGCCGCGGTTCGAGACTGAGCCGAGTAGCCAGAAGACCAGCTCCTGCATCGCGTAGGGGTTCGGTGCAAAGTTCAGCACCACGGCGAGTGCGGCGCCGGCGACGGTCGAGATCGCCAGCCCCGCCATGATCACCAGCGCCGGGCGGCCGGAACCCGCCAGCAGTAACATAAAGAGCAGCGCGGCGAAGGCCCCGAGCAGACCGGCGACTGCCGTGGCGAGTGTGCCGAATCCTGCAAAGAGGCCAAAATAGAAAACGGTCGCCGCCCCTAGTGCCGCCCCCTGACTGGCCCCCACCAGCCCCGGTTCGGCCAGCGGATTGCGCAGCAGCCCCTGCAACGCAGCACCGCTGAGACCGAGTGCAGCACCCACTGTCAGTGCCAGCAACGTGCGCGGCAGGCGGATCTCACCGATGATCAACGCCGCCTGGGTCTGTTCACCATTCAACCAGTCGATCAGGCCACCAATCACACTGACCGAGGTCGAGCCGAACGTGAGCGAGAGCCATGCGATGATGATTAAAATCAAAAACAGCAACGGTGTCAGGAGTCGTGCCATCGCTTGCGCTGCTCCTGTAACTGTTCGATCAACTGCCAGGTCCACGGCCCGGGGCACTGCCAGAACCAGTAGCTGCTATCGAGCCACTGTTCTTCTGGAATCGCACGGCGCAGTGCCGGATGGTCAGCAAACTGGTTGGCGAGTGCGGCTGATTTTGGAGCCGACCACATCACCGCATCGGGCGGATCGGTGACCAGCTGTTCGAGATCGAGCGACATGTAACCGTTGTGGTCGAGATAGTTTTTCCACCCGGCGTGTTCGATCACATCGTGTTCAAAGGTCTGTTTCCCAGTGCCGACACCGTTGGCGCCGAGCAGTAGCAGGCGTGCTGGCGTTGTCATCTGTTTACTTGCTGGGATGGGTTCGCTGGCTAATGTGGCAGGCAAACCAACTAGCGACAGAAAGTGTTTTTCGTACTCAGTCACCTGCGGCAACGTGCGTGGCAGCGCCAGCACCGCCACTCGAATCCCGAGTGAGATCAGGCGTTGGCGCAACAGCAGTGCGTTGAACTCACCGCTGAGCACTAGGTCGGGTTTTAACTTGAGGATCTGTTCTAGTGAGCCATCATGGGTTGGCCACTCATCACCGATCCACTCAACCGGATACTGTTTGAGTAAGGGTGATAACGCTGCGACCTGCGAGTGATCAGCATACTTTGCCAGCAGCCAGTCACTACAGAGGTCGAGCGACAGGATTCGCGTCGATGCAGCGGCAAGGGATGGCAGTGGCAGCAGTGCCAATATGATCGCGGCGATTTTGATAAAACCGTAATTCATGCCCGTATAAACCAAGTCTGAAGGTCTCTGAAAAACCGGATCATAAGCGATGCGACAATAAAAAACCTGATTAAGTCACATCGAAAAACTGAAATTAAAGATAAGCTGCTGTTCGAGTTGAAAATATATTTATGAGTTAAAGCACACGGCTCGGCTCGGTTGACAATGGCGGGGCAAGCCGATACATTGCACCGCATAAACAATGCCTGCTTGAGGTGTTCCAAAGACAGTCGTCTGAGGAATTAAACGGGAAGTCGGTGCGATTACCAGATGAGATATCCCAGGTGAGATATTTCAGCTAACTGGAATCAATCCCGACGCTGCCCCCGCAACGGTAAACGAGTTAAGGCGTATCGACAGACCACTGTTTTTTATAAACGGGAAGGTGATACACCAGGATTGAGACCCACTCGTGAGCCCGGAGACCGGCCTGAAGTCGCTGTTTAAGGTGTGTTGCGGCGGGCAGCATAAACCGGTTGACCATTACTGGTAGCACTCCCCCTCCCAACATAAAACCTGATTGCGTCTTTCGTGCCGGTGTGTCACGTCTGTTACGCCTTGATCTGTTTTTATTTTGATGCGATTTATCGTCCCAGGAATATGGCTGTTTAGCAGTTTTCTGTCTGTAGATGTTTTGTCTGCAGCAGACGCCGTACGTATAGATACCGTGGTTGTGACGGCGGCAGCAGAGAACGCGCCGCTGGTGACAGGCGAGGTCGATGAAGAGCTGAGCACCGGCTTTTCGCAAACGCTTAACCGCGAGCAGTTTGACAGTCGCATCACAACACTCGCCGATGCCATTGCCCAGCAGAGTGGCATTCAGGTGCGCAACAGTGGTGGTTTTGGGAGTTTTTCGAGCGCGACATTGCGCGGTGCCTCCAGCCAGCAGGTGTTGATCTTTATCGATGGCCTGTTGCTGAACGATGCCGCGGGTGGGGGTGTCGATCTTAGTACGATTAGCCTTTCTGACGTTGCCAGTGTTGAGATCTATCGCGGTGCAACCCCGATGAGTCTGGGTAGTGCCTCTATCGGTGGTGCAATCAATATTCGAACTCTCAAGGCCGGTGGTGATGATAAAGGAAATATCACATCAGGTGCCGGTGACTTTAATACTCAAAAATACGCGGCTTTCTACACTTCGAAACCTGGTGACTGGGATTACGTCATTTCAGCAGAACGGTTTAGCAGTGATAATGATTTTGAATATATCAATAATAACGGCACACGACTCAATCCTGACGATGATCGAACTGAAAAAAGAAATAATAGTGAGTTTGAGCAAAACAGTATTTTATTAAAACTGGGTTATGATCTTGAAGCAGAGCAGCGCATCGATACGCTGCTGCAGTGGTTTGAAAAAAGGCAGCAGATCCCAGTATGGAATAATCATCCGGCTGCCAATACTCGGTTTGATGTTGAACGGTTACAGGCACAGTTGCGATTGATCACCAATAATATTGGAGCCAACGCGCTTAACCTGAGTAACACACTTGAATACCTGCGAACAGTTGAAGAGTACGATGATCGTAATAGTACGGTTGGCCTTGGGCGGCAGTATGACCGCAACGAATCGAATACACTGAAGCTACGTTCATATATTGAGGTTCCGCTAGATTTTCGACTGCCTGGTTTTATTGTCGAATTGAGCGAAGAGCGATATCAGCCAACAGACCTCCTTGGGCTGAAGGTTAGTGACGATAGTGTACGCCGCAGCGCAACGTTTGGAGTTGAAGACAAAGTTTTTCTGTTGCACGAAAAGTTGTTGGTGAACCCCGCTGTGAGTTTAACTCAGAGCCGGGACACACTTTCAGAGACAGCCCCGTCAGGTAATACCCCACAGTTTAGCAAACTTAACCGAGACCATGTCGATCCGCGTGTCGGTTTAAAGTATTTCAGTAACGACTGGTTAACACTCAAAAGCAACCTGGGCCGTTATACACGGCAGCCATCATTTTATGAGCTGCTGGGTGACCGTGGTTTTATTGTTGGTAATAACGCCCTGAAAAATGAAACCGGAACAAACGTAGATATCGGTTTTGAGATTAAGACTAATAGCACGCTTAAGAAGATAAAAAATTTTTCGTGGCAGGCGTCGCTGTTTTATAGCGATGTCGAAGATATCATCGTCCGTACCTATAATGCCCGAGGCATTGGCAAGTCTGAAAATATAGATCGAGCCAGGATCACCGGCATTGAAAATATTTTGCAAATTGATTTTGCGAACCGCATTCGAATCAATTTCAACACCACATACCAGAATATGGTAAACGAAAAAAACAATCCGGCGCTGAAAAACAGACAGCTTCCCGGGCGTTACAAATGGAGCAGCAACACCCGTATTGATTACCGCTATGCAGCACTCTCCCCCTTTGTTGAATATCGCTATCAAAGCGGCATGTTTTATGACAGTGCCAACCTGTTAAAGGCGCTTAATAAGAACCTGGTAAATGCGGGTGTTAGCTGGAAGATGGCTCCCGCCACACTTACTTTTGAAATGCATAACCTGACCGATGAGTCCTTTGAAGATTTCCGTGGTTTTCCGCAGCCAGGGCGTGCATTTTTTACCACACTCAAAATTGATTTATAAACTTGATAACCGGAGAGAGACCATGAGCTATAGCTATCCTGACAGTATAAAACGGCGATCTAGATTTTTATTGATAACCCTGCTGGCGCTGCCACTACTGAGCGCATGCGTTGATGATGATGAGACGGAGGTGGTGATAATAGAGCCTGGTCCTGTATATTCGGGAGAGGCGATCATTGCAACGGTTGCCAGTGATTTTTCCAGCGGCGCAACCAGTGTTGCCTCAGTCGATAAACCAAGGACGATTGTTAATGATATTAGCCCAACGATTTCGGATATTACCGTAACCACCGATGGCAATAACATCTACCGCCTTGAACGATTCATGGCGGATAATGTGACAAAATTCAGTGTTCAAAAACCGGGTGAGGTGATCTGGCAATACTCAACGCTGGATGCTGGTGAAGATGGCTCGAGCAATCCACATGATTTTGTGGTGGCATCAGATAGCAAGGCCTATATCTTACGTTATGGTAAAGCGAAGGCGTGGGTTGTTAATCCGAGTGCAACAACTGCGGATGGGTTTAAAACGGGTGAAATTGACCTGAGTGCTTATGATCCTGATGGAGTGCCACAAATGGATAAAGGGATCATTGTGAATGGTAAGCTCTTTATTGCGATGCAGGCGCTGGATCCATCATGGGCACCTGGGCAGGCGTATGTCGCTGTTATCGATATTGCAACCGACACCGAGATTGATACAGAAAAGTCTACCATTAATAACGGTATACCTCTCCCCATTACCAGCCCGGAAAAGCTACACTACTCAGCAGATACCGGCCTGATCTATATACAGGGTGCTGGGCGTCTCGGTTTTCCTGCATGGGATATCGATGCTGAATATGATGGCGGTATCATCTCGCTTGATCCGGAGAGTTATGAGATAGAGATGATTGTTGATGATGGTGATAGTCAGTCGGCCCCTTATGGCAATATTGCCGACATGGCGATTGTCTCAGCGACCAAAGGTTACTTTGTTGGTTACGACGGCTGGCAGGATAATACGCTCTACAGTTTTAACCCGACTACAGGTGATGTTAACCCAACGGCTGTTGCCAATATCTTCGCAAAAGATATTGCGGATATCGAGGTTGACCGGCTGGGCATGCTCTGGGTTGCAAGCAGAGGTGACTTTGGTGTGATCATTGTTGAGCCGGCGACCGACCTTAGTGAAGAACAAATACTCAGTACCGGCGCGTTAGTACCTGATACGATAGTCTTCACACAATAGGGTTTTCACCAGGCTAGCCCCTACCGGCTATAGTATTTTGCAATACATAAATGAGTCTGCAGGGCGGTTAAGAAAGCGTTCTATTAGCCGGTTTTCAGGTTCTGCCCATGGATTGTTTTAAATAGTTTCTGACGGGCTTCTTGTAGCTGGTCCGTCGCCTGGTTGTCACTGAGTTGGTGTGCGACTTTGTAGAGTATTTCAAAGTTGATGCCGGGTTTCAAATATTCCCTGGCGTTGGGCAATGTTTTCAGCTTGTCATCATATCCTCGTAGCGGTAGATCTTGCGCTGCTTGCCTTTGTCATCAATACGGGTTTCCGGGAAGAAGCAGGGACGATGGAAGTTGAGATATGGGTTGAGGTATTGCTGATTGAACTCGTTGATCAGAGGTGCCCAGCGTTGCAGGATATGCGTATAGCCAAAGCATTTTCTCACCACGGCACCATTTTTACTTTCCGCCAGTGCATTGTCGTTACTATGGTGTGAACGTGATTTAGTGAACTCGATACGCAGCTTCTCCAGCAGTTGAGCGACGCGTTTGCTGAGATATTCCGAACCGTTATACGAGTGGAAACCGAGTACGGTAAAGGAGAAGGCATCGAGCCGTTATTCAGGGACGGGAGTGAGATAACGTTTGCTGATTTTCTCCACACTACAGACGACCACGAACTGAGTGACCTCATCGACGGCATAAACGCCTTTCTTTTTGTCTAAATCTCCCTGGTGGACAGTGTCGATAGGGATGTAGCCGGGTATAGGCCGTGGAGTTTCGCAGGTTGTAGAGGTGGTTGACGGAGATACTGGCCAGCGCCTCTTGGATCCAGCGGTAGCAGGCGTCTTTGTCGCTCATAACCGAAAAGGCCACGGCCTGGGTGCCTGGCAGGAAGTCTGTCAATTGATCGATGGTGGTTAAATCTTTGAGTTTCATGATGGTTTTCATCCTTCCATCATGAACGGAACCTATTCCGGTTTCAGCTTGGCTCAGACTCATTTCATATTGGACAAGGCTGCTATTTGATGTATCTAAACCAAGCCTGTAAAATCCCTTATAAAGGATGCTTATTATAAATAACGGGAAAATGCAGCATGAAATCCAGATGCATATTATCAAAGGCGATGCTGTGGGCAATTTTTACTCTAGTTTCACTCTCCACCCCTGCATGGGGCGGTGGTTACACAGTCGAGCAGTTATTTACGTTGCCATTAGATGAGTTGATGGGTGTCACTGTTGAGATGGTGATCCCGCGGCGTTAGAAACTACTTTGCTGATGCATCCTTCGCACAGCGTAGCCCAAGATCAGGAAAGGCCGATTCAGGCCTGAGATAAAAACGGTAACTGGTGCGATTGAAGTGATTGATGGCGTAGTGTCCCATCCCTCCCCAACCGCCACCGCGTACTACTTTAAATGTTGTCCCGTAATCTTTAGATGAATAATCATTGCCGGGATATTGCTGATACCAGTCGGCGGTCCACTCCATCACATTACCTGCCATGTCCGAAACACCATAGGGAGACTGCCCCTTTGAATAGTGGCCGACAGGCGCGACCCCGCTATCCCAGCCCTCGCCCTCCCCAGAGTTAGAGTACCCTTTTTGCCACTCGTTGCCCCACGGGTATTCATGGCCCTGTGTGCCGCGCGCGGCCTTTTCCCACTCCGCTTCAGTAGGCAGGCGTTTATCTAGCCACTGGCAATAGGCGTTGGCCTCTTCCCAGGTGACGCCAGAGACCGGCAGGTTGTCCTGGCTACGCTGCCCCTTTTCGATAGCGTCTAAAAGGGCTTCACGAGTCGCGGTTTCTGTATTCATATCGAGTTTGAACATCTCATCACTGAGACGGCGCAGCACTTCATCATTGGCAATATTCAGAATCTGACGCACCAGCAGGTAGCCGTTGTTACGCCAGGTCTGCGGCACATCACGATTGTTAAGGATCACAAACTCTTTGAACTGTTCGTTGGTTACTTCATATTGGTCAATGTAAAAGGCGTCGAGCGATACTTCACGTTGTGGTTGTTCATCTACATAGAGTGGTTTGATGAAACCGTACTCTTTACCGCGAGTGGTAGTATCGACAGCATCACTTCCCATCAGGAACTTGCCTGCAGGGATCGGTAACATTCCAGTGGGCACATCTGTTGTTTCTGCCCACGCGCTAGTCGTATAAAAATAGAGTGACAGTGCTAACCCGATACCTGTTGCTTTTGCAATCATCAAGGAGGCCTTTTAATTGAAGTCGTTATTTAGCGTCTTTTGCACAGCGAAAACCGAAGCTGCTGTTTTTAACCCGGGGGTTAAAAAAACTACGGTTAAAGACAGGTGCCGAGATGCCGCATTTATAAAATGAACAGTCCCACCATGAGCCGCCCTTTAACACGCGATAAAGCTCACCAAAATTTTCGGATGGCTTTTCATTACCGGGATGTGCCTTGTACCATGCATCGACCCACTCCCACACATTGCCCGAAGTGTCGTATAAGCCAAACGGGCTGACGCCGCGTTTGAATGCGCCGACCGGCGAGGTATCCCCTTGCTGCTTCAGTTCGTCCCAACGCACCGGGGTGTTGGCCATCTCGATCGCGAAAACATTACCCCAGGGGAAGATGCGTCCGTCAGTACCGCGTGCCGCCTTTTCCCACTCCTGCTCAGTCGGCAGACGCTTTCCCGCCCATTCACAGTAACGTTTGGCATTAAACCATGAAACGAAGGTGACTGGATGATCTGCCTTGCCTTCAGGAACCTGGCGACGATTGAAGTGGCTCGGCGCACGCTTGCCCGCATCATCGATATACTTTTTATATTGCAGGTTGGTGACTTCAAACTTATCAATCAGATAATCATCCAGCACGACGGCGTGCTCAGGTCCCTCATCAGAAAGGCGATCATTGCTGCCCATAATAAACTCACCAGCCGGGATCAGGACCATCTCATTGGGGGCATCACCGAGACGACTCTGCGGATAGTACTGCGGTCTGGTCATGCCATTGTCACTGCCGTCGTCGACAGTGGCGACAGGGTGCTGCTCCATCGCACTGATCAGCCGCCCCTCACCCGGCAGCCCTTCATGGCACTGCTGGCAGTTGGCATTCTGTTCGACTGGTCTGCTGTAATCGCCGCTGGTGTGGCAAGCCTTACAATCCTGCGTCTCATCGTTGTGGTGTCTGGCTGAGGGCTCGGCGGCAAAGGTGGCGGCTGAGATGGCTAACAGCAGCATGGCGGCTGAGAGATTATGTAAAAGCATCAACAGTTCTCAAAGATGTTGCCCTGAGCAGAGAGCGCTAACGCGTTATAATCAGGGCCATTATTATCGATCCGCCGTGACAACGGCAAAAATCTAGAAGGGAATTGTACCATGATCAGCCAGCTCTCGATCAGCGCCCCGCGACAGGGTCTGCATGAAATTACGCGCGAGGTTGCGTCCGTCGTTAAGGAAAGCGGTATGCAGCAGGGGCTGTGCACGCTGTTTATTAAACACACCTCGGCGAGCCTGATTTTGCAGGAGAATGCTGATCCATCGGCGGCACGAGATCTTGAGCAGTGGCTGAATCGACTGGTGGCTGAAAACGATCAGATCTACACCCACACCAGTGAAGGGCCGGACGACATGCCGTCACATATCAAGACGACCCTGACCGCAACCTCGGTGGCGGTGCCGATTCTCGATGGCCGCCTGACGCTGGGCACCTGGCAGGGAATCTTTCTGTGGGAACACCGCCGTGCCAACAGGCAGCGCCAGATTATCGTGCATATTGGCGCATAGTTTTAGGTGGTGCGGTGCCCTACTCTTTAGCACCGTAACGTTTTAGCAGCATGATGATGTCGTTTTCGCCTTCACTTGCAGCAGCCCCCATCGGGGTCCACCGACGGTCGTTTACTCCCGTGACATCGGCACCGGCATCCAGTAGCAGCAAAACGATATCTTTGTGGCCACGCAGTGCCGCCCAGTGCAGTGCGGTAGTGTTGGTATCATCCTTAAAACTGATATCGGCCCCCCTGCTGAGAAGAAAACGTACCGCTTCAGTATGGCCTTTATGCGAGGCACGCATAATCGCAGACCAGCCGTTTTCATCCTGTGCATTGATATCCGCGCCACTATCAAGCAGCAGTTCCAGCAGTTCGACGTTGCCAAGGCGCGCGGCGTGCATCAGCACCGTCCAGCCGTATTTATTGCGCTCATTGATGTCGGCGCCACTGGCCAGAGTCGCCCTGGCCTTGTCGATTTCGCCATTCTGTACTTCATCCATCAGTTGTGTATTGCCATCACAACCGGTCAACAGCACGGTACCTGCAACTAAAAAAAGCAGTCGTTTATGCAACATATTCATTTCCAGCTAAATTTTAAGAATGACCAATATAGTCTATTTATGGATCGCAAATTCTAACACGCCTTTTCTGGTCGGGTGGCAAAAACGTATCAACAGTTGGCGAGTGACGGCTGGGCAGTTATGATAGTGATTTAATACATTGAGTATGGCGGGGGGCGAGTAGATGAATTTTCCATGTCCGAAGTGCGAGCAGTCGGGGATATCCATCAAGGATAAATTCCGGGTCGGCTACTGGCGTGAGACACACTGCGCTCAATGCAACGCCCGTCTGTGTGCTAACCCGTGGTTTTTAGCACCATTTTCATTGGTTTATATGTGGCTGCTGGCCACCTGTGCGTTCCTGTTTATGTTTGAAGATGTTGGGGCGATGGCGATTGTCTACGCCGTCATCGGTTGGCTGGTGATCGATATACTCAATATCATGTTGATTCCGATGTCAGTGATGCGTAATCGCAATCCTGAAGAACCAAACGGGGAAAACCCGGCGGAACGACAGGCCTGATTCAATAGACGATGGCCTGTGTCATCGGCGTCGGCATTGCGACGCTCGATATTATCAACAGCGTCGATGGTTATCCTGCAGAAGATAGCGAGGTACGCGCCAGCGCACAGCGTATCTGTCGAGGCGGCAATGTCACCAATACACTGGTAGTGCTCGCGCAGCTCGGCCATCGCTGTTTTTGGGCCGGGACCCTTGCCGATGAGCCAGATGGCGCAAGGGTCATAAGTGATCTTGAGCGATATCATATAGATAGCAGTTACTGCCGGATTGTCAGTGGTGGCAAGGTACCGACCTCCTACATCGCTCACAATCTAAAGAACGGTTCGCGCACCATTATCCATCACCGTGACCTGCCGGAGTTTAGCTTCAACGATTTTACGCAGATCGATTTATCAATGTGTGACTGGCTCCATTTCGAGGGGCGCAATGTGGAAGAAACCCACAAGATGTTGCTTCGCGTGACGGAAAATCACCCCGCGCTCCCCTGCTCGCTTGAGATTGAAAAGCCGCGCCCTGGAATTGAGGCGCTCTATAAATTTGTAGGTTTACTGTTGTTTTCAAGAAATTATGTGAAAAAACAGATAGATAATGACGACGCGGCGCCCCCCTCGCGATTCCTGCTGCGCCTCCATCGGCAGTTCCCCGAGAAGCGGATCATCTGCGCGTGGGGTGACGACGGCGCCTTTGGTATCGATCAACATGGCGTGGTTCGCCATGTTCCCGCATCTCCACCGACAAAAGTGGTCGATACATTGGCGGCTGGGGACACCTTCAATGCCGCCATAATTGATATTTTTATCAGGGGGTTAGAGCTTGAAGCCACGCTCAGGCGCGGCTGCGAGATTGCCGGGAAAAAATGTGGTCAGCTCGGTCTGAACCTAAGCAACTCGTTGTAATCACAGATATTTCGTCAAATTTAACGGTTGCGGCGGTAAAGCTCAAAAAGAGGTATTATCACTGCCTTGATGACACTATCTATTGTACGGAACAGCAGATGATCCATATCTACGACAAAAAAGGCTTCACCAAACTCTTTTCTCACGAAGGTGATAGTTTCAGAGGGCTCGATCTCTCTGCTGCCAATCTCAGTGAAGCGAACATGATTCAGATGGATCTGCGCGAGGCCAATCTCAGCCACGCCGATCTCTCCAGCGCCGACCTGCGGATGGCCAATCTTAGCCACGCCGATCTCTCCAACGCCAACCTTATCGGTGCCGACCTGTCGGGGGCGATCACCGATGGTTGTGATATGACCGGTGCAATTCGGACTGCGCCAACCGTTGCGAGTAACAATAATGGTGATGTCGCGATCTCGGTAGATTCAGTTGGCAAACGCAGCGGCTAGTACATCTCCCCTGCTCTACCTTCAAATTTGCTAAGATCCCTCCCCATGGACGTAACCTATATTCTAGATCCGCTCAACGATGCCCAACGTGAGGCGGTCGCCGCCCCGCCCGGTAACATGCTGGTGCTGGCTGGTGCCGGCAGTGGCAAGACCCGTGTTCTGGTGCACCGCATCGCCTGGCTGATTCAGGCCGAGGGGGCGTCGCCATTCGGTATCCTCGCCGTCACCTTCACCAACAAGGCGGCCGCCGAGATGCGCGGACGTATCGAAGAGCTGCTGGCGATGCCGGCGCGCGGCATGTGGGTCGGCACCTTTCACGGCCTCGCCCACCGCCTGCTGCGTGCCCACTGGAAAGATGCCGGTCTGCCCGAGACTTTTCAGATTCTCGATAGCGATGATCAGTACCGCATCATCCGACGCCTGATGCGGGCGCTCGATATCGATGAAGATCAGTGGCCGCCAAAACAGGCGCAGTGGTTTATCAACAATAAAAAGGATGAAGGGCTGCGTGCCAAACACCTCGATGATCGCGGTGATCCCTACCAACGACAGATGATCCGCATCTACTACGCCTACGAAGAGGCGTGCGAACGCGCCGGGGTGATCGACTTTGCAGAGCTGCTGCTGCGCGCACTGGAATTGCTACGCAACAAACCGGAGATCCTCGCCCACTACCAGGAGCGCTTCGGCCATATCCTGGTCGATGAATTTCAGGATACCAATTCAATTCAGTACGCCTGGTTGCAGCTGCTGGTGGGTTCGAATAACAACATCTTTGTGGTCGGTGACGATGATCAGTCGATCTACGGCTGGCGTGGTGCAAAGATCGAAAACATCCAGCGTTTCTCAAACGACTACCCCGGTGCACAGCTGATACGGCTGGAACAGAACTACCGCTCAACCGATACCATCCTCTCGGCCGCCAACGCGCTGATCGAAAATAACAGCGGACGCCTTGGCAAAAAGCTCTGGACCGACGGCAGCAAGGGTGAACCGATTCAACTCTATGCCGCCTTTAATGATCTCGACGAGGCGCGCTTCATCGCCGACAAGATTCGCGTCTGGGTAGAGCAGGGTGGCACAAGACGTGACAGCGCCATCCTCTATCGCTCCAATGCGCAGTCGCGACTGCTGGAGCAGGAGCTGATACAGGCTGGGGTACCATATCGCATCTATGGTGGGCTGCGATTTTTTGAGCGTGCAGAGATTAAAAACGCACTTGCCTATCTGCGCCTCAGCGCGAACCGCCATGATGACGCGTCATTCGAACGCGTGGTAAATACGCCAACGCGTGGCATCGGTGAACGTTCGGTTTCGGCGGTGCGCGAACATGCCCGCGAGAATAAAGTTTCCCTGTGGGATGCCGCGATTGCCGTCGGAAACAGCGGTACACTCGCTGCGCGCGGCAGTAACGCCCTGATCGCATTCCTGCGTCTGATCGACGAGCTTGAAGAAGGGATGAGTGAGATTGAACTTTATGAACAGATCGAACATGTCATCCGCCAGAGTGGCCTGATCGAGCACCATCAGAAAGAGAAGGGCGAGAAGGCGCAGTCGCGGGTGGAGAATCTGGAGGAGCTTGTCACCGCTGCACGTCAGTTTGAATATGACGAAAGCGAGATTGAGCTAGCACCGTTACAGGCATTTCTTTCACATGCAGCGCTGGAGGCTGGTGAAGGGCAGGGCGATGTCGATGAAGACTGTGTGCAGTTGATGACCCTGCACAGCGCCAAGGGGCTGGAGTTCCCGCTGGTCTTTCTGTGCGGCATGGAAGAGGGACTCTTTCCACACAAGATGTCACTGGAAGAGGGTAGCAACCGGTTAGAGGAGGAGCGCCGCCTCTGTTATGTTGGTATTACCCGTGCGCGACAGCATCTCTACATGAGCTATGCAGAGACGCGCCGTCTATATGGCAGTGAAACCTATCAACCGGCATCGCGTTTTATCAAAGAGATTCCGGATGAGTTGTTAGAAGAGATCCGTCCCAGGGCGAGTTTTAGTCGCGTCGCGCCATCGGTACCGAAGAGCACCTTTAAGTCGCCAGTCGAAGAGGCACCGAGCGGACTCAATCTCGGGCAGCGTGTTAGCCACGCCAGGTTTGGAGAGGGGGTGGTGCTCGGATACGAAGGGCAGGGCAACGGCGCACGGGTGCAGATCAACTTTAAGGGCGCAGGTAGTAAGTGGCTAGTGATTGCCTATGCCAAGTTGCAGCCGGTATAAACGAATAATTACTGAAAAATAAAACCTGAAAGGTAGAACGGTATGGATCGTCGTAGTTTTATTAAAAAGATTGGCGCAGGTTCGCTGATCGCAGGCTCGGCACTGGCCGGCGCAACACCTGCTATCGCCGCGAAGAGACGGGTCAACTGGAAACTGGTGACCACCTGGCCACCTAACTTTCCAATCTTTCATGAGGGGGTTAAAAAGTTTGCCAGGGATGTGAAGCGCATGAGTCGTGGCCGCATCAACATTCAGGTCTTTGCTGGCGGTGAGTTGATCCCGGCACTGCAGAGTTTCGATGCAGTATCACAGGGCACGGTTGAAATGGGACACGGCGCCGCCTATTACTGGGCAGGCAAGATACCTGCGGCGCAGTTTTTTACCGCAGTACCGTTTGGCATGAATGCACAGGGGATGAACTCGTGGCTCTATTCTGGCGGTGGTCTTGAGCTGTGGCGTGAGCTTTATGAGCCGCATAACCTGGTGCCGTTCCCGATGGGTAATACTGGTGTGCAGATGGGCGGCTGGTTTCGCAAAAAGATTGAATCGAGCGCAGACCTTAAGGGGTTGAAGATGCGCATCCCCGGCCTTGGTGGCAAGGTGATGGCGAAGGCGGGCGTCAATCCGGTATTGATGTCCGGTGGCGAGATCTACACCGCACTGGAGCGCGGCACCATCGATGCAACCGAATGGGTCGGCCCGTTCCATGACCAACGACTTGGCCTCTATCGCGCAGCTAAACATTATTACTATCCTGGCTGGCACGAGCCAGGCCCAACATTGGAATTGATCATCAATAAAGCCGCGTGGAATGAGCTCGCTAAAGAACTACAGATGATCATCGAAACCGCTGCGACCGCGAGCAACATGTGGATGCTCTCAGAGTTTGAGGCGAGAAATTTAGAGGCACTGAATACGCTGAAGGATAAATACAAGGTGCAGGTTCACCCGTTTCCAGAAGAGGTGATCTCAACCCTGCGTAAGTATACCGGTGAAGTACTCGATGAAGAGGCGGCGAAGGACGCCACCTTCAAACGGATCCATGAAGCGTATAGTAAGTTTAGCGCAGATAATGCCGCATGGAATGCGATTTCTGAAGCGGCCTATGCAGATGCGTTGAAGGGTTGATGGCATTAATGTAGGGTGGGTTAACGTTTTTTGCGTAACCCAGCGCGCATTGCGAAGCAACACGACAAGCTATTAATGAGTGCCTGGCGGCACATCTGTTGGGTTTCGGAATAAAAAACCTTTCCTAACCCAATCTTGAAAAAGGTTACGCAACCAGACTAGTTGTATTTATTAAATCGTGCTGGCACATCAATCGATTTCAGATCAGCAAGTGCCTTGCTACGCCCACTCACATCCTCCAGCGCCTTCTTGAAAAATCCCTTCAGCGATTTTTTAAGATGCCGTGTCACCTCTTTCTCCGGGATCTCTTTCAGCACACAGAAGATCGCCAGTGCGTAGGCGACTTCGCGTTCGGAGAGATTGCCGGCACGTTCCATCGCAGGTGAGCGACAACTGCCGCAGCCGCCACCGCGATAAGGGTTGGCGGTGTTGGCAAACATCAAACCAAAACCGTGTGCCACGGCCATCACTTCGGTGAGGTGCGGCAGCAGCTCCTCTTCACACGGCGGCGCGAGCTCGGCCAGCGCCGCAAGATGAATCATCAACGCATGGGCGAAGTTGGCGATCATCACCTCTGGGCTTCCGACCTGTTTCGGTTCATAAAAGAGCGTGAGATACTGGTGGGAGGCCGTTACCAGGTCAGTACTACTGTTATTGTCATCTGCCAGCGCGTGCAGTATCTGATGAACCGATGTAACATCCTCAGGGTTACCCTGAAACTGGTGGTGATCGAATGCTCGCGTTGGCCAGTAGCTCAGCCCCGCATAGGCCTTGACCTGGTTCATCATCAGTGCCGCCATTTCGTCGATACTGGTACCGCTGCCGGGAAAGTGCTTCGGCGTCGGGGCGACAAGAATGGTATTGCGGTAAAAAGGTTCGCTGCCGAAGTTGCGTAGTGTCCAGCCAAAGGCCTCGAAAAGCCATTCGACCGATTCTTCGTCCAGCAGTGGTTCGCGCTTAAAAAGTCCTAACATGCAGTCTTTATAGCTACATCGGCCTCTTATTGCAATGGTATACTAATCCGCTCGAATAAAATCGATACAGGATAGAAACACCCGATGCGCGCACTGATACTCTTTTGCTGTTCTCTGTTCACCATCAACGCGGTGGCAGCGGATGATAACCGCTCAAAGCTGCTTGCCTATAATCCATTGAATGGCACGCTGGAGAGTAACCGCTCAACCACAAAGGTAGTGTCTCACTTTGATAAAGATAATCGTTGCCTGTTGATCAGCAAGAGCACTACCTTTGCCAAATCCGACGGCGGTTTTGAGACCGAGAATGTGGTGACCATCGATTTTAACAATCTGCCTGTCGAAGAGATGTACGCAGCACATCGAGACGCGGGAAGCTGGGTCAATATCAGATATCAGATCTATGCGTCACTAACGAAACCAGCCGTCGAATATAGTGTTAAAAGTGCATCGATGCCGGGCATCACCCACGATCGCAAAGAGAACTATTTTGTTTTTCTGTTTAATGAACTTGAGGCAGTGACACAGGCGCAACAGCTGTTGATTGAGATCATCACCGAGTGTCAGAAGTAGCCCTCACTTAGCCGGCTTTTTTCACACCAGTCTTTTTCAATGACGTGCTGAGTGACTTGATCGTCTCATCCATCGCCTCGGTGTCGGAGAGCCACTGGCGGTGTTCCAGTGAGAGCTGCTCGTGCACTGCAGCGACATACTTCTGCAACACATCGGTATCTCCCTGTGCGACGGCGAACTGAACATCGTCGTGGCGCTCATGGATATGGCTTAATAGATCGGCGGTCCTCTGGTAACGCTCCGAGTTGCGCTCATCCTGGTTCAGCTCTTCACGACGGCTTGCGACGGTTGCAAGTGCTGTCCCGATGATGCCGATAATGGCAAACTGCAATAGCTCGGACTGAAATGCACCGAGAATAGCCCCACCACCTGCAAACAGTGAGAGAATAAAAGCGGCCGCACTGCCAAGGGAGACAGTTTTTTGAAATGACTCCCGGTGCCGCTTTCCGCGCGCCTCATAATATCTCTGCTGAATTGAAAGCTGGTAGCGACGAAAGAACTCAAGGGCCTGCAGTAGAAGTAGTGGGTTATCGCCATGCTGTTCGCTGGCAATCCTGATAAGGCGGTTAAAATAGCCGAGCCGCTCGGTCTCTGCAGCTGCCCTGGCACGCATCCACCCCTCCAGCAGGCGTCCGCCGCTAATGCGGTGTAATACCCAGGCAGCCCAGGCTCCACCTGTCAGGGTGATAATGCCAAGCAGTAACGGGGTGATTGCAATATCGCCGCCACTGTTATTTGAGTTAGTCACAAAGGCAACGGCGGCAGCACTGATAGTGGCGACAAAGATCGACCATGTGGCCCTGTTGGAGAGGCGTTTAAATAATGCCTGCTCAACAATCGCGCGTTGATTGTTGCGTTCATAGCGGCGTGCAGTTTCGACCAGCGCATTGCTGCGTAGTAGCGCAGCGAGTTGTGGGGCTTCATCCGCTACCTGATCCGCAAAGCCGCTGGGTTCAATCGAGTAGTCGTTCGACTCGGCAAAACCGATCGCCTCTTCGGCCTGCGCGACAAGCGCGTCTAGTTCCTGCATATTATTCTCTCGGTTCATGCGGCGATATTGTTCTTCTCTATTATCTGTCAGACCAGCACATCAGAGAAACGCTTCGATACCATCTTCAGAAAGCGCTTGTTCAATGGCGAAAGCTCTTCCAGTATTTCAGCCACCCTGGTCGCATTACGGTCGCGTAACGCTTCATCAAGTATCCCACTGCCCTCATGATTGAGAATTTTGTGCCAGTGGATGTACATCGCTTCGATCTGCTCTTTATCTTCATCCGATTCAAACTGGGACTTGAGCAGCTCTTTGTCCATCAGGTCAGTCTGACTTGCTTCAAGCATGATGCGGTCGATCGACATTCTGATTTCATCGACCTCGCCCTCACACATCACCTGATCATGATAGCGTTTATTTTCCAGCACCTCCCAACGAAAACGTAACGCCAGTTTCATCGCTGCAGCAAGGATGCCTTGCCCTTCGGGGATTGTATCGTGAGCAACAGCATTAATATCTTCAACAAAATCGATAAAATAGGATTGAATATCACCAGTGGTTTCAGTCTGGACCCTGGCGTGTAGTATCGGGCGGTAATGTTTACCATTCGAACCGGTGAACGTGGCATAAATCTCATTCGGAATATCCTTGCTGCGAGCGGCACCGATCGCGCTGCGCAGCTCCGTACGCCACAGGTCGTTGTCGGGATCGACTATGTTGCTGATTAATTCACCCCATGTTTCTGGTTTCTCACCCTTGCCAAATGGCGCAAGCCTGCCCTGAGTGCAGTCGAGGATCGTCATGCCGTTAAGGTCATCATTACTCTCCAGCGGGTTATCATCTTCAAGCTTGACTGTTACAAAGTCATGAAACGGGATCGTTTTCAGAGATGATGGTGGTGAAACTTCGCTGGCAATAATCTCGGCAATCGATTCGATCATGGCATCTTCATTGACCTTTTCCATGCCTGGAATCGGATTGTCCTGACAGAAGAGCTCATCAAGAAAGTCAGTCAACCTCTCCCTGGTGGCAGCAACCGCGTTAAAGTTACTGATCTGATCAGGGATCTTGCTATCTTTATGATGAATACAGATCAGTCGATCGCCGGGGAATGTTTTCGCTCGGAACAGGCCGCTCTCATAGAGGCACCAGTCCCAGTCTTCGGCCGGATCAGGGAGCAGCAGGATAAACCAGTGGGCGTTGCGAGTGGCGCGCAGGATCTTTTCCCGGTAGTCCTTGCCGGTCTCAAACTCCCTGGCGTAGGTGATGTTGAGTTTAGATGAGGCGCTGCGCATCGCCTTCACCACCGCATTAGCGACAGCCTCATCCTTTAGCTTATAGCTGAAGAAGATATTGATCTTATTATTATAGAGCGCACGCGCGATCTTTTTTATCGCCGGCACAACATCGCGCGAGTCTTCATCCCTGATGATCTCAACCGCACGAATGATCTCATCTGCACATGGATCATTTCGGCTGATAAATTCCTTGATCAGATATTCGGTCAGCTCAGTGGCATACGGTTTACCGTCGAGCAGTGACTCAATCTCTGCAATATACGAGGTGCATTGCGGGAACAGCTCAGTGAGATGTTTGATGCGGCTGGCGTGGTCTGAGACCAGCGGTTGAACATTGGCTTCCGGCATATCAGCAATCCTCCATTGATTAAGTCTCGCCCAAATACACAGTATTAGAACTGGAGAGATATAAATAGTATGTGCTCCGCCCAGAAATGACAATTGTTATGGCAAGGCCTGCTGAAATGGTGGGGGCGATGTTGTAGTATCAACGGCAAATATACTGAATTAGTCGGGCTTAGATTGATGAACGAACAGGATGAAAAACTAAAGGGTATCCGCCTGATTGTACTGGATGTCGATGGCGTCCTCACCGATGGCTCGCTTATATACACGGCGGATGGAAGCGAGGCTAAGGCCTTCAATGCCCAGGATGGTTTAGGCATTACGATGGCGCAGAAGGCAGGGATCCAGTTTGGTGCGATCACCGGGCGTGTCTCGTCAGCGGTTGAAAAACGGATTAAAGAGCTCAGATTTGAGTTTTTTAGAAGCGGCCACCTCTACAAGGTTAATCACCTCGAGGCGATGATCAAAGCGGCAGGCCTGCAAACAGAGCAGGTGCTCTACATGGGGGATGATATTGTCGATCTCGCCTGCGCGCCATACGTCGGGGTTTTTGTGGCGCCCGCCAATGCTCAGCCGCGTGTGCGTGAAAGGGCCGAGTGGGTTACTGAGGCGAGTGGTGGCAGCGGGGCAGTAAGGGAGATGATCAATCATCTATTACAGGCACAGGGAAAGCTTGATGAGGTCGAGCAGGTTTTTTTGAAGCAGTCAGGGTAATCCCTAAATACCATCAGTGATGCCCGACTACAGCGGATTGATGATCAGCAGGCCGCCTTCCGCTGGCAGGACTAGCGGGATAAAGATGGCTCTTCGTAGATTTGTGTGGAAGCTCATGGAGCTATATACAGGCCATTGCAGTAAAATAGTATACCGTTCCTAAAGCCTTCGAATGAGCGATAGCCTCTGGCATTTGCTTTAACGGTCTGAATCTTTGAGTTAAGCCCTTCGGCCACAGCGTTGCTGATTGGGTGAGTGAAATAGGTCAGCAAGTTTGGCAGGTGTCTTTTAATCATCCTGGCCTTGTTTTAATGGGTTCCAATCGACTTGCCTTTCCATTTTAAGATCAACGCTGCTGATCTTCTATGGCGAGCTGATGCCCAATAACAGGCTATAGTGATCTTCTATTTCCATGACGCAATTGATATTATCTGGTTATTGAAAGTGTATTTTACGCTAATATCACACAAATTTGCGAAGTACCAAAAAGGTGAAAGTGGTCTGCTTATGGCATCATTCTCTTTTAAGCGACCACTGAATAAACGGTGACCCTCCTGGGTTCTACAAACAGGAAATCCTCAGCGGCGGCTGATTTGATGCTGTTTTAATGGTTGTCGCGGTGAAAACTATGAGAAAAAATACTCACAACTTCGAATGCCGGCGAGAGTTTTTCTTTTCATTTTTTCCAGACCGGATATGATAAAAATGAGCAATGATTTAGTTATCGTTGGTTGGCGCGAATGGCTTTCACTACCAGCGCTTGGTCTGCCCTCCATCAAGGCAAAAGTTGATACCGGAGCCAGAACATCCTGCCTACACGCATTCTCTGTCGAACCATTTGAAAACAAAGGTAGCCAATGGGTTCGTTTCGGAATTCATCCTCATCAAGAGAATACCGACACTGAAATTTATTGCGAGGCTGAAGTGACTGACCAACGAAAAGTCACCGATTCTGGTGGCCACAAAGAGCAGCGCTACGTTATCACCACACATTTCGTGCTAGGCACATTACGTAAACCGATCGAAATCACATTGACCAACCGCGACACCATGCGCTTTCGCATGTTGTTAGGCAGAACCGCAATGGAAGACAGCATTATTGTCAATCCCAGCGCCTCCTATTTACTAGGCAAGCCAAATTAAGACGTTTGAGGATTACGCTTATGGATAAAACGCGCATCACAGTCGGTTGGCAAGAGTGGGTATCATTCCCTGATCTCAATTTGCCCTGGCTGCAAGCCAAAATCGACTCAGGTAAAAAAACATCAATATTGCACACCTTCGTCACAGAACCATTTGAGAAAGCTGGCCAAGCGATGGTACGTTTCGGCGTCCATCCTCATCAAAACGATCGTGATACGGCAACCTTATGCGAGGCTCCGGTGACTGAGAAGCGCGAGGGTCATAATGCTGATGGTGAGCCAGAAACCCACTACCTCATTAAAACAACATTGCAGATGGGTAACGATCAATGGCCCATTAAACTGCTATTGATTAACCGCGACGAGATGAAATTTCGTTTATCATTAGGACACACGGCAATAGATGGACGGCTACTGGTCGATCCCTCAGAATCCTTTTTGCTAGGCAAACCACCAGAACAAGAACAGGTAAAGGAAAAACCATGAGAATAGCCATACTATCTCGTAACAAAAAGCTCTACTCCACCCGTCGTTTGGTCGAAGCCTGTGAACAACATGGTCATGAACCGATGGTGATCGACGTATTGCGTACTTATATGGATATTGCTTCAAATAAACCTGAAGCGCACTTCAAAGGCGAGGCCCTGCCTAATTTTGATGCGGTCATTCCCCGTATCGGTGCCTCAGTCACGTTCTATGGTACTGCCGTGCTAAGACAATTCGAAATGATGGGTTCATACCCACTCAATGAGTCGGTGGCGATATCCCGCTCTCGGGATAAACTGCGTTCCATGCAGCTGCTCTCACGCAAAGGTATCGGCATGCCCAACACTGGCTTTGCCCATAACCCAGATGACATTGGTGATTTGATTAAAATGGCGGGCGGAACGCCACTCGTGATCAAACTACTGGAAGGCACCCAGGGCATCGGGGTGGTGTTGGCTGAAACCAGAAAGGCCGCAGAAAGTGTTCTGGAAGCCTTTATGGGATTGAAGGTCAATATCATGGTGCAGGAGTACATTAAAGAAGCCGGTGGTGCGGACATTCGTTGTCTGGTTGTGGGTGGCAAAGTGGTTGCCGCCATGAAGCGTCAGGCTCAACCGGGCGAGTTTCGCTCTAACCTGCATCGTGGTGGCAGCGCTTCATTAATTAAAATCACGCCAGCCGAACGGGCCACCGCCATCAATGCCGCCAAGGTGATGGGCTTAAATGTGGCCGGCGTGGATGTACTGCGATCTGAACGTGGCCCACTGGTGATGGAGGTCAACTCCTCCCCCGGTCTGGAAGGGATCGAAACCGCTACCGGAAAAGACGTGGCCAGCATGATCATCCAGTGCATTGAGAAAAATGCCAAGCCACATAACACCCGTACGCGTGGTAAAGGCTAGCCTATATGCCCAACCGCCCATTTGAGATCAATGGCACCAAAGTAAACCCCGGCACGCGCACCACGATCGACCTCCCCGCCGGGCGGCTCTACACGCATACCCCGATGACCATGCCGGTGCATGTGATCAATGGCAAGCGTGAAGGACCACGCCTGTTCATCAGTGCCGCGATCCACGGCGATGAGATCAATGGGGTCGAGATCATCCGCCGCGTACTTAACCTGCCAGCACTCAAACGCCTGCGTGGCACCCTGATCGCCGTACCGATCGTTAACATCCACGGCTTGATCAACCACTCACGCTATCTGCCGGACAGGCGCGACCTGAACCGCTCTTTTCCCGGTTCAGAAAAAGGCTCGCTCGCCGCTCGGCTGGCCTATCTGTTTATGGAACAGATCGTCAGCCAGAGCACTCACGGCATTGACCTGCATACCGGCGCGATCCATCGCACCAATCTGCCACAGATCCGCGCCAACCTTGATGATGCAGAGACTGAGCGATTGGCGCGTGTATTTGATGTACCGGTGATCCTCTCCTCAAATCTACGCGATGGCTCACTACGCGAAGCGGCAGCCGAGCATGGGATACCAATGCTGCTCTACGAGGCAGGTGAGGCCCTGCGCTTTGACGAAGTCTCCATCCGCGCCGGTGTCAAAGGCATCATCAATGTCATGCGCAATCTGGAAATGCTGCCGCCCTCACGTAGAAAAAACAAATCCCATATCGAACCCGTCGTCGCCCGCTCTAGTTCATGGGTACGCGCCGCAGACAGCGGCATACTGCGCGCCATGGTGCCGCTCGGTGCCAGGGTTAAAAAAAACACCCTGCTCGGCGTAGTAGCTGACCCATTTGGTGCAACCGAAATCCAGCTCACCTCGCCCTATAGCGGTATTGTGATCGGTAAAACCAACCTGCCGTTGGTGAATGAGGGTGAAGCTGTCTATCACATTGCTCGCTTTGGCGATATTGAAGAGATCGAAGCTAAAGTAGATGATTTTCAGGAAGAACACTCACCTGATGTCATTCCCTCACCTGACCCTGAAAGTCCGATTATTTGATGGCGATCAACGTGATCTTTTCCAGGAACCCCCTTAACCAGGGATTCCCTGATTGATATGAGAGAATATTGTTGTAGCAAGCCATGTGATTTCCCATCCATGAATATGACTCACATATACCGAAGGGAACCCTACAAAAAATAGGACATACAAAAGCAAAAATAAACAGTGCAAACAACGGAAGATTCGTTTAATATCGCGCGCCGCTTAAGTCCCTAGCCAGGTGGGACAAGTGTGTACTTCGCCCTAATGTTAACAACCAAGGCCTGGTTATTATTTACCATTGTGAGCATCACTATGCCTGATTACATCAATGACATTCTCAACAACAAATTGCTTATCACGCTAGCGATCGTCTTATCGCTATTGGGATTAAAATTTGTAGTTGTCCGCCTGATCAAGCACAAGTCTGAAATCTTAAGCGACCAACAACGGCGCTGGATTTACCACATCAAAAATATCACCCTGGTGCTGATCCTGTTTGCGGTCATTTTTATCTGGTGGCCGGAGCTACGTCAGTTCGCCCTCTCCATCGCCGCCGTTGCGGTTGCATTTGTTATCGCCTCTAAAGAGCTCATCTTGTGTATCAGTGGCACAGTATTGCGTACTACAACGGGTGATACCTCGATCGGAGACTGGGTTGAAATTGGTGAGATGCGCGGGGAAATTATTGATCAAAATATTCTTTCAACCGTATTGCAAGAAGTCAGTCAGAACTATGACTACACGGGAAAAACGATCACGTTGCCCAACAGCCTGTTTTTAGCTCAACCCATCCGTAATCTTAATTTCATGCGCCGCTTTGTATTTCATAGCTTTGATATTGTAACGGATGCCCACATCAACACCTTCGAGGCTAAGGCACTTATTTTAGAAAACATCGCACAATATTCAGCAGAGTTCACTGACCTGGGTACGCGCTATCACAGTTTTATTGTGCAGCGCTCAGGCATGAATATTCCACCGCCTAATTCATCGGTTCGAATATCCACTAGCAACCTGGGAAAAAACATTTTTAACGTCACACTATTTTGCCCCACACAGCAAGCAGTGAATCTGGAACAACAGATCACAGAAGACTTTCTGCATTTTTTCTATGATAAGAAAAAGGCTTTAAAACAGATGTCAATAGAGGACAAGTCAAATGAGGAATAATGATATCACCCCTCCAGGCAATGACGTAGAAAGCGCTTCCGAGCACATCATCGACAAGATAATCCCCCAACTCAAGGCGGGAGAAAACGGTGCTGTCATCGCCGAACTCGTGATGTTACAAGCGGGAGAAATTGCAGCCCTGCTAGAAGCCTTGTCTCCGGAGTTACGCCAAAAACTATGGGGCATCATACCGGCTGAGATTGAAGGTAATGTTCTGCCTTATCTTCGCGAGCAGGCGCGCGCGAGCATCATCAAAAAAATGGATGATGATGCAGTGGTTGCCGCTGCCAATATGATGCATGTGGATGAGCTAGCCCATGTGATTGAAGAGCTACCGGATAAGCTGACCGAGACCATTATCGATTCACTCGATGATGATCATCGCCAGCGTCTTGAAGCCAGCATGGCCTATGATGACGGCAGCGCCGGGCGTATCATGAACACGGATGTGATCAGCGTGAGAACCAACACCACCTTAGCAACGGTACTGCGATATCTGCGCCGTTATCCCAAGCTGCCTCCCCACACCGACAACCTGATGGTGACCGATGCTCATGGGTTGTATCTGGGTACCATTTCGATTGCAGATGCTGTAACTGGCCAGCCCACGGCGACCGTCGCAGAGATCATGAATGAACTTGGAGATAGTGTTATGGTCGATGCCACCGAGCAACAGGTCGCGCAACTGTTTGAGCGTCGTGATTTAGTGTCGCTTGCTGTGGTGGACGACCAGGGAGCACTGAAGGGCCGAATCACCGTGGATGAAGCACTCTACATTATTCGTGCCCAGGCCGATCATGCTGTTCTGGCGCGCGCAGGCTTAAAAGAGGAGGAAGATCTCTTCGCCCCGATTCTACCCAGCGCCCAACGTCGCGGCCTGTGGCTCGGCATTAACCTGATCACCGTCTTCATGGCCGCCTGGGTCATCGGTCGTTTTGAAGAGGCGCTGGATAAAATCGTCGCCCTTGCGGTACTCATGCCCATTGTCGCCAGTATGGGTGGCATCGCCGGTAGCCAAACCCTCACCTTAACCATCCGAGGTCTTTCCCTTGGGCAGGTCACTAGCAGTAACTTAAGTTGGTTGAGCAAAAAAGAGGTCGCGATAGGCCTGCTTAACGGCTTAGCGTGGTCAGTGGTGGTGGCCGTGACGACCTACTTCTGGTTTGGCGAGCTTGGAATTGCAGTGATCATCGCGGTGGCTATGGTACTAAACCTGTTCGCAGCTTCAGCCTCGGGGGTTGCGATTCCGGTGATATTAACACGCATGGGGATCGACCCCGCACTCTCCGGCGCGGTAGTCTTAACCACCGTAACTGATATTGTGGGATTCCTCAGTTTTCTGGGGCTGGCAACGTTGTTTTTACTTTAGGGAGAATCCATGCGCATATGGGACATCCACCCGGGTTACCTGAACCGACAAAGTCTATTAGGTGAACATCGAGAGCTACACGGCCTGGTCAATATCCTTACCCAGGGTAAAAAGGGCTACTCCCGTCACCCGGAGACCCTGCGCTGGGTGGGTTTCGGCTGGGCACTCAAACAACGTCATGCATTAATAACGGCCGAGATGGCACTGCGAGGCTACCAGGAAAAAACACCGGTACGAACCCGTTCAGGAAAAGACCAATGGCCAACAATATTTATTGATTCACCCCATCAACAATTCCAGCTATTGAAAAAGAAGTATCAGGATAAAGAGCCAGGCCGCATCCCCTTGCCACAAAATGCCCAGCAACTGTGGAGCCAACACAAATATTCATTATTAGCCCGCGATCCAAATCGATACAAAACATTGGAATCGATGGTGGCGAAGACTGGCCCCCACGAGGATTTTAATGATCTTACTTTAGAACTCACGCTCGCACTACGCAGCCCCCCTGCGAAGGGAGGGCTCACAAATGCACTACAGCATATGTGGGGCAACGTGTCGCACACCTCGAATAACTTATCAATTGACATTAACCACTGGACATCCAAAAAACTATTACATGAAGCTCAACACCTAGCCTTGGAAAACAACCAGCAGTATTTATGGCACTCCACCGCACTCAGCGAGCTCATTATGTTTACAAAATAATAGTTACATAACGATTTTTTGCTACGCAGTTCTCATAAGAATACAAAATTGAGTCACAATACTGGAAAGATCACGCAATTACACATTTTGAGGCGGTGTGATATTAAGATACGCGGATTTTTGTCTTAAGTGCGCCACATTGTAAAAAGTGGGTCAGTTTAGAATTCCATATTAATCGAATAACTGGTTAGAGGTTGCCAAACGCCAAAAAAGCTTAACACAACTCCTCACAACAATTTACATGCACTGTATAATACAGTGCTCATGTCCCCTCCCGTCATCGGAAAATTAAAATGATCAAAACTGGCAGGCACTACAATCTGGAAGTCATAAAGACGGTCGATTTCGGTTTTTATCTGGATGCAAAAAATCTTGGCGAAGTGTTGCTGCCGGGTAAGTATGCCCCGGAAGGTCTGGCTGTTGGTGATTCGATAGATGTGTTCCTATACCTCGACTCGGAAGATCGTCCGGTCGCTACTACCGAAACCCCGTTCGCCTGTGTGGGTGAGTATGCATCACTACGCGTGGTGGCAACCACAAAAGTAGGTGCCTTTTTAGACTGGGGGCTGGAGAAAGACCTGTTAGCCCCTTTTGCCGAGCAGCATATGCCGATGAAGGTCGGTCGCTCTTATCTGGTCTATCTCTATCATGATAAGGCAAGCGGTCGGATTACCGCCTCATCAAAGATCAATAAATTTCTTGATGATGAGAGGCCGCACGACTTTAAAGAGAAACAGGCGGTGAATCTGATCATTGCCAAACGTACTGACCTCGGTTACAAGGCGATCATCAACCACAGCCACTGGGGTGTGTTGTATGAAAATGAGGTGCACGAGCACTTGAGCGTTGGGCAGCGCAAAGAGGGTTTTATCAAATCAATCCGACCTGATCGAAAGATAGACCTGACTCTTCAGGGAGGACAGGGAGTCCGCAGTAAACACGCGCTGCTGATAGAAAAGAGGCTTAATGAAAACGATGGCTTTCTGGCGGTGCATGATAAGTCTGATCCTGCTCTGATATCAGAACTGTTTGGCATCAGCAAGGGGGCATTCAAAAAAGCGGTTGGCATTTTATATAAACAGAAAGTGATTACGATTGAAAAGGATGGTATCCGTTTAACTAAACAGTAAGCCATGATCGAAAAAGAACTGCTCAGCGCAATCGCCATTGCGTTAACGGTTGCCGCCTTTTATCCCTACATACGTTCAATCCGACGGGGTGAGGCCAGGCCACATGTTTTTTCGTGGGTGATCTGGGGTTCGACAACCTTCATCGTTTTTCTGGCACAACTTGAAGATGGTGGTGGCGCAGGAGCCTGGCCTGTCGGCATCTCCGGGATTATTACCATCTATGTCGCAGCACTGGCCTGTCTGAAAAAAGCCGATAGCTCGATTACAAAAACAGACTGGTTGTTTTTTGCGGTGGCGATGTCATCACTACCGCTCTGGTATATGACCTCTGACCCGCTATGGGCGGTGGTGATATTGACAGCAGTCGATGTGACAGGTTTTGGCCCAACCTTCAGAAAAGCGTACGTCAGGCCCTTCGAAGAACAGCGGATGTTCTATGCGCTTTTTACTGTCAGGAATCTGATCGTGATTATGGCACTGGAAAACTATTCGTTAACGACGGTCCTGTTCCCGGCGGCGATCGCCATCACTAGTCTGATGTTAAATATTATGATCACCTATAGAAGGCGAGTTGTGTAGTGTTAATTGGGTGGGATATAGCCAAAAGGTTTTTCAATTACGATGGCACGTTGCCCTGGGCATTTGAGTACGCACTCATCTGTAGAGTGCTTAACCAGGCCGGACCAGAAACTACGGTCGACATTGAGCCATCTTTCGATTAAGTCATCGGAGAGCCCCTCCTCCATAAGCGCATTACGTAAGATAGTTTCACGCACCTTGAGCTGCTCTTCCGTGATCAGCATATGCATGTGAACAAAGGCCGGGGTGTCGCCCTGATATCGGTTGTCCCCACCAAATGCAGCGATCATGAACGCTGTCTGCTTGCGCACAAGTACGGATTTCTCCTTGCCGAAGAAAAAACGTTCCAGCCAGGGCTCTTCAAACATGACATCATAAAATCGTTGATGGACGGCCCGTATCACATCTTCTCCACCAACATCGTTAAACAGGTTTTCATCATAGCCTGTAGCAGGTTGTGCTGGACGACTGTGGTCACGCCGCTCAGCTTCGGCCATGGCACGCTTCATGATTGCTGTCACCTCATCGAAGACGACCTTCCACGCAGTGCGCAGCTTCTCGTCAAATTTATCTTCTAACTGCTCTTCCAGCGCTAAAAAGAGGGCGCTACGCACTGCATCGAAATCGTCAGGCTGTACGCCGTAGTTCAGAAGATGGCGCCCACCCAGTTGTTTGATTGAGGCTTCAATTTTCTCCAGGTGTTTGACGTTTTTAAAGGCGGCCATCATATTGAAAAATTTCTTGTTAAGCGCGCTAGCATCTGGCGGCAAGATGGCGTGAAGTCCAGGATAATTGTGAAACAGATGGCGGTAGAATCGTTGAGATAAACTGCTGACATCAGCCCCAAGCACCTGAATCGACAGTCTGACTAGCAGGCGTTTTTCAATGCTCATGTGGTGACATAACTCCGATGGAACAGTTTAGGTTAGATATCAAGATTATCGGATAATGTGGGAAATTCTTCAGTGGCGATGGTGGGTACTGGTAAATATGCAGCATTAAAGGTGATGTCGCTGCACGCGGTAGTGCTTGTGGCGCGAATGCAGGAATGAACGGTGGAATTTAGTCGAGTAAGGCTGATTACAATATCGCAGCACCAACGTTCCGGGTCTATAAGCAAAATGTGAGTCTTGGTTACGCTTCGATGGATTTTCAGCTGCTGAGCTGAGAAGGTGCTTTGCGTTGCACCCAGTCTAAAAAAATATCGTGTGATTGTGGCCTGCTGAAGTGATAGCCCTGGGCGCCATCGCATCCTAGTTCAGTTAATAGATTTAATGTCGCGTTGTTTTCAATTCCTTCGGCTACAACATTGAGGCCAAGGTTGTGTGCCAGGTCAATGGTCGAGCGGACGATGACCGCATCATTTTCGTCGCTGGCCATGTCCATTACAAATGACCTGTCTATTTTGAGTGTATGTAGCGGTAATGTTTTTAGGTACGCAAGTGATGAATAGCCCGTGCCGAAATCGTCGATGGCAATCGTGACCCCCAGGGCGCTAATCTCCTTGAGGATGCGGGAAATATTAGTGACATCAGACATAAGCAGGTTTTCAGTGATTTCAAGTTCCAGAAAATTTGCGTTGATATCATGCGCATCAAGCGTATTGCGTATTGTCTCTATCAGGGCTGAGTTCTGGAACACGCGTGATGACACATTAACGGCAATGGGCAGCTCAATGCCGCGATCACGCCAGGCCTTGCTCTGTTTCATTGCGGTCTCGATGACCCAGTCGGTAATGGGACTGATTATCCCTGAATGCTCTGCCAGTGGAATAAAGTCATCAGGTAATACTAGCCCATGAACCGGATGGTGCCAGCGTATTAGCGCCTCGGCGCCCATGATGGTATTGGTTAGCAGATCTATTTTTGGTTGATAATGCAAAATTAGCTCGTTACGTTCCAGCGCATAACGCAGGTCTGCTGAAAGCTGTAGATGCTGTTGTGCGTGGGGGTCAAGCTCTGCGCCGTAAAATATAAAACCCGCCTCGGTATGCTTTGAGCTGTACATCGCTACGTCTGCACGACTCATCAGCGTGGGGACAGTATCGCCGTGTTCTGGGTAGATTGTGATGCCGATACTGGCGCCGAGGAAAAGCTCATTGTGGTCACAGAGATAAGGTTTGACGAAGGCTCGCTGGATTTTCCGGGCCATTATTTCTGCGGACTCGCGACCATTGCTAACCTGCGGTAACAGAATACCGAACTCGTCACCGCCGAGACGTGCCAAAGTGTCGCTCTCGCGGAGCAGTTCAGATAGTCGTTGAGTCACACTAATTAGCACTTTATCGCCGGCGGGGTGCCCCAGGGTGTCATTGATCTCTTTAAAATGATCCAGATCCATTAATATCATCACTACCTGATGATCACCATCTCGGCTTGCGGCTGCGATGGCCTGGCTGAAACGGTCATAAAAAAGTGTACGATTAGTCAGTCCGGTAAGGCTATCGGTGGTTGCTAGGATATTTAAACGTTCTAGTGTGGCTTTCGCGTCAGTAGTATCTTCCATCAGGCCATCAATGCGCACCACCTTGCCGGCACTGTCTATTGCGGGATAGAACAGGCGACGAAACCATCGTTGCTTTCCATTGGGCTGTTTTACCCGACTTTCTACTTCAACGGTCTGTCCAAGTAGTGCATTTTTCCAGGCGAGTTCAACCTGGGGGCGATCTTCGGAGATTGTCCAGCCAAGACAGGGGATCGGCATATCAATATCCATGTCGCAGATTTCTCTGGCAGTTGGGCTGACATATAGCGACTGATTATTGATAACGTCGATCGACCAGAGTAGTTGGGGGATATTTTCTAACAGGCTGGTTATCTGGCCCTGAAGCCGGGTGACCATCTCTTTTTCGTGCAAGAGTGCTAGCAGGCTGGTGTCCCAGTACCCCTCAAGCATCAGTCCCATGTCGCGAAAGAGAAGTTTTGTCACCGCATTTTCGAGGGTGCGACGGTCGTAATCCTGAATATCAGGATTATCATGAATGCGAGATTGTAAATAATCGAGATAAAGTTTGTAGCCCCCCATGATCCAGACGGGTTCTATTCCGTAACGGTGGTGAACCTTGCCGACGTGAGCCATGCGCAGTGAGGAGGCGTCGTCGATGTGACCTGAAAGCAGACCGAACAGGTGTTGGAGCTGTTTTTTTATAAGGTCATCGATCTCTCCTCCCTGTGCCTGATACTGCGCAAGAACACCGGCTGTCACCGGTGACTTCATCAGATAGGTATAAAATATTTCTGTAAAGGCCTCTCCGCCATCCATGAGGAGATCCTGGTATTTACGGAGAATTTTTTGATCGGCAGGCTGGAGCAGGAGAAAGTCATTGAACGCCTGATTGATGGTGGCGCTAGTGTATTGACGGAGTTTGGGAGCGATCTTTTTGATATTCGGACTACCATCCATGGCGGTTCTCTCTCTTAATGTGAGACAGCGTTTCAACGGTTACTCAAAAGATGTCACATAACCTTATATCCTATCAATTGAGTGGGTGTTAGGAAAGTATTTGTTTTAAGGTTGCTCAAGTGCTATCAGTCACGAAAGACGCCCGCGCCAAAGCTTGCTGTGGGAGAGCGAGGGGCGTAATGTGAGATTGGCGTGCTGAGACGTTACTACCTTAGACTATCCTGTAAACATCAAGAGGAGGATAAGGTCATGCGTACCAATAAGGATGAAATTTCTCCTGTTATGAATCTACCGTTTATCCTGGCAGTTGTTATGGGGTTGATGATTCCCATTCAGGTTGATGCGAATGAGGACAGGTGGTATCTGGGTGGCGCAATATTTGGCAGGGTAATCGTAGACCGCAATGTGAATGATTTTGATGACGGCTCGATAACGAGCGGTCGCGTTGATGATAAAGACAGTGGCTGGAAAGTGTATGGCGGTTATCGATACAGTAAATATCTCGCTGTCGAATTTGGTCGCACCCGTTTGAATAACGATCTCGATGACACCACTACCTTCACTGGCCAGTCTGATGGCACTGGTAACAGATACGCTGCAGGTGCCGTCACTGTCGATATCGATAAACCCATTGCATATTATCTTGCAGCGGCGGGCAGATTACCGATGCCACTCGGGCCGCCACCATATGATGACAGACTTGCTCTGGTTGGAAAGCTTGGTGTTACTGCCTGGGAAGCGACCGAAACGACGATTGACTCGAGCGGGAAAACCGATAGAGACAGAGATGGGACACACCTGATAGCAGGTCTGGCACTGGAATACAGGTGGCCAAATGGTATCGCCATCAGAAGTGAACTGGAGTTTTATCGGGACATCGTAGATGAGCAATATGAATTAAGCACTTTAGGCGTGACCTGTGATTTCTAAACTGAAAACGTAAGATGCCTCTGATATTCATATAATGAGTAAAGCGAACTATCCCTTACCCGTTGAGTGGCATATCGCCTCAATGTAATGGCCTCTTTCCATCCTGGTTAACGGCGTCACAAAGTGTCGTGATGGGCGTTTAAGAAAAAAGATCAACTTCGTAATTCCCGTTTGTATACAGGGGTTATGAGGCGGGGCGTATGTTCAGTCTGTTACAATGTATTCATCGCAAACTAGGAGCGGGTGTATCGACAGCGACCTGAGTGTAATGAAAGTACAGCACGGTAATAATCATGCTGGTCACTACTCTCTATTGGGCCATGTTGTATAATTTCAGGAAATGCAGCCCCCCTGAATATGGTGGCTATCAACACTTGGCAGTGTTGTCTGATTTACTGGAGAGCTAGTATTGTACTGTAAACAGATATCGGTAAAGATGGTGTATCGCGATGTGATGCGGTGGTTAATATTTCCACTGTGGGGGCTGGCTATTACCGGGTGTGCCCTCCAGCAGTCCCCCCCAGAAAAGCAGCAGCCTCTCCCATTAGTGGCTTCACTTCCTCCAGTTGCTCCCTCTTCGGATCCGCTACCGATGACCTTTGAGGAGCAACAGCGAATGATAATACATTTGCTGCAGGTGCTGTCAGAGAAGGAAGCGGAAATCAGTAATCTTCGCGCCCATCAACAGGATCAGGTAGAGGAGCTGAAAGAGAGTACCAGTCAGGCTGCACGCGCAGAGGTTAAGCTGCGCCGATTTGCTACCGAAGCGGAGGTTGCATCGCATCTCGCAGAGGTGGAGGTTGCCATGAAAACGCTACAGGCCACATTGGGAGCTGAACGCAAGGTCTCATTACAGATGTTAGCGCAGCGGCTTCTCGATGCTGCCTCAACCGCTTTCATGCAGGCTGATTACAGTACCGCTGCGAATCTTGTCGCACAGGCCGAACAATTCATTGAGATGTTGATGGATAATCACTCGGTGGCGGATAAGCGAGCGGCAGCGGAGGTTCCTTTCAGGGTTACCATCCCGTTAAAAATAAAGGTCGATAGCCATTTACGTCGTCAGCCAAATAGCAATGCTGCTGTGTTAGATGTGCTTGAGAAAACCACACCGGTAGTTGCTCGGGCCTACCAGGGGCCGTGGTTACATGTGCAGACCGAGGTGGGAGATTCCGGGTGGGTACTGGCCGAGTTACTTGAGGCTCCTTAGGGCGAGCGGCCAGACAGCGCAAAAGCGTCTGCATCAAGTGGTGCAATGGACCCGATTACGGCCGGTACGCTTGGCTTCATAGAGCATATTGTCGGCGCGCGCAAGGACTGCATCTGCTGTCTCGTCACCGCTGCGGCTGTCGGCAACCCCTATGCTCAGGGTGACCGCGATAGACTGGTCGTTAAACTGGTAGGAGGCGCCACGTACTTGCTGACGGATACGTTCCGCCATCTCCCGGGCGGCAGATATCGCCGTTTCGGGTAGCACGATGACAAACTCTTCACCACCGTAGCGTGCCGCAAAATCGATATTGCGGATCGAGCTGGAAAACGTTCTGGCGACACTTGTCAGCACCTGGTCACCTGCGAGGTGACCATAGGTGTCATTGAGCCTCTTAAAGTGATCGATGTCCAGCAACAGGACGGCAAATGAACGCTGGTTGCGCTTGAAGCGAGCCAGCTGATCGGCCAGGATGTCGTCGAGTTTTTTGCGGTTATAAAGGCCGGTGAGACTATCGGTAATGGAGAGCGTTTCAAGCAGTTTATTCTGTTTCTGCAAGGTCTGGCTGGCGGCCTCGAACTCGTCATGGCTGCGTCGCAGATTTTCCGTCATCTGGTTGAATACCTCGGTCAGACGACCGAGTTCATCGCGCTGCACCACCGGGAGCTGGATGGTGAGATCACCAGCGGCGATGTGGTCTGCAGCGCCAGTCAGGCGCTCCAGTGGTGTCACGATAGAACGCCCCATGCGCCACGCGACAAAAACCACCAGCAGTGTGAGCCCTCCCATCAGGGATAAAAACAGATTACGGAAGGCGATCCATGCCAGATAGATATCTGCGCGCGCTCTTTCGGCAACCACAATGACCGGCAGAGACTGCGGCATCATAACGAGTCCGAGCACCGTCTGCTGCAAGTGTCCCTCAAAGGTAATGGGTTCGCCCGCATCTGCACGTAGACGCTGTAATGCCTCTGTTTCTAGTGGTATGTATGTGGCGTTCAGGTTGTAGGTGCCCAGCAATGGGTTTCCTGCCAGGTCCAGTAGTACTACATTCCCCGGCGACAAGGTCGTTGCGTAGATGAGAGACGGCAGTACAGTACCCATATCGACTATCGCAACCAGCGCACCCATGATTTCATTACCCAGTGACAGCACAGGAACGGCCAGGGTGAGTGTGGTGGTGGCGTGTGTTTCATCCCAGCGAGGTGTGTCGATAATGACGCCGTTAGTGGACGCGGTCTGCGGCCATGGATCTGGCAACATGACTGGTGCAGGGGTGACCCCACTACTGGCCACCACTTGCCCGCTGGCATCGAACACGGTTAATTGTAGCAGCGGGTTGAGTTTTTCCTGTACCAGGCGCAAGTAGTGCGGTAGTACCTGATGGTTTTGAGTCGTGTTAGCCGACACTGGGCTGGGTCGGTGAGGGAGTCCGTTAATGACTGCATCAGAAGCAGACAGCGTACGTAGCTCGTCAACTCGTTCTTCGTACCAGTACTCCAGTTCGCGGCTGGAATCAACAGCCAGGGTGCGTAGCTGGTGGGTGACATTATCAGCAATCATCGCCTCATTTTGCCAAAATGAAAGCAGGCCCAGACCCGTTGATGGAATCAGCGTGGCAAGGATTGCGAAGATCAGGATTTTTTTCTTGATGCTGTTAATCGAAATCATGATGACTATTTTTTCAATCGAAACACAACAGGTTCCCAGATAAGTAGACAAATGATCATACAAGGAAATCCAGGGCTATCCCAGCACTTAGATAATGAGTAAATTTTATAATGAAATTAATTCTGTGAAACGGATGAAAATATTAACGCGCGGATTAATGTTGTAACTAAAATATTATTCCACAGCCTGATTAAGCTGTGCTTAAGCAGTGGCTCCTTAGTTTGTATTGAAAAAATGAACTGGTTGTCACAGTATTCCACCGTTCAGTGGTCAATAACCTGTGTAATGTATGCTTACTTAAAAACAGTGTCTCAGATATAAGTTCATTCTCTGATGAACAACCGTTTGTCCCGCGCCGTTAACTAGATAGTTTAAAGCGTGACACCTGTATTGATGCCAGGTGTGCAGATACTATGCGAGTAGCATCCTGTCATCGTTGAAAATTTTTTCAGGTCTTGAATGTCTGTACCAGCTGCTGCAACTCAATGGCCAGTCTGGCGAGGTCTCGGCTGGCATTCTCGGTCTGCTGGGCCCCCTGACCTGTCTGCTGGGTGATGGTGTTGACCGAAAGGATATTTCTGTTGATCTCCTCGGCGACAGCCGTCTGTTCTTCTGCGGCACTGGCGATCTGGGTATTCATGTCGTTGATCTTGGAGACCATGCGGGTGATCTCGGTAAGTGCCGCCGCGGCCTGTCCAGCCTGCTGGGCGCTTGAATCTGCCTTCTCCTGGCCGCGCTCCATCACCGATACGGCATCCTGTGTGCCTTGCTGGAACTTCTCGATCATCTGCTGGATCTCAAGCGTGGAGTCCTGAGTGCGCCCGGCAAGGGTACGTACTTCATCGGCAACCACTGCAAAGCCACGTCCCTGTTCGCCAGCGCGCGCGGCCTCGATGGCTGCGTTGAGCGCCAGTAGGTTGGTCTGCTCAGCAATGTCCTTAATCACATCCAGCACACGACCAACGTTTTCAGATTCAGCAGAGAGCATGTTGATGACATCGGCGATACGCTGCACATCACTGTTGAGTTCCGTAATAGATTCAACGGTACGTGAGACCACGCGCTCACCTTCGTTTGCCTGACTATCGGCATCGTTAGCGGCCTGTGATGCCGTGTTGGCACTTTGTGCCACCTCCTGTGCGGTTGCATTCAGCTCATTGATCGCAGTGGCAATCTGTTCACTCTTGAGCAGCTGGGACTGAATGCTCTGATTAGACTGACTACTGATCGATGACATCTGTTCCGATGCGGAGGCGAGTTGTGTACTCGCGCCGGTAACCTGGTTCATTACCATTTTGAACTTCTCCATCATTCGATTGAATGCGATCCCCATCTGACCAATTTCATCTGCCGTATCAACGGTTGCGTGAATTGTCAGATCAGAATTTTGTTCAACATCCACCAGCGTATCGCGGAAACGCTCAATCGGCTTGATGATGGATCTGATCGCAAGCGTCCCGAGCAAGAGGGCAATGCAGGCGCTAACCACGAGCAGACTCCACATAGTGATGGTGAGCCGGTCTGCATTGTCAGTGATGGTGGTGGTGTCATTGACAAGTAGTTGTTGTTGATCCCTGGACATCTCCCTGAGCAGGCTCTTAATCCGGACACTGATTGGCTCAAGTTCTGTCTGCATCCAGTGGTTGGCAAGGTTCCAGTCCGGCTGGTTTCGTAGCGCCACCATTTTGGCTGGCAGCGGTGCGAACTTCTCACGCGCATTGGCAAATACCCAGAACGCCTGGCGTTGTTTTTTGGTCAGGTGTTTGGTGTTGTTTTTGAGCGCATTAAAACGTGCTTTATTCTTTTTTGCCAGCTTCACATAAGCGTCGTTGAATTTCTGTTCGCCAGAGAGCAGGAAGGCGCGGATATTCGCCAGCTCAAGACCGGTGGTGCCACGTACATCTGCCATCATTCCAAGCAGCGCCTTGCGCCCATTGTCTTCTTTAACGGCGAGCTCGAGGTCGATAATACGGGTGATCTGTTTGACCATGATTTCGGAGAGGGGCGAGGCCTCTTCAAGTAACAACTTGATTGCGGGGGTGTTGTCGATCGTCTGGGCGATCTCTTCGATCTTCTTGTGTTCTGCCTCAAACTCGCCCAGCAGCTGTTCTATCTCAGCAAGGCGCGTCTTGTTCTGTGGGTTGGTCCACCCTTGCGACAGTGAGCGCAGTTGTGTCATCGCAGGTTCGACCTCGTCGCGCCAGGCCGCGATGCGTTTCTCTTTGAAGCCTTTATCTCCACTTAACATCCAGCCACGCAGGGCTGAAATTTCGTGATTGATCCCGTTGGTAATCATGGTGCTGGCAAACAGGGTTGGGGTGCGCAGTTCAGTGACCTGATGGGCGAGCTTTTTAGTGCCGCTGAGTTGCCAGATGGTGGCGAGTGAGATTACCAGTATGAGGCTCGTCATCAGGGCGTAAGAGGTGGTCAGTTTTGTCTGGAGAGAGCTTGATCCTGCCGCTGCTGTTGTCATGTGTGAGGTGTCCTTATCTGTAACGTCCTTGCTAATGATGTTGATGCGCGAGTTTGTCAATGCGTCAAAAAAACCGCAGATGTGACCCGCAGAAGAACATAGCATTTAACATGCCATTAATAACGTTATTCTGTAAGGAAGTATCGGCGCGCCCTGCTATAAGGGCGCGCCGGCGATTGGTGCACGAAGACTACGCGGCGATGATGCCGCTGTGGCGCAGTAGTGCGTCGATCTGCGGTTCGCGCCCGCGGAATTCGATGAAGAGCTCCATCGGGTCGCGAGAGCCACCCTGCTCCAGGATCATTGAGAGGAAGCGCAGCCCGGTCTCGCGATCAAAGATCCCCTTCTCTTCAAAGAGCGAGAAGGCGTCGCTGGAGAGCACTTCGGCCCATTTGTAGCTGTAGTAACCCGCCGCATAACCGCCCGCAAAGATATGCGAAAAACTGTGTGGGAAGCGGTTGAACGAGGGTGGCTGGATCACCGAGACCTGTCGGCGGACATCGTCGAGGATTTCATGGATGCGCGCGCCGTGGGCGGATTCAAACTCCAGGTGGATACGAAAATCGAAGATTGAGAACTCGAGCTGGCGTACCATCTGCATCCCGGACTGGAAATTTCTGGCCGCCAGCATCTTGTCGAACATCTCATCCGGCAGGGTTTCACCGCTCTGATAATGGCCGGAGATCAGTGCCAGCGCATCGCGCTCCCAGCACCAGTTCTCCATAAACTGACTCGGCAGCTCAACCGCATCCCACGCCACGCCGTTGATGCCGGAGACGCTGGGGTAGTCGACCTGGGTCAGCATGTGGTGCAGGCCGTGGCCGAATTCGTGGAACAGCGTCAATACCTCATCGTGAGTGAAGAGTGCCGGTTCATCACCGAGCGGTGACGAGAAGTTACAGGTGAGGTAGGCGACCGGGGTCTGGATGCCGCGATCGCCTGTTTTGCGCACGATACATTCATCCATCCACGCCCCGCCCCGTTTGAATGGGCGCGCATAGAGGTCAAGATAGAACTGACCGCGTAGCTGTTCCGCCATGTCGAAGATCTCAAAGAAGCGCACATCTTTGTGCCAGGTCTCGACGCGGCGAGATTCGGTAATGTTGAGGCCGTAGAGTTTTTTGACCACATCAAACATCCCGGCCAGCACACGGTGCTCTGGAAAGTAGGGTTTGATCTCTTCCTGCGAGATTGAATATTTATGCTGGCGCAGTTTCTCACCGTAATAGACGATGTCCCACGCCTCGAGTGTGTCGAGTCCGTGCTGCTCGCTGGCAAAGGCGCGCAGTTCATCGAGGTCAGCCTTTGCAATCGGTAGTGAGCGCGCTGCCAGATCGGTGAGAAATTCCATCACCTGTGTGGTGGAGAGCGCCATCTTGGTAGCGATTGAACGTTCGGCGTAGTTCTCAAACCCGAGCAGCTGTGCCGCCTCATGGCGCAGTGCCAGAATTTTTTCCATCAGCGGGGTGTTGTCCCACTGACCGGCATGAGGCCCTTCGTCGGAGGCGCGGGTCACAAAAGCGGTGTACATCTCCCTGCGGAATTCGCGATCGTCGGCGTAGGTCATCACCGCCAGATAGGAAGGAAACTCCAGTGTGAAGAGCCACCCCTGCTGCTCGCGTTGGGTGGCGGTCTGCTGCGCCATTGCGCAGGCCGACTCTGGTAGCCCCGCGAGCGCTGTTTCGTCAGTGATCACTTTAGTCCACGCCCGGGTGGCATCGAGGATGTGCTCTTCGAATTTGCTGGTCAGCGCAGAGAGCTCTTCCATCAACGCCTTATAACGTCCCTTCTGTTCATCGTTGAGATCGATGCCAGAGAGGCGAAAATCGCGGATCGCATTGTCGATGATCTTTTTCTGCGCACGATCGAATTGACGGTACTGCTCTCCCTTCGAGATCGACTGGTAGGCCTTGAACAGTGCTAAGTTCTGTCCCATCTCGGTGGCGTAGTTGCTGAGCTTGCCGAGACAGGCGTTGTAGGCGGCGCGCAGCTCATCGCTGTTGACCACCGAGTTCATATGGCTGACCGGTGACCAGATACGTGACAGCCGTTCATCCATATCCTCCAGCGGCTGGATCAGATTTTCCCAGTTGAACTCACCACTATTTTCGAGCAGCTTTGCCACCTGGGCGCGGTTGTCGGCCAGCACCTGGTCGATAGCGGGCTCGACATGTTCCGCCTTGATACGGCTGAAGCGCGGCAGGCCGCTGAGATCTAATAACGGATTTTTCATAACTTTGAAGATGCCTTATAAATTGTTCATTCACGCACAAACACCATCTAATGTAACATGATAAAAAGACCACGCACAGATAACAGGTGTGGCCGGTTCACTGCAAATATAGAGAGGGTGTATGGCGCAACATTTTGATTTGATCGCGATTGGCGGGGGGAGTGGCGGCATTGCGGTGGCGCGCCGCGCAGCTGAATACGGCATGAAGTGTGCGGTCATTGAGGGGGGCAGGCTTGGTGGTACCTGTGTCAACGCCGGCTGTGTTCCCAAGAAGGTGATGTGGTATGCCGCACAGCTTGGCCATGCGCTTCATGATGCCCCCGACTACGGTTTCGACCCCGCGCTGACGACGATCGACTGGCCTCAGCTCAAGGCGGGGCGAGACGCCTACATCGAACGGCTCAACAAGATCTACGCACGAAATCTGGCAAATTCTGGTGTGACAACGGTTGCGGGTCATGCGGCATTCGTGTCAAAAAATAGCGTGGTGGTGGAGGGTGAACATTACAGTGCAGCGCATATTGTTATTGCCTGCGGTGGACGCCCCGCTATTCCAGCGATACCCGGCGCGGATGAGGGGATCACTTCGGACGGTTTTTTTGAGCTGGAGGCGTTGCCGCGGCGCGTGGCGATCGTCGGTTCTGGTTACACCGCGGTGGAGCTGGCGGGGGTACTGCACGGACTCGGCAGCGAGGTGAGTCTGCTGCTGCGCCGTCAACATCTGCTGGGTCGCTTTGATGTGATGTTACGTGAAGCGTTGATGGAACAGATGCAGGATGACGGGATTCACATCGCCACTGGGATTGACCTCTCAGCGGTCGAGCGCGACAACGATCAGTCATTGACGCTACAGACGAATGATGGCCATATGATGGATGGTTATGAGACATTGATCTGGGCGGTCGGGCGTGAGAGCCGTGTCGATGGACTTAACCTTGCGGCGGCGGGACTGGCCGCAGACAGCGCAGGGTATATCCCGGTCGACCCGTTTCAGAATACAGATGTCGAGGGTATTTATGCGATTGGTGATGTGACCGGCCAGGCGGCGTTGACACCGGTGGCGATTGCGGCGGGACGGCGTCTTGCGGATCGCCTCTTTGGAGGCAAGCCTGATGCGCGGCTCGACTATAGCAACATCCCGACGGTCGTCTTCAGTCATCCACCGATCGGTACGGTTGGCATCAGTGAAGATGAGGCGCGCGAACAGTTTGGTGATGACGTAAAGGTCTATCAGTCACGCTTCACCCCCATGTATTATGCGCTGACCTCGCGCAAACAGCGTAGCGTGATGAAGCTGATCACCGTCGGCGCTGCGCAGAAGGTGGTCGGTTGCCATCTCATCGGCGATGGTGCCGATGAGATGTTGCAGGGATTTGCCGTCGCCATCAAAATGGGTGCGACCAAGGCGGACCTTGATAACACCGTCGCGATCCACCCGACCAGCGCCGAAGAGCTGGTGACAATGCGTTGAAAAATTATTACCACGAAAAGCATTTATAGTTTTAGATACAACCTTCGTGCTCTTCGAGTCCTTCGTGGTGAATAAGTTAATATATAGTTAGGGAGTTGCCACAATGGCTATCAGAAAATATCTCGACATGACACCGATGATCGCAGAAGGGGCCTATATAGACGAGTCAGCGCAGGTGATCGGTGATGTCACCATCGGTGAGGACGCCTCACTGTGGCCGATGGTGGTGGCACGCGGTGATGTTCACTCGATTAAGATCGGTGCGCGCACCAATATACAGGACGGCTCTGTGCTGCATGTGACATCGGATAACGAGTTTAATCCCGGTGGATTTCCATTAACGATTGGCGGCGATGTGACGGTAGGGCACGCGGCGGTTCTGCACGCCTGCACCATTGGTGATTTTGTGCTGGTTGGAATGGGGGCCACGGTGCTCGATGGCGCAGTGATTGAAGACCGGGTGATGATCGGTGCCGGCAGTCTTGTTGCGCCCGGTAAAAGGCTGGAGAGTGGTTATCTCTATGTCGGTAGTCCGGCCAGGCAGGCGCGCCCACTGAAGGAGAAAGAGCTTGCGTGGCTGGAGTATTCATCGGGACATTACGTCGCGCTTAAAAACAGTCATATGAAAAATGGTTAACACCAGATTGCTGATGAAGAGATTTGCTGCCACGGTTGTCATCCTTGCACTGCTGACGGCGTGCTCTGTCTCACCCACCGGGCGCAAGCAGTTGATGATCATGCCTGAGTCGCAGATGGTGACGATGGGGGTGCAGTCGTTTCACAAGCTCCTCGAACAGACGCCACGCGTTACTGATAACAGTATTAATCAGTACGTGCAGTGCATCGGTGATGCAATTACGCAGCTGCCGTCGGTGCAGGCGGTGAGCAGCGACTGGGAGATTGTGGTGTTTGATGACCCTTCGGCCAACGCCTTTGCGCTGCCGGGGGGCAAGATTGGGGTTTACAAAGGGTTGCTGACGGTCGCAATTACTCCCGCTCAGGTGGCGGCGGTGATGGGACATGAGGTGGGCCATATACTGGCGCGTCACGGCAATGAGCGCGTCTCGCAGTCCTTTGCGGCGACCCAGGGGCTGTCGCTGCTCGAAGGGTGGCTGGGGGCAAAGGATTATGAAAACCAGGGGGCGATCATGGCGGCGCTGGGCGTGGGGGCACAGGTCGGCGTGCTGCTGCCGTTTGGTCGCACCCAGGAGAGTGAGGCCGACACCATCGGCACGGAGCTGATGGCGCGTGCCGGTTTCGACCCAGGGGAGAGCATCACGCTGTGGCAGAACATGGCGCGCGGCAGTAACGGTGGTCCACCTGAGTTTCTCTCGACCCACCCGTCGCACGATACTCGCATCGAACAGCTGGGCGACAATATGGCGAGCGCCGTGGCGCTCTATCAGCAGTCGGGTAACAAGCCGCAGTGTCATCGCTAGCAAAAATATTCTTCAAAGGAAATTGAATGATCAAGCTCTATAGTTTCGGCCCCGCCTTTGGTGTGCCAGACCCAAGTCCGTTTGTAATGAAGGTCGACTGCTGGATGCGGATGTCGGGGATTGAATTCGAACATGCGAGTGGTGTGAGTGGCCTGCGCAAGGCGCCAAAAGGGAAGCTGCCGTTCATCGATGACAACGGCACCATCGTCGCCGACTCCTGTCTGATCATCGCTCACCTGCGCGGCCGCTACGGTTCATCGCTCGACGAAGGGTTGATCGATGAGCAACGGGCGATCGCGACGCTGGTGGGTAAGTCGCTCGATGAACACCTTTACTGGTGTCTGGTCTACACACGCTGGATGGGAAAGGATAGCTGGCCGCTGGTGAAGAAGGCCTTTTTTGGCGCAATGCCATTTCCGTTGCGCGAGCTTATCCCGGCAATTGCCCGCAGCAAGGTGAAACGCGCGCTCTATCTACAGGGGCTTGGCAGGCACAGCGATGAAGAGATATTTGCGATGAGCTCAGCGATGTTACAGGCGCTCTCCGATCTGCTCGGCGAAAAAACTTTTATGATTGGCAACCGCCCCTGTTCGCTTGATGCGACCGCCTTTGCCTTTCTCGCCGAATTTATTCTGAGTGGCGTCAATAATTCAATTAGTGCGCACGCGCGCAGTTTTGAAAATCTGGTGCAATACTGCGGGCGTATCAGGGATCAATATTATCCGCAGTGGCCAGATAACCCCGCGGCGAGATGAGCGGGTGTTAATGGTCGCAGACGATCGCTCTTAATGCATCGGCCAGCGTGGCGCACTCATCATCGGTACCGACGGTGATGCGTAGAAATTGATCGATGCGCGGTCTGTTAAAATAACGCACGATGATATTTTGCCTGCGTAGCTGAGCGGCAAGCTCTGCGGCATCGTGTTGCGGGTGTGTCACAAACAGAAAGTTCGCCTGCGACGGGATGATATTGAAGCCGAGCCCTTCGAGCTGTGTTGCGAGTCGATCACGTGAATTGATGATACGTGTGCGGGTGTATTCAAAGTGTTTCCTGTCTGCAATCGCCGCACAGCCTCCACTGATTGCCAGACTATCGAGCGGGTAGGAGTTGAAGCTGTCTTTTACGCGTACCAGCCCTTCAATCAGTTCCGCGCTGCCCATCGCAAAACCGACCCGCAGCCCCGCCAGTGAGCGTGATTTTGAGAGCGTCTGGATCACTAAAAGGTTTGGGTGCTGGTCGATCAGCGTGACGGCCGAGGCGCCACCGAAATCGATGTAGGCCTCATCGATTACCACCACCGACTCCGGGTTTGAGTTGAGCAGGGCCTCAATCGCATCGAGCCCAAGCCCGTGGCCGGTCGGCGCATTTGGGTTGGGGAAGATGATGCCGCCGTTGGCGCGGTGATAGTCATTGACGTCGATCTCGAACCGCTCATTCAGCGGAATCGTCTCGGCAGTGATGCCGTAGAGTTTGCAGTAGACCGGATAGAAGCTATAGGTGATGTCGGGAAAGAGTAGCGGCTTGCTATGTTGAAACAGCGCCTGAAAGGTGTGCGCCAGCACTTCGTCCGAACCGTTGCCGACAAAGACCTGTTGTGGTTTAAGCTCGTAGTACTGTGCAATCGCCCGCACCAGCCTTTCCGAGGTTGGATCGGAATAGAGCCGCAGTGAGTTGCCGGTCTCGATCTCAATCTCCGTGATCACCTTTGGCGAAGGTCCGTACGGGTTTTCGTTGGTGTTCAGCTTGATCAGGTTGCTGACCTTCGGCTGCTCGCCCGGGATGTACGGGGTGAGCTGGTGAACGATGGGGCTCCAGAATTTGCTCATGGCAGGGCGCGATAATTTAGAGTGATAAAGTGCGCCAGTCTATCAGAAGCCGCTTCAAGTCAGAAACACCCGCGCGGCCTGGTCGAACCGCGCGCAGAGGGTGCTGGCAGGCTACTGAGCCCCTTTCCGTTTCAGAATCGCCATATCATATGAGAGACGCTGCTGCTCGTTGAGGGTGGTGCGCATCTCACTGAGGTGGTCGTAACGCAACTTCATGATTTCGGCCTTGAGTGCCATCAACTCATCGATCCCGGCGTGGATTGCCGCCTGATCCGCACCATCTTTTGCCGTCATCACATTGAGCTCTTTTTGCAGTAACTGCGCCTTCGCTTTCAACACCGCAAGTTCGCGGTCGAGGGAGAGGTGCATCCTGTCGACAGCAACGCGCTGTTGCTCATCCAGGGTCCTGGCCCAGTGGGGAGAGAAGTGGTGCCCCTTCTTCTTTTTGTGACCACCTTTCTGTTTATCGTCACCGTGGTGACCTTTACCCATCTCACCATGGCCACCTTTAGTGGCGCCCATACCGTGATGGCCGCCGTGAGGTTTGCTATCCTCCGCTAACGCCGGATTAGCAAAGATAAAGAGGGACGTTATCAGCAGTGGAGCGAATAGTTTGTGGTTCATAAGGTTTCTCCTTCCGTGTGGTGAGTAGAAGATAGCCTATTTGCGAACGAATTTATACAATGCAGGCTATTAACTATATTGCAGGTATAAGCGGCGGCATGGAAAAATTTGATCTGGAAGGGCGGGAATATGTCGCGTTGTGCGATTTGATGAAGCTCGCCGGCCTGTGCCACAGCGGCGGCATGGCAAAGACCCTGATTTCGAACGGGAATGTCACCGTCGATGGCGAGGTGGAGCTGCGCAAGCGCTGCAAGATTCGCCCTGGGCAAATTGTGGAATTTGATGGGCAGTCGGTTGTGGTAGAGTAGCCGCAATTGGGGCTGGATATTCGTCATTAATATTTGATAAGGAGAATGCGGTGAAACTTTTTAAAACAGCAGTGGTGTGTGCATCTATCGTGATGTCATTTAATGTGCTGGCAGCAGATGCTGAAAGAACACCGTCGCCACAGGGCGCCGCGGTATATATCGTTTCACCCGCCAATGGTGAAACGGTTACCTCGCCAGTGAAGGTGGTGTTTGGCCTGAGCGGCATGGGTGTCGCCCCCGCCGGTACTGATAAAAAGAACACCGGCCATCACCATCTGCTGGTGGATGGCAAAAAACTGCCCGCGATGGATCAGCGCATGGGTAAAGGTGTAAAGCATTTTGGTGGCGGCCAGACCGAGACAGTGCTGGAGCTGGCGCCGGGTAAGCATACGCTGCAACTGATTCTTGGCGATAAAGGGCATGTGCCGCATCAGCCGCCAGTGGTCTCGGAAGTGGTGACGATTGTAGTAAAATAGCGGTCAACCGTTTTAGAGGCCGGACAGCCTGAAGGTTGTCCGGCCTTTTTTATTATTGAGAGTGGAAAAGTTGATGAGTGAAAACATTGAAGAAATGCGTGCCAAGCTGATTGGTGAGACCGGCAAACTGGAGTGGCCTGAATTAGAGCGTCACTTTGCACGCGGTGTGGTCGTAGCTGTAAACCCAGGCATCGACCTGATCGATGTTGCAGTGAGCATGGCCAATGATGATAAGGCTGCAATGGAAAAGTGCTTCGCAGCCGGTACTGTGCGCCGCGCCGAAGCCGCCGATGCCGAGGCGTGGGTGAAGACCCAACCGCTCTTCTGGGCCGTGGTGATCGCACCGTGGGTGGTGATTCAGGAGATCGATGATTCGGCGGAATCGCCGGGCGAGCTGCATTGATCTCTCTCAATTATTACGCAGCTCGGATGTAGCGGAGCTGTTTAGAACGGAGAGGTAGCGTTCCACCCGGTCACTGTCTCACTCCCGCCGGAGCACAGGCGGTGCTGGCGCTGCGCAAGGTGACGTCGCTGTCGGCGCGCGAGGCCTCCGAGTCGATGGTCAAGCATCAGCTAAGCGCCGCGCGTAAGCAGATGAACACCGTGTTCGAAAGCCTCTGTAGTCTGGTGAACAAAACGGGGATCTGTTACCAGTGCGAGGGGTGCGCATGGCGAGTGCTAATGGCACGAATGATGATATTGAGCAGATCGGCTCGCTTGATCAACGTATCGATATCGTCCGTTCGGTGGGGCTCGCGCCGAGCGTGAGTCAAAAAATGCACGATATTTTCTGGCGCAGGACCGCTGAGCTGGAGGCTGTTGGGCGGGGAAGTTGTGAGGTTGAGGCGGATTGTGGGAAGACTAAGTAAAAAAGAGGATAGAATTGGGAATAAGATTAATATCTCATAGCGAGATTCCCATTTTACCTGCAATTTTACGCGCAAGTTTTTCAAAGTCTTTTTTAGCATCTCGCACAGCGTTTGAGTGAGCACCAATGGCTCCATCTGCAGAAGTGAGATTAAAAATGGGTTTACGATGTTCCTGAGCCATGGGAATCAAACTGCGATAGTGTTTAATAGTGGCTAAACAATATGGATCATTTTCCAGGAGGACTTTGCTATTAGTTTCCTCTTTTAGTACTGATTCTCGATACACAGCAGGAATGCGTCTAACCCATTTGTCATAAGCCTTTACTGGCCGATCTAGTCGTACGCCGTATTGTTGACAGAGATAACCAACAGGTTGCATCTTTCCTTGGGGTAGTTGGAATTTAGGGAATGAGATTTTGTCAGTGCTGTCATTCCAATTGCCCAGTCGTTTTTGCCAGGAGTCTTCCCAGGTTTTGAGAGTTGGTCCCAAGTTCATTAAACCCTGTAATGAGAAAAGGTCTGCGCCTAGAGGAATGACTACGTAGTCAGTTGAGATCAAAACTGAGCGATTGATGGCTCCTAAGTTAGGACCAATATCTACTAGGACAATATCGGCTTGTACCTTTTGTACAGCCATTTGCATGACTTGCCAGAATGAGCTGAGAATTCGCATAGGTCGATAAAGATTATTGTCAAGGCTTTTAGGCCATGCATCTGATAATGTATCTTCGTAACCTGACAGATTGACATCTCCAGGTAGAAGATACAGATCACTAGCTATATTTTGTAAAACTGGCTCAGCGATGTCGCTTATGCCTATCTGTAGTGGCCTAACACACTGGTAGATAGTTGATCCCACACTTTGCTGATCCCAGATTTTTTCAATTTTATCTTCATCTAGAAAGGCCGCTGTTAGATTTGCTTGTGGATCTAGGTCAATAATCACCACACGTTTGCGAAGGTTAGCGAAAGTCCAGGCGAGATGGTAGATCAACGATGTTTTGCCCACGCCACCTTTATTGTTAAAGAAGGTTAAAACGGGTGTGCTCATGATTATGCTCTCAAGATACAAACAACAGCACTCTGGTTGGTCTCAAACTCTGGTGGCGGGTTGCCATTTTTGACCATCTCTTTTCTGGCTGTGGCAATTCCTCGGCCAAAAGCTTGGATAAAGCCGAATGTTTTTAAAACATCGGCGATGTTTGGGTTGCGGTAATCAGTTATGCCAGGGTTGCCGAAATTTTCTGAAGTGACATTGCCATATGGCCCACCGGGACTATTGATTTCTATTCGATCATTAAACCAATATACCCGCACTGGGGCATTAGTGCTTTCATAGGTTCGATGCAAAATCGCATTGTACAGAATTTGTTGAAATGCTGCGGGTGGATATGGCATTTCTTTGATATGGGTAGCTGCTGAGGTGATATCGATTGCTGTCCTATTGTGAGCTTTAAGTTTTTCTTCGGTCCTTCGGAGCATTTCAACAATTGCACCACCAATATTTTCTTCGTCAATGACGGGATCTGCTAACTCAGTACCGTCAATGCGTAAAAACTGAATGTATGCACCAGGCAGAAAGTCTTGTGGACTTTTGCCAATGGCTAATAAGCCAAGCACAGTGGGAGTTGTGTCATCTGGTGATACGATCATTTTGCATGATGCTAAGCGTTCTTCATAAGTTCTACTGTTGGCTTCTAAAACATCCGTCGCAAACGCAGCCGGTAGGTATTCATTATCAAAAATCGTTTTTGAAAGATCGATGACTGTGGCGCTTGGTATTGGATAAATGTCGAAAGGAAGATTTTTATATCTTCTTTTCTCATTGAGAATACGCTCTTCTTGTTCATTAGCAATGGAACGCCGTGGCCCTGTGCGAATACATATACGGCCATTATATTTGACGGGTGGCATATCAGATGGCATGACTGTCACTACAGCCATGTCCGCGCCTTTAAGGGCACGCTTTTCAACTGAGAGCACAGGCAATGGAAGTATATTGCCGTCTGTTTTCATATCAGCGAGTGATATTAATAGTTGATCAGTAACCTCTAGTCCTGATGGTTCGCCGTTATCTTTTGCACCGATAAACAACACGCCAGATTGGTTGTGGTTGGGCAAGTCATTTGCAAATGCGCAGATGGCTTGACGCGCTTTATTGGGGACGTCACCTTTGAATGATTTTTTACGTTCAGTACGATCCGATTCAATATCATCTAGCAAGGCGATTAGTTCTTGATCAGAAAATCTTTCCATAATTAGTCCCAATCGCTCTTAATGTTGTTTTCTTGCACTTTCGCCCTTTTTGATCTGATAATAAAAATAGAACGTAAGTTATTGTCCTTTCTATCGTATTCCATAACAGATAGCCGTGATTATACCCTTAGCAGTCAATTCATAACCACCAAATCTACTGTTTTCCAGCTATGGTTAATGTATCTGAGCTGGAAAAATTAAAAGCTCAGAAATTATAAAAATGCGTTGAGCCACATTGGGTAGCCCAGGCAGTATCCTATATAAGCTGCATCGAATGCCTGCACTATCACCAATAAATTGATACGATCCCGATAACCTCCCTTGGTTGCCCCTCCTTTCTCAAGTAAAATACCCGGTTCCCCCGAAATTCCGGGGCAAGCGAGTAAGTAGATGTTTTATCAAGATCAGTTCGATGTGATTGTGGTGGGCGGCGGCCATGCGGGTACCGAGGCGGCGCTGGCGGCTGCGCGTATGGGCGTTAAGACGCTGTTGCTGACCCACAATATCGACACCCTGGGGCAGATGAGCTGCAATCCGGCGATTGGCGGCATCGGCAAGGGTCACCTGGTGAAAGAGGTCGACGCCCTTGGTGGGCTGATGGCGCGTGCCGCGGACAGGGCGGGTATCCAGTTCCGAACGCTGAACGCCAGCAAGGGGCCGGCGGTGCGGGCAACGCGTGCGCAGGCCGACCGCGTGCTCTACCGCAATGCGGTTCGGCCTGTGCTGGAAAACCAGCCCAATCTGACGCTGTTTCAGCAGTCGGTCGATGACCTGATCGTTGAAAGCGGGCGCGTGGCTGGTGTTGTGACCCAGATGGGGCTGCGATTCCGCGCCTGCACGGTGGTGCTGACGGTCGGCACCTTCCTCGGCGGGCTGATCCATGTCGGCATGTCCAATTATCAGGGTGGCCGTGCGGGCGATCCGCCGTCGAATGCGCTGTCACGCCGTCTGCGCGAACTGCCGTTTACCGTCGATCGCCTTAAGACCGGTACGCCGCCACGCATCGATGGGCGTACCATCGATTATTCACAGCTGACCGAACAGCCGGGCGACGCCCCGCTGCCGGTCTTCTCCTATATGGGGCGTGTGGCGGATCACCCGCGCCAGATCTCGTGTCACATCACCCACACCAATGAACAGACCCACGACATCATCCGCGGCGGGCTCGACCGTTCGCCGATGTATTCCGGCGTGATCGAAGGGGTCGGGCCGCGCTACTGTCCATCGATTGAAGATAAGGTGATGCGCTTCGCCGACAAGGATTCGCACCAGATCTTTGTCGAACCGGAGGGGCTAACGACGCATGAGGTCTACCCCAACGGCATTTCGACCAGTCTGCCGTTTGATGTGCAGATTGAGCTGGTGCGTTCGATGAAAGGGTTTGAAAACGCTAATATAATTCGTCCCGGCTATGCGATCGAATATGATTATTTCGACCCGCGTGAGCTGAAGTCATCGCTCGAGACCAAACATATGGGCGGTCTCTTTTTCGCTGGCCAGATCAACGGCACCACCGGTTATGAAGAGGCGGCGGCGCAGGGTCTGCTGGCTGGGTTGAATGCAGCATTACAGGTGCAGGAGAAAGCGGCGTGGTGCCCGCGCCGCGACGAGGCCTATCTCGGGGTTCTGGTTGACGACCTGATCACCCGCGGTACCCAGGAGCCCTATCGCATGTTCACCAGCCGTGCCGAATACCGTCTGCTGCTGCGCGAAGATAACGCCGACCTGCGACTGACCGAACAGGGGCGCAGACTGGGACTCGTCGACGATGAACGCTGGACCGCGTTCGAGGCGAAGCGCGAGGCGATCGAAACAGAGCAGCAGCGTTTGAATGATATCTGGGTACGCCCGGGGCAGTTGAGTGATGAAGAGACGCAGCGGGTGTTTGGTGGGCCGCTCACGAAAGAGCAGCGCCTGATCGATCTGCTGCGCCGCCCGGAGGCGAGTTACGACTCGATCATGTCGCTCTCCTGTGCGGAGCCCGTTCAGGTCGATGCGAGTGTCGCCGAACAGGTGGAGATTCAGGCGAAGTATGCCGGTTATATCGAGCGCCAGCGTGAGGAGATCGAGCGTCATCGCCGGCACGAAGAGACGGTGCTGCCCGATGGGTTCCAGTTTGATCAGGTGCGTGGCCTGTCGGCCGAGGTGCAGCAGAAACTGGCGGCACAACGCCCGGCGACGATCGGCCAGGCGGGACGCATCCCCGGCATCACCCCGGCGGCGATCTCGCTACTGCTGGTCCACCTGAAAAAAAGATCGGCCGGCGCCGGACTAAAGTCCGCCTGATGACCGTTGATACTTCTATTGATGGCCCGCAGCGGCGGCAGCAGGCCGAGCTGCTACGCCGGGGTATCGAGCAGATGGGGCTTGCGATCTCTGAGCTGTCACAGCGGAAGATGCTCGATTATTTGGGTCTGCTCGAAAAATGGAACAAGGCCTACAACCTGACGGCGGTACGAGACCCCTTGCAGATGGTGTCGCGTCACCTGCTCGACAGTCTCACTGTGGTGCCGTACATTAGGGGCCAGCGTCTGCTGGATGTGGGGACCGGGCCGGGGCTGCCGGGGATTCCACTGGCGATTCTTTTTCCCGAGGTACAATTCGTGCTGCTCGATAGCAGTGGCAAAAAGACCCGTTTTATGATGCAGGCGATTGCGACATTGGAAATCGCCAATGCCGAGGTGCACAATGGGCGTGTTGAGCTCTATCATCCCGAGGCGCTGTTCGATCAGATAGTGTCACGCGCCTTTGCCGAGATTGCGCTGATGGTGGAACTGACCGCTCATCTGTTGCGGCCGGGTGGCGAATGGCTGGCAATGAAGGGACAGTTTCCACAGGCTGAGCTGGCGGCGGTCACCGACCTGTGCGGGCCGCCACTGGTGTCGGAAGTTGCCGTGCCGGGAGAGGATGTCACGCGCCATATTGTGCAGTTGAAACCGAAGATGGATTAATAAATCGCTCGTTGAACGAGTCGATTTGGGAAAAGGTTTATGAGCAGGATTATTGCGATTACCAATCAAAAGGGCGGCGTGGGCAAGACCACAACGACGGTCAATCTGGCGGCATCGCTGGTGGCGACCAAGCGCCGTGTGCTGCTGGTTGACCTCGACCCACAGGGCAACGCGACGATGGGGAGTGGCGTCGATAAAAACGGGCTTGAGGTTTCGTGCTGCGACCTGCTGCTGGGTGAGGCAGTGGCAGGTGAGGTGATGATCTATCAGGAGCATATCGGTTATGCACTGCTGCCATCGAATAGTGATCTGACAGCCGCTGAGGTGGCGCTGGTCAACATTGAGGGGCGAGAGAGCCGCCTCGCACTGGCGCTGCAGGCAGTGGAAGATCAGTTTGACTACATCCTGATCGACTGCCCACCGACACTGAATATGTTGACGCTCAACGCACTGGTGGCCGCCGAGGGGGTGATCATCCCGATGCAGTGCGAGTATTATGCGCTGGAAGGGTTGAGTGCACTGGTGGAGACGATCGAGCAGGTGCGTTCAACGGCAAATCCACGTCTTGCGATTGAGGGGCTGCTGCGCACGATGTTTGATCCGCGCAACAACCTTGCAAATGAGGTCTCGGCACAGTTGATCAATCACTTTGGTGATAAGGTCTACCGCACCGTGGTGCCGCGTAACGTGCGGCTTGCCGAGGCGCCGAGCTACGGCCTGCCCGCGATTCAGTATGATAAGACCTCACGTGGCGCACTCGCCTACCTTGCGCTGGCGGGTGAGATATTGCGCCGAGAGGCCAACAAGTCGGCTGAGGTCGCATAAAATTTGTTATGCGTTTTCAATAGATTAATAACAATATTATAGATAACTATATTTTTAGAGAGTAATCGATGGCAACAAAAAAACGCGGTTTGGGGCGGGGGCTGGACGCGCTGCTCGGTGGCGCGACGCCAATACCGGCGACGACTGAGGCAGCGGCCAGGTCATCCGATCTACGTCACTTGCCGGTCGATGTGATGCAGCGCGGTAAGTACCAGCCGCGGAACGATATGCACACCGAATCACTGGAGGAGCTGGCGGCGTCGATTCGTGCCCAGGGGGTGGTGCAGCCGATCGTAGTGCGTCCGATTTCAGAGAGCAAGTACGAAATTATCGCTGGCGAACGTCGCTGGCGGGCGTCACAGATCGCCGGCCTGCACGAGGTGCCGGTAGTGATTCGGGATGTGCCTGACCAGACCGCGATGGCGATGGCGCTGATCGAAAATATCCAGCGTGAAGACCTCAACCCGATGGAAGAGGCGACAGCACTGCAGCGCCTGATTCTCGAATTTGAGCTGACCCATCAGGAGGCGGCCGATGCTGTCGGGCGCTCGCGCGTCGCGGTCTCAAATCTATTGCGTCTGTTTGATCTCTCTGAAGAGGTGAAACAGATGGTCGAACGGGGCGAGCTGGAGATGGGCCATGCGCGCGCGCTGCTCGGCCTGCAGGGCCAGGCGCAGATCGATGCGGCGCGACGCGTGGCGAGTAAAGGGATGTCGGTACGTGAGACGGAACAGCTGGTTCGGCAGGCGCAGGCGCCTGAAAAAAAGGCGAAGCAGTCGAAGAGTGCCGCGGACGACCCCGATGTACGTCGCCTGCAGGAAGATCTTTCCGAGCGCTTAGGGGCGCAGGTAAAATTTCAGCATACAGCCAGAGGCAAGGGTAAGCTTGTGATACAGTACAATAGTCTGGATGAACTGGACGGTATCCTGGCACATATCAAGTAAGATTTGCCCGTAGCAAGTTTGTCTGTGGTGAACTTAACTCCATGAAGTTTTAAGGAAATTTGGCTGGCACGGCGCAAATTCGGTCGCTGTCGGCGTGGTTTTTTCAGGCATGAGCAAAGAAAAAAAGACGGGAATATTGTTGATCGGGGTCGGCACAATGCTGACATCGATGGCCGTGGCTGGCTTTGGCCTCGGATTTCTCGTTGATTACTGGCTGGATAGTCAGCCAGTGTTTATGCTAATATTCGGCGGCCTTGGACTTGTGGGGGGGATCATCAAGGTGCACGGCGTACTGAGTAGCCTCGAATGAACGACTCCTCCACTAGAAAGGGCGTAGAGAACAAGATGGCAGATAATGCCAGGAAGATCATAATGTTACAGCTTGGTGTGGGCCTGGCTGTGGCAGCAGTTTATCTCCTGAAAGATGGCTCATGGGAGGCCATGTCCGCATTTTACGGCGGGCTGGTGAGTGTGATCTCGGCGACGATGTTGAGTCGCGGCATTTCACGTGCGGGCAAAGAGGCCGAGCACAGTGCAAAAACGAGTCAGGTAATTTTGTATCTGGGCGCCGTGGTTCGGTTTGTCCTGGTGCTGGTGCTTTTTGGAATTGGATTAGGGGTGCTGAAGTTAGCGCCGTTGGCGCTGATCGCAGGGTTTGTGATTACGCAACTGGTGTTTGTGTTGATGGCTGGCCGACAGGGCCGCGAGAAACAGTAAACGCTGAATAAATTTAAGAATTTAGAATATTTTTGGAGAGAGCAGGTTTGAGCGGATCATCTGATGGCGGCGGTACAGTCGCGTATATTCAGCATCACCTGACCAACCTTTGCGTTGGCGACTGTGATCCTGTCACACATAAGGCAGCGGGCTTCTGGGCACTGCATCTGGATACACTGTTTTTCAGTGTCGCGCTGGGTGTATTGATGATTGTTATCAGTCAGCGTTTGGGGCGAAATCTTGTTACCGGAACGCCGAGTGGCTTTCAGAATTTTGTTGAGACGATCATCGATTTTGTCAGTGGACAGGTGAAAGATACCTTCCCTGGTCACAACCCTGTTATTGCGCCACTGGCGTTGACGATTTTTGTCTGGGTCTGGTTGATGAACTTTATGGATCTGATTCCAGTTGATCTACTGCCGGCGATCGCCTCTGGCGTTTTAGGCATCGAATATCTAAAAGTGGTGCCAACCACTGACCTGAATACAACGCTGGCGATGTCATTGACCGTATTTGCGCTGATTATTTACTACAACTTCAAAGTCAAAGGCGCGATGGGGTACCTGAAGATGTTCCTGTTTCATCCGTTTGGTAAGTTTTTTGTACCGGTGAATATCGTCATGTCGGTGATCGAAGAACTGGCGAAGCCGTTGAGTCTGGCGCTGCGTCTGTTTGGTAACCTCTTTGCAGGTGAGCTGGTATTCCTGCTGATCGCATTGATTGGCGGCACTATGGCGGTAGGCCTTGGCGCACTGATCTGGTTTCCGCTTCAGGTTGTGCTGGACCTTGGCTGGTTGATCTTCCATCTACTGGTAATCACTTTGCAGGCATTCATTTTTATGGTGCTGACCATTGTTTATCTGGGCATGGCTCATACTGAAGATCACTGATTTAATGTTTAATAAAGGCGCTGTTGTATCGCGTTAGTCGATTTTGTTTTAAGTGTTTTAGTTTTGGTTTTAGTTTTTTTGTATTTGTAATTTTTAAAATAGGAGATGTAAGAAATGACACCCGATATGATTGCACAAATTTATGCCTATACTGCTGTTGGCGTTGGTATCATCCTCGCTGCTGCTGGTCTGGGTTCTGCTATCGGTTGGGGCCTGATCTGTGCGAAGACCCTGGAAGGAATTGCACGTCAGCCTGAAATGCGTCCAGCACTGATGACCAACATGTTCATCTTCGCGGGCCTGATGGAATCTTTCCCATTCATCATTCTTGCGTTTGCAATGTGGTTCCTGTTCGCAAACCCATTCGTAGGTGCCCTGAGCAGCGCAATCGGCGCAGCAGGATAAGGTATAACTGGCCCCTGGTTGGTAACACCTTATTTATTTAGGAGACTTAGATGAATATTAACGTAACCCTGATTGCGCAGATTATCGCATTCGTTACGCTGTTGTGGTTCGTCAATAGAGTGCTGTGGAACCCGATGAATGACCTTCTTGCTGCAAGGCAGAAGCGCATTGCTGACGGTCTGGCCGCTGCTGACAAGGGCAAGCATGAGCTTGAAATGTCTGAGAAGCGTGCTAAAGAGCAGCTTGTTGAGGCGAAGTCACAGGCAGCCGAGATCCTGGCTCAGGCAGAAAAGCGTGGCAACGAAATTGTCGAAGAGGCAAAAGAGAAGGCCCGTACTGAAGGTGATCGTCTGATCACTGCTGCTAAAGCTGAGATTGAGCAGGAAGCGAATCGTGCCAAAGAACAGTTACGCGGAAAAGTGGCGTCAGTCGCTGCCGCCGGTGCTGGTCGTATTCTTGGCCGTGAAGTGGACGAAAAGGCGCATGCCGATCTGTTAAAAGATCTGGTTGGTCAGATTTAAGAGGGCTGAACGAGCATGGCTGAAAAAAGCACAATCGCGCGTCCTTACGCACAGGCCGTTTTTGAGCAGGCCGCGGCTTCGAGGCAGTTGTCGCAGTGGTCTGAAAATCTGGCGCTGGCGTCTATGGTGGCACAGGATAGTGGAATGCAGGGCGTGATCGGTAATCCACGTCTGAGCAATACACAACTGGTAGACCTCTTTCTGGGCGTTTGTGGTGACAAGTTTGATGACACGGCAAAAAACCTGGTGAAGTTACTGGTCGAAAACGGACGACTGACGGTTCTGCCTGAGATCGCAGCGCTGTATGAGGCGTATCGTGCAGAAGCTGAGAAGACGGTTCAGGCTGAGGTTATCTCCGCGTTTCCAGTCACCAGTGCGCAGCAGACCAATATCAGGAAGGCGTTGAAAAAACGTTTGGGTCGTGAGGTCGAGCTCGTCTGCACAACAGACAACTCTCTAGTGGGCGGTGCCATTATTCGCGCAGGCGACATGGTCATCGATGGTTCGGTCACGGGGCAGCTGGATAAGCTGACCCACGCCCTGACCCATTGACCCCGGCGCCATTGATTAAGTGCCACTAAAAATAATTCGTTATTAGAGGATATTAAAATGCAGTTAAATGCAGCAGAAATCAGCGATCTGATTAAGCAACGAATCGAAAGTTTCGAAGCGGTCAGCGAGGCGCGTACCGAAGGAACAGTTGTCTCTGTGACAGACGGTATCGTACGTATTCACGGTTTGGCCGATGTGATGCAGGGCGAGATGATCGAATTCGCTAACAACACTTTTGGTATGGCACTTAACCTTGAGCGTGACTCTGTCGGCGCAGTAGTACTGGGCGCATACGAGAGCATCTCAGAAGGTGACACCGCCAAATGTACCGGTCGAATTCTTGAGGTGCCAGTTGGTGAAGGGTTGCTTGGTCGTGTAGTCAACTCTCTGGGTGAGCCGATCGACGGTAAAGGTCCAGTCGCATCAGCCGGCACATCGCCAATTGAAAAAGTAGCGCCAGGCGTAATTGCGCGCCAGGGTGTTGATCAACCGGTACAGACCGGTCTGAAAGCGATCGATGCGATGGTGCCCATCGGCCGTGGCCAGCGTGAGCTGATCATTGGTGACCGCCAGACGGGTAAGACAGCGGTGGCGATCGATGCGATCATCAACCAGAAAGGTACCGGGGTTAAATGTATCTACGTGGCGATCGGTCAGAAGGCCTCATCTATCGCCAACGTTGTACGTAAGCTGGAAGAGCACGACGCCCTGGCGCACACCATCATCGTGGCGGCGAGTGCCTCTGACCCGGCATCGATGCAGTTCATCGCACCCTACTCTGGTTGCACCATGGGTGAGTACTTCCGTGATCGCGGCGAAGATGCACTGATCGTTTATGATGATCTGACCAAGCAGGCGTGGGCATACCGTCAGGTATCACTACTGCTGCGTCGTCCACCGGGCCGTGAAGCGTACCCAGGTGACGTTTTCTATCTCCATTCACGTCTGTTGGAGCGCGCTGCGAGAGTTAACGCCGATTATGTGGAACAGATTACCAACGGTGAAGTGAAAGGCAAGACCGGTTCTCTGACCGCGCTGCCGATCATTGAGACCCAGGGTGGTGATGTATCTGCATTCGTACCGACCAACGTAATTTCGATTACCGATGGCCAGATCTTCCTCGAGACCGACCTGTTCAACTCGGGTATCCGTCCTGCGATCAACGCGGGTCTGTCGGTATCTCGTGTAGGTGGTGCGGCACAGACCAAGATCATCAAGAAGCTGGGTGGTGGTGTACGTCTTGATCTTGCCCAGTACCGTGAGCTGGCGGCGTTTGCACAGTTTGCATCTGATCTTGATGAAGCGACCCGTAAGCAACTTGAGCGTGGACAGCGTGTGACCGAGCTGATGAAGCAGAAGCAGTATGCACCAATGAGTGTTGCAGAGCAGGCAACCTCTCTGTTTGCTGCCAATGAAGGTTTCCTTGATGACGTTGATCTGGACAAGGTGGGTGCGTTTGAATCTGCACTGATCAGTTATATGAACAGCAGTCATGCTGATCTGATGGCTAGCATCAGCGATTCTGGTGATTTCAGTGGCGATATCAAGGGCGGCCTGACATCGGCTATCGAGTCATTCAAGGCAAACAACGTCTGGTAAAGACGGGAGAGTTGTAATGGCCGTAGGCAAAGAGATACGCACCAAGATCAATAGCATTAAGAATACGCAGAAGATCACGCGTGCTATGGAGATGGTGGCGGCGAGTAAGATGCGTAAGGCGCAGGATCGTATGGGGGCCTCTCGCCCCTATGCGCAGAAGATGCGCAATGTGGTTGATCATCTCGCTCATGCACACCCAGAGTACAAACATCCCTACCTGGAAGATCGCGACGTAAAACGTGTTGGTTACATCGTGATCTCTTCAGATCGCGGGCTGTGTGGTGGCCTGAACAGCAACATGTTCAAGCGCACGGTTGTTTCGATGAAAGAGTGGCACGATCAGGGTAAAGAGATCGACCTCTGTACCATCGGTAGCAAGAGCGGTGCTTTTTTTGCTCGTCTTGGTGGCAACATTGTGGCGCAGACCGCACACCTCGGTGATACCCCGGAGATTGCAGAGCTGATTGGTGTGGTCAAGGTGATGCTGGATGCCTTCAATGAAGGCAGGCTGGATCGCCTCTATGTGGTTTACAACGAGTTTGTAAACACCATGACGCAGGCGCCCAAAATCGAGCAGCTTCTTCCGGTTGAAAAGAAAGAAGACAAAGAGCTTGAGCACCACTGGGATTACTTCTATGAGCCAGAAGCAAAGGATGTACTGGACGCCTTGCTAGTTCGCTTTATTGAGTCTCAGGTCTACCAGGGTGTCGTTGAAAACCTTGCCTGTGAACAGGCAGCACGTATGGTTGCGATGAAGTCTGCCTCTGATAACGCAGGTGACCTGATTGGTGAGCTACAGCTGATCTACAACAAAGCACGTCAGGCGGCGATTACTCAGGAGATTTCCGAGATCGTGGGTGGTGCGGCAGCTGTATAGTTCAGCTCCTGATTAGACTGAATAAGAATTTTAGCAAGCAAAGATTTTAAATATTTATAAGAGGAATTGAGGCGATGAGTGCAGGAAAAATAGTACAGATTATCGGTGCTGTTGTTGACGTGGAATTTCCACGCGACGCCATGCCCAGGGTCTATGATGCATTGAATGTGGGTGATGTAAATCTTACCCTCGAAGTGCAGCAGCAGTTGGGTGATGGCATTGTTCGTACCATCGCCATGGGTTCAACCGATGGTGTGCAGCGAGGCAAGTCAGTTAACAACACAGGCGCGCCAATCTCTGTCCCGGTAGGTGAAAAGACGCTGGGTCGTATCATGGATGTACTGGGTGAGCCGATCGATGAAAAAGGTGCGATTGGCGAAGATACACGCTGGGCGATTCACCGTAAGGCGCCAAGCTACGAAGAACAGTCAGGTAGTACCGAGCTGCTCGAGACCGGTATTAAAGTGATCGACCTGCTCTGCCCATTCGCTAAGGGTGGTAAGGTTGGACTGTTCGGTGGTGCGGGTGTCGGCAAGACCGTTAACATGATGGAGCTGATCCGTAACATCGCGATCGAGCATAGCGGTTACTCAGTATTCGCAGGTGTGGGTGAGCGTACTCGTGAGGGTAACGATTTCTACCACGAAATGACCGACTCAAACGTGATCGACAAGGTATCACTGGTTTACGGTCAGATGAATGAGCCACCGGGTAACCGTCTGCGTGTAGCGCTGACCGGTCTGACCATGGCGGAGTACTTCCGTGATGAAGGACGTGACGTACTGCTGTTCGTCGATAACATCTACCGCTACACACTGGCGGGTACCGAGGTATCTGCGCTGCTGGGTCGTATGCCTTCAGCGGTAGGTTACCAGCCAACACTGGCGGAAGAGATGGGTGTATTGCAGGAGCGTATCGCTTCTACCACAAAGGGTTCGATTACTTCGATCCAGGCGGTATACGTACCTGCGGATGACTTGACCGATCCATCACCGGCGACTACTTTTGCGCATCTGGATGCGACTGTTGTACTGTCTCGTTCAATCGCTGAGCTGGGTATCTACCCTGCGATCGATCCACTGGATTCGACTTCACGTCAGCTGGATCCACTGGTGATCGGTGAAGAGCACTACAGTGTTGCACGTCAGGTACAGGGCACCCTGCAGCGTTATAAAGAGCTGAAAGATATCATCGCGATTCTGGGTATGGACGAGCTTTCTGAAGAAGATAAGCAGACCGTAACCCGTGCACGTAAGATTCAGCGTTTCATGTCGCAGCCATTTTTCGTAGCTGAGGTATTCACCGGCGCGCCTGGTAAATACGTCTCTCTGAAAGATACCATCAGCGCATTCAAGGGCATCATCGCCGGCGAATATGATCACCTGCCAGAGCAGGCGTTCTACATGGTCGGTGGTATCGACGAAGTGGTTGAGAAGGCCAGGACCATTCAATAATCGCGCTTGCGCAATGGCAGGATAAGTTATGGCAATGACAATACATGTAGACATCGTGAGTGCCGAGAGTGAAATCTACTCCGGCACTGCCGAGATGGTCTTTGCACCGGCAGCGATGGGTGAGGTGGGGATTCTTCCTCGTCACGCCCCGCTGCTGACGCAGCTCAAACCCGGCGAAGTGCGAGTCAAAAACGGTGATAGCGAAGAGTCGTTTTACGTCTCTGGCGGTATGCTTGAAGTGCAGCCTCATGTGGTTACTGTACTATCAGATACAGCACTACGCGCCAAGGATATCGACGAGGCGGCAGCACTTGAGGCGAAGCAGAAGGCTGAAGATGCGTTGAAGGATAAAACCTCAGAGTTCGAATACGCCAAGGCGCAGTCCGAACTGGCAGAGGCGGTTGCTCAGCTGCAGGCGATCAAGAAACTGAAGAGTAGAGGGCGCTGATCATTCGGCTTACTACTCAATGTTTTCTGTAGTTCATTCTGGTACTGCAAGAGATCGACCCCGACAAAGGCCGTTTAATAGACGGCCTTTGTCATTATTGCGACATTAATTTTTTATATAATGCAGATATTAAATTGTGTAACTAGATTTCGGGAGATCGAATGGATTTAAGTGTTGTCATTCTCGCGGCAGGTCAGGGATCGCGAATGTGCTCAAAGCTCCCTAAGGTACTACATAAAGTTGCCCACAAACCGCTGTTGGGCCATGTTATCGATGTCGCAGAGCTGCTTGATGCGCAGGATATACACGTGGTCTATGGCCATGGCGGTGAGGTTGTACGCGATGCCCTTTCTGAACGGAAGGTCAGCTGGGTCAAGCAGGAAGAGCAGCTAGGCACCGGCCATGCTGTGGCACAGGCGGTGCCGGATTTGATCGATAACCATATTGTGCTGGTACTTTATGGCGATGTCCCACTCACCACAAAAGAGACGCTGCAGCAGTTGATCACTCAGGTAAGTGATACCAGCATGGGACTGTTGACAGCGGTGCTCGACAATCCACACGGTTACGGTCGTATCGTGCGCAATAGTGATAACGTTGTGCAGCGTATCACCGAAGAGAAAGATGCCACCGATGAGATTCGCAAGATTCGTGAGGTGAATACCGGCATTCTTGCGGCCTCGGGCGGCAAGCTGAAGGAGTGGCTCGGCCGCCTGAAAAATGACAATGCTCAGGGCGAGTATTATCTGACGGATATTATCGCGATGGCAGTACACGACGGTGTCGTTGTGAATACTTCCCGGGCCACTGCAGTCGAAGAGGTAGAGGGGATCAATAACCGCATGCAGCTTGCCAGGCTTGAGCGCTATTACCAGCAACAACAGGCGAACCAGTTGATGTCGGCTGGCGTGACCATGAGAGACCCAGCCCGATTTGATCTACGCGGCACGGTTGAGACAGATATCGATGTCACGATCGATGCCAACGTCGTGCTTGAAGGCAACGTGGTACTGGGGGCAAATGTTGAGATTGGCGCAAACTGTGTGCTGATTAACACAGTCGTTGGCGATGGCACTGTTATCCTGCCTAATAGTGTGATCGAAAATGCAGTGATCGGAGCAGCGTGCACAATTGGCCCATTTGCGCGTATCCGCCCCGATACAGTGGTTGCAGACGGGGCGAAGATCGGCAATTTTGTCGAGGTGAAGAAGGCACAGGTCGGTGAGGGATCGAAGATTAATCATCTCAGTTACGTGGGCGATAGCATTGTAGGCAAAGATGTGAACATCGGGGCCGGTGTCATCACCTGTAATTACGATGGCGCCAGTAAGCATCTCACCGAAATCGGTGATGGTGCGTTTATCGGCTCAGATAGCCAGCTGGTAGCGCCGGTTAAAATAGGCGCTGGCGCGACGATTGGAGCTGGCTCTACTATCACCTGCGATGCGCCGGAAAACGCGTTGACGCTGTCGCGTGGTAAACAACGATCGGTAGAAACATGGACGCGTCCACAAAAGAAAAAGCGATCTAAGAACTAGTCTTGCTGTTAAAGGCCAAGAGGTGAACTATGTGTGGGATAGTCGGAGCGGTTGCAGAGCGGGATATAGTACCTATTCTATTAGAGGGACTGAGGCGCCTTGAGTATCGTGGATATGATTCTGCAGGTGTTGCGGTAATCGACCAGGAAGGCGCTATCGGACGTGTGCGAGCACCGGGCAAAATCAACGAGCTGGCTGGCGTGCTGGAAAAAGAGCCGCAGAGTGGTGTCATCGGTATCGCGCATACTCGTTGGGCAACACATGGAAAACCGACTATAAGCAATGCTCATCCACATGTCTGCCGTAAGACGGTGGCTGTAGTACACAACGGCATCATCGAAAACCATGAAGAGCTACGTCGTAAACAGCTTGAAAAGGGTTACGAATTTACCTCTGAAACAGACACAGAGGTCATTGTACACCTGGTTCATCAATATCTGGATCAGGGAAAAAGCCTGCTTGACGCTGTTCGTGAAGCAACAAAAGAACTGGAAGGTGCCTACGCGTTAGGAGTGGTCAGCAATAAGCAGCAAGGCCACCTGGTAGCAGCTCGCCTTGGTAGCCCGCTGGTGATCGGCGTTGGCATCGGTGAACACTTTATTGCATCAGATGTTGCTGCGCTGTTGCCGGTAACGCAGCGCTTTATCTTCCTCAAAGATGGTGACGTGGCCGAGATCACCAGGGAAAAGCTGACGATCTATGATGTCGATGGCAATATTGTCGAGCGCCCAGTGCAGCAGAGCGAGCTGAGTGCAGACTCTGTGGGTAAAGGCGGCTACCGCCACTACATGATGAAAGAGATCTATGAGCAACCCAATGCGATTGCCGAGACACTCGAAGGGCGTATCAGCAAAAAGCACGTCCTTGATGGGGCGTTTGGTGTTGGTGCCGGCGAGATCTTCGACGAAATAAAGGGGGTACATATCATCGCCTGCGGTACCAGTTACCATGCAGGCATGATCGCACGTTACTGGTTTGAGTCACTCGCAGGCATCCCATGCAGCGTAGAAGTGGCAAGCGAGTTTCGCTATCGCTATCCTGTGGTCCGCCGCAACTCGCTGATTATCAGCATCTCCCAGTCGGGTGAGACCGCAGATACCCTGGCGGCACTGCAGGAGGCGAAGAAACGTGGTTATGGTCACTCACTGGCGATCTGTAATGTGCCGGAGAGTTCACTGGTGCGCGAGTCAGATCTTTTTTTGATGACGCGTGCCGGCCCCGAGATCGGGGTTGCATCAACCAAGGCCTTCACCACACAACTGGTATCATTGATGTTGCTGGTGATCGCGTTGGGACGACGTCACGGCTTGCCTGTACATGTTGAAGAGGCACTGGTTAGCCATCTAATTTCACTTCCGGCCAAAATCGAAGAGGTGCTGGCGCTGGATGGAAAGATCAGGGAGATTGCCGAACAGTTTGGTGACAAGCATCATGCTCTCTTTCTTGGTCGCGGAACCCAATATCCGGTGGCGATGGAAGGGGCGCTTAAGCTCAAGGAGATCTCATATATCCATGCCGAGGCTTACCCCGCCGGTGAGTTGAAGCATGGTCCATTGGCACTGGTCGATGCCGAAATGCCAGTGATCGCAGTTGCACCAAATAATGAGTTACTGGAAAAACTTAAATCTAACCTGCAGGAAGTTAGTGCGCGCGGTGGCCAGCTACTGGTGTTTGCTGATGAATCAGTACATGTTGAATCGGAAGAAGGGATCGAAGTGGTCTCAGTTGCCTCGGTGGATGATTCGATTGCCCCGATCGTCTATTCGGTGCCGTTGCAGTTATTGTCATACCATGTTGCTGTGTTGAAAGGGACCGATGTCGATCAACCGCGTAATCTGGCAAAGTCCGTCACGGTCGAATAATTTTCTACAAATACCTTCAGGATAACAAGTGTGATCAAAAGAGTTCTGACAACTGTTGTGATGTTGTTGAGTGGTACCGCCAGTGCGAGCGGGCTGGGTGACCTGATTGTCGTCGCGCCGCTGGATAGCACGGTGCGAGGTGAAGGGGTACATGGCGAGGTGTTAGCGGCAGTAGTCTCGCGTCCCAAATACTCTGGTTCGGAAGCCTCTTCTACCGTAGCGCTGCCACTGATCAATGTAAGTTATAACGATAGCCTCTATTTTAATGTACATCGCTTCGGTTACTGGCTGCCGTGGGGATCCGAAGATAATAAGATTCGATTTGGTCTGCTGGCAGAACAGCAGCGCGGTTTCGAAGCGAGTGATGGCGCACTGCTGCGTGGCATGGCGGAGAGAGAGGCGGCAACAGAAGCTGGTGTCAATTTTGCGTGGGATAGCCCAATCGGTTATCTCGATATCGCCTATCTCAATGATGTTTCAAATACCCATAAAGGGACGGCAGTAAAGATGATGTTCTCTACCAGATTGATTGAACGGGGCAAACTATATGTTAAGGCGAGTGGTGGATATGAGCGCATGAGTCAGCGCGCCGTGCAGTACTACTACGGCATCAGGGCGAATGAAATCACTGCTGCACGTCCGCTTTACGAAGCGACAGACAGCACGATTCACACCTACTTTGCACTTGATGCCCGCTACCGAATCGGCAAACAGTGGTCGATCAATGCCCAGCTCAGTAACAACAAGATGGGTGAGCAGGTTGAGCGCAGCCCGATCGTCGATAAGACCAATGTCACCGTCGCCTATCTGGCCGCAGGCTGGCACTTTTAACCAGCACCCGTTTGTCATCTGTCAAATGGGCAGTGCTATGCCAGACTACAGACAATAAAAGCATTGTTCTGAATAATTAGTGATAGCACTGTGATAGTGCCGTAGTGCTGATATAATAGCTGCACGCGCCCGTGGCTCAGCTGGATAGAGCGTCGCCCTCCGGAGGCGAAGGTCAGAGGTTCGAATCCTCTCGGGCGCGCCATTTAAACCAAGCAGTTACCTCTATTCGAAGAACCTTAAGAACAGAAGTGGGCACATTTCTGACTTGGTTGGATGACGCCTAAGTGTTACGAGGCGCTTTTTGGTTATTGCTAAGTTTGATGCTTAGTTTGTGATGGTCTGTTGAACCCGCAGCCAACAGCGGACATTTAAAATAACCCCGGCCTGTAAACAAATGCGACATTAAATATAAAATTTTAAAGGCTGTTTTTCTGAGTCTTTAGCCGACCCCATAGTCAACACTTCACCCACCTTATTGGCAAACCTGATAGTTACAGGAAGAGCATCGCTATAATTACAGGCGTTATAATTGAATAATGGTAAACCACCGCCTTTGGCGGTGAGACTCGAATAGGCTCCGCCGAAACGGCGTGCGTGTATGAAAATGGCCTCCTTTGAACCGGCAAGTTCTAATAGGAAGCCATTATGAGAGACTGGCAAAGCCAGGCTCACGTTAAACATTATTGCAAATATCATGTTGTATTTGTTCCGAAGTACCGTAGGCAGTCGATCGACGGGGTGTTGAGAAAGGATATAGGAGGGATCCTGCGAGAACTGTGTCGCCAACAAGGGGTGGAATGAGTGGAAGGCTATGCGATGAAGGATCATATTCATCTATTGTTGATGATTCCGCCAAAATACAGCGTAGCGAATACAGTAGGTTTTCTTAAGGGTAAATCTGCTATTCGTATTTTCAGGGAGTATCTTCAAGTGAAAAGGAATTTCACGGGGCGTCATTTTTGGGCAAGAGGCTACTGCGTTAGCACTGCTGGATTAGATGAGCAGATGATTCGAGCGTACATAAAGAATCAAGAACGGGAAGAGAAACGCCAAGAGCAAATGAAATTGGCGGGACTTTGACATAGCCCCCCTTGGGGGCTTTCATCATACCACCCGCTCTGCGGGTGGTTGTTGATTGAAACTGCGTTTCTTCATCGCTTGAGCTTGCGACCATGACGTGTCGCTTCAAACAAACCATCCTCTGTTCTAAATTGAGCCAGCCAGTTATGTACATCTTCCTTGCGCCATAAACGTGTGCGACTACCGGGCACCTGTATGCGAGCCGGTAAAGGTTCGCCTTGATAAATCTTGCTGCGTAATCGTGAGAGCGAAATGCCAAGCAGGTTTGCGATTTCGGTATCAGAATAATATTGTTCGGCCATCGTTAAACACCGTTGGTTGTTGTTCGGTGTTAACGCTAGTGAAATGAACATTAAAAAGCAGCAAACAATTAATTTTCGTTTTGAAAAATTATTAGATTCGAACGAAAAAATACCCCAGTTTTTCATCTGCTATTTGGGACAAATATGGGACACTCGGAGTGGTTTTGAATAGTTAGTTAAATTAGCGGGTTGGTTTATAAGTGGTTGGTAGTAAAAACTACTTTAACCCGCTCCGAAGGCGGAGGTCAGAGGTTCGACGACCGACCGTAGGGAGGGAGAACGTCGAAGCGTAGCGAAGACGGCCCGCAGGGCGAAGAGCGTGAGCGATGAGTAATCCTCTCGGGCGCGCCATCAATAAAAAACACCGGCTACACATGCGCAGGCCTGCCGATTTTTCCGCCTAAAATAGATTGAATCGCAATCGAAGCGGCTGCAGTACGGTTATCGACACCAATTTTTGGGTACATCTGTTCAAGGTGCTTATTGACGGTTCTTGGACTCATCTCGAGGATGTCTGCAATTTCACGATTGGTTTTTCCATGTGCTATCCACAATAATACTTCTGCTTCACGATTAGTAATCTGCAATGCGTGCTCCAGTTGTGCCGGATCAATCTCAGCATTGGGCGACTGTATTTTAAGCAGAAATTCATCTTCATTCGTCTGTTTGAAGTAGCGCACCGTGAAATATTGATCTTTCATGGCGAGTGCAAGGTCGTGCCCAGCCATGCCATTGGGCAGCCATGAACTTAGTTGTTGCTTAAGCTCAGGTTGCGCGCCCTGTTGCTCTTCATTGTACTGATCGATTAATTGCTGGGCATCGGGGGTTGCCCACAGCAGTATACCGTGATCATCGACACAAAAAACATGCTGGCAGGAAGCGTCCAGCGCCTGTCTTGCATCGGTAAGCATTTTTGCGTGTGTGCTGTGCTGACGAATTCTTGCGATTAACTCCTGCGGTTTAATCGGTTTAACGATGTAATCACTACCGCCCGCCTCAAATGCCTTGACGATATCTTCTTCTTCACTCAGGCCGGTCATAAAAATAATTGGCATCAACGGAAGCATCTGGCGAATAGTTCGAGCGCACTGGTAACCATCCATCACAGGCATGATTGCATCGAGCAGAATGACGTCTGGTGTGACCTGATCCAGCACATTCAATGCCTGTTGACCGTTAAGTGCCACCAGTACTGCAATACCGATGTCATCCAGCGCCATGTTGATCATGCCGAGTGAGTCTGGATCATCATCTACCACCAGTACAATAAATTTATCACTAAACAGCGGGTTCACTGTGGCCTCCCAATTCATCAATCGCATGAACAATGCTGTCGAGGTCACACACCTCAACCAGTAACTTCAGATGTGAAAACCATGCCGACTGATAATGATCCTCTTCGAGCTGGGCGATAGTATCCGTTAGCCCCTTTAAGTAGCCCACTCGGGCATAGCCGCGCATCGTCTTTAAAAGGGCAAGGTCTTCACTACTCAGTGAGATTTTCGGTGACTCTGCTGGTGCAGGCACGTCGTCAACCGGGTGTGTAAGATCAAGCAGACGTTCAATCTGCGTGATCAATCGATCAAACTCAATCGGTTTAGTGAGATAAGCATCAAACTGCCCTTTCATCTGGTTTACCATATCCGCTTCATATGGATCAGCCGAGAGCATGATAACCGGCTGTGAGTAGTGTTGCTGTCGTAGCTCGGATAGGAGTGCCCAGCCGTTCACCCCGGGCAGATTGATATCAAGAATGAAGAGGTCAATATTGTTGTGCTTAACGAGAGCCAACGCATCTTCAGCAGACGCAGCATGTTTCACGGCGAGGCCAGCGGGCGTTAATAGCTCATCGAGAAACTCGCGGTGTGTTGCCTGATCATCCACCACCATAATGGTTTTCTGTGTTGACTGAGGCTTCAGCCGAACGACCTGTCGTCGCTGCTTATGCGAACTCATTACACCGGGTAAAAGTAACTGCAAGGTAAACTCACTGCCTTTACCCGGCTCGCTCATCAAAGTGATTCGGCCCCCCATCAGTTCAGATAGCAGATGACTGATGGATAAGCCCAGCCCGGTACCGCTGACCGCTTTGGTAGCGTGGTTGCGTACACGTTCAAACGGTTCAAAAATGCGCTGTTGATCCTCTGGGGCGATGCCGACACCGCTATCCTTAACGGTAAAAGAAGCGACCTGATTACGGTAAGAAATAATCAGTTCAACGGCCCCTTCTTCCGTATATTTAAATGCGTTAGAGAGCAGGTTTAGCAGTATCTGACGTAGCCGTTTTTCATCCGTCTTAACATAGCTGGGCAAGCTGTTTGCATTAATGATTCTGAACTCAATATTTTGTGCGCGGGCCTGCTGTGTAAACATCTCATCGATATGCGAAATTAGTTTACTCATGGAAACACTCTCTTTCTGTATTTCCAGTTTACGTGCTTCGATCTTCGAGATATCGAGCAGCCCTTCAATCACATCGGAGAGGTGCTGGCCACTGCGTTTGATGATGGCGGCCACTTTACGGTTCTTATCATCGAGTTCGCTGTTAGCTTCCATCAACTGGGCATAGCCAAAAATAGTATTCAATGGTGAACGTAGCTCATGGCTGACGCCCGATAGATATCGACTCTTGGCCTGATTGGCAGTATCGGCAGCATTTTTTGCCTTGAGCAGTTGTCGATTGGTCTCTTCGTGAGCGCCGATCTCCGTTTTCAGTAGCCCTGCCTGAAACTTGACTTCATCGAGTGCTAATCGTGCACTGCGCTGAGCAAGTACGTATAGCCAGATCAGCACACCCGCCACCAGCAATAGTAGAAAGTAGACGCGTGATAATGTTTCAGAAATTAATTCGAGATGTTCGGTGCCGTCACTGACCTGTGCAAAATAGATAAGACTTAATAGCGCTGCGATAATGCTACCGGTGACAACAAAGATGACAAAGAAATGCCCGGTGACCGAATGAAGTTTATCGTTGATATGGTCGGGAAGAATGCGACTCAATAGAGAGGCCGTCTGTGATGCAAGATGCGCATCGGGTCGGCAGCGGTCACCGCAGCGTGCATCGAGCGAGCAGCATAGCGAACAGATGGCACCCTCATAACTTGGACAGTGGCTCATGTCTTCGCGGTCGAAACTATTCTCGCAAACGATACAGCGCGGTGTGGTACCAGCGGTAGTATCAACCTCTTCAGCTGAGTTTAGATAGAAGCGACCTCGGGTTATATAGGCGATTAATGGCACAGTAACAAAAGGTAATGCGAGTGATATGAAGGCGGATAGCGTACTTGCAGTGATACCGAATAGACCTAAATTGGCCGCGATGCCTGCAGTCGAAGCAATGATCATTGAACCAACGCCAACAGGATTGATATCGTACAGATGACTACGACGAAATTCGATATGCCTGGGGCTCAGCCGCAACGGTTTATTGATCACCAGGTCTGCCACCACGCAACCAATCCACGCTACCACCAGAGTAGCATATGGAACCAGTATCTCTTCAAAGGCCTGATAGAGGCCAAGCTCCATCAATAACAGTGCAATCGAAACATTAAAAAAGAGCCACACCACTCGCCCCGGGTGGTTGTGAGTCAGGCGGGAAAAGAAATTTCCCCATGCAATCGAACCGGCATAGGCGTTGGTCACATTGATTTTCAACTGCGAGATCACCACAAAAATGGCCACCAGATAGATTGCCCATTCAGGGTTGTTGGTCAGGTACTGAAAGGCGACCGCATACATATGTGCTGGGTCAGCGGCTTCTCTACCCACAAGCCCGTGGTTGATCGCAAGCACAGCGAGAAAAGACCCCACCAGTAACTTGAGTACTCCAATCACCACCCAGCCCGGCCCTGCGCAGATGACCGCCAGCCACCACTGTGGTTTATGTATTTTTTCAGCAGGAAGAAAGCGCAGGTAGTCGGCCTGCTCTCCATTTTGTGCAATCAAGGGAAAGATCACGGCCGCACAGGCACCAAAAAGATAGAGATTGAGACCGCTGTCCGCAAGCTGATGGGCACCTTCATATTGCAGCCACTGGGCAAACGTTTCCGATTCATGGCTCGCAATGACAATCAGGGGTAGCAGTTGCAGGATAATCCAGAGTGGCTGGGTCCACGCCTGAAATTTACTGATACGGCTAATGCCATGTGTCACCAGTGGAATCACCACCAGCGCACTGATGATATAGGCGATAGAGAGCGGAATATCGGTCGCCATGTTGATCGCCATCGACATAATGGCCGCTTCAATCGCAAAGAAGATAAAGGTGAATGAGGCGTATATCAGTGATGAGACTGTTGAGCCGATGTAGCCAAAACCGGCACCGCGTGTCAGTAGATCAATGTCGACCCCGTAGCGCGCCGCATAGTACGAGACGGGAAGACCGCAAAGAAAAATGATAACGCCGACCACCATAATCGCCCAGAACGCATTGGTAAATCCGTAGCTGAGGGTAATGGTACCGCCGATCGCCTCCAGCGCGAGAAAAGAGACGATGCCGAGCGCGGTGTTAGCGACACGTGCGTTTGACCAGCAGCGCGCCTTCTTTGCAGTGTAGCGCAGTGCGTAATCTTCCAGCGTCTCATTGGCAACCCATTGATTGTATTGGCGACGGATCAGCGGTGTTTCGTGCTTATGCGGCATGTTCAGTATCTTTAAACTTACTTTGGCGTTCATGCTTGCTTGAAGGTGAGCAATCATGCAATGCGTTAAATGACGTATGCCCACTCGCCATTGTGCGGATTTCCCTCTGGCACAACAGCGCAGATACTCCAGAGACACAGAAATGCTTTTCTTCTGAGACGCTCTTATCTACCACTGAACAGCAATAAAAATTAAGGACCTGGATATGAAAACTAAAAATCACCGAACACCTCAAAAGCTCCTGTTGGCCGGGGTACTGACAGCATTATGTGGCACAAGTAACGCAGGTGCCAAGATCGCCATTGATGATGATAGCTGGATCACCCTGGGGGCTGGCGTGAAAACATCATACATGACGGCTAACGATGCCGCGCCCGATGGTTCCAATAAAAGCAATAACTTCAGCATGGAAAACACCCGTCTCTATATTTCGGGGCAGGCGATGGAAGGGGTCAAGTTCTATTTTGGCACCGACAAAATGTGGGGTGAATACGGCGTACTGGACGCGATTGTACAGTATGAGCCGTCTGAGCAGTTTAACCTCTGGATGGGGCGCATGTTGACACCCGCCGATCGTATCGAGATGAATGGCCCATTCTATGGGCTGAGCTGGGGCCAGTACACCGTGCCACTCTACCCTTCAGACAACGATATCAATAATGGTGCCAACGGCGTCGCCGGTACCTACGGGCGAGATGAGGGTGTCACCGTATGGGGCAGCATGAATAAGTTTCAGTACGCCGTCGGCATCTTTGATGGCTACAGCGGGCCGGCCAACACCTCAGATGCGCCGCTTTACGCAGGGCGTTTTGCTTATAACTTCCTGAACAAAGAATCTAATCCCGGTTACTACACCAGCAGCACCTATTTTGGCAAAGCGGGCAATATTCTTACTGTGGGACTATCTGGACAACGACAGAGCGACGGCTATGGCAGTGCCACACAGAGTGGTTCTTTCAGAGGGTTCGCAGTAGATGTGTTGTTTGAAAAACCACTCTCCGGCGGATCGGCTGTTACGCTTGAAGGTGAATTCAAGCGCTTTGATGTTAGTACCGATGCAGCAGCGCCAACCTTTGGCATGTTCGATGGTAAATCCTCATTTGTCACTGCTGCCTATCTTGTGGGCAAGCAGATGGGGCATGGCAAGTTGCAGCCCTATGTTCGCTATACAGAAAACAAACCAACTGGCGCGATGTCAAGCGATCTTACCGAAGTGGGCCTCAACTATGTGATCGCAGGCCAGAACATGAAGCTCAATCTTAACTTTACCACTGGCGATGCCAATGCCAGCGGTGCGAAGGGAACCGATACCGAAAGCGCGCTGTTCGGCATGCAGTTCCAGCTTTAATCCATCTTGATATATTGCAGGAGAATAAAAATGAAACCAAAAAGCTTTAAAAAGATGGCCATCGCTGCCGCCATCTCAGCCGCGACACTGGCCACCAGCAGTAGCGTAATCGCAGCCGATACCATCAAAGTCGGTGTACTTCATTCACTTTCTGGCACCATGGCGATTTCAGAGACCACTCTGAAAGACACCATGCTAATGCTGATTGAGGAGCAGAATAAAAAAGGTGGATTGCTGGGTAAAAAACTCGAGCCTGTTGTAGTCGATCCCGCTTCAAACTGGCCGCTGTTTGCAGAAAAGGCGCGTGAGTTAATCAGTAAAAATAAAACCGATGTGGTGTTTGGCTGCTGGACTTCAGTCTCGCGTAAATCAGTACTGCCGGTTTTTGAAGAGTTGAACAGTCTGCTTTTTTATCCGGTTCAGTATGAAGCCGAAGAGTCTTCAGAAAATATTTTTTATACCGGCGCCGCGCCGAACCAGCAGGCGATTCCTGCAGTCGATTATTTAATGAATGATCTTGAAGTGGAGCGTTGGGTGCTGGCTGGTACCGATTATGTCTATCCGCGAACCACCAATAAGATTCTTAAGGCGTATCTACTCGCGAAAGGGGTGGCTGAAAAGGATATCATGATCAACTACACGCCGTTCGGTCACTCTGACTGGCAGTCGATTGTCTCAGACATCAAAAAATTTGGCAGCAGTGGTAAGAAGACTGCCGTGGTCTCCACTATCAACGGCGATGCCAATGTTCCTTTCTACAAAGAGCTGGGTAACCAGGGAATATCGGCGGAAGACATTCCTGTCGTTGCATTCTCAGTGGGTGAAGAAGAGCTTTCAGGGCTGGATACCAAGCCACTGGTTGGTCACCTTGCCGCATGGAATTATTTCATGAGTGTTGAATCCGATATCAATGAAGAGTTTATCGATAACTGGCATGACTTTATCAAAGATAAAAAACGTGTCACCAATGATCCGATGGAAGCGCACTACATCGGTTTTAATATGTGGGTGAAAGCGGTTGAGAAAGCCGGCACCACAGACCCGGATGCAGTCAAAGAAGCGATTATTGGCGTGACTGTGCCTAACCTGACCGGTGGCTACTCAGCGATGATGCCGAACCATCACATCACCAAACCGGTACTGATTGGTGAGATTCAGAAAAACGGACAGCTTGAAACCGTATGGGAGACCTCTGGCATGGTTGTGGGTGATGCGTGGTCTGATTTTCTACCGGGCTCAAAAGACATTATCTCGGACTGGCGTGCGCCATTATCGTGCGGTAATTACAATGTTAAGACAGGTAAGTGTAGCGGTCAGAAATTTTGATAAGCCTGCGTGGGTTCCGAATATAGTCTCTCTTCCCTGATTGTATTTGGTACGTGGGGGTGTGAAATCTTTAACTGATTTCATGCCCCCATTTTAATATTAGTACTTAAGATGAAAACACTCATGTATGGATTGCTAAATAATAGTAGGGATAAATTAATCCTTCGCCTGTTTTTAATAACCGCCCTTTTTTTATCGCTGATGACGGTTGCTCACAGTGAGACAATGCCGCTTGAAGAGGCGTGGAAAACGCTAACAGTTAAGAGTTATACAAAAAAAGCGGGGGCGATCAACGCCATCGCTGCGCATAACCCAGCGAACACTATTGCTGTGCTCAATAGCATGGCGCAGGGTGAACTATATTATTCGAAAAAAGATAAAATGCTTTATCACCTCAAAGAGATCGATGATCAATATCAGTTTCATTCAATCTTTGGTCAGGAGGTGATCACCCAGGAGCGTAAACGGGGATTCAAAAAAGTTAAGGTCAATAACAAGCTGCGTAGCCTGATTCGACAGAAACTGGCAGCAATACAGTTAACCAATGATGATGTCTCAGTTCGGCTCGGTGCTGCGAATGCGCTACTCAATGATCCCGACGAAGATTCGGTGGCATTGATTCGCTCATTGATTGAAAACGAAACCGACAGTGAAGTGAAAGCGGTGATGGAGACCGCATTAGCCGTCAGTGCATTAGCTCAGAATGATCAACAGCAACACCTCGATGCAATCACGATGTTACAGCAGAGCATGAACCCAGCGGCGTTGAATGCATTAAACAGTTATAGCCCCGCGGATCCAGCGTTGGAAAAGGCCGCTGCGCAGGCGATTCAGTCGATCAATGATCGCAAGGATTTCTATGCCATCCTTGAGACAATCTTTTTTGGCCTCAGTCTTGGTTCGGTGTTGGCGTTAGCGGCGATTGGGTTGGCGATCACCTTTGGCGTAATGGGGGTGATTAACATGGCCCATGGTGAGCTAATTATGATTGGTGCCTACACTACCTTTGTGGTGCAGACACTCATGCCGAATAATATTGGCGCATCGATTATTGTTGCGATTCCTGCCGCGTTTATTGTCGCCGGTCTGGTCGGTATCGCGATTGAAAGAGGGGTGATCCGCCATCTCTACGGGCGACCACTGGAGACACTACTGGCGACCTTTGGTCTGAGCCTTATTCTACAACAGGCAGTACGTACAATCTTTTCACCACTCAATCGTACCGTCGAAACACCCGAGTGGATGTCTGGAGCATGGCAGATTAACGAAGTACTGGCGCTCACATGGAATCGCATGTACATCATTCTATTTTGTATCGCAGTCTTTATGGTGCTAATTGCGATTATGAAAAAGACATCGCTCGGCCTGCAGGTGCGAGCGGTGTCGCAGAACCGGACCATGGCGCGTGCCATGGGCGTGCGTTCCGACTGGGTGGATGCGCTGACCTTTGGGCTCGGTGCTGGCATCGCTGGTATCGCCGGCGTTGGCCTCAGTCTACTCACCAATGTTGGCCCGAACCTGGGGCAGGCGTACATCATCGATTCATTTATGGTCGTGGTCTTCGGTGGCGTCGGTAATCTATGGGGAACACTGGTGGCAGGGCTCAGTCTTGGGGTTGCCAACAAAATCATTGAGCCGTGGGCCGGTGCGGTACTCGCCAAGATACTGGTACTGATTTTTATTATTCTATTTATTCAGAAACGTCCCAAGGGGTTATTCCCGCAGCGTGGACGAGCGGCGGTGGATTAAACATGCTGACATCTCGATTTATTCATGACGATAAAGGCGGCACCTGGTTTCTCGGTTGTCTGTTACTGATCGCTATTCTGGTGCCAATATTAAACCTGCTGGTACCGGCCGATAGCCCGTTTCATTTTTCCACCTATAGCGTGACGCTGTTCGGTAAATATCTCACCTACGCGTTACTCGCGATTGCGGCAGACCTGGTGTGGGGCTATCTTGGGATACTGAGCCTCGGCCATGCGGCCTTTTTTGCGCTGGGCGGTTATGCGATGGGGATGTACCTGATGCGGCAGATTGGTGATCGCGGTGTTTATGGAAACCCGGAACTGCCAGACTTTATGGTGTTTCTCAACTGGCAGGAGTTACCGTGGTTTTGGCACGGTTTTGACATGTTCTGGTTTGCACTGCTGATGGTGATTCTCGTGCCGGGCGTGCTCGCCTACATCTTCGGTTATCTGGCATTTCGTTCGCGCGTCTCCGGGGTCTATCTGTCGATCATTACGCAGGCGCTCACCTATGCGTTAATGCTCGCCTTTTTCCGTAATGAAATGGGTTTTGGTGGCAATAACGGCCTGACCGATTTCAAAGACATTCTTGGTTTTAGTCTGCGCGAAGACAGTACGCGCATTGCACTATTTATTGCCTCAGTGCTGGCATTGGCACTCGGTTATCTGGCATCGCGTTATATTGTTAGTTCTCGGCTGGGCCTTGCCTGTGTTGCGATTCGTGATGCCGAGAGCCGCAGTCGTTTTATCGGTTACCGCGTTGAGAATATCAAGCTGTGGGTGTTTACCTTTTCGGCAGTGCTGGCGGGGATTGCCGGCGCACTCTATGTACCGCAGGTCGGCATCATCAACCCCGGTGAGTTTTCACCGCTGAACTCGATTGAGTTGATCGTGTGGGTAGCAATCGGCGGACGCGCCACACTGTATGGTGCGGCGGCCGGTGCGTTGATGGTCAACTACTCCAAATCCTATCTCACCGCCGCGCTGCCGGAGGTGTGGCTGTTTGCCCTTGGTGCGCTGTTTATCCTTGTCACGATGTACCTACCGAAGGGAGTTATTGGCATATTGCGACGCAGAGGAGCACGCGCATGACCTGGGGTGATGCGTTAAACAGTTTTCGCCAGCGTGATCGGGTGTTTGAGTTTCTGGTGCCCGAACAGCCTCCGGCGCTTGATTTAAGCCATAACATCATTCTCTATATGGAGGGGGTCTCAAAAAGTTTTGATGGCTTTAAGGCGATCAATGATCTCAATCTTTATATTCAAGCGGGTGAGTTGCGCTGCATCATTGGACCCAACGGTGCGGGCAAGTCGACGATGATGGATATCATCACCGGTCGTACACGTCCCGATACTGGGCAGGTCTGGTTTGGTCAGCAACTGAACCTGCTGCAGATGGATGAACCGCAGATTGCAGAGGCGGGTATCGGTCGTAAGTTTCAGAAGCCGACGGTGTTTGAGTCACTCACTGTGGTACAGAATCTGGAGCTGGCAATGGCGCAGGACCGGCGCGTGTGGACGCTGTTGCGCGCGCGCCTCAGCGGTGAACAACAAGACCACATTGATGAAGTGCTGACGATCGTCAATCTCGGTGAACTGCGCAATGATCCGGCCGGCAAACTTTCGCATGGGCAGAAGCAGTGGCTGGAGATCGGCATGTTGCTGATGCAGAAACCATCACTACTGTTGGTAGACGAACCGGTGGCGGGCATGACCCATCAGGAGATGGAGCGCACCGCGGAACTGCTGACATCACTGGCCGGTGAGCGCTCGGTAGTCGTGGTGGAACACGACATGGACTTTGTCCGTTCGATTGCACGTACCGTTACCGTACTGCATCAGGGCAGTGTGTTATCGGAGGGCAAAATGGAACAGGTACAGAACGATCCCGCCGTGATTGAAGTCTATCTGGGAGAAGGGTGATGTTGACGATCTCCGGGCTCAATCAATATTATGGTCAGAGTCATACCCTATGGGATATCGAATTAGAAATTACTCAGGGTGAATGCACCTGTCTAATGGGACGCAACGGTGTCGGTAAGACAACGTTGCTCAACTGCATTATGGGTGAACTAAATCTTGAATCGGGCTCGATCACTTATCAGCAACAGCCGCTGCATAAAATGCGCATGGAACAACGTGCACGCAGTGGTATCGGTTATGTGCCGCAGGGGCGACAGATCTTTCCATTGCTGACGGTAGAAGAGAATCTTAAAATTGGCCTCACATCGCGGCGAGATAAAATCCGCGAGGTACCCGCATTTATCTTTGAACTTTTTCCAGTATTAAAAGATATGTTGCAGCGTCGTGGCGGTGATCTCTCTGGTGGACAGCAGCAGCAACTGGCGATCGGCCGTGCACTAGTGCTTGATCCTAAACTGCTGATTCTGGATGAGCCCACCGAAGGGATTCAGCCCAACGTGGTTGCAGAGATCGGTGAAGTGATCCGCAAACTCAATCGCGAAATCGGGCTGACGGTACTGCTGGTTGAGCAGAAACTCCCCTTTGTACGCAAGGTGGCGGGTCGTTTTTACATCCTTGATCGCGGTCGCCGTGTTGCCAATGGTACTATCGATGCATTGAGTGATGAACTGGTGAAGGAGTATCTGACGGTATGAGTAGTTCCTCAAAATGAGAGCGACGGCTGTTCACAATACAACGGCTGAAGATGTAAAGAGTGACGGCTGGCATGCCGAACTGTCACTCGGTTTTGACTATCGTATAAACGGTACCGTACTTAAACGTAATAGTCACCGCGGCCCGCTACGGGTACAGCGTCCCTTCTATCCAGAAGAAGGCTTGCCGCATGTCTATCTGTTGCATCCGCCGGGGGGTGTAGTCGGCAGTGATCGGCTCGATATTCGTGTCGAGATGAGGCCTAATAGTCGGGCGTTGTTGACCAGCCCCGGTTCGACCAAGTTTTATCGCAGCGCCGGAGAGACCGCTCGTTTGCAACAGCAACTGGTGATTGCAGAAGGGGCCAGTCTTGAATGGTTTCCGCAGGAAAATATTATCTTCAACGGTGCGCGTCTCAATACTACGACTCGCATCGATCTCGCTGTCGATAGCTGCTTCATCGGTTGGGAGATCAACTGCCTCGGCCGTCCCTGTAGTGATGAAACTTTTGAACAGGGTGCGCTTTATAGTCGACTCGAACTCTACCGTGATCAACAGCCGCTGCTGGTTGAATGCCAGCGCGTTGCCAATGCAGCCGCATTGCATGCGGCAACCGGGTTACGTGGTTACCCGATGCAGGCGCTCTTCATCGCAACACCCTGTGAGGCGCAACACCTTAACATTGCCAGAGCGGTGCTAACCGAGGGTGATGCCGGTTTTCCGATTGCGGCCACACTGGTGGATGGGGTGTTGATAGTTCGCGCCCTCGCTCAGCAGAGCGAAGCGCTACAGCGGCAGATGATACCGATATGGGAGGCACTGCGGCCCCATCTGTTAAACCGACCGGCGATTCGTCCTCGCATCTGGTCGACTTGATACTGGCTGATCTGAAAATGAGGAAAAACGATGGAACTAAGTCCACGCGAAAAAGATAAACTGCTCATCTTTACCGCCGCGCTACTCGCTGAACGGCGTCTGCAACGCGGCCTGAAACTCAACTACCCCGAAGCGATTGCGTTGATCACAGCGGCAATCATGGAAGGGGCGCGCGATGGTAAAACCGTTGCCGAGCTAATGGAGGAAGGGCGCCATGTGTTGCAGGCAGATCAGGTGATGGAAGGGGTGGTTGAGATGATTCATGATGTGCAGGTGGAGGCGACTTTTCCAGACGGCACCAAACTGGTCACCGTGCATAATCCCATTGTTTAAGTGAACGCGTAACAGGAGGCCGTGATGGCATTAATACCCGGTGAGATCAAAACAGCCGATGCGGAGATCGAACTTAACAGTGGCCGCGAAACGGTCACTATTGAAGTTGCCAATAGCGGCGATCGTCCGGTGCAGGTCGGTTCCCATTACCATTTTTTTGAGACCAATCCGGCGTTGATATTTGAGCGCGATACTACCCGTGGCTTTCGTCTTAATATCGCGGCGGGTACCGCAGTCCGTTTTGAACCGGGCCAGCGTCGTACCGTTGAGCTGGTGACGTATGCGGGCGCCCGTAAGGTCTACGGTTTTCGCGGTGACATCATGGGTTCACTGGAGGAGTAAATATGGCAACGATATCGAGATGCGCCTACGCAGAGATGTTTGGTCCGACCAGCGGCGACAAACTGCGTCTGGCCGATACTGAATTATGGATTGAGGTGGAAAAAGATTTTGCCCGCTACGGCGATGAGGTGAAGTTCGGCGGCGGCAAGGTGATCCGCGACGGCATGGGGCAGTCTCAGGCGTGCGCCGCAGAGGTGGTTGATTTGGTCATCACCAACGCATTGATCATCGATCACTGGGGCATCGTCAAGGCGGACATCGGTATTAAAGATGGTCGCATCGCCGCGATTGGCAAAGCGGGGAATCCTGATATACAGGGGGATGAACAGAACGCAATCGATATCATCATCGGTCCGGGCACCGATGTGGTGGCGGGTGAGGGCAAAATCGTCACTGCAGGCGGCATCGATTCCCACATCCACTTTATCTGTCCGCAACAGATCGAAGAGGCTCTCGCTTCAGGTGTCACGACGATGTTGGGTGGCGGCACCGGCCCGTCGACCGGCACCAACGCCACCACCTGCACCCCAGGGCCGTGGAATATTCATCGTATGTTGCAGGCCGCTGATGCGTTTCCAATGAATCTCGGCTTCCTTGGTAAAGGTAACGCAAGCCTGCCGCAGCCACTGGTTGAGCAGATCGAGGCAGGTGCGATGGGACTCAAGTTGCATGAAGATTGGGGCACCACGCCGGCTTCAATCGACAACTGCCTGAATGTTGCCGACCAGCTGGATGTACAGGTCGCAATCCACACCGATACGCTAAACGAGTCGGGCTTTGTGCAGGACACCATCGCCGCGTTTAAAGATCGCACCATTCACACCTACCACACTGAAGGGGCTGGAGGCGGTCATGCACCGGATATCATCACCGCTTGCGGCCTGCCTAATGTGTTGCCGTCGTCTACCAATCCGACGCGTCCCTACACGGTTAACACCGTTGATGAACACCTCGATATGTTGATGGTGTGTCACCATCTTGATCCAGCGATTGCCGAAGATGTCGCCTTTGCCGAATCTCGTATTCGGCGCGAGACTATTGCCGCCGAAGATATCTTTCACGACCTCGGTGCCTTCTCAATGATCGCATCAGACTCGCAGGCGATGGGGCGTGTTGGTGAGGTGATCATCCGCACCTGGCAGACAGCACATAAAATGAAATGTCAGCGTGGCGCACTTGAGGGTGATAGCGCCTTTAACGACAATCATCGGGTGAAACGCTACATCGCTAAATACACTATTAATCCAGCATTGGCGCACGGCATCGCGCATGAAGTCGGTTCCGTTGAAGTGGGTAAACTGGCCGATCTGGTGCTGTGGAATCCCGCATTTTTTGGTGTTAAACCCGCGCTCATCATTAAGGGCGGCATGATCGCCCACGCCGCGATGGGAGACCCCAACGCATCGATCCCGACACCGCAGCCGGTGCATTACCGTCCGATGTTCGGCAGCTATGGAAAGGCGCGCAACCAGACTAGTATGACTTTTCTTTCGGAAGCAGCACAACAGGGCGGCGTTGCAGAACAGCTCGGACTGGCTAATCTGATTGGGGTGACACACGGTAATCGAAACGTTAGAAAATCGGACATGATCCATAATGACTATCAACCGCATGTTGAGGTCGATTCACAAACCTATGAGGTGCGGGCCGATGGCGAACTGCTCACCTGTGAACCCGCAGAGACGTTGCCGATGTCGCAGCGTTATTTTCTGTTTTGATGATGATCGAACTTACCTCCATTATTCCGTTCGATCAGCAGGACGATTGCCAGGCAGCGGAGACAACGGTTAGTCTGAAGATGGGACAGCGGGTACGTAGTCGCCAGCGCGTCATGCTTGATGATGGCCGTGAAGCGGGACTGTTTCTCCCGCGCGGGCAGTTACTGCGTAACAATGATCTTTTGAGTAACGATGATGGCCTTATTGTTAAAGTGATCGCCGCTGCCGAAACAGTATCAACAGCACGCAGTGATGACTTAACCCTTCTAGCCAGAGCGGCCTATCATCTCGGCAATCGACACGTGCCATTACAGGTCGAAAACGGCTGGCTACGTTATCTTCACGACCATGTGCTGGATGCAATGGTTGAACAGTTGGGGCTAACGGTGCAGGTTGAGCCTGCGGCGTTTGAACCCGAAGCGGGTGCTTATCAGCAGATGGGTGGTGACGCACATCATCACGTGCATCATGAGTGAGGGGCAGACCGCGATGAACAGTTCACTACTGGCAAGGTTACGTCTGTTTCAGATCGCCAGCCCGTCACTGCCAATCGGTGCGTTTACCTATTCGCAGGGGATGGAGTGGGCAGTCGAGTGCGGCTGGTTGCGCACGGCAGATGATACTCAAGCATGGCTGAACGCGGCGCTGGATGAGACGTTGGGTTACCTCGAACTGCCAATCATGAGTCGACTTTATCGAACATTAGAAGCGGACGATCCGCAACAGTTTTATCACTGGAGCCAATATCTGTTGGCAAGCCGCGAGACTGCCGAGTTACGTATGGAAGAGTGCCAGCGGGCGCAGGCCTTTTACGATGTGCTCTACAAATTACCGGATGCTGATAAAGCGCAGCTCGAAATTTATCGTGAAGGGTTATTAACAAGTCAGAGTGCAGGATTTGTTTTTGCTGCTGCTCAATGGGCAGTGCCCCTTGATGAACTGTTGGCAGGCTATGCATGGGGCTGGCTAGAAAATGGCGTTAATGCCGCGATCAAGTTAGTGCCACTGGGGCAGAGTGCGGGGCAGGCATTGCTCTTTCAGCTGTCGGAAAAAATCCCCGCCATCATCACATCTGCGCAGACGATAGAAGATGACGCGCTGGGCGCAAGTACCCCGGCACTGGCAATTGCCAGCAGCCTGCACGAAACCCAGTACTGCCGACTGTTCCGTTCATAAATGGAGAGACAATGAATAACAAAGCACCTCTACGCATCGGCGTCGGTGGCCCGGTCGGTTCGGGCAAGACGGCGCTGCTTGAACAGCTCTGTAAAGCGATGCGTGATGATTACAGTATCGCCGTCGTCACCAACGATATCTACACTCGTGAAGATCAGCGTATTCTCACCGAAGCCGAGGCGTTGGCGTCGGAAAGAATCGTCGGCGTTGAAACTGGCGGCTGCCCTCACACTGCGATACGTGAAGATGCCTCAATGAATCTTGCTGCGGTGTCCGATCTCTCAACACGTATTGCAGACCTCGACATTATTTTTATCGAGAGTGGTGGCGATAACCTCAGTGCAACCTTTAGCCCTGAGCTAGCGGACTTAACTATCTATGTGATCGATGTCGCGTCGGGCGAAAAGATACCGCGCAAGGGCGGGCCGGGGATCACTAAATCGGACCTGCTGGTGATCAATAAAATTGATCTCGCTGAGCATGTCGGCGCATCGCTGGAAGTAATGGATAGTGATACTAAGCGGATGCGTGTTGAACGTCCTTATGTCTTTTCTCAGTTGAAGCGTGGGCAGGGGCTGAATGAGATTATCAGCTTCATCAAACGTGAAGGGATGTTATCTATTTAGGTTACCTAAATAGATAACATCCGCTTATTTAATTAAAGGCGTTCTGGAAAATCTAGCCCGCATTTCTCACAGCCCCGACCATAACCTGGTTTTTAATCAAGGAACGGGCCGCGAACCTTATCAGGGTGTTCGGACTGACTGAACTTGAGTGGACGTACGCGTTTTTGTGCTGACAGGGT